>Ga0315290_10003444_pt1 | contig 11311 bp, 14 predicted proteins | sample YL17G12_0_MG_FD_203627 | JGI IMG/M metagenome (GOLD analysis project Ga0315290, IMG submission 203627) | Sediment microbial communities from Yellowstone Lake, YNP, Wyoming, USA - YL17G12_0 | ecosystem: Environmental > Aquatic > Freshwater > Lake > Sediment | place: USA: Wyoming | collected...
ATGTTCAAAAACCATACACTTCACAAGGTATTGAATCAGCTCTTAGAAGTCATTTAGCAGACATACATTATTCCATTGCAAAAACATCAGGTAATTCAGGTGTTTTAGATGCATATTATATGAAATTCATTATTTCTAATTTGAAATCAATTCTGAAAGGAAAAGTGCTAGGGAAATCCCAAGAGGAAATTGAAACTCACGTAAATCTTCATGCAGAGGAATTAATTAAACAAAGAGATATTGTCATAAAGGCATTAGTTGCAAAAGATCTTGAAGAAACAGTTGCAAGCTTGAATTCAGTTGAATTTGGTGAGGAAATTGCAAAAGCTGCATCATTGTATAATGAGAAAAAGAACATACAAATTTTTGATACATACTTTGATAAAATTTTATATCAACATTTAGCTGGTGCAATGAAAAATTATATTGATAAAGATGCAACCAAGTTGGTTGGAATGGATATAGATTTTTATAATATTCTAAGTGTAATTAGAGGAAAATTCTGGGGATTGCAAGAAGAACAAATTCAAGACTTGATTGTTTCACAAACTCCAACTGCAAGAGAACTGCTTGGAAGAATGATATCAGCTGCAACAATAAGAGATGCATTCAACGAATTATCCAATACAAAATATAAAAATTTGATTCCTCAAACTGAAAATGAATTAGATGCTATTGCTGAATTTGAAAGAGCGTTTGAAATGGCAATTTATCAAACAGCACTAAGATCTTTTACGAAAATGTTTAGCTTTGCAACAATTGTTGGAATTACAAAGTTAACTGCATTTGAAGTAAGAAATTTAGCAGCTATTGCGTTTGCTGTTGAACAAAAAATATCAACCGAAATTACAATGTCAAAATTAATTTTGGAAGAAGATTAGATCAGATGATCCGATTTCCAAAGAAAAAAACTGAAATTTCTGTAGAAATTATGACTAATACTATTTGGATTAGTACGTTCTTGGCTTTGATTTTGTCACTGCCTCCGTTGGGATTATTTATTGGAATTTATTTTGTAACAGGAAATTTGATAATAGGCGCATTTGTAGGATTTGGAGTCCATTTTACTACATTGGTATTTTCTAGTAAAATTTCAAAATTTCTAACTAATATTATGAGTTAACCTATAAGGATGAATTTGTTAAGTGAATCATCATGATGGGAGATAGAGATTTTCGAAGTATAGTAAAAAATGCAGTGGATTCTATTGGACGGGAATTAGAAATTGAAATTGATGTAAAGGATATCAAGACTATTCATCTCAAAGAAGTAGTGCAATGTCTAAGACGCTCATATTATGATAGAATAGATTCAAAAGAAATTGAACGGAGAGGTTTTAATGATCTTCTTTCTGGTCTGCTTCGAAAATTACAATACGGTAGTAATCCAAAAGAATTTGCAGTTGATGATATCAAATTAAGAGGTCAGGCAGATATGGTAGTAGATAATTCCATTATTTTGTTTAGACCTGCCAATACAATTTTAGAAACACCCCTTGCAAATGATCTGCTTTACCTTAATGCTTGTATGTGGATATATGATAAAAGTGACGGGATAATTATTTACATTACAGGAAATAAGGAAGAATCCACTTTTTCCTTAACTCGTGACAAAAAGATGTTTGAAGAGGTTGTCAGAAGGGTTAGAGTTCTAAATGATCTTCTTAAGGAGCAAAAAACGCCGATTTTAGAGCCATCAAATGATTGTACAGATTGTCAATACTATCAAAGATGTTTTATTACAAAAAGGAATACTAAACAGATGTCTTTGTCTGAAATGCTAGGTCTAAAGAACCAAGAATGAGATAAATGAAAAATATTGTAAAGGAATAGTTTCCTTTGATTAATCTTGTGGTTCTGGATGTCCTTTACCACGTAGTGCAAAACACACAACTGCTAGTGCTATTGCTACTCCTATTGCTGAGCCATATGCTGCGATTCCTGCTTCTGCCATTTGATAAAAATCAACTTTACGGCCTTTTAATAATTTTGTCAACATTGTTTCTCTAAAAACAAAATATCATAATTTTTGATTTTTATGATATATTAATCAAATTGAGTCCATCACTTTACAAATTCAAAAGGAAGTTCATTTTCTTGTCCGCTAGTCATTGAACTTAGATTATAATATACAACACCGGTAATTTTCCATTTTGCAGTATCACTTTCAAGAGATGACCATAACTGAGGAGTATTTCCAGTATTTTTTAGTATAATTTTGTCTTTTAGAAGAATAGAGTTTTCAGCAAGAAGAGTATAGTAATTATTGCCAAATTCAACCATTCCACCTGCCCTACTTCCAATTTGACCACCTGAAATTTGTTTTTCATTAGAAAAATCAGTTTCAAATATTTGGTAGTCTAATACTTGTACAATTATAGAAGTGGGATTAGGGTTTTTAATATTGAATTTTACCTCTATTGTAGCCTCTCTTTCGTTAACTTCAAGAATTGTAACATCTTGTACTTCAATAGATATTGGTTGTATTTGCGGTACGATTTTTGGTGATATTTCTTTATTTTCCTTTGATGTTGGACTTACTAGGGATGGGCCTGATAAAAGAATTATTCCTAAAACAGTAGCTAGTGCTAGTACTGCAACGCCAACAAAGATCTTTTTATTCACTAGATTGATTCACTCTCTAGGCATCTTAAATGTTAAGATGGTTATTATATCATCTGAGAATGAAAATAGTCATGCAGTACTTTCAAGCTGTACAAGAGGGAAAACAGAGATCTAGTAAATCACAAATGAAAATGTTTGAAGCTGCTGGATTTGGAATGTTAACATTGACTACAAAAAAGATTGATGGAAAATTTTATCCTGTAGGAGAAGAAGATTTTGTGGCAGTAATTAATTCACCAGATGGATATGTTGTCATATTAGCAGATAAGGATGGATTTACAAAGGCTCAATCGAAATCACTAGAAAAAGAGCAGGCAATATTAATTTATAAAAAATTAAGAGATTCTGGAATTCTAGAATACACTGAAAATGAAATTCAAATTTGGTCAGAGAAACGTCCAACAGTACAAAACAAAATTTCAGGATGATTATTTTTTCGATAAAACAATTTCAGTTCCGACATCTTCACCCTTGATCGCTCTTTCAATTATTTTGATATCAGCCTTTAGTATTCGTGTCTTTATTTTAGATCGTTCAATAATTTTTAAAGCTACTATATCCATCAGATCATATCCACCTGCAATAGAATCTTCTTGAACAAGCATGTTTCTTAGATTTTTTAGTTCAATTCGTTTGAATTTTTTTGCATTTTTAAATTTGTTAGGATCTTTATCATAAACACCATCAACATCAGTGGCGTTGAGAAACTGCTCAGCCTGAATTTTTTCAGCTATAAGAGCCGCAGTTCCATTAGTACTTTGACCAGGATGTAAACCTCCTGTTACAACAATCAACCCATCATCAACAGCATGTCGTACCTCTTGTAATGTAGTTGGCGGATGAGAATATGCCTTATTTTTTAAGGCATATATCAAGAGTTTTGCGTTTAATCTGGAAATCTCTATTCCAAGTTCGTCAAGTGTAGATTCATCAGCTCCTGAAGATCTTGCTTGTGTAATGTAATGTCTCGCAATATTTCCACCACCTGCAACAACTACTGGTTGATAGATCTTACTGATTTTAACTAGGAATGAGGCATAGTCTTTTAACATTTTTACATTATCCATACTAAAAATTCGTCCCGAAAGTTTGATTACAATACGTTTTTTCATTATTTTAAACCACCGAGGATTGATTTTGCGGCAATTTCAACTTTTTTTCTGTTCTTTTGATGTGTGTAGATTCTTAGAATATTCATGAAACCCGATATTGCTGAGACTACAGGAATTTGAGATATTGGCATCTCTTGTGCAGATGATTTTCCATTTTCACTTGTAATCAAAATTATATATTTTGATTCATTTTTTGATGGAGCTAATGGAATTGATGGTGTAACAGAGCTATCAACAAAAATTTCATCTTCGTCAATTTTAGATTTTTTAGAGATGTTTGTTCTTAATTCATTTGTTTTTGTTTTTCCCAAATTGCTTCTACTAGTTAAAATTCGTTCAAATACGCATTTTAGCAATTTTCTATTTTGATAGTCTTCTGCAAATTGTCTAGCACGTTTTAATTTAGGTGATTTTGATGAAATTAGTGTAGAGAGTACATATTCATCTGTAAGTTTTACATATTCATTAATGTTAAAAGAGGTAAAACCAAATTCATCATCAGATAAACGTAATGCTTCTAAAAGCATAACTTCTGCTGCTCTTACTGTTTTATGAAAATATACTGCTTTGAACATTTGATATCTAGAATGCATCATGGATTCAAAAGAATAAAGTGCTGATCTTTCTAAAGCAAGTTTTTTCCGATGAACATCTAAGGATTGCGTTATTCTTTTGTGATCAATTTTTGCATGTTCTGCGCCAGTAAAATAACCGTCTCTTAACAAGTAATCCATCATATCAGCACTTAGAGCTCCTGAAACAATTTCGTTTAAGAATTGGAATTTTGAATCACCAAAAGCTACTTTGGTGATGAATTTTTTGTCATAACCATTTCTTGATAAATTATCTCCAATCTCAGATTTTAGAATAATTTCCCTGCCAAAATCTTCATGTGAAAGTTTCTTTTGCTGTATAACTTCCTCAAAAAGGTGTGAAAAAGGTCCATGACCTATATCATGAAGAAGTCCAGCTAATCTCAAAATTTCTATATCATCTGATTTTAAAATTCCTTTTTCATGTAAAGCCTGACCAGCTTGACTTGCAATATGCATAACTCCCAAAGAATGTTCAAATCTGGTATGTTGCGCTGCTGGATATGTTAAATGAGCACCAGAAAGTTGACGTATTCGTCTCAATCTTTGAAAAATTGGATCATCAATTATTTTCAGTTCGTGATCATAGACTCGAATAAAATCATGTATCGGATCAATTATGTCTAGATAATTTTTTTTCATAAGCCTAGTTTATTTTTAAATACATTCAAAACATCTTTATGAACTTCTTGTTTAGATTGTGATGCATTGATAATTTTCCAATGTTTTTTCTTTGCAATAGTTCTATAAATTTGTGATATTTTTTTCAGAAATTCTTCATTTTTTTCAAATTTGTCCCTGTTAGTTTTCTTTCTACGAAATGATTCTTTTTGAGTTACATCTAGTAAAATTACAAGATCTGCTTTTGGAAGTCCATTATCTAAATTTTCTAACCATTTTTGCTTCATTCCGTTTGCCAAACCATAGATTATGTTAGATTGGTAGTAACGATTCATTATCAAAATAGAATTTTTTGATTGTGCTTCTAAAATTTCATTTAATTTTTCCCATCTATTAGCAGATAAAAGACAATGAATTACTTGTGGATTATACTTTTTTTCTCCATTAAGATACTTGGCAATTTCCTTTCCAATAGGTGTTTTATAATCAGGAAAGTTGAAAATAACAGTTTTTATTTTTCTTCTTTTCAATGCTTTTGCTAACAATCTGGTTTGAGTTTTCTTGCCCGCTTGATCTCCACCCTCTATAACAATTATCATAAGTTACAAAATCAGAGAAATTAATTGATTAAAAATCTATCAATGGTGATAATAAGACGATTCTTTATCGTCTTTGATTTTTTGATTAATCATCAACTGTAGCAATATGTAAAACCACTAATGCGGTTAATACCAAAACTAGTCCAAATTGACCATGGAGTATTTTGTTAAATATTTTGGAATTTCTAGATGAAGTGTATTTTAATAATAATCCACTTATCATCATCAGGCTCATTACAATAGCCAAAGACAGAGAAATGAAATCTAGATGCCTAGATAACATCAAACCATGCATCATCCCTGCAAAGTATCCAATTGAATTCAGCATTATGTGAAAGTTCAGTACTGGCTTGTATACAGTTCTAATCTGCTTTGCCATCTGTATGATTGAGCCATTTGTATTTACAGTATATCTTCTGATTTTGTTCATTACAATAAAAGGTACATTTGCTATGATCCCAGCCCCTACTGCAATCCATCCAAGGTTTCCTGCAACACCTTCTTCATCATCATCAGCAAATACAAGTGTGGGAGAGAAAACTACAGACAGTAGTGCCAAAAATAAAATGGATTTCAGATTCATATTTTAATTATGATGATTTTGGAGTTTTTCTTCTGGAGGCGAAGATTTTGAATCCACTATATCCTATTGCTGTAGCTATAGCTGCAATAGTACCATACAAAATAACGGAGTTTATTCCTGAACCTAATTGTAATCCCCCATCGTCTTCACCACGTTCATCTTCATCTTCATTTTCTCTTTCATCTTCTCCTTCTTTTGAACCAAAAGAGTTATTTTTTTCCTCATCATCTTCTGCATAAACAATAGGCATGATTATAAAAGCTGAAAGTATAAGCAGGATGAAAAATATTTTTGAGGAATACATAATTTAGATTCAATCAACAATTTAATTATTTAAGTAAATGGTAAATAATCAAAGATAAGAATCAAGGTTGACAGAAATAATATTTGAGCCATAATATTTTTCATTAAGATTCAGATATTTCAATAGAATACTAACCATAGTTTGTTTTGATTAATCCAATTGTTACATTTGTTTTGTATTATTGAATAGCATTATGTGATTTGTAAACTTTATTTTTTTTAATTGGTTTCTTTTGTTCGTGAATTCCTTTGGCTGAAGGATGTTCGTTAAAAGACTCTTTTTGAATTCTAACTTTGTTTTCATCATTTGTTATTTGTTTATCTTTTTTGAATCTGGAACCTCGCAAGTTTATATCATTATAACATCTTTTAATCTACATAATAAAGCATATTGCAAATTATCATTTCCAATAATGATTTTTCTTTTAGCATACCACAAATTTACTTTGAAATCTAATATTATTTAACAAGATTTGGGTTTTTGATTTATAATCTTGTTTTTAACTAATCGGTTAAGAAAGTTCTTTTGCCTGTTGTTCAAATAGAGTTTTACTCATAATGATTGGCATGCTATAATATGTTGCCAGTGCTATTGCATCAAAAGCTCTAAAATTTCTTAATACAATATTTTTTCTTGCACTAAAGTATAGATTTACTCGTTAAATTAAAAAGATGCACCTAGATATGGCTAAAAAATACCGTAGCATAAGTGGTATTTCAGTTGAAAGTAATAAAAAATTAGTTGGAATAGTAACAAAAACAGATATCATTAATGTTCTGACAGTAAAAGAAAAATTGGGCTGATTTTTGAATGTTCAATTTGAACTAATTTTTAACAGTATGATAGATCTACTTTAAATTCTGTCAAAGTTTATAACCAAAAATTAAGTACTTATCTCAAAATGGGACTTGTAAAATCTATGGCAAAAGAAATGATCAAGGAGATTGGAAACAAATCACGTGAATTCTATGAATTTGTTTTACCGCCGGTAGATATGTATCTTGAAAATGACAAGCTGAAATTAGTTATTGATCTGCCAGGATTTGCAAAAAAGGATGTAAAATTATCACTTGATGGAAATATACTCTTTATTCAAGCATGTAAAGAAATCTCTGATTTAAAAAGCCAAAATATTATTTGCAATCAAAGACCAAATATCATAGATAAAAAAATCAGACTACCTATTGAGGTTGCAGAAAAAGGAATAATCTCTGCCAAGTATGAACAAGGTGTATTAACAATTATTGTTCCTATTCGAGAACATGGAAAAGATATTTCAATAGAATAATTAATGTTTTCTAAATATTGCAAATATACTCATTATTACTAGAGAGCCTATCATTCCAATAATTCCTAATGATTCATTTGTGGTATACAAAAAAGCAGAACCTACAAAAATTGCCGATGAAAGAATACTTCCTGAGAGTAAAATATTAGGTTTAGTGTTTAAACGTTGAATAGACCTATTTTCATCAATAAATTTTTTTAATTCCGGTGCAATAGAAATAGTTGCGTCAATTGATTTTGCAAATCTTTGAAAAGAATATTTTAGTTCTGCAATGTATGCATCTTTGATCAAATTTTCCTCCTCTAAAATTTCTCTTAATACTTTAACAAATTTAAAATCAACTTTGTGTGTTTTATAAATTCCTTCTATTATTGATGTCATTCTGATATACAGCGCTAAATTCTTTGGAAGAACAAACGGAAATCTACTCATTGTCTTGTTTGCAAGTTCCATCAAACTTTGTACTTCTATTTCATCTGGTTTTTTTCCGTTCATTGCTCGAATAGACAATTCTATTCCTTTCTCAATTACTGATCTGTTAAAATCAGGAATTAGCATTCCAAGATCATTCATTGCATTTACAGTTCTAGGAGGATCTTTCTCTACCAAGGCCAAGTATAGTCTGATTAGTTTTAATCGAGTCTCATTATCTAATCGTCCAACCATTCCATAGTCATAAAGAATGAGTTTCCCATCATCAGTCACTGAAATATTTCCAGGATGAGGGTCAGCATGAAATAATGAATGGCGCAACAGCATGGTAAAAAAGACCTTGTGTAAATCAATTACTAGTTTCTGCCTGTCTATTCCCTTTTCATCAAGGGCTTCAATGTTGGTAATTTTAATTCCAGGAAGATATTCCATGGTAAGTACATTTTTTGAAGAATAATCATCATAAACCGTGGGAACGATTATGTTGCTTTTTTCCATATCACGCTTGATTTTTTTGAGATTTGATGATTCATTGGTATAATCCATTTCTTCATGAATTGTTTCAATAAATTGAGAGAGCATAGCTCTTGCAGAAAAATGTAAGTTTGGATCTACAAATCTCAATGCAAGTGGAAGAACTTTTTTTAAAACTCTAAGATCCTCTTCTACTATTTTTTCTATTCCGGGTCTTTTTACTTTAACAACAATCTCCTGACCAGAAATTTTTCCACGGTAAACTTGTCCTAAAGATGCGCCAGAAATTGGATTTGGATCAATGAAGTCAAATTTTTCATTAATTAGTCCTATGTCATTTTCAATTATTGGTTTTACCAGATCAAAAGGAGCAGCAGGAACATCATCTTGTAGTTTAGAAAGCTCTTCCAAGTATGGTTGTGGTAAAATATCAGCTCGTGATGAAAGCCATTGTCCTAATTTTATGTATACGGGTCCTAATGAAATGAAAGTGTTTAGAACTTTACGTGCATTGTTGCGATATTTTTCCAAATCAATATCTTTTCCTTCTTTTTTTACCCATCTTCTTCTGTCTCTTCGAAGTGCCAAAATTGAAGGAAAAAGTTTAATGAGTACTTGAATGGTCCTTATAGACATAATCATCCTAAATAATTTTTGATTTTTTTAGTTGCTGCATATCCTACATATCCAATAATGATAGATGATGCAAGTGTATATGCCATAGTTGATTTTTTTGGTTTGTTATTATTTAACAATCTTTTTGCAATTGCAGTGCCTCCAACAATTGCACATGTCAAACCAATCAAAACTTCTGGAGAATCATAAACTAGATGACTTAGTGGATCTTTTCTAGGATCAACTTTATCATTATGAACTAGAAATTTATTATCGTATTCTCTAATGTGTAAATTACCGTATCTGAATTGTTTCTTTGCACCGTTTTTTTGTCCAAGTTTGGTTTCTTGTGCTTCTTCAAGCATAAATTCCCGTAATTCCTTTGGTACTTCAATTTCATCTCCTGGCATGATCGCAAGATCCAGTATTTGCTTATAATCTTAGTCCTGAAGGAATTCACAATTACGCCAATTTAATTTAGAATTATTATAATTGGATTTATTTTTTGGATTTTGATTCATTTAATCTATTTTTACCAAAAAGTGCAAAACTTGTCATAAACACAATCAACATAACAATCCCAGTAATTTAAGAAAAGCTGAATCTGACTCTAAGTTTCTGTTCATTAATGAATTTCACACAAGTTGTAATGAGTAAGAGTACACCAATGAGGGAAAATTTTTCTGAGTTTCTAGTAATCTTTATTTTTTTATATGTGTTTGAATTTAGGAATTTTTATTCTCAATAAATATTCAGAGAAGAGGTGTTGTTATGAATCCTATGATACTTCCCGCTAGAAATAGAAATAAATTTTTTGACATTTCTAAATAAAATGTCTGTCACAGATGTTAAAGACATATTGCGAATTTCCCAAAAATGGGAATTTGTGCTATTAGAATGGAAAAATGAAGTTTTGATTCTATTTAGATTTTTTTGTTAGAATTCTAATGTGATGTTATTAATGAGATTAAAATTTCAATTTTAGTATTTATTATTTTTAATTTAAATTTAATTTCTATTTAGTTTGAATTGCAGATTTTTTACGCCTTCGAATTATATAGATTCCGATTCCTATTGTAATTACTATTGGAATAATAATTAGTTGTAAATTATTTCCAGATTTATCAACAACTGGTGGTGCGTTAATAAATATTGTAGAATTATTTATGAGTAGTATTTCATCTCTAACACTATCTTTGTATCTTACAGTAAGTTTGATCTCATGTTTTCCATATTGCGGTTCACCATCAAATTCTATTGGAATGTTAAATGGAACTGGCGAGTCAGTATCAATTTCGTCTATAAACTGGGTTTGTTTTTTTATGTTTGAGTTAGCCAATGGTTCAAGAGTTACAAAACTAAATAAGGCAATTTCATTTCCTTCGTTAATTATTTCTCCAATAACCATTGATTTGTTAGATAATTCAATTACTTCAACGTCATACACTTTAAGATCGGATAAGCCCCTAATGTAGAAATTGACAATTTTATTTACGGTTTGTTGAACTCCATGTGCATTAAAGTAGGTAATGGTTAATGGTACTCGTAAAGTTTCTTCTTTAAGATTTCCAGGGACGTATACTGTAGCTGTTAAACTTCTAGAAGATTTTGGGGCTATATTTCCAACATCCCAATTTGATCCTACTACTACTACTTTTTCTAAGTTGGTCTCTGATGAATTTTCTTTTGTTCCAGGAGTTGATATAATATTTACATTAGACATTGGTGCAGTCCCACTGTTTTCAATTTCAATTACTACATCATTTAATTTTAAAGACGTAAGGAATGGATTTAAAGACTTGACATTAATTACACTATTACCTGTTACTTTAAAATTAAAATCAGAAAAAACACTTCTGACTCCTGATTCTCTAAGTCTTGAAAAATCTACCTTGACAGTTCCTGGGAATTGCTGAATTTTAACATTTTTATCAATATTTACAAAAAATATTAAATTAAAATTCTCGCCTGCTAAAGAATTAGACTTACTATTACCCATGATTAGAGAACCCTGTCCATTCGCTGCGGAAAATCCGAGGGGTAATGATAGTTGTCCCTTGATACCA
>Ga0315290_10003445_pt1 | contig 11311 bp, 9 predicted proteins | sample YL17G12_0_MG_FD_203627 | JGI IMG/M metagenome (GOLD analysis project Ga0315290, IMG submission 203627) | Sediment microbial communities from Yellowstone Lake, YNP, Wyoming, USA - YL17G12_0 | ecosystem: Environmental > Aquatic > Freshwater > Lake > Sediment | place: USA: Wyoming | collected...
CCATTATCTCCAACGCTGTAATTAAACGCATTGTCTATGGCAGAAATTATTGTTGTCATTTTGGGAAATATAATATTTAACTAGGGGTTCCTTTAAGTTGTTTTACGTCTACTTTTACGGTGTCCAATAAATGTAATTTTTTTTTTAGTTTGAATTTTATTAGCATCTCGTGTTTGCCGTTCGCAAAAAATAAAATATAAACTATTTAAATCTTGAAGGGCATTTATTGTTTTTTCAAAATACAAATCTTCTAAAAATGTCATTGGTTTAAGATATTGCTCATTTAATTTATTGTATAAAAAATCTTCCACTCTATCTGGTTCTAAAAATATGTTGTATTTTAATAAATGTTTTAATCTATGTGATGTTCCATTTTTATTTTTATTATTTTTAATTAAAATCAATAATTGGTCTTTTTTTAAAATTCCGTTACTCAAAATCACATCCTCTTGATGCAAATTTTTAATTTCGTTTGTTTTGGAAATATATACATAAAAACATTTTATATTTTCTACAGTTTCTTTATAAAAGATTTCATAATCTTTTTCCATTTGTTCGTATTCTTCTAACCAAGAGTTATCAAATTCTTCCATTATTAAAAAGATAATATAATTGATAATGGAAATAAACTAGTTTATATCGTCATTGTATTTTTTTTTATAACAAAACATGTCGTCGTAATCTTCGTCAATTTCGTCATTATTACTGTCATTATTATCTTCATAAACATCTAAATCGTCTTTATAAAAACCATATATCATCTCGTTTCGCTTGTCTTCGTCCCATAAATAATCATATTCAAAACTTAATTTAATGCGCTCTATGCGATTTTTATTCCATTCATCAAAATGTTTTTTGGAATTTTTAATATAGTTCACATCAAGCACTTGTTCATAATCGTTTTCTCCACTGTATTTTATTTCTGGAGTCCTAGATACATGTAGAGCACAAAGTTTTTTATTTTCTTCTTTTGGTATATTAGAATCAATTCCTACCATAATTGTCTCGGCAAATGATTTATGAGTTGCATTTTTATTTTTATTTTTTTTATATACACTTGAATGCGGTTCTATTAAAAAATTGGTCTTTAGACTTGGGAACATTTCTTCATTGTTAACAAATATTTGAGTCTTATTCAATGATTTTTGAAACATGTTGGGCTGACCATCTAATTTTAAATCTTTTCCTTTTTCTTTATCGTTTTTATTGTTTGAAAAAAATTTATTAGGTAATCTATGTTCGTCTTTGTTTAAATTATTTATTTCCAATCTAGGGGCTTTTTCTGATTTGTCGTGTTTTTTTGATGGGACTAAAAAAGGATTTTTAACTTTTTCTGAATTATCAATATTTTGTTTAGTATTTATTTCTTCGTTTGTAGTAGTATTAATATTAGTTTTTAAAGAACTATGTTTTTTTTCCCGAGAAGCCATTAAATATTAAGTTTTATAAATATATACAATTATTCAAATTATTGTATTTAAGCCTTTTTATATATATGTTAGGTAAATGATACAATAAAAATGAAAAAACAAGTACAATTTTATTAACAATAACTAAACTAAACTAAACTAACTTAAATCCTATTCTGCTTTCTCTGATGCTTTCTCGGATGATGCTGACTCCCGACTTGATTTTTGACGATTTGCGACTTGACGAGGAACGAATTGGGCGAGAACTGGCTTGCGATATTCATCGCGGAAACTGCCGCGGGCATTGTCGCGAGAGTTGTTAGGCGGAAATTCGCGCTTTGTAGACGACGAAACGTCAACATACGGTCGCGTCACCACTTTCTCACGCGTAGCGGGCTTCTCAATGCGAGACGCAGAACACTTCCAGAACCAAGGCTCATCGTATACAATCTTAATTTCTTGTCCATCAAGCAACTTACGGCGTACCAACTGCGATTCGTAAGTTGTGGGCCAAGCACGAAAGTGCACAAATACACGCTTGTATTTCTCTCCGTTCGGCGTCTCCTTGAAAACCACATCAATGCGGTCAATCGCATCGCGACCAAATAACTCTGTGAATACGCCCCAAATAACCTTCTTCTCAATATTATCAAACACGCGCGGAATGCAAATGCTTGGCTCGTTGATGGGAGTAGTAGAAGACATCTTTAATAGACTAGTGTTGTTGTAGAATATATCTTAGACTACATTGTAAAAAAGTATTTCAATTTTTTTTATAATGTATGGTTATAATACCTAACATTAAAATAAATATATCAACCTATTAATGTATATAAATAACTTAAAGAATAAGTAATATTATTACTTGTCTCCTAACAGCCATAAAACATTTAATCATTACCATTTTAATAATTCAATAATTATAAATAATTTATAGGAGACAGCAATTAATATAATATAATATAATATAATTTATATTATATTAAATTTCATTAAAATAAAAAATTGAAATGCTTTTTAATTCATTGGTGCAAGATATATAATTACCAACAACTAAATCACTAAGATGTCTTTCGTTCTAAGTTCAAGCGCGTTTAATGCCTACAAGGAGGCACAGCAACACCTACAAAATGTCCGTCAACAGTATATCATATCACTTCGCGATGAGGAAATTATTAAATTAGAAAAGATGATTGTAGCAGTTCGTTCCGGAGATTGCGATGAATATTTATTGGGAGAAGTAAAAGTAAAAGTAGAGGACGAGGATATGTCGCATGTTTTAGGCGCTGGTGCAAGTGATGAAGTTCCTCCTCCTCACAATTACATTAGTCAACCAGTAGTAAATGTTGCAATTGATATTGACGCAAAGAAACATAAATATCACGGAGTCAAAGAAGTTCATTATGCCAACCGAACAGTTGGATATCGCGTTGTCATTGGAACTATCAAGGCGTCTGAAGATGGTAAGATTATCAAAGGGTCTAAAATAGTAAAAGGTCGCTTTGCAACCGCAGAAGACGCAGCGCGCGCATATGATGCAGCAGCACGAGAAGAAAACGCCAATGGTTCAACACGCAAGTACAAGTTCAACTTCCAATAAATAAACAAATCAGATGTAGAATAGGTTGTTATAAATAAAGATTGTTTTTTGTTTTTTATTTTTTATAAATAATAATAATAAATAATAATAAATAACATTTCTCATTTAATGCTATATTAATATTTAACATTGATTTAATAATGATTTAATGAATATTAATAACGAATTGATAGATATATTTTTTTGATGTTAATATTATTTTACATATTAATATAAAAAAATTGAAATACTTTTTTAGAATGTAGGATAAAGTAACTATCTACTATTGAACCGTCTTCAAGATGTCTTCCCAGCAAATTATGTCTTCTGCCGAGCCCAGTGTCTGCATTCCTCGTGTGTTTATGAACATTACGAAGGAACGCATTCTAACAGTATTCACCGAGTTGTTCGGAGATGAGCGCGCAATTGATCACATTGACATGGTTGAAAAAGCCTCACCGAACGGCGATAAATACCAGCGGGTATTTGTCCACTTTCGCCAGTGGCCCACTACACGAGATGCACAGGAGATGCGCCGTCAACTTCTTGATAACAAGGATGTCAAGATTGTTTACGATGATCCGTGGTTTTGGAAGTGTTCGGCAAGCCACGCTAAGAGACCTGATGCGCGTGAGACTAAGCCTCGCGGACCTTACATCATGATGAACAATGATGACTCGCGACGTGAGCAGTCTCAGCCTCGTCAACAGTATGATGAGCGTCCGCGTGATTATCAGTCTCGTTCTCAGCAAGAGCGTCAGCGTGATTATCCGTCTCAGTCTCGTCAACATTATGATGAGCGTCCGCGTGAATATCAGTCTCGCCCCCGTTATCAACCAGAGGATCGTCGTCAACAGCAAGAGCGTCAGCGTGAGTATCAGCCTCGTCAACAGCAAGATGACAACCATTCGATTGCACGAACTCATCACAAACCAACCTATCAGCCATCATCATCATCTCGCCCCGTTGTTACACGTCGCCCTAAATTGAAAATTGATGTCTCTTGTACAGATGCCGAAGCAAGCCAAACACTTGAAAGTGTTACTACAACTAACGCTACATCTACCTCAGCAGATGTCACTGGCTCTTCTCCCCCATACAACCCTACCACTCCCCCTACAACCCCAACTAAATTGCAGACCGAAGCCGAAGCCCCTGGAGCGCCCAAGAAGACACGGTCAACTCGCACAAAGTTCATCGTTACTACTAGTAGCGACGACGAGTAAAGATTTAATCAAGAAATACAAAAATTAGCATAGTTAGGAGTAGTTATTATTGATATGAATAAATGTTGTCCCTTTTTTCATTTATAGTTTAAATAAATAATTTTAATATAATAAATACAATAAATACAATAAATATATTATATTAATTCATAATGGAAATTATTCATTCAGTTGATACAATCAATATTAAAAAAATATCAGATAATGAATACTCTATTACATCACATCCATTTTTCATTTCCTTTTTTTCGTTATACAACATACAACATAAGAGAGAAAATGATTTAATCATTTTTAATTGTCAATCAATCAATTCATTGCAAAAATTTATAAAAAATAGCACGTCAGATAGATTATCATATGATGACATGACCAAATTTATTTATGACATGGGGTTTACAATCAAAACTTTAGAACAACAACAAAAGGCAATATTATGTTTTGGATTAGACGACATAATGGTTATTAATGGAAATATATTTTTTTTCATAAATACAGGCAAAATATTACCAATTATTAAAAAACAATTAACATTAAAAGTACCAATAGACATTAAAAAATCATTTTTGACACCAGATATTAACTGGAAACAACTACCCATTAAATCGCACTTTAATAATGGAATCTATAGTTTTGCTTTACTACTAATATATACATCAACTAAGACTTTATATGAAAAAGGAATAAATGATGAAATTTTAAATCCTATATATCAAACTAAACTTTATTACTTTATTTTAAGATGTTTAAATAATAATCCAGATGAAAGAATGTTTTTATACATTTAAATTTAAAATTAAAATTATAATTAATTTCTTCAACTATTTTATATAATGTCTATTGTAGCACTTAAAAGAAATTCCAAAAGATACCAAGCACCTATATCTGGCAGGGGACATGATGGCTTTTCTCTCGTAGGAGGTCACCGAAACATTGGAAGTGTGGGACCAACTAATTTGGCCAAGTCGGTTACAAGAACACCATTTAGAGGTAACGCCCCTATGGGAAATGGAGGATGCTGTGGAAAATTTGTTATATCTATCGCCAATTCAGGAAGTTGTTGCACAAATGACCCAGGAATTATTAAAAAAACTGTTAAAAATAATAAAGGATCTATCATTCAACAATATAAATGGATACACTCCGCTTATCCAAGACTATGGACTAAAAATGGGGCCACAATGCCAGGCAATTTCTCTCAAGGAGAGTATATAAAAAATGTGGTTGTCGCATCCGCTACATGCGTTGTAGACAAAGTTGATTCGGGGATAAATAATTGCGGAGGCAATTTACAATGCAAAGCAGCCGAATATCATATTGGAGGGAAAAAATACTATAGAAGTTTTTATTCTAAAAATTTAAAACAATACCCTACATCTTGTAGTCAATACCAACGCTCCGCATTATTAAAGAAAAATAATTTGCCAACTCCACCATGTTTAGCACCATTTCCTATGGTTCTTAATAATCAAACTTGTATTCAAAATTTATATACACCGCAACAAGCCATTGAAGCAGGATTGCTACCAACCGACTGGATGAATTGTAATCCATTATTAAATTCAAATTGTACTGAAAATAATGTTGTTAATTAAATTTATTACAAGTTCAATCTGAAATTTTTTGGAATATATGATTTAAAATGTATTTTATTCTTGTTTATAAATGACATAGAAGGAATAATTAAATTGTTGTTATGAGAAAGGCGATCTCTATTTGGTTCTATTCTATTAAGTCGTTTAAAATCATGCTCATGTATTATTTTAAATTGAATACAAGGATTCGCTAGTTTATAATTTAAATGCAAAAGCGCATCAATTACTCTATTTTCACTTCCCCATATATTTTGTTTGTGTTGGACCATTTTTTGTAATGAAGGATTCAATTGGCTTTTAAATATAAAAGCATCGTGACTTGCTGTAGCGCTCTCTATGAGATAACTTGCTCCGTCTATCTCATGGCGGGTTAAAGCAAATACAAAATTATTATTTAATACTTTGAAAAAAAAAGGTATTTCATTATTATAAATCCATATATCACCATTGCAAATCATGCAAATTTCATTTGCTAAGGTATTAGCATATTGAAACAAATCAGAATATAGTGGTTGTTTACCTATGTTTATTATTTTTATTTTTGATTGAATTTTAGGAGACAACGATTTTATATAATCCGCATCTTCTTTTTTATCTAAAAAAAGATGTAATGCTTTAACAATCGGATTTGCTGCATTCCGATTTAATGTTCGTTTTAATTCATTTTCTCTCGCTAAATCATTTTTTGGAATGTAAAAAGATGTAATAATATTTAACATATAATTGTATCTTTTATTTTATTTAAATAAATCAAACAGACTTATTTTTTCGTTTAGTAAATCGTTTATGTTTTCTTTTTTTAATAGTAGATTTCTTGTTCTTTAATACATGTCGTTTTGTTTTTTTATTTTTATGTAAATGTCGGCGACTGCGTCCGCCCTTTCCAGTGTTTAATCCTACTAATCCTTCAGCCGCCGTCATTTCAATCGCGGGTCTTTTTGGTAATGCTTCACTTAATTTTAATAATCCTTCAGTAGCATCGTCTTCATCACGACTTCTTTTTGTCCTTTGTCTCGGAGCAGTAGCAGGAGCAGCAGGAGTAGCGGGAGCAGGAGCATCCGCAGGAGCAGCAGGAGCAGGAGCCTCCTCCATAGTAGCCTCAGGTACACCATTAGAATGAGCAGCAGGTGCAACATTGCCTAGAAATGACCTTGCAAAAACGTCATCATCTTTTATAATAGAAGACATGCGCACGCGTACGAGGACACCATCCTCATCTTTTATAGTGTATTGGTCTTTATCTGGAAAGCGTCCCGCAATGTTGTCTTCTTTTCCAATTATTAACATCGACAATTGTCTCATTTCATCCTCAGTGAAAGGACAAGTCATAATTAATTTTTTAAATAAATCAACATTTTCTTCAGTAGATGCCAAAAGCGAATTTAGTTCATACGCATTTTTATCGGCAGTGTCAAATATTTTATTTTCTTTATCATTCAATAACGCCATGCAACAAACTGGTAATAAATCTCCACATCTTTTTGCAGTAAGTGGAATAGTAAACTTTTGTATTGTATCAAATACTTTCACTATATCTTCGTTTGGTTGAGGATTTAAAAAAACGGTATCAATCCAATCATTTAAAATTTTTAATCCGTCCTTTGTTCTCACTTCACCTATTTTTCCATAATAGCTAAGCGCCTCATTTAAAAATTTAATTGATAATTTTGTCATATCTACAACACTGATGTTTGTAATGTTTTCGCATTTTACAAAATTATTGTATATAGAAATCGAAACAGTACTTTTATTGATATTATCTATTATAATATCTTTGAATTGTTCTAAAGTCTTAATTTTTTCACATGAAAACATTTTTATCAATGTTGTTTCATATGTGCTTCCTAAAGAATCACATTCTATTGAGGGACACTTTTTAATTTTTGCATAAAAGGCAGTTGCCTTATTATTATCACCACTAATTTCGTTAATCTCGGCAAGATAACCTGTACTTTCACTAACAAACTCGTTTGCAAGACGAACCACCGCATCCGCATCAGCAACAAGTTTCTTAGCTACATCAATAGCAAGTTTCTTATCGGAAGAAACCTCATTAGCAACTTTAGCCGCAGTTTTAGCAGCAGTTTTAGCAGCAGTCTCAGCCGCAGTTTTAGCCGCAGTTTTAGCCGCAGTCTCAGCAGCAGTTTTAGCAGCAGTCTCAGCCGCAGTAGCAGGAGCAGTAGTAGCAGGAGCAGTATAAGTATCATAAGCAGATTTAGCGGCATTAATAGCCACATTAATAGCATTGGCATTAGTAATCTCATTGGTTGCTCTAATAGCAGTAGCATAAACTGCGGTAGCATAAGCATTAGATGCTATAGTAGCATAAGAAACAGCCGCAGTAGCAGCATTAGCCGCAGTAGCCGCATCAGTAGTAGCAGTACTAGTGATATAATCATAATAAGCATTTTTAGCATTGCAACTCGCGACAGCAGCATCACGGGCCAGGTCCTTAGCGGTGTTAATAGCATTAGTAGCATCGGCAGTTACATCGGCAGTTACATCGGCAGTTACATCGGCAGTTACATCGGCAGTTACATCGGCAGTCTTAGCCACAACAGTCTTAGCTGCATCGCAACTTATATTAGCCGCAGCAACAACCACCTCAATAGCCGCATTTTTTAGGGCGTTATATGCAGTATCAGAATTTTTAAGAGAATATGCCTTAGCCGTTTTACGCAAATTATAAAACTTATTAAAATAATCAATGGTATAATCTATCTTGTCGGTAGTTAGTTGTTCTGTTCTAAAATTACTTGCTATAGCTGAAAGAAGTTTTGTCCTATAATGTTTTTTTTTGGCATCTTTTGGTTTTTTTGGTATATCTTTTAAAAAATGTTCAATAAACTTTTTCATTATTTGCGCTCTTAAATGGCGAGGACACTCAGATTCGTTAATTTTGCCTTCATCCATTTTATCAAAAAAAGCATTTATACATGCTATATCATTAGCACGAGTCACTTTATCTTCTTTCACTACCATTCTTTCTAAAAAATTATATTTTTTATCATTTTTTTCCTTCATATAAAAATTAAAATTTAATGTTTCATAATTTGCAATCTTTGTACTTTCAGCAGGTTCTTCAACCGTTGAACGTTCATTATATGTTTTTTTAAGTTTAGTTGCAAGAAATATTTTTGATAATTCATCAGTAGAAGCATCTAAATTAGTTGTTACATTAGTTATCAATGTCGCATTAGTTTCAATATCATGTTTACCAGTTAATAATCTTATTAATGACATATCAGCATTTTTATTAGAATCAAATCCAACAAATATAGGTTCATTTGGTTCAAATATTAAATTTAAAACTCGTTCACTTAAATAATTTATATAATCGGGTTGGTCTTTTTCATATTCTAAAATATTTTCTGGTTCATCGCCTGACTTAATATATAAATTTGGGAAATTCATTTTAGAAAGAGTTTTAGTTTCGTTTATGACTTGTATACCAAATTCACAAATTTTCCCTTCAGAACCTGTAGTATATTTGAGTAATTGAGCTTTAATAATAAATCTTGAGACTAGTGCTTCTATTGGAACATATTTTGTTATTTCTGAAATAAACCCTTGCAATTCAAGATTTGTTTTAATATCTTCTATTCTGGTTTCTTTAATTTTAATCGTATCCTTAACGAATTCATTAAATCTTGCACTTAATTGGGATATTTTTATGTTAATTAAATTAATATTAGTATTAATGAATCTGTTAATTGCAATAAATTTTTGTAGTGGTGTAATTGCAATAATTTTTTGTAGTGGTGCCGGCTTATTATAATTGGGAGTCCAGCAGTTGTCTGACGTCATTGTTTTATATGTTTCAATTTTGCCATTAATGCTATTGATTTCGTCAATGGCTGCTTGATTATAAACTATCCATTTTTCATAAAGAATATTATAAGGATTGTTCGTTTCAGATTCACCACCTAAAAAGTTAGAATTATTAATAATTGAGTATTCTGGTCTTATAAAACCGGGTTTTTGATATATTTTGTGAGCATATCCGGTATTTGGCATATAGTCATTTTTAATATCCATTATTCGTTTGGCAATTGCGTTTCCATCACTCGATTGTTTTTTATCTTCTTCTTCTTCTTCTTCTTCTCCACCTTCTTCTTCTACTACTACTGTCACCCTTGCGGGAGGGTTTTGAACAATTCCTGCTTTAAAAGCATCAATAATTGCGTTTTCTAAATTTATATTTTTACACACCGGATAAGCCCTAATAAAAATTCCTATAAGTTGTATTTTAAAAAATTGTAAAGTATTAAAATCGGGGGATCTAGTACTTATAAAATCATGTAATGTATCACAAATTGTTTTTGTATAAAATTCTAAAGAAGCCACAAGATTAATTGTAGGTTCTTCAGAAGGGTTGGAAGTTATTTTATTATTTGGATCATAAGAAAAATTGGCTAATTCGTCTTGTCTTATTTCTCTAGGACTAGCAACAAGAGCCGTAGATAATGTACATTGCTTATCAAAAAAAGTTTTATCTTGTTTTGATTTTTTATTCATTATTTCGTCGAAATTGTTTACCACGTCACCCGAATATTTTTTTTCCAATGCCTTTATAGCATCAGCATTAGCCTTTTTAGCCTCAGCCTTAGTTGGAGGCTGAACCACCACAGCAGTTCCCCGTGGCTTAGATGCCACCCTCTTAGATGCCACCCTATTAGATGGCACCTCCCCCCGTCCTGAACCTTTTTGTTCTTCTACACCACCTTCTTCTGTTTCTCTTTTTGCTTGTGGTTGTGCATCATCTGCGGTTGCTTGTGCTTCTGCTGCTCTAACAAAATATTCTTTTATATTAGTAATAATTGTTCTGAATTTTTCTGTTTCTGTTGGTTCTGACATTTTAACTATATAATTATAATATAATAATTATTTAGATTTAATAAATTTAGTTTAAATTCATTAAATTTAAAAAAAACATTCTCACCAAATTAGGTAAATTATTATATTATATATTGATAATTAATTAATTAAGGTTTATTTTTCTTTTGATTCCATTCTAAAAGTCTACGCCCTAAAGTGACATGTTGTGTATTATAGTCTTCTGGATTAATTGAAACAAAACATCCATCATTATTGCTATAAATAATTTTTTTAATATTTAAAGCCTTTAATATTTTAGTACAATCTATACATGGGGCGCTATCACGTAAATTATTATTTCTATCAGTTCTTACTATGTAAATCTTTATTTTTTTAAACAACTTTTGTGCGGTTCGCGACTTTTAACGAGTCCATCCATTTTCCATAATTATTTCCACAGCATTTTCGGAAAACTCCTCGCATTGCGGCCATTTCTGCATGACAAGTACACTGATTATCTGCTACAAATCCATCTTGAGTGCGATTTCTATAGTTATTATATCCTTTACTGATGATTTTTCCATTCATTACAGCGACACATCCAATGCGCATTAAAACTGGTGATTTGAGTGCTTCATCTATTGCGACATTTACGTAAGATTGCTCTTTTAGGCTAAGCATATT
>Ga0315290_10003446_pt1 | contig 11310 bp, 7 predicted proteins | sample YL17G12_0_MG_FD_203627 | JGI IMG/M metagenome (GOLD analysis project Ga0315290, IMG submission 203627) | Sediment microbial communities from Yellowstone Lake, YNP, Wyoming, USA - YL17G12_0 | ecosystem: Environmental > Aquatic > Freshwater > Lake > Sediment | place: USA: Wyoming | collected...
TAGTCGGCGGGTAAGCAGGCAGAGTCGCGGGGAGGCGTACTACTTTCGTTTCGCCGATGATTTTGTAGCCTGTTTCCGGTACAGGGACGATGCGGAGAGTTTTCAGCGGCGTTTGAAGGGCCGGCTCGAAGGGTTTGGGTTGGAGCTGGCGGAGGAGAAAACACGAGGCATCGAATTCGGGCGTTTTGCACGGGAGGAGGCGTACAAGCGAGGCGAGAAACCCAAGGAGTTTACCTTTCTGGGATTTACGCATTATTGTGGGAAGACCAGGGAGGGACACTTTAAGGTGAAGCGCCGGACCAGCCGTAAGAAGCTGGGGCAAAGCTTGGAGAGGTACACCGACTGGGCAAAGAAAGCCGGGCAGGTATTGAGGAAAGGGGAGATGCTCAGGCAAGCGCGGATACGGGTGCTGGGGCATCTGAGCTATTACGCCATAACGGATAACCTGGAAAGGTGCAATTTCTATGTCTGGCGCGCGACGCAGATCTTGTTCAAATGGCTTAACCGCAAGAGCCAGCGCAGGGCATACACCTGGGAGAGCTTCAACCAGGCCTTGGCTTGGGTGGAGTGGCCTAAAGCCAGGCTCCGCAAAGACCTGAACCCGTGTCGTAGAGCGGAGGCGTCCCGAATGACGCACCGAGGAGCCGGATGTATGGGAAAGCCGCTTGTCCGGTTCTGTGAGGGCTAGGAGATCAACCGTGACATGGAAGAGATATTGTGGCACCGTCGCGAAAGCAGGCGGTAACGGAGAACACAAACTTCGTCCTGTAGTCAAGGAAGGCTCCTATCTACTCGAAAGGTCACAGCGCGGCAGAGCCACAACCAAAAAACTTTAGCCACAGAGGGCACAGAGTTCACAGAGATATTAGCAAAAACTAATGAAATGCATAGATTCCCACGACCAGCAAAGATGATGATCTCGTAAAAAGTCTGAAAAGACGTATTTCCGTCATTCCGGCGAACCCCGGATCGGGTCCGGGGCAGGCGCCAGAATCCAGTTATTTCAAATTTTGTAACATTTTAGCTCTTTGAAAAAAGAATAAGCTGGCAATTCACGACATCCTCGGGTGACCGGGCTTGGAGAGAGCTTTTGGCGATGGAGAGGATGCTTTCTACGGGATTATGGCCCTGGAGTTCAGCGGATCGAAACAAGCTCATCAGGATCGATTGAGTTTTGGCTCCATCATCGGATCGGTTTTGCTGGGAGACTTTTCGGGTCAAGACGGGTTTGCGCATCTGCTGCTCGGCATGGTTGTTATAGGGACTGACGTCCGGGTATTCCAGAAAGGTAAATAACTCCTCTTGGTGCCGTTTCAGACGTTTGAGGAGCCGGTGGGCATCCCGGTCTTGATTCGGAACCGCTAAGAATTGGGTCAGCCGATCGTACAATCTTCTTTTCCGCCTTTGGTAGGCGTGGGCACTCAAGGGTTGTTTTTTCTCCGATAGCCGGATCGCATCTTTGAGCAAGCGGGAGAGTTTTTTGCGAAAGGCCTTCCATCCCGCAGAGCGGTTGTGCTGATCCACTTTCACCAGTTCGGTAAAGAGGTGATAGAAACACCTTTGCTTAGCCAGGGCGCTGATTTTATTATACGCTCCCCAGAAGTCACAAATCAGAATGCCCTGGAAGATGCGACCTAAAACCTCCCGGACCACGGGAGAGCCCCGGCTTCTGGTGATTACGTAATAGCAAAGCGTGGAGGTCACAAAGCACCAGAGCCAATGAGTAATGCCGCTGAGCCTCCAGCCGGTTTCATCGGCGGCGAGGACCGCGCTTTGGGAAACCCTCTGGCCGATTTCATCATAAAGGGGCTTTACGAGAGAAGCCAGGTTTTTCCAGGCCTGCGTGAGGCCCCCAGTGCTGACTTGAAAGCCGGAGAAGACGGAGAGCATTTGGACCAAGTTCTTCAAGCTGACCCCCACCAGGTAGTGGATCCAGGCCGTCAAGACCACGACTCTCAGGCCGATCCTGGCGTTGGGCAGGGCCTCCGGGACAGGGGGGGCGATGATCTTTTTGCATTGCGGGCACCAGTAACGATGAATGGTATGCTCCGTCACCACCACCTGAACCGGGGGCAGGTCCTCAATATACCGCCGGTACGTGTCGATGGGCTCTTTCAGCGGGGTTTGACAATCGGGACAATGATCCAAGGTATGTTCCCGATACTGATCGATGCGCGCGGGCCGTAGGCGGGCGGTCCCCGGATGCCCGTTTTTTTGACCCGGGGTTTTTTTTCGTTTTCGGTGATTCGGCTTTAAAAAGGGCGGGATCATGCCGGAGGGAGTCGTGGGGCTGACCTGGCCGCAGAGGCGGTCATACTTCTCCGCCTTTTCTGCAAGGGCCAAAATGGCGGCCACGGCTTGATCTCGCTCGAGCTCCAAAATGGCCAGGGCTTCATCCCGGGTCATCGGGTCAACTCCCTCCGGAAGTTGCGATGCAAGGGATAAAGGTAGATGGCCTTGGGCTGACCATGGTAGTGATAGTCATTGCCCTTCTTGGCGCTGCCCTTAGTCAGGCCGACATCGATCCAGTTGGAGGCTTGATAGCAGGTGCCTGGGAAGCGGCTCCGATCCACAAAGGTTTCCGCCAGATACAGGGGATGACCATAGGCCTTTTGCCAATCGCCACTTAACCGCCGCAGATTGAGAGCTAAGACCTTGGAGGCCAGATGAGGGATGCGGATCCACGGCAGGATCAGAAACCGAACATTATTGGCTACCCCGGACAGATTCTTGCGTCGGGTCTCTGGATCCCAGCCAATGAATCGGTCCCGGTCGGAAACCTTGAAGGCCGCACTGGCCCAACCCAGACAAGCGACCACCTGCCCCTTAAGAAAGGAGAGGTATCGTAAATGCTCGCCGACGATTCTGGGCCGCCCCAGGTAGTGATGATGGTGAACCAAGTAATCCCACAGGGAACGGTCAGCCGGGCCGACCAACTGCAAGATGGGTTCCCCATACGCGCGCAGGGGGCCTTCCAAGGGGCTCTGGCCAAATAGGGGAATCTGCGTAAAACCTTTTCGTCTGCGGTTATTGTCGGGGCGCAGACGCGGGGGCAGCTTGAGGAGCCCCTTTTCCTCCAAGCGCAATAACAGATCGCGGGCAGCATATTCCTTGAGCTTGCCATTGGGCTGCACCCATTGCCAGGCTTGACAGATCGCCTGGGAGATATAGGTTCTCCCTCGGGCATAGAACTGAGATATCAGGCTCTGGATATCCTGGATCTCCTGAGGACCAAGCTCTCGGGACCGGTATCGAAAAACGGTGGACTCGATGTTGTTCTCTTCGCCCATAGAGAACTTTATACAATATTTCCGTTTTCGACGCCAGCTTTTTCTTTATTCTTTTTTCAAAGAGCTAAAATGTTACCAAATTTTTAAAAATTCTCTGGACTCCGGTTTCCACCGGAGTGACGACTTTTTACGAGAACATCAAAGATACATTTCTTTACAAGAATCTTTACAAAATTAAAAGAGTTTGCACGTTAGTAGTACAGGGGAGGGAAGGGTATTTTTTTCTCTCTGAAAAATTGATAATTTCTTTGAGGTCTCTGTGGTTAGTTTTTGACAAAACCATCAATCAAGAAAGGAGAATAGGGTGTTTGAGTATTTTCGGGAGAACTATACCTGGAACTTAGCCTTTATGTCGGCTCTTTATTCGGGAGGGGCGCTCAGCGAAATGGATGAGGCCTGCCGTCCGCTGAAAGAAGCATCGGTACGCAACGATGTTTTTGCGCAGCAGGCCTGGTATGAAAGCTGGAAGAAACTGGCCGAAAGGGTGGAGAAGCTCGCGCTTACGCATGAGGAGGCCGGGCAGTATTTGAGCGCCGGACGAAAGTATCTTCGAGCCAGCACCTACTATTTTGCGGCCGAGCGTATGCCCAGCCACCGGGACCCGCGGAAGGTGCAGACGTATCGGCAGGCGTTGTCGGCCTTCAAGAAGGCGCTGCAGTTGCGCAAGGAGCCGGTGGAATGGGTGGAAGTGCCTTTTCAGGGAAAATCCCTGCCCGCCCTCTTCTCGAAGGCGCCGGTCAAAGGCCCTGCCCCTTGCATGGTGCACTTTGACGGCTTTGATATGATGAAGGAGGTCCTTTACCTCAGAACCGCCGATGAATTTCGCCGGCGGGGAATTTCTCTTTTACTCGTGGATCATCCCGGCGTGGGCGAGGCCTTGCGCCTGCGGGGTATGCCCAGCGGCCCAGACACGGAAGTCCCTGCGGCTGCTTGTGTAGATTACCTGGAAAAGCGGTCGGATGTGGATGCAAAACGAATCGGAATCGTGGCCAATAGCCTGGGGGGCTATTATGCCCCACGGGCCGCGGCTTTTGAGAAACGATTCAAGTGTTGCGTGGCCTGGGGAGCGATTTGGGAATTCGGAGAATTGATCTCCAAGCAGTTAGTGGGCAGAGGGGGGGAGCCCTCGGTTCCGGGTCTGGCGGATCATACCATGTGGGTCTTCGGGAGAGATACAGTGGAGGAGGCAGTTGCGGTTGCCAACCAACTGACTCTGGAAGGGGTCGCGGAAAAGATCACTTGCCCTTTGCTGATCGTCCACGGGGAGAATGACCGGCAAGTTCCTCTGTGGCGAGCAGAAAGAACAATCGAGGCGGCGGTAAACAGCCCGGGTCGGAAGCTGAAGGTCTTTACCCTGGCCGAGGGGGGGGCCGAACACTGTCAGGCAGATAACTATTCCATGGCCGTGGATTATATGGCCGACTGGGTTGCGGAAATTCTGGGGGGAATCCCAAAGGGATATAACAATGAGGCATAAGCTTTTACCCCTCCCCTTACACGGAAGGTGTGAAAAATTTGTAATATCCCCCCTCACCCTACCCTCTCCCGCCCGGGGAGAGGGGAAACATTATGAAATAAGAAAGAAACTCCCTCCCCCTTGAGAGGCTGTGTCAGAATTCGTCATGCCCGCGAAGGCGGGCATCCAGGGGGCTTAAATCTTGAATAAAATCGCGACTGGATTCCCGCTTTCGCGGGAATGACGGCTCTTTTTTTTCATTACGACACAGTCTCTGATGGGGGAGGGCGAGGGTGGGGGTGAGTTAGGGGATTCTTTCACAGCTCCACACGAGGGCTAGGGGAATACTGGAAATATTCCTACTACAAATTGAAGAGAAAGGCAGGGTGACGGATGGACAAGAAACCGAGGATCAAGAGAATTGACCGTATTGGATCGACCGCTGAAATTCCCTATACTCGCACTCTGGTGGACATCAAGTCTCAGAGGTGGATTGCGGATCGTTTTTTCCGTTTGATGGGCCGGAGCTGCTTTTTCTGGGACAACCCGGAAGAAGCTGTGGGGGCGGGAATCGTCCGGGGTTCAAACTATTTTGATTTGAAGGACACGGCGGCCCGGATAAAGTGTCTGGATGAATATCCCAAGGAAAACATCCGGACGGCCAGCCGGTTGGAGAAATTGGGTCGCAGAGAGGAGGAGGCGCGACATACGGAGACGGCTTGCGATTACTATTTCCGAGCCTGTCATTTTTATGTAATGGCGGCCTGGGGCATTTTCGACTCCCAAAACGAGGAATTGATCTGGCTCACGGAAAAGATCAAGTTTACCTTCGATAAGGTCATCCAGTACAGCCGATACCCGATGGAGCGGGTGGAGATTCCTTTCGAAGGAAAATCCATACCGGGTATCCTTACGCTCAGCCCCGGGAAGAAAAAAACTCCCACCATATTATTAATTCCGGGGATGGACCTGCACAAAGAAAACGTGATGAACCATCTGATGAATCCTTACGTTTCCAGGGGGATGAACACCCTGGCGATCGACGGCCCGGGACAAGGAGAAAGTTTGTTGCGGGAGATTTGGGTGGATGAAGAGAATTACGGTCGCGCGGGGAAGGCGGCGATCGATTTCCTCGTGAAGCGTCCCGAAGTGGATGCGGATAAGATTGGCTTGCATGGGACAAGCATGGGAACCTACTGGGGACCGTTGATTGCCATTCAGGATCCTCGAGTCAAAGCCCTCTCCACCTACGCCAGCTGCCATTACAACAAGGACCATATTTTCAACGAGACCTCCCCTAACTTCAGGTTGCGCTTCCTGTGGATGGCCGGAAACCTGAGCGACGAGGAATTCGACCGGATGGCCGCCAAGATGACCCTGCAGGGGCGGGAGTCGCAGATCAAGTGCCCCCACATTATTTTTCACGGGGAATTTGACCATCTCACGGATACGGAAGAGGTCTACCAGTATTTCAACAACCTGGCTTCAGAGATTAAAGAGTTCAGAATCTATGAGAATGAATATCATGGGGTTTCCCGGTTTGTGGACGAGGTGGGTACAATGTCCGCCGATTGGTTACGGGACCGGCTGAATGGGGTTCCTCCCAAACAGAAACGAAGAATCGTTATGGTAGACTGGAACCGAATGGAGCACCCCGTGGATGAAGACAAGATCCCCAGGGGGTTTTCCTATTTTCTTGCGGAAAAATAGGAGAGCGAAGAAAACTGGAAAACTGGAAGAATGGAATGGAGGAATACCGGAACGTTGGAATGATGGAAGAATGGAATAATGATGGAATCGTAAAAAGTCGTCACTCCGGTGGAAACCGGAGTCCAGACGCCGTCCCGGCGGAAGCCGGGAGCCATTCTAGAGACTGGATCCCGGTTTTCACCGGGAACCCTGGATTCCGGCTTTCGCCGGAATGACGAAAATAGGTCCTTTCAGACTTCTTACGAGATCATCAAGATTTACTCTGCGTTCTCCGCGTTCTCTGCGGTGAAAGATTTTGACATTATCCATATTTGGAGGGGGAGGAAACATGGAGGTAAAAATTTTGGATCGGGCCCGGTTTATCGATGGCGTGAAAGAGCTTCTCGAGATCAACCCGAAGACAACCGCCCTGGTCGCCATCGACATGCACCAGGGACATCTGGACCCGGAAGTGGGCCCCATGCTCGTTCCGGAGGAGGAACGAAAAAGGGTCTTGACCCAGGCTCCGAAACTGATCGAGATCGCCCGGAAATACCAGATCCCGACCATCCACGTGATCTTTCAGCTGCGGCCGATTGAGAACGACCGGGGGTTCAATCCTTTCGGCAAACCGGCCCGCTTGGTCAACGAGAAACTGAAACCGGAAGAGAGGAGCTGGGTTGGCAAACCCAGGGTGAAGGGTGGCTGGTGGCTGCCCAAGATCATGCCGGAGGTCGCCCCGGGACCCGACGATTATGTTATCAATAACAAAAAAACCTACAGCATCTACCTGGGGACGGACCTGGAACATCTCCTGCGGACGCTGGGAGTGGAAACCGTGGTGATCTTCGGCATCAATACCAACACCTGTGATCTCTGCGCCTGCTTCGAAACCGTAAACCGGGGTTTTAAGCTGGTCGTCATTTCAGACTGCGTGGCCAGCGCCTACGGGTACGATCTGCACGTTTTTGCGCTGCAGAACATATCCCGGTGTTTGGGCTGGGTGCTGACGATCCCGGAATTTGAGGAAAAACTTGAAAAGGTAATGTCAAAAAAGTTATGAAAAACCACTCGGGAAGACAAAGGAAGACAAGCAAATCCCTCCCCCTTGAGGGGGGAGGGACGGGGTGGGGGTGAAAGAACTGAGGGACGTAGCAAGAGCACCCCTCACCCTGACCCTCTCCCCCAAGGGGAGAGGGAAGATAACTTTTGACAATACCCTTGAAAAGGGAAGGAGGTAGGACCGTGAAGAATCGGAAGGATGGAGTCGCGCGGCTGAGCCGCAGGGAATTTCTTTACGTAAGCGGCGCGTCCATGGCCGGATTGGCCCTGGCCGGTATCCCCGAAATAGCCGGGGGCGCCGAAAAGAAGCCCAAATACGGGGGCCGGGTACGTATCGGGGAACGCTATGGTTCAACGGGACTGGATGCCCACAGGAATCAGTATTTCATGGACTACCAGAATTATGTTCTGATGTACAATGCCCTTGCCATCATGGGGCCTCTGCCGCAGGTGAGGATTTATCCCGATCTGGCCAAGTCATGGGAAATTTCCCCGGATGGGAGAGAATACATCTTTCCTCTGAGAGAGGGAGTGAAATTTCATCACGGGAAGGAGCTGGACAGCGGGGATGTAAAATATTCGATCGAACGGGTGATGAATCCGGCCACCCGGTCCCCCCGGGCCTTTGCCTACCGCTGGATCGATTCCGTGCAAATCATCGACAAGTATAACCTGAAAATCCGGTTGAAAGAATCTTTCGGCCCCTTTTTGAGCACCTTAACCATCCAGAATTGTCCGATTATTCCGGCCGGCTGGGAGCCAACAGGGGTAAAGCCGGCACCGGGCACGGGACCTTTCGTCTTCAAGTCCTTCGTTCCCAACGAGACCACGGAATTGACCCGCTTCGACAAATACTGGGAGGTGGATGAAAAAACCGGAGACCGCCTTCCCTATTTAGACAGTATTTACATCAAAAAGATCGTCGATGAGACGGTGCGGTGGACGGCGCTGCGGGCGGGGGATCTCGATTACATCAATTGCCCGCCCCGGAACATCGTCCTGGATGAATTGAAGAAACCGACACCGGGTATGATTACAGTCATGCCCCAACCGGTCGCTTATGTGGCTATTATTTTCAATGTGAGCAAGCCCCCCTTTGATAACAAGAAGGTGCGGCAGGCGGTGGCCTTCGGGATGAATAAGAAAGAATTCATCCAGGCGGCATACTGGGGGCTGGGAGAAGCCGTCAACAATCAAGCCTTTTCCAACCGCTCCCGGATGTATGTTCCGATAAAAGACAGGGAATATGACGTGGCGAAAGCGAAACAGCTTCTGGCGGAAGCCGGCTATCCCAACGGGTTTAAGGTGGAATTGCTGACCTACTCCGATACGACGTATGTCGATGGTTGCCACGCGGCAGTGGGGCAACTGAAAAATATCGGAATCGAGGCCACGATCAAGGTGATCGATCGGGCACCTTTCTGGGAGTATGCGCGCAAGGGGGAATATTCCGTCGCATTAAGGGGAGACAGTGAACGGCTCGACCCGGATGACGCCTATTATCTGTGGCTTCATTCGGGGGAGGTTGATAAGAATAATTGGTCTCGGTACAAGAACAAGGAGCTCGATGATTTATTGGAGAAGGGGAGGACAACCTGGAAATGGGAGGAGCGCCTGCCCTATTACCAGAAGGCGATGGAAATCATAAAAGAGGACCTTCCCATTCTATACCTGGTTAAATCCATCATCCCAGTCGCCTACCGGGACTATGTCAAAGGGTTCGGCGCGGGAATGGCGACTTGGTTTGGCTATCACGGGGGAGGGTTTGTGAGGACGTGGTTCGATAAATAGGACTACGTTTCGGGTTGCGAGTTTCGAGTTAATTGAGATTTGATGGTCTCGTAAAAAGTCGTCACTCCGGTGGAAACCGCTCGGCTGAGCTCGCCGAAGACCGGAGTCCAGAGAATTTTTAAGTATTTGAAATAACTGGATTCCGGCGCCTGCCCCGGACCCGATCCGGGGTTCGCCGGAATGACGGAAATACGTCTTTTCAGACTTTTTGCGAGATCATCAGATTTAGATCCTGAAACCCGAAAGCGGAAACGAACATATTTTTTCAAAAAAAGGGAAAGGAGAAAAGCGGTGCTAGTCAATAAGGAACGAATGCTGAAGAAGATGGAAGAATTTAATCTGGACGCAATTATTGCCTCTCACCCGGAGAACGTGAGTTACCTGGCAGATTTTCAGAGCCATCTCCCGTACATGTATCGGTTTTTGAATGTGGAGAGTTTCGCCCTCTTTGCCCGGAGGCCGGACATCGCTCCCGCCTTGATCATCGGCAAGGGGGATGTCGCCTGGGCAGCCAGATACCCCTCCTGGATGAAAGAGGTTTACACCTTCGGCAACGACGTTTATTTCGTTTATCCGGAAGGGACCCTGAGCGAGGGGGAAAAGAAATTCAAGGAGATCTTGGATGACCGCGGAAAGCACGCGGCGACTCCCGGCGAAGCGATCGTCAAAGCGTTGAAGCAGAAGGGGTTGGACAAGGGAAGAATCGGCTTGGACGAAAAGAATGCCTATCCTGAAACTCGCGCGCGGGTCGCCGAGGGATTGCCCCAGGCCAAGATCATGGATGCCTTTGAACTCTTCCGGGTCATTCGTATGGTCAAGACGCCCGAGGAGCTGGAGCGGATCAAGACGGTGGGTCTATCCAACGAGAGATCGGCCCAGTCCGTCCTCAATCGCCTGGCCGAAGGGGTAAGCGAAGAGGCGCTTGGCCAGCACTTCCTGGAGTGTACCGCCAAGGAAGGAGCCGTCTTTGAATTCTGGAATACGGCTTCGGGAACGCAATCTTCGATGACCATCATGTCCTATGGCCATCACCGTCCCCGGGCCGGGTATCGCCTGAAAAAGGGAGATATGTTCCGGTATGACGGGGGGAGCATATATGAAAAATACCATTCGGATGCCGGGGGCTGCGCGGTTTTAGGGACCCCCAGCGCCCGCCAGAAGGCCTGTTATCGAGCGATTGAGGCTGGCATGGAAAAGGCCCTGGAGCTTCTCCGGCCGGGAGCCGTCCCGTCCAAATTATTCGCCGAAGTGGCCGCAACCGTGGAGAAGGCCGGTATTAAAGATTACACGAAGTACGCGACCTTTTGCGGCCACGGGATCGGCATCGAAGCCAGGGATTATCCGATTTTTACGAAGCCGGTGAAGGCCAGCAGTCCTTTTCTTCCGGGATCCTATGACCTTCCCATTGAGGAGGGAATGGTCATTAGCATCGAGGTGCCGTACGGCGAATTAGGCCTGGGAGGTTTCCAGGTGGAGTATACGCTGCTGGTCAAGAAAGATGGGTGTGAGAAGCTTTACCCTCACGTGAGAGAACTGGTCGTCCGGTGAGGTTCGAATCCACGGACGAAGAGCTTTTTCTGTGGAGACCCCGGAGCAAAAGATCTTTAGATAGTCTTCTCCCGGAAACTCCCTCTCCCCTCGCGGGAGAGGGGCGGGGTGAGGGGGAATAGAAATGAAAGGTCTTGATATCCCAGTTGTTGTCACCCCCACCCTGACCCTCCCCCCTCAGAGGGGGAGGGGAATTCCCAGGTTTCCGGATGAGAACTAGATAGACGCAGAAAAAATTCCCCAAGGAGGTTGCGGTGGTCAAGGTCAGAGATTTGAGTTATACGATGAAGAATTACAGCATGGAACCGAACGAGGTGAAGATCACCCACATGAGTCATGCCGAAAGCATGAGAAGGCAGGCCAAACGGGTCGGTCTCCGCACCGATCAAGTCGCCCCTTTCGGGGCCAACGATCATGTGATTACCCTCAGCCATGCGGGCACCCACGTGGATGCTCCCTGGCATTTCGGGCCGA
>Ga0315290_10003449_pt1 | contig 11306 bp, 6 predicted proteins | sample YL17G12_0_MG_FD_203627 | JGI IMG/M metagenome (GOLD analysis project Ga0315290, IMG submission 203627) | Sediment microbial communities from Yellowstone Lake, YNP, Wyoming, USA - YL17G12_0 | ecosystem: Environmental > Aquatic > Freshwater > Lake > Sediment | place: USA: Wyoming | collected...
CATCCCGGAGAAGGGCGCCCAACTCGTTCATTACTACGGCGCCTACTCAAACGCCCATCGCGGCATCGCCGCGCGCCGGGAGGTGTTCGAGATCGAGCTGACATCGGCTGAATCAACCGCCGGTCCCCCGAAGTCCGAAACCGCCTGGCTCAAGGAGCGCCGGAAGTCGTGGGCCCGGCTGATCCGTCGCGTCTACGAGGTCGACCCACTGCTTTGCCGATGCGGTCAGCGGATGCGCGTGGTCGGGTTCATCACGCAGGTTCCGGTGATTCGCAAGATTCTGGACCACGTCGGCCGGCGCTTCGAGCCGCTGAAACTCCCAGGGCGGTCTCCACCGATGTCGGAAGATTTCCTCCCCGACCCGTTCCCGGACTACGGACCGCAGTAGAAAGACCGGGGGCCGGACTTCCCTCATCCACCCTTCTCACCTCGACGCCCTGCGTGTGTGCGGGTTTCGGTTGATTCCCGTCCCATGGTGGGTATACTGACGGCGAAAGGCCGCCGGAAGCAGCGGCGGTGCGGTGTGGCGTGGCGGGACGGTTGATCCAGCCCCCGAAACACGACGGCCGGATGGGTTCCCAGGGCCTCCCCCCGTCTCCCGACCATCCCCGGGAAAAAGGAAATGCCTATCTCACGATTCCCTGATCGGTTCAACGCGATACGCACCTCTTCCTTTTCGGGTGAATCGTCCCGGTAAGGGTGGGGTTCGTCCAGGGTGCATTTCTCCGCGCCCCGGGGCCGTTCGGAGGGGGGCAGGTCAAGCGGCGGATAATCAATATATTTATTGACGCAGGTTTAAGAGGGGCGCATGAATGGTACTATAAGACTCGATCCTCCGGTAGACGAACTGATTTGGCCTGTCGACGTACGTCAACCTTCGGATAACCGTTAACCTGAGGAAGGCGGTTGGGGATGAAAAACTTATCCCCCCCCAACAACGGTTCACTCCTTTCTTCGCCCCCGAATATCATTATATCCATAAGAGCAACCCTGCCTGTTATCGATTTCGACTCGGGTTTCAACGCAGTTCCATGTGCGGAACCAACCGGAGAGCAGTTTACTGGATTTCATTACGTGGGCAGGGTCTTACACCCGGACAGTGGTGGACCGACCGTTGGGAGCAGGCCGGTTTGCCTGAAAAAATACATTTCCGGTCCAGCTGCCGGACGAGGCATTCCAAGCAATTTAATGAAGACCTCCGCGCAAGCATTGATGTTTATCATACTCTTTGTAGCGTTATTTACAAGGAGTTCGATTGCCGCCCCCTATGTGGATACCTTTTCCCCTGCCCGCAGCACGATTGGTGTTCCCGTCAGCAACCGGACGGTCTCATTCCATGTGAAAGATGCGGGGTCAGGGGTCGTCATCGCTACGGGGTGGGCCATGATTGGCGGGGACAACGTGAACTGTTCCAGCGCCACCGTGTCCTGCACCGGAACGTCCGCGGACCTGACGTTCACCTATGCGCGAACAACCGATTGGGATAACAACGCAACGGTCACGGTATTGGTCGGTGGGTTCAAGGATGTCGGTGGGAACGCGATTGAACCCACCAGTTCGATTTTCCACACCGAGTATCAACCTGGACAGACAAGACAGACAGCGGCCCGCACGAAAGCGGAAGTTCTGGCCTACCTCGCTTCGTTGCCGTCGCGATCGAGCAAAAGAACCTTGTCAGGCCAGTTCATCGGGTGGTGCGGGGGAGAAGACAGCACGTTGTTCGACCGCATCCATGCCTCTGCGGCCAGGTATCCCGCAGTGATGAGCGGGAACTATGCCAATTTCGGGTGTACCACGGCCGCCGACCTCATCAGCAACACGAACGCATACCTTAAAGTGCATTGGGCAGCGGGAGGTCTGGTCGAGGTGGGTTGGCATGCGGATAATCCAGTGACCATGTCGTGGAATAATTCCACATCGGTAAATTTCATTGATCTGGTGACCAACGGGACCACTACCAACACGAACTGGAAGACGCTCATGGACCGTGTTGCGACAGCACTGGCAGACCTACGGGATTCAGGGGTCGTGGTAATCTTCCGCCCTTTACACCAGATGAACGGTAATTGGTTCTGGTGGGGCGCAAAGGACGGGACCAAATTTAAAAACGCATGGATTTATACTTACGACTATCTCACGACGACCAAAGGATTGAACAACCTCCTGTGGGGCTTTGCCTTCGACTGGAATGGTGGCTCCGCTTCGACGTGGTATCCGGGGAGTTCATACGTCGATATAGTGGGGGTAGATTACTACTCGTCGAGCGGGAATGTCGGCGTCCCAAGCAACTATTCCTACCTGACGGGTCTTGGGAAGCCGTTCGCCTTTACGGAAATGGGTCAATGCGACCCGTCCGGTTCCGGTTGTACCGCGAAGGACAGCAACCTGATCATCACCGGAATCAAGGCAAACGCTCCGGCAACGGTATATTGGAGCAACTGGGACGAGGTGTGGAGTCTGGACTATCACAACAATGTACCCAAGTTGCTGAATGACCCGTGGGTGGTGAACCGGGAGGATAATCCGAGCGGCAAAAATGCCGCAGGCAACATTACGGACCTGAGCCCCTCCTGGGCGACCGCCGGTGGGGCCGCCTTCACGCTGACCGTGGACGGAAGCAATATCGTCTCCGGTTCGAAAGTGTGCTGGAACGGCTCGGACCGGACGACCGTTTTCATCTCCAGTACCGAATTGCAGGCAACCATATCCGCCACTGACATCGCCGCCTCCGGGTCGGCCACGGTAACGGTATCCAATCCCGCGCCGGGCGGGGGCATTTCGAACGGCCTCCGGTTCGACATCTTCCCGGTTTTCACCTCACTGACCTTGAATCCTATCGCCGTGTCGGGAGGAAGCACCTCCACCGGGACGGTGACCCTGAGCGGCCCGGCGCCGACCGGGGGGTCGGTCGTGTCGCTGTCCAGCAGCAATACATTGGCGGCGGTGGTTCCGGCCACGGTCACCGTCCCGGCCGGCAACGCCAGCGCCACCTTCACCATCACCACCCTCCCCGTGTCCGCTTCCAATTCCGTGACGATCTCCGCCTCGTACGGAGGGGGCACACGATCCGCGACCCTCACCGTGAATCGTCCCGCCCTCTCCTCCCTGTCCCGGAGTCCCTCCACCGTGGTGGGAGGAAATCCCTCCACCGGGACGGTGACCCTGAGCGGCCCGGCGCCGACCGGGGGGGCGGTCGTGTCGCTGTCCAGCAGCAACACATCGGCGGCTCGTGTTCCGGCCAGCCTCACCGTCCCGGCCGGCAGCGCCAGCGCCACCTTCACCATCACTACAAGCACGGTGACTTCTTCGCGGAACGTGACCATCCGCGGCAACTACGGGGGTGTCCAGAAAACCGCCACTCTCGTGGTCACGGTAAATCCGCCCGGAACGGACACCGCGCCGCCCTACGTAGATACCCGATCCCCCGCTTCAGGAGCGACCGGTGTTTCAAGGTCGAACAGGACGGTTTCGTTCCACGTGAAAGACTCCTTGTCCGGTGTCCTGCAATCGTCCATCACGGCGAACATAGAGGGGACGAATTACACCTGCTCGTCCTCCGGCGTAGTCTGCTCCGGCTCGTCAAGCGACATCACGTTCACCTACACGAACGGTTCCGACTGGAGCTATTCACAGCAGGTGGACGTCACGGTCAATGCCGGAGATGTGGCGGGTAACGCAATGACGGCGGTTTCCTGGTACTACACCATTGAAAACGCGCCCACTCCTGGACTTTTAATAACACACGTCCAGTCCGCGGGGGGGTCGAAGTACGATGCCGGACATACAACGCACGCAAAGGCGTACACGACAAGTGTAACGCGCGGGAATATCCTCATTGCGTTCTTCGCTCTCGGTACTCCAAGCAGTATCACTTCCACCTGCTCCAATACCTTCACCGCTATCACCACACTCTCGGATATAAAGGCATATTACGCATTCTCAACGTCTAGCGGTTCGTGTACAGTCACCGCAAATCACTCATCCCAGTCATGGACAAGTCTCTGGGTGAGCGAATTCGCAAATGTCCACGCGACAAGCCCGATTGACCATTCTGCGTATGTGAAGAATAAAGTCGGATCAAGCTCCCTCGATGGAAATACCGTCGGCCCGATGACCACGACATACGACGGCAGCATGATCGTGGCCCAGATCCTGAACATGCCCGGAACGTGGCCGTCGGTTTCCCCGGGCACGAATTACACGGAGGTCGTTAAGTACAGCGCAACAGCAAACCCGGAAGCAGAGGGAGAAATAAGACTCCAGACGTCCGCCGGGTCCATCAGCGCAGCGTGGAGTTGTGGCAATACGGACAACTACAGCGCAACGATGATCGGCTTGCGTCGCGCTTCAACACCGTGACGGGAGAGAGCAAGAAATTATTGGCAAAACGTTATACGTAACGCATTGAGAGTCTTTTCCGACGATCCTTGACCGGCCATCCCGTTCCTCCCGGGATTCCGTGCCGGCCGTCTTGCGGACCGCCGTGACCTTCCCATTCGCGTGAATTGTGTATGCTGAACCGGTGTCGATGAGTCCCTCGACACCGGTGCGGCCATGGTACGATGGGGTCGTTTCCGCGTACCGGCTGGTGCCACTGGCGATCTGCAAGGGGGGGAGATGATATCGGATCGGAGCGAAGGAAAATGGAGGGGGATCATTCTTGCCGGCGGGGCGGGAACCCGCCTTTACCCCATTACCAAGGTGGTGAGCAAGCAGCTCCTCCCAGTCTACGACAAGCCGATGATCTACTACCCGCTGTCGGTGCTGATGTTGTCGGGAATCCGGGACATCCTCATCATCACGGCGCCGGAGGAAATTGCGCGGTTCCAGGCGCTGTTGGAGGACGGGAGCCAGTGGGGCCTGCGGATCTCGTATGTCGTCCAGCCCAGGCCGGAGGGGCTGGCACAGGCGTTCCTCCTTGGGAGGGAGTTCATCAGGCACGATAAGGTTTGCCTGATCCTGGGGGACAACATCTTTTATGGCCACGGATTCCAGCAGATCCTGAAGCGGGCGACACAGATCAAGTCCGGGGCGCTCATTTTCGGCTACTGGGTTCGCGATCCGGAGCGGTACGGCGTCGTGGATTTCGACACATCCGGGAAGGTGTTAAGCATCGAAGAGAAGCCGAAGGCGCCGAAATCCAGTTACGCCGTCCCGGGCCTCTATTTCTGCGATGAACAGGTTGTGGAGATCGCTTCCGGAATCAAGCCGTCCGCACGGGGGGAGTTGGAAATCGCGGACGTTCTCAACGTCTATCGTTCCAGGGGGATTTTGAATGTGGAACTGCTCGGTCGCGGGTTTGCCTGGCTGGACACAGGGACGCACGATTCATTGCTGGATGCGGGCTCCTTTGTGGAAACGATCGAAAAACGCCAAGGCCTCAAGATCGCCTGCGTGGAAGAGGTGGCCTATCGGATGGGGTATATTGCGGACGCCCAATTGCGCAATCTTGCGGAGCCGATGGTGAAGAATGGTTACGGACAATACTTGATGCAGGTTCTAAAGGGCAAGTGAAGTTCCCATGCTTTCGTAGACGGTTACACGATGAATGGAAAATTCAAGGCCGGCATCAGGGCAATCTCCGGAACAATTATTTCATTGTTTCTGGCGACAATTATCGGCTTAACCATCCACGGAATCCCTTCCTGTGCGCTTGCCGAGTCGCGGGTGTTCGAGAAGATGGTCGCAATGCGCGATGGGGTCCGTCTCCACACCATCGTCTACCTGCCCGATCCTGACGTCTGGCCCCCCCCTTTGTACCCCACGATCGTCCAGAGAGTGCCATACGGCATTGGCGCACCGGGGGTCCTTCCGGGACCCGATATCCCATCGGGCGCGATTCTCAGAGGATGGAAGGCGATCACATCTAATGGATACGCCGCCGTGTTCCAGGATACACGTGGCCGATTCGCTTCCGAAGGAAAGGACCGGGCCTATCTTGACGAAGGACGGGATGGATTCGACACGATCGAATGGGTTGCAGCGCAGCCTTGGTGTAACGGGAAAGTCGGGATGGCCGGTTCCTCGGCGGGAGGGATCGCCTCCTATGCCGCCGCAGGGAACAATCCGCCTCGTTTGATGGCGATCTTTTCGCAAGCAGGCAGCGCGAACCTGTATAACGAGGTCATTTACGAAGGACAAGCCCTCGAGTTGGAAAGGTTGCTGCTATGGGTTTCCGGCCAGGGATCCGGAGTCTCCGCATCACACATCAAGAGTCTCGGGCTCACGGACAAGGAGTATCAGGAGGCGGCAACCGGGAGCAGGGCGATCTACGCAGACCTGGGAAAAAACATCCTCCTTCCTGAGGAATCGGAATACTGGATGCACCTTCCATTGATCAACTTCCCTGCCGTCAGCCAAGTCCAGCCGTTCTGGAACGAAATCCTCTCCCACCCGAACCGGGACGGATTCCGGGATAGCCAGGATTACACCAAGACAATCTCTGTCCCTGCCATCCATGTGAGCACATGGCAGGACATTTTCTTAATGAGTAATATAAATGCCTACCGTGAGATCCAGGGACGAATCGGCAATCAGAAACTTTACATCGGACCAGGAGACCATGACGCGGTCGAAAGCAAGACGTTCTGGCCGTATGACCCGTTCTTTTCCTGGTTCGACTACTGGCTGAAAGGGATCGACACCGGAATCATGGAGGCGCCTCCAATCTATTATTCTCATTCGAATAGCGATCGGTGGCGGTATACGGACCAGTGGCCTCCGTCGGGAGTGAAGTACATGACCTTAACCTTTCTTGACAACGGGACCCTCGAATCGACCCCGCCTTCCCCGAAGGAATCCCCGCTCCGTTACGTCTACGACCCGCAACATCCAGTTCGAACCTTGGGAGGCAGGAATCTGATGGTGTCGAGAGGTTCCTTGGACCAGAGGCCCCTGGAACCGCCTCACCGAAAGGACGTTCTCGTCTACGCCACCGTCAAACTCGAAATGGATGTCGAAATCGCAGGGAATGTGAAAGTGGTCCTTCACGCCTCTTCTACTGCGAAAGACACGGACTTCATCGCCAAGTTGATCGATGTCCATCCCGACGGAAGCGCCATGCTTGTCCTTGACGGGGTCATCCGCGCGATGTACCGCACATCCGCGAAGGAACCCGTACCCTTGAAACCGGGTGAGATCTACGAATTCACGATCAACCTCGGTGACATCAACCATGTGTTCAAGGCGGGACATCACATCCAGGTGGACATTACCAGCAGCAACTTCCCAAGGAGAGCTCGCAACACCAACTCAGGGAACCCTCTATACACCGCCGACACGAAGGAAAATATCGTGATCGCCACCAACATTGTCCACCATGACCCGGAACACCCGTCCCACATAGCGCTTCCCATCCTGACCACCCGGATTCCCTCGCTGTTCGAGGGGACAGCGAAGATAGAGACTCCGGCGGGGATCTACGAGGGGCCCTGCAAATTGTATGTGTTCCCCACCGGCGTCTATCTCCATTTCGAGAGCCGTTGGATGAAGTGGGACCCGGTGAAAACCTGGCGCGAGGGTGACGTGGAACGGTCCCGTTACGGCGGGAAGTGGGGGGAATCATTTCTGGAGATACACCCTGAAGGGAAAGCGGGATTCGGGGCCACCTTCTCCGGGCCGGAAGTTTCCTTCAGGGGAAGCACGAAGATGCAGAATATGTAATAAGAAACTTGCCGCTGTTCGGGTTTTTCATGCGAGGATGGGGAAAAAACAAATTAACGGATCTATGAAAAAAGCGGACTTTACACGAAGGACCTTCCTCAAAGGCTCCCTGGCGGCTGCCATCATCTGTCCGCTAACCGCCGACGTTTCCGGATTCGGAGAAAAGGGCTCTTTCATCCCATCCCCGGGCCAAGGGGTGGGCTCCGCACCGCCGATGGTTGGGCAGGTGAACGGCATGCCCTATCGGTTCCTTGGAAAAACAGGGGTGAAGGTTTCCCTGTTAGGAGTTGGGGGGTACCACATAGGGACGATCGCCTCGCCTAAGGAGGCCGTCGCCCTCATCCGAACCGCCCTCGACGAGGGTGTAAATTTCCTCGACAATGCCTGGGAGTATCACAATGGCCAAAGCGAGGAGCGCATGGGTAAAGCCCTCCAGGACGGCTACCGAGCGAAGGCATTCCTGATGACAAAGGTTTGCGCCCGGAATGAGAGGGGCGCCATGGAGAATCTCGAGGACAGTCTCCGACGCATGAAGACGGATGTCATCGACCTTTGGCAGTTCCACGAAGTCGACTTCGATAACCACCCAGATATGATCTTCGCCAAGAGTGGGGCGATCCACGCTGCCATCAAAGCCAAGGAGCAGGGAAAGATCCGGTTCATCGGGTTCACCGGCCACAAGGCACCGCACATCCATCTGAAGATGCTCCGCATGGATTTCCCCTGGGACGCGGTGCAGATGCCGATTAACATTTTGGACGCCCATTACCAGAGCTTTGCCAGGGGAGTGGTCCCGGTATTGGTAGAAAGGAAGATCGGCGTGATTGCCATGAAAACCGCCGCGTCGGGTGCCATCGTGCGCGGAACGAAGGTAGGCGCCACCGAATGCCTCCGATACGCCATGAGCCTCCCCGTCTCAGTGGTTGTCTCTGGGATGGACAATAAGGAGATGGCCTTGCGGAACATTGCCGCAACGAAAGCCTTCAACCCCATGAACGAGAAGGAAATATTCGATCTTCTGGCAAGGGTACGAGACGTGGCGGGTGATGGAAGTCTCGAGCGGTTCAAGACGTCGGCGGACTTCGATTCCGAGATCCATCTGAACCAACACTAGCTCCTGCCCCCGCGCTTCACCTCGTCTGCGCCCGTAACCCCGGCATCCTAAGTTCGGAATTGGATTCTCACGCGACAGGTGTCCAGAGATTCATTTCCTACTTAAGATCATTGCCAACGATATCGTGACACATTATTTTGTCCACGATATTATGAGGTAGAGGAAAAGGGTTACAGAGCCGTCTGTCGTCACGTGTTGTTTTCCGCCGATTACGATTTCGTATTGTCAATAATCAAATTCGTCAGGACCCCGCTGGGAGAAGTCCGGACCCTATCTTCCTAACCACATGAAATTGCAGCCATATCCTCATTTCTCTCCTCAGGCACATGTATTGCGTTATTTACATGGAAATGGCAACTTTGTTGCGTTCAAGGAAAACATGGAACGTACGGGGGGAAATGAATCTTACAATGCAGGCAAGGCAGGTTACGCTATCCGGACATGGATGGTTCGGATGCGGGATGTGGCGGAAATTACAATCACTCCTGTTCGTGGCGATCCTGCTGCTCGCGGCGACCAACGCCCACGCCTTCAAGGTTGTCGGCTACTTCACCAGCTGGCTGGCCCCTGAATTGGTGGAAACGCTTCACTACGATTATTTGACTCATATAAATTACGCGTTCCTTCTTCCGACCTCCGACGGAGGATTGACCCAGACCTTCAGCGGTACTTCCCAGCTCGATCGAATCGTTCAACTTTCGCACAACAACAACGTGAAAGTACTCATTTCGGTCGGTGGGTGGAACGGCGGAAACGACAGTGCCTTCCACACCATTGCTGCCAGTTCGAGCCTGCGCGCTACGTTCATCAACAACCTGAGCAACTTCGTCACCGCCCATAATCTGGACGGCGTGGATATCGACTGGGAATTTCCCGACTCCGATGGCGGAAATTTCACCTTGCTGATGTCGGAACTCTCGACGCGAATGAAAAGTTCCGGAAAGCTACTTACCGCGGCGGTTTGGGGTTGGGACACCATGGGTGTGTTGAGTTCCGTATATCCGTATGTCGATTTCCTCAACGTGATGGCCTACGACGGCGGGACCCCCCATTCCAGCTACTCGATGGCGGTCAGCTCCTTGAATTACTGGAAGAACCTCGGACTCCCGAAAGAGAAGGCCATCCTTGGATTCCCTTTCTACGGGTCCAGCTCCAGCGGGAACCAGAAGAATTACAGCGACATCGTCGCGTCGGACAGCAACGCTCCCTATCGGGATGAAGGTGGAAGCGAAAGCAGCGGGGGGTATTATTACAACTCGATCCCGACGATCATCGACAAGACATCGCTGGCCGTCGATCAAGGCGGCGGAGTAATGATCTGGGCGTTGAATCTCGACACCACGAACAGCACCTCGCTTCTTTCCGCCATCCATGAAGTCGCTCCCGCAGGGGGCGGTGTTTCGTCCCTCGTCGTAACGACCGCTTCGTTGAATCCCGGCATCATGGGGGGCGCCTACACCCCCCAAACACTTTCCGCGACCGGTGGCACGACTCCGTACAGCTGGTCGGTCATCTCCGGTTCGCTTCCGTCAGGGCTCACGCTGGCGGCGGGCACCGGGGTGATCAGCGGCGTTCCCGGCGGCTCGGCCGGCACTTCATCTTTTTCGGTAAGGTGCAGGGATGCCCAGGGGACTACTTCGGAGAAGGCGCTTTCCATCTTGATCAATCAGCCCCAGGTGAAAATACCGTCTTCACCCAAGGTGATATCGATTCGTTGACGTAAGAAGAAGCCGCCGCTTCCGCTCCGCCGGCAGACTGACCAAATCATGTGCACCACCTCTGACCTCTCGGTCGACCCCCTGGTATTTTCTTCCGGGTCGGAACAGATATTACAATAGCGAAATCCTGATTTCATAATCGGAATTTCAGGTCGGGCAATTATTGCATAACTATATGAAAACGTTAACGTTCTGTTCTGGCACTTCTGTTGCAAGCTACTCCACAACCAAAGGGGGTGGCATTTGTCTAGTGGAATCCGAAAGACGTTATTTCTTGTGCTCATTGCTTCGCTCGCTGCTTTTTCCGGCTGCGGGGGAGGAGGCGGAAGCTCATCCTCCGAAGGAACTCCGCTCCCCTCCAAGGTATTGAGTTGGGAAGCCCCCACTTCCTATGTCGATACGACGGTCATGAACCCCGTTACCGACCTGGATCGATTCGAAATCTATGTGAATGAGAAGGGCACCTTCACCGACACGGATGTTCCAATGGCGGAGCTACGCGCCGTCGATCCCCAAACCCACACCCTTGCCACCTCCTTCAACCTCGCCAACCTCGGTGCTCATCTGACGGTGGGACCTCATTATTTCGTTTCCCTACGGGCGGTTGCCCTCACGGGACTGAAGTCCGCTTTTTCCCCCGGGGTTCCCTTCTCCTTCTGATTGCCCCGCTTCGCCCTATCGCGTAGAATTCAATTTCTACACGAGGGGGCATCGGGCATGAGCGAAATCGAGAGCGCCATCCTGTCCAGTTTTCGCGCGGGGATTCTCGCGATCCGTTCGGACGGGACCGTTTCTTATATCAACCCGATCGG
>Ga0315290_10003451_pt1 | contig 11301 bp, 13 predicted proteins | sample YL17G12_0_MG_FD_203627 | JGI IMG/M metagenome (GOLD analysis project Ga0315290, IMG submission 203627) | Sediment microbial communities from Yellowstone Lake, YNP, Wyoming, USA - YL17G12_0 | ecosystem: Environmental > Aquatic > Freshwater > Lake > Sediment | place: USA: Wyoming | collected...
TACTCTCCGCTGTGGGCAAGGAAGCTGCGATGGACGCCAAGAAGAAGCTTGAAGAAGCTGGCGCTGTCATCGAAGTTGCCTAGTTATTCTTCAGGGTAACAAACAAAAAGAGACGGCAAAAGCCGTCTCTTTTTGAATCTTGAATCTTGAAATTTAAAGCGCCCTGACCTGACGAACGACCATCACTACTTTACCCTTGATTTCAACCTTATCGGTTTTCTTCTTTCGAATGGGTTTGTAATTTGGGTTGGCGGGTTGGAAGCGATACCCATCCTTCTCTTTGTAAAAATATTTCAGCGTGGTTTCTTCTTCTTCCGGCAGCCAGATAGCGACCATTTCGCCATTTTGAGCTGTTTCGGCGGGTCGCAGGATTACATAGTCGCCGTCGTTGACCATGGCATCGATCATGGAATCGCCCTTGACTCTTAATGCGTACAGGTTGTTTGTATCGCGGGTGGGTAGCATGCTGCGGGCGATTTCCACAGTCGTTTCAACTTCAACCTCTTTGGGGTTGAGTGGGAAAACCACAATCGGCTCGCCTGCTGCAATCGGTCCCAGAACAGGGATACGAAGCAATTCCTCGATGGCGGCCTGAAGACCAGCGGCCTTTCCTTTTACAGAAGAAGTCGCACCGACCACAGTTTCGTTGAATTTGTCGGTTAGACGTACGCCGCGTGAGATTCGCCGGTCACGCTCGATGTAGTTCATCTTTTCCAGCTGGTCGAGATAATAATTAACCACCGAGGTTGATGAGATCCCGGTTTTCTCACCAATTTCCCGGATGGAGGGGGGATAACCGTATTTAATCTGGTGTGTCTCAAGAAATTCCAGGATCTTCCGGTGCCGTTCGCTCAACCCTTTGCTTTTTCGAACCATCATAGTCAATCTCCTGAATCTGGCGAGGAAATCATTACTCGCTCATTTGTGCTATTTATGAATATATAATACACGAACAACTGTTCGATGTCAAGACCCTTTTTAGAACATTTTTGCACAAAAAATCCCTCCCGTTTTGGGGAGGGATTTTTCACTGGGAGAGTAAAATGCCCGTGAAAACATTTCAAACCCAGGTGCTTTTACGCATCCACAAAAACATCGCTGTTGGAGTACCGGCAATTATGAGCAACGTTGCAATAAATGCGGCATACCCTGTCCAGCCTCCCAGATCAGCCACGGGTTGGAAAAAGTTCATGCCGAAAAAACCGGTGACAAATGCAATCGGCATGAAGAGGGTGGTGATGGCGGCGAGGATTTTCATCACTTCACCCATGCGGTTATTAATCACAGACAGGTATGCATCCATGATACCGCTAAGCAGGTCGCGCATCGATTCGGTCAGGTCGTGCAGGCGGACAAGGTGATCGTAGATGTCACGGAAGAAAACACGATCCTTGGCGTCGACGACTTCGAACTCATCGCGCGCCAGGCGGTTTAGCACTTCTCGCTGCGGCGTGATCACACGCCGGATGGTGACCAGGATGCGCTTGAGCGCCAACATGCGTTCCAGCAATTCTGGTTTGGCGTTGGCAAAGACCTGGTCCTCGATCCAGTCGATTTCTGCGTCCAGAGTCTCCACCATCGGCCAGTAGTCAGTCACCAAATCGTCGATAAGTTTGTACAGCAGGTGGTCCGGACCAAGACTGGTGTAGCGCTTGTTGGTGGTGATACTCAGCCAGGCTTTTTCAAGAGCTGGGATGGGGGAGTCATGGTGGGTGACGACAAAATTCCGGCCAAGGAATACGTCCAATTCCTTTGTCACGGCCTCCAGCCCATCCTTTTGTTCGATGGTGATGGCATTCAATACGATGTAGAGATAATCGGTCCAGTCATCCACCTTAGGGGTGTGAGTCTCCTGAAGGGCGTCATCCACCGCCAGGGGGTGGAAGCGGAAAATTCCCGTCAGGATGGCCTCCGCTGAAGGATCCGGTTCGCCGATGAAATCCACCCATAGCAGCGCATTGGGGTTGCTCAAATAGGTTGAATATTCTTTAACGGGGAAATCCAAATGCGGTTCTTCGCCGGGTATGAAACAATAAGTTCGTATCATAACTTCTCCTGAACGGGCAAGATAGCCATATTTTACGACAAAACGAGGTTTGCGCCAAATGGAGCTGATAGAGATAAAAGCTAAATATTGAATATATTAATATCGATATTGATAATATTGATATTAATCCTTGACAATTTTAAATATTGCCCTATAATATATTCATAAAATGGAATTGGAAGTTGCTTTCTTTTTCTTGGAGGCCGATATGGAAAGTATGGTTGGAATGGAACCAATGGGCAAGGAATCTGCTCGAAATCGAATGAGCCTTTCCTACGAACAGGATATTCTTACAGCTGCCCGGGTCCATAACCGGGTCAGAAGAAGCAAGGAAGGTCGCCCGGCCTGGTATGGACCAGTTTTGGCGTGGCTGGGGAGTTTGCTGGTAGCATTCGGCACACGCCTTCAATCTTATTATTCGATTCGCCAAGCGAACTCTGTGCGTTGATTTGGAGGAACTGTGAAAACTTATTTAACCCGCTGCCCCGTCTGTGATGGTGAACTGGTTATCGCCCGCCTGAATTGCCCATCCTGCGATACCGTCCTGGAAGGCCGATTCACTGGCGGACCGTTCTCCCATTTATCAGCAGACCAGCTCGATTTTATCGAGACCTTTATCCGGTGCGAAGGAAAGATAACTCGCATGGAGACAGAGTTAAGCCTTTCTTACCCGACCATCCGTAACCGCTTGCATGAGGTGATCCGAACTTTGGGTTACGAGCCAGGCAAGGATGAACCGGTGGAGATCACTGAGGATAAGCGGCGCCAGGTGCTTGAAGACCTGGATGCCGGGCGCATTAAAGCCGATGACGCCATGCGTATCTTGCAGGGGGATGAGTCATGAAACAGAAAACAATCCCCGTCAATGCCAAGGTAAAGGTGTTGCTATCCGCCGTACCGGGGGATTTGCAGATCGTCGGTTGGGAGCGCAGTGAACTTATGATTAAGACCGATGGCGGTCGGCTTGACCAAACTGGCAACGGGGAATCTGTGGAAATTGCCTGCGATGCAGACCTCATCCTGTATTCCCCCCGCGAAGCCAGCCTGACCATCAATTCGACCGGCGGCGATGCGGACCTTCGCGCACTCTCGGGTTTGACTAAAATCACCAATGTGGGCGGCGACCTGAGCCTACGAAATGTCGGTCCGATGGATGTCGCCAATGTAGGCGGCGACCTTAGTCTGCGCGGCAGCACGGGAGATTTCTTCGCCAAGAATATTGGCGCGGATGCCTCGTTGCGTGATGTGCAGGGTTCGATTAGTATTGACCGGGTCGGCGCGGATCTCTATTTGCGCGGGGCGCGAGGTGATGTAGCAATCAATGCCGGGGCTGATGCGGTGCTTTATCTTCAGCCAAAAGCGGCAGTGAAATATGTGATTAACGCCGGCAGCGATGTACTCCTGCGCTTGCCGGCTCAACTGGATGCCGAACTGATCTTGCAGGGAAGTTCGCCCGAGTCCATTCGTGTGGACTTGCCGAATGTTGAGGCATTTCAGGAGGAAAATATCCGGACCCTGGTAATTGGATCCGGCCTGGCGAAAATATCGGTGATTGCAGGGCATGAAGTGGTGGTCACCAGCCGGGCAGATGAGTGGGAGTCGATGGCCGAGTTCGACGGGTATGCCCGGGAAGAGAGCTTTTCTCCCGGCGAAATCCCCGGCTTGCCTTCCAACCTTCATGATCGGATCACTCGCAAAGTCCACGAAGCCACGCTGCGAGCCTCAGAAAAGTCGATTCGTGCGCAGGAGAGGGCGCAAGCCCGTGCTGATTCCGCCATTCGCCGCGCTGAAGGTAAAATGCGCGCCCATGACCGGCGCATGAAAGCCGGCGGAGTCATTATCAGGCGGGAAGGATCTAGCCCTGACCGATCTATCGGTGCCATGCCGCCCATGGATCAGCCGGTCAGTGATGAGGAAAGACTGGCCATTTTACGCATGCTTCAGGAAAAGAAGATCTCTTTGAATGATGCCGAAATCCTGCTGTCCGCCCTGGAAGGAAAGTAGAGGTCTTCATGTCTGATGATGAACGCGAGCAAATCCTGAAAATGGTGGCGGATGGTAAGATCACGCCTGAAGACGCCCTTAAGTTGATTCAGGCGCTCGACGAAACACCGGTTGAAGAACAGGTGGAGATCATTGCACTTCAGCCCCCCGAACCTGAAGGTGAGGAAACCCCACCGAAACCACAACCAGACCCCGAGTTTACCAACAAGGTCAATCGTTTTCGAAGATTGTGGTTGATCCCATTGTCGATCGGATTGGTGCTCACGGTGCTGGGAGCCTGGTGGATGTACTCCGCCATGCTCAATTCTGGATACGGTTTCTGGTTCCTGTGTGCCTGGTTCCCATTTTTATTGGGTGTATTGATGGTAACTTTGGGAGCCATCAGCAAGACATCGCGCTGGATCTATGTCAATGTGGAGCAAGCACCGGGGGAGAGTCCGCATCGCATTGTGTTTGCATTCCCGATTCCTTCAGGGCTTCTGCGCTGGGGCATACGAAATTTCGGACACAACATCCCGCCTGAACACCGCAACACGGCGGACATGGCTATGAAAGCCATCTTTGAAGAAGATGGTGCTTTCAATGAACCGCTTTATGTGGACGTCCACGACGAAGATGGCGAGCACGTACAGGTTTATATAGGGTAAGGAGATCACCATGATGGCAACCACAGAAGAACGGATGAAAATCCTTAAAATGATCGACGAGGGGAAGATCTCTGCCGAGGAAGGCGCCAAACTACTTTCTGCTTTGAGCGACAGCCGCAGCCGGGCTATGACCGGATCCGGGCTTAACCGCGGCACGGGGAATGCCCGCTGGCTGCGGGTCAAGGTGACAGATGTTGCTACAGGCCGCTCGAAAGCCACGGTGCAAATCCCGATCGGCTTGCTGGAAGCAGGCCTAAAAATCGGCGCGCATTTTGCACCCGAGGTCGAAGGCGTTGACATGACCCAACTCATGGACGCAGTTCGGTCCGGTGTGACTGGAAAGTTGGTGGATGTGATCGACGACGAAGATGGGGAGCACGTAGAAATTTACGTGGAATAACGATAAAATCGGGATTAGCCGCGACGGTTTCGGAAGAATGCTGAAACCGCCGCTGTGTTTTAAACTTCAGGAGAATTTGTGACGACAGAAAAACACAAACTGGGTGGAATGCCGGGTTTCATCATCGTCTGGTTGGGGCAGATCGTATCGGTGCTGGCCTCCGGCATGTCGCAGTTCGCCCTGACCATCTGGATGTACCAGCAGACCGGCAGCGCGACAGCTCTTGGTTTGATGCAGGTCTTTTACATTACGCCCTTCCTGATCATTTCGCCGATCGCCGGTGTGATGGTGGACCGTTACAACCGCAAGCTGATGATGATGGTCAGCGACCTGACCGCCGGGATGGGAACCGTCATGGTGCTGGTGCTCCAGTCTCAAGGCAAGCTTGAATTCTGGATGCTGTATATCGTTTCGGCGTTGATCGGCCTGGGGGGTGCCTTCCAATGGCCAGCTTATTCAGCGGCGATCACCACCATGGTGCCCAAGGAACAGTACGGGCGGGTGAACGGGTTGATGGGACTGATGGAAGCCGGACCAGGCGTGCTTGCGCCGCTCTTGGCGGGCATGTTCCTGCCGATTATCGGCTTGACCGGTATCCTGACATTCGACGTCATCACCTTTGTCCTGGCTATTGGGGCACTGTTAATCGTATATGTTCCCCAGCCGCCAAAGACCGTGGAAGGGCAGAAGGAATCCGGAAATTTCTTGAAGGAAGCCATTTACGGTTTCACTTATATATTCGAACGCCCCAGCCTGCTCGGTCTGCAGTTGGTGTTCCTGTTTGGTAACCTATTCACAGCCATCGGTTACACCTTGCTTGCTCCAATGGTGCTGTCGCGCACCTCGAACAGTGCCTCGGCGCTTGGTATGGTGATGACTGCCGGTGCAGTGGGTGCCGTGATCGGTGGGATCGGTATGAGCGTTTGGGGCGGCTTCAAGCGCCGTGTGCACGGCGTGCTAGGTGGATGGATCGTGGCCGGACTTGGGTTCGCGTTTTTCGGACTCGGACAGACATTGCAAGTTTGGGTGGTAGTGTCAACAATTTCCTCGCTGGTCGGACCGTTGATCAACGCCTCCAACCAGTCCATTTGGATGTCGAAAGTCGCGCCGGATGTGCAGGGACGAGTCTTCTCCGCCCGCCGGTTGATCGCCTGGTCCACTCAGCCGATCGCCCCGATCATCGCCGGGACGTTGGCGGATTTTGTGCTGGAACCCGCCATGAAAGGAACTGGCACACTGGCCACCGTGTTCGGCCCGTTGGTGGGGAACACATCCGGCTCGGGAATGAGTTTGCTGATCTTCTTCTGCGGGCTAGGGGCTGCAGTGGTAGGTGCTGTAGGGTACTATTTCAGGGTCATTCGAAACGCGGAGGATATACTGCCTGACTATGACACAATGGAAAAAGTCGAACCCGAAGCGGTTCCTGCGTAACAAAAGCTAAAACGGGAGCAGTTTGACCGCTCCCGTTTTTATATTCTTTTGTGGCGCTTGGCTGCAGCGACCTGGGCAGGTCAATCAGCCAGCGGGTGAGTTATGCGTCCAGTGTGGAGATGCGCCCGCGCGAATGGTCCAGGAACCAGCGGATGGCATCAGCGATCGAGATTTGCAGTGGGCGCGGGTGGTAGCCTAATTCATGGGTGGCTTTCGCGTGGCTGATGACCGAATTGCTTTGCAGCACTTCCAGTGAATAGGGTGTAAAGCGAGGACTTGATTTTGATTTGAGGTAATACCAGGGCGTGAAACGCGCTGCGAATTCCGCCAGCGGGAACGGTATCTGGATGCTGGGGAAATTTCGTCCGGTGACCTCGCGCACCGTTTCCAGTAGATAACGTACCGACATGCGCTGCCCTGACAGGATATAGCTTTCGCCGGTCTTGCCTTTTTCAACAGCAGCCAGCATGCCGTCCGCAACATCGCGCACATCCACAAAATCATACGCGCCTTCCACATAAGGCGTCAGTTTGCGCTGAGCTGCGGTTCGGATGACATCCCCCATCATCGAGCGCCGGAAATCGTACGGGCCGATCACACCGGTCGGGCAAAGGATCACTGCGTCCAACCCTTCTGAAGCTGCCTTTTGTACCTCCAGTGTAGCTTCAGCCTTCGAGCGGTCGTACGCACCGTATGGGTTGTCCGGGTCGTAGCCCACGCTTTCGTCCACCACCTGGCCGTGCGGCACGCGCGCCAGCGCGTGGATGGAACTGGTATAAATCAGCCGTCCCACGCCGGCCCGCATGGCCGATTTTAAGACATTAATTGTGCCTTCGACATTGACTTTGCGAACCAGCGGATTTTCCCCCGGCATGATGGAAATAACACCTGCCAGATGGAAAACCCCACGGACTCCTTGAAAACTTTTCCATAAGGAAGATAAGTCGAGTACATCCCCCTCGACTTTTTCCACGTCCACACCCTGAAGGGAGGAGGTGTCCTCACCCGGGAGGATCAAAGCGCGTACTTTTTCCCCTTTATTAATGAGCTTGCGCACAAGGACGTTGCCGATATGACCGGTGGCGCCCGTGACCAGGGTTGTCTCTTGAGGCATTTTTGCTAATCTCCTTGATTGATTTGAAGTGACTGATTGGACTGGCGCCTGCCTGCGTAGTAAATCAATCCCAACAAACCCCACAACAGGAAACTGGATAACAACACCAGCCACAGAACTTGCGTAAATCCCCCCGCAATCGCGAAAAGGATATTGGACAAAGGCAGTAGGACGAAAACGGCAAATACGCCGTAATCCCCCTTCAAAGTGACAGGAGCTTTCATCCGGCCGCGCCAGAAGACAGCCAGAAGGACGGCGGGGAAGACCAGGTGAAATGCCAGCATGATCCATTCTGTTTTGCTGCCTTTCGTTCCGACGGGTGCCAGCCATAGCAAGAACTGAGAGAGAGGGCTGACCATGGCTATCAAAGAAAGAATCATGGCGAGGAAAGGATAAACATAGCCCACGACGGGTTTGTATCCTGATCGCTTGAACCAAGCCCGACCAAGCAGGACGAAGGTTGTCGAGTACAGCATAATCAGCATCCAGCCGCCAAAGTTGTAGACCGGAATCTGATAAATATTGACCATCTCGGGTTGGATGAGCCAGGTCCAGCGGCCGGAGGTCAGACCGTTGGCAGTGAAAATCTGGTTAACTGCGACCGGATCCAGGGAGAAATCCAACAGCATGCCCAGCATCCCGACGATCAACGGCTTGCACCAGGCAGGAAAGTCCATCTTGTCCAAAAGCCAGATGCCCATTAAAAGGACATCCATCTCGATAAGCGGAACGGAAAGGGGCACATCACCGATCATCAACAGCGAGCGTCCGTAAACGTACCAGCCGTTCACAACAGCAAAATTCTCGAAGATACTGGCATATAGAATGACGAAGGCAAAACCCTCGAGTAAAACAGGTATGGGGTGCTTGCTTTTCTCAACGATGAAAACTATCACGACCAGAGTAACCAGCAAGGTCATAATATCAGCCAAAAGCCAAGGAGCAGGAATGGGAGTATCAAAGAGGTATTGCATAAAGAATAAGTGTTGGCAGGAGTAAAAGCCTACTTTGCCAGTCCTTTCATTAGTATTTTCATGCTTTGTTCTGCTGCTTTTTGCCAGTCTGTATCTTGAGGTGCGATGAGTCCCTGCAGCAACATCCCGACCGCGAAGGAAACGATCACCTGAGCGGCGCTGCCGGGGTCCATCCGGTGGAACGAACCCTCCGCGATGCCTTGTTTGACCAGCGCAGCGAAATAATTCAGGTAGCGTTTGTAAGGCGCGTTGATGACCTTCCAAACCGCTTTGTCGCGGCTGGCTTGCAGCCAGAATTCGAGGAACATCGGCAGCCGCCCGTCTGCCTGAGCGAAGATGAATGGCAGCATGCGTGCCATGTTGGTCAATGTCTCGGGGACGGTGGGTTTTCGTGCCGTTTCAAGTCCTGCGTCCACCATGGTGAGCCAATTCTCGAATAGCGCCAGGAACACAGCCTGCTTGGAGGGGAAGTGGTGGTAGAAGGCGCCCTTGCTGACGCCCGCCTCCGCGCAGATATCATCGACGCTGGCGGCGTCATAACCGCTGCTGGAAAATTTTTTGAGGGCCGCTCCCAGGATGCGCGCCCGGGTCTCTTCGCTGCGTTGCTGCATGATTTTCATCCCTTCCATAATTGAAAAAATACCGACTGGTCGGTATTTTTATACACCTTCACGGCAAATCTGTCAATGTGAGGAGCATCACACATATGAAAAGAGAAATTCTCTTTTGAGCATTATGCTTTAGCGTTTCATCAAATTGCTTATGACGTATAATTATTTTGGGAGGGTAATCTAATGGAAAACAAAGGCACATTTACAAAAATCCTTGCCATTATAGGAACGGTGCTGGCATGGTTCCCCATCATTGCACCAGTCCTAATCTCCATGATATTCTTCGCTCAAGAGGGGGTTTTCCGTCTCGACTATCTCATGCCGGCAGAGCTTTTCCTGTTTGCGCTGGCAGGAGGCGCATTGCTGATCTGGGCGGCAATCCGGGCGCGTTCACATCGCGCAGTCATCGGCTGGGGGCTTGGATTCGCTGCAGGCCTGCTGGTGAGTGGGCAGGCGCTGGCGGTGGCAACAGGGTTGGCCTCGGGAGAGACTGAAGCGACCGGCTGGCAATGGGCGCTTGTCCTCGGCTCACTCATCGCTTATATACTGTCGCTCATTGTAGTCGGTGTTGGCGGAGTATTGCTGTTGAGGAATTTATACAAGCCGACAAAGGAGTTATAAATGCAAACCGAACTCACGCAACCGGGTTCGCTTCTGGACGCGCAAGGGAGCCTCGCTCAAATCGGCTGGTCACGGCAGCCCGTACTTGAATGTAACCTGGAGAAAGCACAATTCTATTCCTTCAAATTCCTGCAGCGCTTTCGCATCAAGCGCTGGGATTATTATGCGGTTTTCACCCCGCAGCGTTTCTTCTCAGCGACCATCGCGGACCTGGGCTATGCCGGGAACATCTTCGTTTATTCGCTGGATTTCACCAGCGGTGAACTGCACGAGGAGGGAGATGTTATTCCACTGGGACGGGGAATCAGCCTGCCGCGTGACAGCACTTCGGGCGAAACAGTATTTGAGAATAAGAAGATGACCCTTCGGTTTCAGGCGGGTCGGGGGGAACGGCACGTATCAGTCGATTGGCCTGGTTTTGACGGGGGTCGTGGCATCAAGGCGGAGATCGGTCTGCGCTGTCCGCCGGAGCATCAGTCATTGACAATTGTCATTCCCATTGAGCAGAAGCGTTTTTACTACAATCGGAAGATCAATAATATGCCGGCGTCCGGCACCATCGATTTCGGTGACTGGCATGAGGAACTAAATCCCGACCAATGCCTGGGGTCATTGGATTGGGGTCGCGGCGTGTGGGAATATCGCAGCTTCTGGAATTGGGCCAGCGCTTCAGGATTTTTGCCCGACGGCCGAAGGATGGGCTTGAACATGGGATGCGGCTTCGGTGATCTCAGCCACGCCACCGAAAATTGTGTGATTCTGGACGGGCATGTCCATAAGCTAGGTGCCGTGCGTTTTGGGTATCACTCCAATAACTACATGCGCCCCTGGCGCTTCACTGATGACGACGGCCGACTCGACCTGACCTTCATCCCTTTTAAGGACCGCACCGCACAGACCAACCTGGGCGTCATCTTCAGCGAAGTGCACCAGATGTTTGGGCGCTATAACGGCCAGGTCCTTCTGGATGATGGCCAGGTGATTGAAATAAAAGATCTGATTGGTTTTGCCGAGGAACACCAGGCTCGCTGGTAGGGGGGTAGTAAAGATATCTAATCAGTAGCTTGCTTTGCCAGTGCCAACGCACCCAATACCCCCGAGCGTCTGCCAAGCCCAGGAAGGACGATGTAATCCTTGATGAGGTCCAATACCTGAGGGGATTGAACGTAATCGTTGAGGACGGTTTTCACTTCACTATGGATCAATGACAACAATTGCGACTGCTCCATCACGCCTCCACCCAGCACGATGCGCTGGGGTGAGAGGGTCAAGATAAAATCAACCAGCGCCAGGGAAATATAATGTGCCTCCAATGCCCAGGCGGGATGATCGGGCGGCAGCGTCTCCGCTTTCTGCCCCCAGCGCTTCTCCATGGCAGGACCGTTGGCAAGCCCTTCGAAACAATCTCCGTGAAAAGGGCAGCTGCCTGGGAACGGATCGGTAGCGCGGTCG
>Ga0315290_10003454_pt1 | contig 11298 bp, 10 predicted proteins | sample YL17G12_0_MG_FD_203627 | JGI IMG/M metagenome (GOLD analysis project Ga0315290, IMG submission 203627) | Sediment microbial communities from Yellowstone Lake, YNP, Wyoming, USA - YL17G12_0 | ecosystem: Environmental > Aquatic > Freshwater > Lake > Sediment | place: USA: Wyoming | collected...
CGCCTGGACGCTGGCCGGCAGCTGCAGCTCGAAGGCACCGAACATGGACGCCGCCATGGTGGCGAAGACGAGCGCCACGCCGCCGATGACGAGCGGGTTCTGCATGACGCTGCCGAAGGCCTTGCCGGTCAGCGCCGCGCCCATGCCGAGCGCCGAGTACATGATGGCGATGCCGAGCACGTAGAGCGCCGAGAGCGCCATGGCGTGGCGGCGCGAGGTGGCCTCGCGCGCTCCGAAGATCGAGACCGTGATGGGAATGAGCGGGTAGACGCAGGGCGTGAGGGAGGTCAGCACGCCGCCGCCGAAGGCCACGGCGTAGGCGAGCCCCGAGCCCTCCGCGAGAAGGCTGCCAAGGCCCAGGTCGGTGGTCGCGCCGGTGGACCCCGACGCGACCAGGTCGGGCAGCCAGGCGACACCGGCGAATATCAGGCCGGCGACCAGGATTCTCGTGAGGATCCGCATGCGTCCTTCCAGTGTAACCATTCCCTGGTCCGATAAAATCCCTCGTTGCGACGGGATCTTGGCTGCGGGGCGCGCCTTGACCCGCCCGGGCCCACCCTTATAGATACCCAGGCCGGAACGAAATTACGATCCGTTCCGCTCCGTGAGAGGCAGGTCGAGGCTTGAAGGTTCCGATCTACATGGACTGCCACTCGACGACGCCGGTCGACCCCCGCGTCCTCGAGGCCATGCTCCCGTACTTCACGGAGAGCTTCGGCAACGCCGCGTCCAGGAGCCATTCCTTCGGATGGAAGGCCGAGGAGGCGGTCGAGGAAGCGCGCGGGGAGGTGGCCCGGCTCATCGGCGCAACCGCGCGCGAGATCGTCTGGACGAGCGGGGCCACCGAGTCGGACAACCTGGCGTTGAAGGGGGTGGCCCGCTTTCACGCCGCCAGGGGGCGCCACCTCGTCACCACCGCCATCGAGCACAAGGCGGTGCTCGACTCCATGGCGGCGCTCTCGCGCGAAGGGTTCGAGATCACGATCCTGCCCGTCAGCGGGGAGGGGATCGTCGACCCGGAGGAGGTGCGCGCCGCGCTGCGCCCCGACACGGTTCTCGTCTCGGTCATGCACGCCAACAACGAGGTGGGTAGCGTGCAACCGGTCGAGGAGATCGGGCGCATCACCCGCGAGAGGGGCGTGCTCTTCCACACCGACGCCGCGCAGTCGCTTGGGCGCATCTCCTTCGACGTCGAGTCGGCCAGCGCCGACCTGGTTTCACTCACGGCTCACAAGATGTACGGGCCCAAGGGCGTGGGCGCGCTCTACGTGCGGCGCCGGCCACGGGCGCGCCTGGTGGCGCAGATCGACGGGGGAGGGCACGAGCGGGGAACCCGCTCCGGCACGCTCAACGTCCCCGGCATCGTCGGGTTCGGGAAGGCCGCGGCGCTGGCGCGTGACGAGATGCCGGCCGAGGCGCCGAGAATCCTGGCGCTGCGGGAGCGGCTGCGACGGGCCATCCTGGCCGGTCTCGATCGGGTGGTGGTGAACGGGAGCCTGGCGCGGCGGCTGCCCGGAAACCTGAACCTGAGCTTCGAGCACGTGGAGGGCGAGGCGCTCATGATCGCCATGAAGGACGTGGCGGTGAGCAGCGGCTCGGCCTGCACGTCGGCGTCGCTCGAGCCCTCCTACGTGCTCCGCGCCATGGGCGTGGCGGACGACATGGCGCACGCGTCCATCCGCTTCGGCCTCGGGCGGTTCAACACCGAGGAGGAGGTGGACCACGCGGCGCGGCTCGTCGTCGAGAAGGCGCGCAAGCTGCGCGAGATGTCACCGGTGTGGGAAGCGGCACAGGGGAGGTGAATGGCCATGGCGCCAATGCTTCCCGCGCCACCGGCACGTTCCTTCCTGCACCGTTGGTGAACTGATCCATCCAGTCGTCGCCGTAGACCTGTCGGGCGGCGAGCTGGTTATGGGCGGCGCAAAGCAATCTGCACCCATCGACCGTGGAGGCTCCTCCCCTGCCGCGCGGGACGACGTGGTCGATCTCGAGGCGCAGCGTCGAGCCGCAGATGCCTCCGGAATCGAGCAGCCACGTGCACTTTCCTTCGTCGCGGGACCACACCTCCCGCCGCACCGCGGCGGGGATGTGGCTGGGGTTCTTCGTGGGGCGGGGGTTCTGCTGGGGCTTCTTCACTTCCCCGCGCCGCCTTGCCTGCTGCGCCAGCAGGAGGTCGAGCGCGGCCTCGATGACCTTCTCGGCCGAGGCGCCCGGCTGGGCGTGCCCCTGACCCCTTCGCGCGGCGTCGAGCTTGTCGAGGAACTGCTTCGACACGGTCATATGGAGTCGGCGCAGGTCTGACGTGAGCGGCTCCGACTGCATCGGCGCCACGGGCCTCGTTACTGGATCCGCCGCCCGGTGAACGATGCCGCTCGCCGCCAGTTCAACCGGTTGTACGCGGGGGGGACGCGACACCTCCGTCACCACTTCCCGCCTCGGAACCACCGCCGCCGGGCAGATCTCCACAGCGATCGCCTTCGCCTCCTGCTTCGACCGGTGGAAGAACTGGGGCAAGACGACCGCGCTGTTCTCCGGCGTGATGACCCGTGCCACCTCGAGCACGACCGTGATGCACAACTTGCCTTCCCGGAGAGGCTCGACCATCTCGGGGTACCTCTGGACGAGATGCGTCGCGACCTTGCGGTAGTGGGCGGCACCCCGGGACAGTCCGAGCTCCCGGAGGAGGAAGTCGAAGAGGCTGGCGTGGCCGAGCTGCACCCAGAGCCGCCGCCCGGGGCAATGCGGCAGCGCGGCAGGCCTTCACGCCGCGCCCCGCGCGCCGGCTCGGAACGCCTCGCAAACGCGTCAAGACACTACGAGTGAACGCCCCATCTGCCCGACGGCCGTTCCGCGGACCTTCGCTCGCACGCGCAACCTCGCGCCCCGGAGGTTCGCGCCGCGGCCGGGGGTCCACGGCGCGGCCGGTTTCCTGGCGAGGAAGGGCCAGCGAGGCCGGGCAGGGGCTGGCCCGCCGCGTGCTCTCGTCGCCCGCGTGTTTCTGCTCCTCGCCGCCCTTCTCGCCGCACCGCCCGCCACCCCCGGCCCTTCCACCGCCGAGCTGCCGGCAGCGATCCGGAACGAGGCCCACCGGGTGCTCGTGCTGGTCGCGGCCGGCGATCCCCCCATCGCCGAGGTCCAGCGGGCGGCTGCCAGTCACGACGGCGTCGCCCCCGACCGTCTGCGGGCCTGGGTGGCCCGTCCGCGCAGCGCACACTGGCTGCCGCGCGTCACCCTCGATGCCAGCCGCACCGAGCGCGACACCCGGGTGGTGGGCGTCACCGGAACGGTCGAATCCGACTACCTTCGCGTGAACCCCTCCACCCAGTTCGGCATCCGCCTGAGCTGGGACCTGGACCAGCTCGTCTTCTCCCGGGACGAACCGGCCGCGGCCTGGACCGCCTCGCGCCTCATCGACCGGCGGGAGGAGCGGGCGCGCCGCGCCACGAGGCTCTACTTCCAGCGCCGCCGCCTGCTCGTGCAGCTGGCGCTCGACCCGCCCGGCTCGTCCGCGCTGCGTGCCGAGCGGGAGAACCAGGTCGACGAGATCACCGCCGAGCTCGACGAGCTCACCGGAGGGCTTTTCTCCGGAAGGAGGACTCCATGAGGAAGACCGCATCCCTGCTGATTACCGCCTTCACCGCCATCGCCGCCTGTGGCCCGGCTGCGCCCGACCCGGCCCCGCGCGTCGTCTCGGTGGCCCCGGAAGGGGAAGGGGTCCCTCCCGACGCGCCGGGCATCGCCGTGCGATTCAGCGAGCCGGTGGAGACCTCGGGCGTCGAGGACGGCCGCTTCGTCGCCGTCGCCGTCGAGGCCGACGCGAAGGCGGTCGCCACGGCCGCGGCCTCGGCCACCGGGATCGGTCCGGGAGGCGCCGTGGTTCGCGGGCGGGTCACGTTGACCGAAGGTGACACGGTGGCCCAGTGGACGCCGGAGGCCCCGCTGGAACCCATGTCCGCCTATGCCATCGTGGTGGGAACCGGCATCCGCACGGTGAGCGGCCGCGCGGTGCTCGACCCTACCGGGCGCAAGCGCGCCTTCGCCACCACCTTCCGCACCGCGGTGATGCCCGACCGCGCGCCGCCGGTGGCCCGATGGATCGCCCCGCCCCACGGCCCGGTGCCCACCAATCTGAAGGAGATCCGGGTGGGCTTCTCCGAGGCCGTCACCGGGTCGCTATCAGTGAAAACGGTCTCGGGGACGCCGCGGGCGCTCTCGCCGGAGATCCTCTCCCTCGCCCTCGGCGGGCCACTCCCGGCCGGCCTGCTCGCTCCGGTTCTCGACGACGTGCGCGACGGGGCGGGAAACCGGCCGCCACCGCTCTCCGGGATCGCCGTGGCCGCCTGCCGGGACGACCGGCCGCCGGTGCTCGATCCGGCCTCCGTCCGCATCCTCCCCGCCGACACATCGCTGTCCGTGGCGGCAGAATCCTCCGAGCCGACCCGCCTCGGCGTCGAGGTGGCCGTCGAGCGACTCGGCGAGGCCTGTGGCGCACTCCCCGACGCGCCCGGAAGCCTGGTGGCCTGGGGCGACTTCGCCGCCTGCCCGGGATGGGACCCGTGCGGCGCGCCCTCGCGCTGCCTGGCGGGCGCTTCGGTCGCCGGGCTCTGCCCCGGACAGAGGGTGAAGGTGCGCCTCCTGGCCGAGGACCTGGCAGGGAACGCGGCCCCCCCCGGAGCCTGGCTTCCCGCCGCCACCGGGTCCCCGTCGGCCCGCGTCGTCGTCACCGAGGTGCTCGCCGACGCCGCCACGCCCCAGGCCGGAGGCGAGTACGTGGAGATCGCCAATCTCGGAAGCGGCGCCGCCGACCTGACCGGCTGGAAGCTCGCCAAGAAGAGCGCCAGCGGGGCGGTCACCCGCTGCACCCTCGCGCCGGTGGCCGGCGTCCTCCCCGCCGGCGCCCACGGGCTCGTGGTCGGGGGCAGCTGGGACGGGCGGTACGCGCTTCCCGCCGACGCGCCCCTGTTTCACTGTGGGGCCACGTCGCTCGCCGGGGGCCTGGCGGACGAGCGCTCCCCATCGGTGGCGCTCGAATCCCCGACCGGTTCGGTGGTGTCGGGCTTCGGCTGGTCGGCCCCTTCGGTGCGCTGCACCGGACGCTCCACCGAGCGGATCCACCCGGGAGGCGAGGACGCCACCGCGAACTTCGCCTGCGCTCGCGCGGCTCCCGGGACGCCCGGGGCCTGCAACGGCAATACCGATGCGGCGGAGTGCCCGCGGCGCCCGTACTGACTGCGGCACCCGCGCAGCGGCGCGTCAACCGCCCGCGTTCTCGGCGATCCACTTGCCGAGGAACTCGTCCTTGAAGAGGAAGCCGTCGGCGCCGCACTCGGCGGCCAGCTGCTCCACCGTGTCCCGGGCCAGGCCGGTGCAGAGGATCACCTTGATGTCCCGGAACCGCTCGTTTCGCTTCACGAAGCGGCAGAACTGCGGGCCGTCGATGCGGGGCATCTTCACGTCGAGCAGGATGAGGTCGGGTCGGGTCTCGCGGCGGGCCAGGATCGCCGTGGCCGCCTCGGCGTCGGGGGCGTAAAGCACCTCGAACCCCTTGCCGGCCAGCTCTCGCTCCAGGAAGCGGGCCACGATCTCGTTGTCGTCGACGATGAGGACGCGCCGGTGGGCGGCGATCGCCGCGGCGAAGCGGGCCGGCAATTCCTCGAGCGGGTCGAGCCCCAGGGCCCCATCGGCTCCGCACTTCCTGGCGAGTTCGGCGAGCTCGGCGGGCGGCGCGATCCCGGTGACGAGCGAGCGTCCCACGAAGCCCCGGTCGCGCAGCAGCGCGATGGCCCGCCGCGCTCCGGATGCGTCGACCACGAGCGCGCCGGCCCCGGCCAGGTTCGACGCGAGCTGCATCGGATCCGTCGAGGCCACGGCCTGGTGGCCGGCCCCGGATAGCGACAGCGCGACCGCGTCGCAGACGATCTCGTTCCCGCAGCAGACGAGGATCTTCACCGCGCTCCGATCCTATCGCATCGCGTCGCCCCGCGGTCGAATTGCCGCTCCCCGGGGCGTGTGCTAGCCGTGGGGCGTGCGCCCCTACGAGGTCATCCACCGCAAGCGGGACGGCCATCCAGTGCCGCCCGGGGCGATCGCGGAGCTGGTGACCCGGTACGCCGAGGGTGCGGTGCCCGACTACCAGATGGCCGCCTTCTGCATGGCGGTCTTCTTCCGGGGGATGAGCGAGGCCGAGTTGCAGGCGCTCACCGGGGCCATGCTCCACTCCGGCGACGTGCTCGACCTCTCCGACCTCCCGGGCCCCAAGGTGGACAAGCACTCGACCGGCGGCGTGGGGGACAAGACGTCCCTCGCCGTCGCGCCGCTGGCCGCCGCCTGCGGGGTGAAGGTGCCCATGGTGAGCGGGCGCGGGCTCGGCCACACCGGGGGGACGCTCGACAAGCTCGAGTCCATTCCCGGCTTCCAGATCCACCTCCCGGTGGAACGCTTCCGGGAGGTGCTGGCCTCGGTGGGCGCCTGCATGATCGGGCAGACCGATCGGATCGCGCCGGCCGATCGCAAGCTCTACGCGCTCCGGGATCTCACCGCCACGGTGGAATCGATCCCGCTCATCGCCGCCTCCATCCTGTCGAAGAAGCTGGCCGAGGGGATCGACGGGCTGGTACTCGACGTGAAGGTCGGCAGCGGCGCGTTCATGAAGCGGCTCCCCGAGGCCCGCCTGCTGGCCCGGACGCTCTGCGGCCTGGGACGCGGGATGGGGAAGGACGTGACGGCGCTCATCACCGACATGGACCAGCCGCTGGGGCGCGCCGTCGGCAACGCACTCGAAGTGAAGGAGGTCCTCGAGCTTCTCCACGGAGGAGGCCCGGCCGACCTGCGCGAGCTGACCGTGGCCCTGACCGCCGAGATGCTGCTGCTCGGCAGCGTGGCCGCCACCGAGGCGGAGGCGCGAGGCCGGGTCGAGCAGGCCATCGCCGATGGCCGGGGCTTTCGCAAGCTCTGCGAGATCGTGGAGGCGCAAGGGGGCGACCCCCGGTCGCTTGCCGACCCCGGCCGGCTGCCGCGCGCGGCGGCTACCCTCGACGTCGGCTCGCCGACCGCGGGCCGGGTCGAGGCCATCGACGCCGAGGCCCTTGGGCTCGCCGCCATGGCGCTCGGGGCCGGCCGTTCCCGGATCGAGGATCGGGTGGACCCCGGCGCCGGGCTCGAGGTGTGGAAGAAGGTCGGCGATCCGGTAGACGTGGGAGAATCGCTGGTCACGCTGCACGTCGGCTTGGCGCCCCTCGAGCCCCCGGAGACCGTTGCAGCCCGGGTGCGGGGCGCCTATCGGATCGGCGCCGGACCGGCGTCGGCGGGACCGCTCGTCCTGGAGCGGATCGAGGAGGGAGCATGAGCCGGAAGCCCGACGTTCACACGCGACTGGAGTACGCCCGGGCCTGGGTGCGCGGCCGCACCGAACTCCGCCCCGTCGTCGGGATGGTGCTCGGCTCCGGCCTGGGCGCACTGGCCGACCGGCTCGGGGGGGCGGTCTCCATCCCGTACGAGGAGATCCCCGAGTTCCCGGCCGTGTCGGTGGCCGGCCACGCCGGGCGGCTGGTGGTGGGGACCCTGGGCGGCGTGCCGGTTGCCGCCATGCAGGGACGGGTCCACGCCTACGAGGGCTGGAGCGCGGAGGACCTGACTTTCGGCGTGCGGCTCCTCGCTGCCACCGGCGTGCGTGCCTTGCTCCTCACCAACGCCGCCGGTGCCGTGAATCCGGGCCTTGCCCCGGGCGACCTGGTCCGGATCACCGACCAGCTGAACCTGACCGGGCTGAATCCGCTCACCGGCCGGAACGACGAACGGATCGGGCCTCGCTTTCCCGACATGAGCCAGCCCTACGACCCCCAGCTGGGAGCGCTTCTCGACGCCAGCGCCGCGCGACTCGGCATCCCGCTCGGCACCGGGGTCTACGCAGGCGTGGCCGGCCCGAGCTACGAGACCCCGGCCGAGATCCGCATGCTTCGAATCCTGGGCGCCGACCTGGTCGGCATGTCCACGGTCCTCGAGGTCATCGCCGCCCGCCACGCCGGCATCCGGGTGGCGGCGGTCTCGCTCGTCACCAACCTCGCCGCCGGCCTGGCCGGGAAGCCGCTCTCGCACGCCGAGGTGCTGGCGGCCGGCGAGGGCGCCCGGGACCGCGTCACGCGGCTCGCCACGGCCTGGACGGCGGAGGCGGCCCGTTGACCCTGCGGCGGAGATTCGACGTGCTGGTGCGCGACCCGGCCGCCGGGGGCTCCTTCGAGCAGTGGCCTGGCTCCCTCGACGCCGCCGGGATGCACTTCACGCAAAGTCATCCTCCGGCGCGACGGCTGGAGCTGCGCTTCCTGCTCCCCGGGGCGGCGGACGAGGTTCGGGCCGAGGCGGAGGTGGTCCGGGTGGACCGGAAGGGGGACACCTTCCTGGCCCACGCGCGTCTCGACGGACTCTCGCCCGACGACCAGCTCGCCGTATCCCGCTTCCTGGAGGGCGCGTGAAGCCCGGATCGCTCGAGGCGGCGGCCCGGTCGGCGCGGCGAGGCGCCTACGCGCCCTATTCGGACTTCCGCGTCGGTGCCGCGGTCCGGGCCGGGGGCCGGGTCTTCTCCGGCGGGAACGTCGAGAACGCCAGCTACGGACTCACCGTGTGCGCCGAGCGGGTGGCGGTGGTCGCGGCCGTCGCTGCCGGGGTGCGCGCCCTCGACGAGGTGGCCGTCGCGAGCGGCACCACGCCTCCCACGCCCCCGTGCGGAATGTGCCTGCAGACGCTGGCCGAGTTCGCCGGGCCCGAGCTTCCGATCGTGCTCGTCGGCGCGGGCGGCTCCCGGGTCTCGACCACGCTGGGAGCGCTGCTCCCCCGGGCCTTCGGGCGCGCGCAGCTCGGAAGGGGCCGCCGCCGATGAAGGTGATCCGCGGCCTCGACGACGCCGGCACCCTGCGCGGCTGTGCGGCCGCCATCGGCAACTTCGATGGCGTTCACCTGGGCCACCGGCGGCTGCTCGAGACCGCCCGGGCCCGCGCCGCCACGCATCGGTCGCTCTCGGTGGCGCTCACCTTCGAGCCCCATCCCGCGCAGGTGCTCCGCCCGAGCATGGCGCCGCCCACGCTCACGCCGCTGCCGCGGAAGCTCGAGCTCCTCGAGGAGGCCGGGATGGACGCCGCGGTGGTCCTCCTCTTCGACCTGGCCTACGCCGCCACGCCGGCCGCCGAGTTCGTGCGGCGGGACCTGTGCGGCCGGCTGGGGGCCGCCGACGTGGTGGTGGGATACGATTTCACTGCTGGTCACGAGCGGGCCCGGGTGGACGCGCTCGGGGAGATGCTGCTGGCCTGCGGGATCGGCCTCTCGGTGATCCAGCCCGTCACCGCCGATGGGCTGACCGTCAGCTCCACCAAGGTCCGGGAGTTCCTGCTGGAAGGGAACGTCGAGGGGGCGGGCATGCTGCTCGGCCGTCCCCACGACGTCGAGGCCCTGGTGGAGCGCGGCGCCGGCCGCGGTCGCCGCCTGGGGTTCGCCACCGCGAACCTCCGGCCGGAGGGGCTCCTTCCGGCACTGGGCGTGTACGCGGCCCGCGCCTGGATTGGGGCCCGGACCTTCGACGCGGTCTGCAACGTGGGGGTGAGGCCCACGGTGGAGGAGTCCGGCCCGGCCGGGCTGGAGGCCCACCTCCTCGGACACGACGGGAGCGACCTCTACGGGGAGCGGCTCCGGGTCGGGTTCGTGGCCCGAATTCGCCCCGAGCGTCGCTTCCCTTCGTTCGACGCACTGAGAGCGCAGATCGCGGCGGACGTGGAGACCGCGGGCGACCTGCTCCGGAGCGGTCGCGGCCGCTGACGGCATGGGTCCGAAAAGTCTACAGAAATTCAATGGGTTACGACGGAGGGCTTCTTGACCGCGCCTGAAACCAGGTGCTACCGTCGAATTTCTTTCAGCGCGCTCGATCCCAGGGGAGAGTAGCCACATGTCGGGACGTCTCGGTGAGCTGCTGGTGCGGGAGAATCTCGTCTCCCTGCAGCAGCTCCAGAAAGCCCAGGAAGAGCAGCGCAAGACCGGTGACCGCATCGGTTCGCTGCTCATCAAGCAGGGCGCGATCGCCGAGACCGACCTCACCAGCTTCCTTTCCAAGCAGTACGGCGTCCCGTCCATCTCGCTGAAGGACTTCGAGATCGGGGAGGACGTCATCAAGCTCGTCCCCCGGCAGACCGCGGTGAAGCACGGGGTGGTGCCGGTGAACCGGGCCGGGTCGTCGCTCATCATCGCCATGAGCGACCCCTCCAACATCCTGGCCCTCGACGACGTCAAGTTCTCCACCGGCTACAACGTCGAGGTCGTGGTCGCCTCCGAGGTGGCCATCCGCGAGGCCATCGAGCACTACTACGGGGAGAAGGGACCCAGCTACGACGACGTGATGCAGGGCTTCGAGGACGCCGACTTCTCGGTCATCGAGGAGGGCGACGGCCTGGACGCCCTGGATCTGGAGAAGAGCGCCGGCGAGGCCCCGGTCGTCACGCTCGTGAACATGATCCTGCTCGACGCCATCAAGAAGGGGGCGTCGGACATCCACGTGGAGCCCTACGAGAAGGAGTTCCGCGTCCGCTTCCGCATCGACGGGGTGCTCTACGAGGTGATGAAGCCGCCCATGAAGCTGCGGGCGGCCATGATCAGCCGCCTCAAGATCATGAGCCACCTCGACATCTCCGAGCGCCGCCTGCCCCAGGACGGCCGCATCAAGCTGCGGCTCGGCAAGGGCAAGGAGATGGACTTCCGCGTCTCGGTCTGCCCGACCCTCTTCGGCGAGAAGGTGGTGCTGCGGCTCCTCGACAAGTCGAACCTCCAGCTCGACATGACCAAGCTGGGCTTCGAGGAGAAGCAGATGAAGGACTTCCTCGAGGCGGTCGACCGGCCCTACGGCATGGTGCTGGTGACCGGCCCCACCGGCTCGGGCAAGACCACCACGCTCTACTCCGCGCTCTCCCGCCTGAACGAGGTGGCCTGGAACATCAGCACCGCCGAGGACCCCGTCGAGTTCAACTTCTTCGGGATCAACCAGGTGCAGATGCACGACGACATCGGCCTCAACTTCGCGGCCGCCCTGCGCAGCTTCCTGCGCCAGGACCCGGACATCATCATGGTGGGCGAGATCCGCGACTTCGAGACCGCCGAGATCGGCGTGAAGGCCGCGCTCACCGGCCACCTGGTGCTCTCCACCCTTCACACCAACGACGCCCCGGGCACCATCTCCCGGCTCCTCAACATGGGCATCGAGCCCTTCCTGGTGACCGCGTCGTTGAACGCAGTCGTGGCCCAGCGGCTCTGCCGCCGCCTCTGCCC
>Ga0315290_10003458_pt1 | contig 11290 bp, 10 predicted proteins | sample YL17G12_0_MG_FD_203627 | JGI IMG/M metagenome (GOLD analysis project Ga0315290, IMG submission 203627) | Sediment microbial communities from Yellowstone Lake, YNP, Wyoming, USA - YL17G12_0 | ecosystem: Environmental > Aquatic > Freshwater > Lake > Sediment | place: USA: Wyoming | collected...
CGAAGCGTAAAACCAGACTCTCGTAGCGGGCCAGAGTGGCCCAGCGGAATGCGACTCAGCGTGGTCCGCGGAGGCAGCCCCCGCCCCCAGCCGGCGAATTGCCGGCACACCACAAAAAGCTCAGGCGTGGTTGGGGAACATCCGTCCGAAGATCTCTACGGGTGTGCGCGACTTGAAGTAAGGGATTTGGCGCGACGAGTAATCGGCGCCGCCGCGGAAGACGATGGACGCCGTGGCGAGGAGGCGGCCGGACGCCGTCATGAGCGCGCTCTCCGTTCGCCAGAAGGTGCGCTTGCGGTCAATGGGGGCTACGTCGGCGAAGCGGCCCACGGCGAGCAGGGGGCCGTCGAAGGGCGCGTTGGGCTCGTGGAGGCTGATCGCGAGGCGGTTCGTCAGGCCGCCTTCCTTCATGACGAGGGCGCCGAGCCACCATGCGAGCTCGTCCAGCAGCACGGGCGCCAGGGCCGGGTGAAGACGGTTGCCGCTGGCGCGCCACGCCTCGCGGGGCTCGAGGCGCGCCCACACGCCCTCGTCGTCAAAGGCGAGAGCGACCTGGAGCCCGAGCGGATTTTGCGCCCCGCAGGCGAGACACTGCTCCGACATGGGCAGGCGAGAGCCGGCGCCGTCGCCGCGCCACGCGGGCTCTACCGGCGGCTCGCCGAGAGCCGTGACGCCGCCGCTCGTCAGCGTCTGGCCGCCCTGACGGATGCTGAGGGTGATGGTGTCGTCGCTCCGCCCGGTCTCGAGATCGAGCGCGGTCCCGATCGGGACCGGGGAAGTCAGCCGGCCCTCGACGCGGCGCGGGCCGCGGCTCCGGCCCAGACGCTGCGCCGCGGCGTCCACGAGGGCGACCAGGCAGCCGCCGTGAACGATGCCCGGCCAGCTCTGCAAGGCACCGGGCGCCACGAGCCTGCCGCGCCCATCGTCGGAGAGCGCCAGCGCCTCGTCGAATGCTCGTGTGATGGTGTCCAGCGGCGTCCCAGCCCTCAGTGCGTGCTACATTGGATGCGAATCATGGCGATGCGAATCATGGCGGCGCGGGTCATGGTCGCGGCTATTCTACGTCTCAGGGAAAGCGGGCCGCAACGCCCGTGATTCGCGGGCTCGAGCTTGTCACCAGCGGGCCCTTCGCGCGGGCGACGCTCACCAACTTCGTTTTCATGTCGAGCCTCAGCTGCTTCATCCTCCTGCCGCTCTATGTCCAGCGTCTGGGAGGCACGGAGGCGGAGATCGGCCTGGTCCAGGGTATGTACAGCACGGCCGGCATCCTCTGCCAGCCTCTGGTCGGGCTCTGGCTCGACCGCGTGGGCCGCCGCTTCTTCATGGTCCTCGGCGTTGGGCTCCTCACGGCGGCCTCGGCCGCCTTTCTGCTCGGCAATTCGATCGCGCTGCTGGCCGCGCTGCGCGTCGTCCAGGGGCTCGGCTTCTCCGCGTTCTTCGTCGCCAACTACATGCACGTGGTGGAGCTCGTGCCCGTGGAGCGCCGGGGCTGGGCGCTCGGCATCTACGGGGTGTCGGGCTTTCTCGGCACCGCGCTGGCGCCGGTGGCCGGCGAGGCCATCGTGCGGCGCTTCGGATTCAGCTGGCTCTTCATGCTGGCCGTGCTCCTGGGGGCCACGGCGGCCGTGCTCGTCGCCCGGACCACCGGGGTACGCAAGCCGACCATGGGCGCGGGCCCGGGACTGGGATCGCTGCAGGCGGGACTCGCGGACGTCATGCGCCTGCACATGGCGCTCACCTTCTTCTTCGGTCTCGGCACGGGGGCGATGTTCACGTTCCTCCCCACCTTCGGCGACGGCCTGGGCGTTCACAGCATCAGCCTGTTCTATACCGCCTACGCCATGGCGGCGGTAGGCGTGCGGGTGGCCGGCGGCAACCTCATCGACACACGCGGGCGCCGCTCCGTGATCATTCCCTCGATGTTCGTCATGGCGGCCTCGGCGGGGCTTCTGGTCGCCATGGCCTTCTTCGTGCGCCCGCACATGAGCCTCCCGGTCGTGCCCTTCCTGTTTCTCGCGGGTCTCCTGGCCGGCAGCGCCCACGGCTTCCTCTACCCGGCGCTCGCGGCGCTCCTGATGGACGTCACGCCGGAGGCGAGACGCGGCGGCGCGGTTGGCATATTCAGCGCCGTCTTCCTCGTTGGCAATGCCCTCGGCTCCATGGTATTCGGCTACATCGCCCACGGCCTTGGCTACCGGGTCATGTGGAGCGTGCTCACGGTGCTGCTGATAGCGGGATTCGCGCTGTCCTTCCGACTGCGTATCGGGTATGCGCGGCCGGCGTCCCGCGCGAGTTGACTTGGCCCGATCCGGGTCGGATACTGCTGGCGCGATTGGGGCGGACGCGCCCGGGAGGAAGACGGGGATGGCGAATCTCTCACGGATGTCGCGCATCGGGTTGCCACTGCTGACCGTGGCAATGCTCGCGGCGTCGCCCGCGCATCTTCCGGCGCAGACGCCACCGCCGGCCGGTCCTCCGGCGCCGGCAGGTCCCCAAGAAGTGCGGGTCGTCGGAGTCTTCCTCGACGGGAGGGGACTGCAGCCCGCCCTGGTGCTCCAGGGCAAGCGCGACAAGCGGAGCTTCGCCATGAGCATCGGCACCGCGGAGGCGACGGGCATCGCCTTCCCGCTCGAGAATCGCGTGCCGCCGCGTCCGCTGACCCACGATCTCTTCCTCTCCCTCTTCGGACGGCTCAAGGTGACGGTCACGCGCGTGGTCGTCACGGATCTCAAGGACGGGATCTACTACGCCACCGTGATCCTCGATGCAGACGGACGCGAGATCCAGCTCGACTCGCGGCCGTCGGACGCCATCGCGCTGGCCGTTCGCGCCAAGGCGCCCGTGCTCGTCGAGGACCGCGTCTTCGACAAGTCCGAGCTCTTGCCGGGCGCGCCCCCGGCGCCGCGAATCTAGCCGATGGCCCCCGACGAGCCCTCGGGCCCCGGTCCGTCTCCGGCGGGCGGCGACCTCGACAGCCAGCAGTGGGCGATCCAGCGCCGCATCGACGACGTCTTCACAAAGCTCGGCGAGAAGTTCGGCAACCTGACCGGGCGCGTCGCCGTCCAGATGAAGCCTGAGACCAGCTTCGCCCAGATCGGGGGCCTGCGCGAAGCCAAGGGTATCGTGCGGAGCTTCGCCACCGCGCTGACCGACCCGGAGCTCTACCGCAAGTGGGGGATCACGCCGCCCAAGGGCGTGCTGCTCTACGGCCCGCCCGGGACCGGCAAGTCGCTGCTCGCCCGTGCGCTCGCGACCGAGACGTCCGCGGTCTTCTATCACCTGAAGCTCATGAACCTGACCTCCAAGTTCGGCCCGAATACTGGCGAGCTGCTCCAGGAGATCCTGACCGTCGCCACCGAGCAGGGCCGGGGCGTGGTCTTCCTCGACGATGCCAACGCGCTTTCGCTCGAGCACCTTCTCCCGCCCGCGCAGGCGCGGGAAGCGTCCGCGCGTCTCGTGGCGGCCCTCTGCGAGAAACTCGACGTTCTCGAGGATTACTCGCGCATGATCGTCGTCGGCTCGACGAGCCGCACCGACTCTGTCGATTCGTCCCTCGTCGCCCCGGGTCGTCTCGATCGGCTGGTCGAAGTGACGCTGCCTGACGGCGCCGCCCAGCAGGAGATCCTGGAGCTGGCCCGGAAGCGCGCCGAAGCCGCCGCCGGGCGCCGGCTGTTCGCCGACCTCGACTACCGCTCGGTGCTCCCGCCCATGGGCGGCATGAGCGGGGCGGAGATCTCCGAGATCACGCGGCGGGCGCTCGAGCAGAAGGTGCACGCGGCGGGCCAGGGGCTCGATAACGGCCTCGTCACGACGCAGGATTTCCTCCACCAGATTGACGGCTACCGGCGCATCCGCGAGATGGTCGAAAAGATTCGCTACGGACAATACCTCTAGTCGACGGGAGGATGGTGATGAGCGAGACGGCGCCTGCCACGGGGCACAAGACCATGGAAGCGGTGCAGGCCGACGACCGGCCGTGGGAAACGCTGCGCTGGCCTGGACAGTGGAGCAAGATGCTCTTCCACCCGCGTCCCGAGCGCCCCACCGAGCCCAATGCGGGTCTCGTGCGCTACGAGCCGGGCGCCCACCACCCCTTCCACAAGCATGACTTCGCCCAGGTCTGGTACATCCTCGAGGGCGAGTTCGAGATCGGGGAGACGACGTACGGGCCCGGGACGATGCTCTTCTACCCCGACCCGCACTCCGAGCCGCCGCTCTTGACGAAGACCGGCGGGCTCATGCTCTTCTGCCAGTACCAGGGACCGACGACACAGGGCCGCCCCGTCTACGACGGCCGCTTCAACATGAGCGCGCGGAAGCCCATCACCGAGGAAAGCCTCGACGTCTAGCCTGGACTACTCACGATCGTGCGACGCGCGAGGCGGGCGGGGCCTGTCGTCGGGGGCGGGGGGTGCGCTCCCCAGACCACGCTGAGTCGCATTCCGCGCCACCACTCTTGCCCGTCACGAGACTTTGGTTCTCGGCTTCGACTCCACGCAGAAGATACGGGTCTGGGGAGCGCACCCCCCGCCCTCGACGCCACCCGCCCGGGTGCACGAGCGGCGCTCGTGAATGGTCCAGGCTGGCAGGCGGCTGAAAACGGGGAGCCGCCTGCGGGTTGGTGGTAGGATTCCCGCTCGATGCCCTCCGTCACGCAGATCCGCGTCCGCTACAAGGACACCGACACCATGTCGGTCGTCTACTACGGCAACTACCTGACCTACTTCGAGGTCGCCCGCGTCGAGTACCTGCGAGAGAGAGGCCTCCCGATGTCGCAGGTGAACAGGCGTATCCACATGCCGGTGGTCGAAGCCTGCGTGAAGTACGTCAAGCCCGCGAAGCTCGACGACCTCCTGGAGGTCGCCTCGCGGGTGAGCGAGCGGAGGCGGGCGAGCTTCACCTTCTCGTACGAGATCAGGAACGAGGCCCGGGAGCTCGTGGCCACAGGGTTCACGCGCCATGCCTGCTGGGATCCCGCCACCGCGAAGATGATCGCGCTCCCCGACTGGCTCAAGGAGATCATGCTGGATGCCGACCTCGACCCGACCGATCGCTGACATCGCCCGCGAGCTGGGGCTCGCGCCGGAGGAATGGCTGCCCTACGGACGTGACAAGGCCAAGGTGCTGCTACCCGCGCTAACCGCCCGCCGCGGCCAGCCCGACGGCAAGCTCGTCGTCGTCTCCTCGATCACGCCGACGCCGGCGGGCGACGGCAAGACCACCATGACCATCGGCCTGGGCCAGGCGCTGTGGCGCATCGGCGCCAGGCCGGTCATCGCGCTCAGGGAGCCCTCGATCGGGCCGACGCTCGGCATGAAGGGCGGCGGCACGGGCGGCGGCCGCTCCCAGGTGGTCCCGATGGAGGACATCAACCTCCACTTCACCGGCGACTTCCACGCGATCACCTCCGCGCACAACCTCCTGGCGGCGGCCGTGGACAACCACCTCCACCACGGCAATGCGCTCGGCATGGATATGCGCCAGGTGCTGTGGCGGCGCGTCCTCGACGTCAATGACCGCGCGCTGCGCAATGTGGTGCTGGGGCTCGGCGGCCGCATGGACGGCGTGCCGCGGGAGGGAGGCTTCTTCATCACCTCCGCCTCCGAGATCATGGCCGCACTGTGCCTGGCCGAGGACATGATCGACCTCAAGGCGCGCCTCGGCCGCATGGTGGTGGCGCTCAAGCCCGACGGCACGGCCGTGCTCGCCGACGAAGTTAAGGTCACCGGCGCGATGGCGGCCCTCCTGCGCGACGCCATTCATCCGAACCTCGTCCAGACCATGGAGGGCACGCCCGCCCTCATCCATGGCGGGCCCTTCGCGAATATCGCCCACGGCTGCAACTCGGTCGTCGCGACGCGCATGGCGCTCAAGCTCGGCGACATGTGCCTGACGGAGGCGGGCTTCGCCACCGATCTCGGGGCCGAGAAGTTCTTCGACATCAAGTGTCGGCTGGCGGGACTCCGACCCGATGCGGCCATGATCGTGGCGACGGCGCGGGCGCTCAAGTATCACGGCGGCGTGCCGATCCCGGAGCTCGGAAAGGAGAACGTCGAGGCTCTCGTCCGCGGCCTCGACAATCTCGAGGCGCACGTGGAATGTATTCGCCAGTTCAAGGTGCCCGTGCTCGTCGGTCTCAACCGCTACCCGACCGACACCGAGCGCGAATACAGGGCGGTGCTCGACCGCTGCGGCGGGCTCGGGGTGCCCGCCTACGTCGCGGACGTCTTCGGCCGGGGCGGCGAGGGGGGCGAGGAGCTGGCGCGCGGCCTCCTGAAGCTGCTCGAGACCGAGCGCTCCGGCTTCACCCCGCTCTACCCGCTCGACGCTCCCGTCAAGACCAAGCTCGAGACCATCGCCACCCGCGTGTACGGCGCCGACGGCGTCGAGTATCCCAAGAAGGTGGACCGGCAGATCGTCCAGGCCGAGGCGCTCGGCTATGGCCGGCTGCCCGTCTGCGTCGCCAAGACCCAGCGGTCGCTGTCCGACGACCCCGCGCTGCTCAACCGACCGCGCGGCTTCAAGATCACGGTCAACGACGTGAGGATCGCGGCGGGCGCCGGATTTCTCGTGGCGCAGGCCGGCGACATCACGACCATGCCGGGGCTGCCGCGAAAGCCCAATGCCGAGGGCGTGGACGTGACGCCGGATGGGACGATCACGGGCCTCTTTTAGCCGTGTGATATACTGCGCGATGGTCCGGGCACGAACGGGACCAAACTTATGATCCAGGTCGAACATCTGACGAAGAGCTATGGGCCGGTGACGGCCGTCCACGACGTGTCATTCAACGTCGACAAGGGACGGATCGTCGGCTTTCTGGGCCCCAACGGCGCCGGCAAGTCCACGACGATGAAGATCCTGGCCTGCTTCATGGCGGCCAGCGGCGGCCGCGCAACCGTGGCGGGCTTTGACGTCTTCACTCAATCCCTCGAGGTCCGCCGGCGCATCGGCTACCTGCCCGAGAACGCCCCGCTCTACACCGACCTGCCCGTCGCCGCGTATCTCGACTTCGTCGCCGAGGCCAAGGGCGTCTCGCGCGGGCAGCGGCGCTCCAAGGTCGCCGACGTGATGGACCGCTGCGCCATCTCCGACATGCAGCACCGGCTCATCGGCAAGTTGTCCAAGGGGTACCGCCAGCGTGTCGGGCTCGCGCAGGCGCTTCTGGGCGATCCGGAAGTGCTGATTCTCGACGAGCCCACGATCGGTCTCGACCCGCGGCAGATCGCCGAGATCCGCTTGCTGATCAAGTCGCTGGGAGGCCAGCACACGGTCATCCTGTCGACGCATATCCTTCCGGAAGTCTCCATGGTCTGCGACAGCATCGTCATCATCAACCGTGGCCGGATCGTGGCGCAGGGGACGCAGGCCGAGCTCGTGCAACAGGTCTTCCCGGCCGCGCGCGTGGAGGTGGAGATCGGCGGTCCGCCCGAGACGGTCGCCGGGGCTCTCAGGTCCTTGCCCGGCGTGACCTCGGTCGAGGCGGCGCCGGCCGCTGATGGCGCGGCCCGGTTCGTGGTCGAGTCGCCGCGCGGGCGCGATGTCCGGGGGGAGCTCACCCGGCTCGTCGCGGGACGTGGGTGGGAGCTGCTCGAGCTGCACAAGGTCGGGCTGTCGCTCGAGGAGGTCTTCATTCGCGTCGTGGCCGGTGAGGAGCAGACGCCGCAAGCCGTCGAGAGCGTCCAGGAGACCGCCTGATGGGGTGGCTGCCGGTCTACAAGAAGGAAATGCGGCTCTACTTTGGCTCGCCGGTGGCCTACGCGGTCGCGACCTTTTTCCTCTTCATCGCGGCCTTCTTCTTCGCGCCGTCGTTCATCCAGTACGCGGAGTTCTCGATGCGCTCGGCGATGCAGCCGCAGATGGGACAGACGCTCAATGCGACGGAGAACATCCTGCGGCCGCTCACGTACAACATGGCCGTTGTCCTGCTCTTCTTCATCCCGATGCTGACGATGCGCCTCTTCGCCGAGGAGAAGCGCTCGGGCACCATGGAGCTGCTGCTGACCTACCCGCTGCGCGACAGCGAGGTGCTCGCGGGCAAGTTTCTCGCGGCCCTGACCCTGTACGCGCTCATTCTCGCCATGACGCTCTTCTATCCCGCCACCGTCGCCTGGTTCACCAAGATCGAGTGGGGCGCCGTCCTGACGGGCTATCTCGGGCTCCTGCTCATCGGCGGCGCCTTCCTCGCCATCGGTCTCTTCGTGTCGTCCACCACGGAGAACCAGATCGTGGCGGGCTTCGGCACCTTCGGCGCGCTGCTGACGCTCTGGCTGCTCGGCTGGTTCGCGGACTCCGCGCAGGGCGCGCTCCGCACCGTCGTCCAGCAGACCGCCATCATTGAGCACATGGACGGCTTCGCCAAGGGCGTCATCGACACCAAGGACCTGGTCTACTACCTCTCCGTCATCGCCTTCGCGCTCTTCCTCACGCTCCGTTCCCTCGAGTCCAAACGGTGGCGGGGCTAGGCCGATGACCATGCTCAAGCGCTGGGGCCTTTGGGGCGTCGTGCTCTGCCTCCTGGGTGCCGCGGGTCTCACGATCTTCGTCCCGTGGCTGATACGGCTGCGTATGGCGCTCCTGATCGCCGCCGCCGTCCTCCTCGTCGCGACCATGGCGCTCAACTGGCGCGAGGGCGCCTCGATTCTCGGCCGCCGCGGCACGCGCTACGGCGCGAGCGCGGCGCTGCTCATCGTGCTGGCACTAGGTGTCGCCGTGCTCGCCAATGCCGTGTCGCTGCGCTACAACGCGCGATGGGACCTGACCGAGAACAAGCGCCACAGCCTCTCGCCCCAGACGGTCAAGCTGCTCAAGGGGCTCAAGGCGCCGGTGGAGGTCATCGCTTTCTTCCGCTCCGACACGCCCGGCAAGCGCACGGCGGATGATCTGCTCAAGCGGTACGCGCAGGCCTCGGACGGCAAGTTCACCTACCGCATGGAAGACCCCGACCGCTCACCGGGACTCGCCCGGCGCTACGGCGTCGAGAGCTACGGCACCCTGGTGATGCAGAGCGGGGAGAAGTCCGAAAAAGTGCTCGACGCCGAGGAAGAGCGCCTGACCAATGCCCTGGTCAAGGTCACGCGCGCGGGCAATCCCATGGTCTATTTCGTGAAGGGGCACGGGGAGCGCGACATCTCGAGCGCCGAGCGCACGGGCATGAGCCAGGCCAAGGAGCAGCTCGAGAAGGCCAACTACACGGTCAAGGACCTTGAGCTGGCGCGCTCGGGCAAGGTGCCGGCCGACGCCGCGCTCGTGATCGTCCCGGGGCCGAAGACCGACCTGCTGCCACCGGAGCTCACGGCGCTCGACGATTACCTGGCGCAGGGGGGCCGCGTGCTGTTCATGGCCGATCCGCTCCAGGCCGACGGGCTCGCCAAGTACCTTTCGAAGTACGGCGTCACGCTGGGCCAGGACATCGTGGTGGAGCCGAGCCCCGTCGGCCGTCTTCTCGGAGTCGGGCCCGAGGTGCCGCTCGTGATGCAGTACGAGCAGCACCCGATCACGAAGGACATGGGCAAGGTCATGACGGGTTTTCCGCTCACGCGCTCAGTGTCTCCCGCCCAGACGCCGCCCAAGGGCGTCAGCGTGACCGCGCTCGCCAAGACGAGCGGAGAGTCCTGGGGGGAGACCAATCTCGCCGGTCTCCGGCGCGGGGAGCCCGCGAGTCGTGACGCCAAGGATACGCCGGGTCCCGTGCCGGTCTTGACCGCCGTCACCATCGAGCCTGCCCCGAGCCCCAAGGCCGCCGGGCAAGCCGAAGGGGAGGAAGGCAAGAAGCCCAAGGGGCGCCTGGTCGTCATGGGCACCTCGACATTCGCCTCGAACCAGGCGCTGGGCTTCCAGGGCAACCGCGATCTCTTCCTCAACATCGTCGCGTGGCTCGCAGGGCAGGAGGACGAGATCGCGGTGCGGCCGAAAGACCCGCGCCAGAACCCGATCTTCGCCACCGAAGCCCAGAAGAACGCCATCCTGTGGCTGTCCATCGTCGTGCTGCCGGGCGCCGTGATGGTGTGCGGCATCGCGCTGGTGGTGCGGCGCCGCCGTCGCTCCAAGTAATCGCCACCCGATGAGCTGGAAGACGCTGGCCGTCCTTGCCGTCCTTGCCGCCGGGCTCGGCGGATTCCTCGTCGTGGACAGCCAGTGGCTCGCTCCCAAGCGCGAGAAGACCGAGAGCGCCAAGGGGCGCCTCTGGACTGTCGAGCCCAAGGACGTCGAGTCCCTGACCATTACCCGCAAAGACGACACGATCAAGCTCAAGCGCGCGGGCGACGGGTGGGAGATGCTCGAGCCCGTGAAGACGCGTGCCGATGGCGGGGTCGTCAACGAGGTGGTGACCGGGCTCACGACCGCGAGGGTGGACCGGGAGATCGATCCCAACCCGTCCAAGCTCGCCGATTTCGGGCTCGAGCCGCCGGACGCCCAGGTCACGCTCGAGGTGAAAGGCCAGGCGGCGCCTCTCACGCTGGCAGTCGGCGGCAAGAATCCCACGGGCGTCTGGGTCTACGCGCGCGAGGGCAGCAAGCCGGCCGTGGTCGTCATCGGCGAGTCCGTGGCCCGCGACACCGCGCGTCCGGTCGCCGACTTCAGGGACAAGACGCTGCTGGCATTCGACCGCAAGAGCGTGGCCGGCGTCGACCTCGACCTGGTGGACGGCTCGCCCATGAGCCTCGAGGCCGAAGACGGCGGCAAGTGGAAGATCGCCCGGCCGGGACCCTATCGCGCCGATGCCGATCTCGTCGTGGACATGCTGGACAAGCTCGGCGCCGCCCGCATCCGGGAGTTCGAGACCGCCCCGAAGCCGCTCGCGACCTACGGGCTCGACAAGCCGTCGCGCGTGACGATCTTGCTTGGCAAAGACAAGGACAGGACCTCAAAGACCCTCCTCGTCGGAAAGGTCGATACGGCCAAGAAAGGCGTCTACGTCCAGCGCCAGGGTGAAAGCGAGGTGCTGCTGGTGCCCGCCGAGGCCTGGGACAAGGTGCCCAAGACCGTCGCGATGGCGCGTGACAAGGTGGTCTTTCCCTACGCGTATGACAAGGTGAGCCGGGTGGAGATCGAGAGCGCGGGCGGCAAGGCCATGCTCGAGCGCGACGGGATCACCTGGAAGATCACCGCGCCCGAGGCCCTCAAGGCCGATACGGGTGCCGTCAATGGCCTGCTCTGGCGTATCCGCGACCTGCGAGCCTCGGGCTTCCTCGACGAATCGGCGGCCGGGATAGCTCGCTACCTGCCGAAGCCCGATGTGACCCTGCGGATCTGGGAAGAGGGCTCCAAGGAGCCCAAGACCTTGCTC
>Ga0315290_10003460_pt1 | contig 11286 bp, 10 predicted proteins | sample YL17G12_0_MG_FD_203627 | JGI IMG/M metagenome (GOLD analysis project Ga0315290, IMG submission 203627) | Sediment microbial communities from Yellowstone Lake, YNP, Wyoming, USA - YL17G12_0 | ecosystem: Environmental > Aquatic > Freshwater > Lake > Sediment | place: USA: Wyoming | collected...
GTGAAGAAGGTAGGTCAGAACATCAAATATGAATGGATTGTTCTGAAACGATATGGAATTCACCTGCAAGGGATTCACGGTGATACGATGATCGCCTCCTACCTCCTCAACCCCACCAAACATAATCACAACCTGAGTGAAATTGCCCAGGAATATTTGGATCGTTCTGTCACCAGCTACAAGGAAGTGGTAGGAAGCGGAACAAAGGCAGTGACCTTTGACCAGATCGAACTTGAAAAGGCAAGGGATTACAGTTGTGAACATGCGGATGTCACTCTCCAGCTCTCTCACCTCCTTTTTCCAAAATTGAAGGAGGGGGGATTTAAAGACCTCTTTGACCAGGTGGAGATGCCGCTCGTCATGGTCTTGGCGAAAACAGAGCTGAATGGAGTGAAAATCGATCTGGACCTTCTCCAAGGATATTCGAAAGAGATCGAAACCCAACTCCAACAGAGGATGGGGCAAATCTATAGGTTAGCCGGAGAGGTCTTCAATATCAACTCGTCCCAGCAACTGGGGAAAATCCTTTTTGATAAACTGAAACTGCCTGTGGTCAAGAAGACCAAAACAGGCACCTCCACGGACGTGGAGGTGCTGACCAAACTCTCTCTCCAGCATGACCTTCCCCTCGAGATTCTCGGTTATCGCAACCTGGCCAAACTCAAATCGACTTATATCGATGCCCTTCCTAAATTGATCCACCCGAAAACCGGACGCGTCCACACCTCCTATAATCAAACCGTGACTGCCACAGGACGACTCTCCTCGAGTGATCCCAACCTCCAGAACATTCCTATCCGTGCAGAGGAGGGGAGTCGGATTCGTCAGGCCTTCATTCCAGAGAAGGGATGGTCCATTGTCTCCGCAGACTATTCCCAGATCGAATTGAGGATTCTGGCCCACCTCTCCCAAGATGAAACCCTTATCAAAGCCTTTCAAAATGATGAAGACATCCATGCCCGAACCGCCTCGGAGATCTTCGGGGTTCCAATAGAAAAAGTGACGCCTCCGATGAGGAGGGAGGCCAAGGTGATCAACTTTGGCATCATTTACGGAATGAGCGCCTATGGTCTTTCACAACAATTGAGGACAGAGCCTAAGATCGCCCAGGCCTATATTAATGAATATTTTAAAAAATATGCTGGCGTTCAAACCTACATCGAAAAGAGTTTGGAAGAGGCCAGGCAGAAGGGATATGTGATCACTCTTCTCCATCGACGCCGCTATCTTCCGGACCTTCATTCCCCAATGGTAGCCATCCGACAGGCTACAGAGAGGATGGCCATCAATACTCCTCTCCAGGGGACAGCAGCGGATATCATCAAGGTTGCGATGATCCACATCCAGAATCAAATTGAAGAACTCAGTCTCTCCACCAAAATGATCATGCAGGTCCACGACGAATTGGTTTTCGAGGTTCCCGAAGAGGAACTCCAAAACGCTATCCCCATGATCCAGAATGAAATGGAGACCGTGATGGACCTTTCTGTCCCACTCAAGGTTTCCATCCATTCGGGGAAGAACTGGGCAGAAGTACATTAATTCGATTGCGGAATGCGGAATGTAGATTGCGGAATAAAATTTTGAATTATAGAATTCTAAATATGATGGATTCGTAAACCCCGTTAGAAAGTCTTCGACTTTCCAACGGGGAGGCTCATTCACCCCGTTAGAGAAAGTCTCTAACAGGGCAAGCGGGGCATTAAACCCCGTGTTCGCTCTAAAAGGAATTATATCTTCACCCCCGCTGCAGAGCAGCGGGGCATTCTTTCTAACGGGGTAAAAAGTCCCTTTCTGTCATCCTGAACCCTTCGCTCTTTGTCACCCTGAGTGAAACGCCCGTCCCGGTTTTCTTTAGTAGGACGAGGCCGGGGAAGGGTCTCGATTTTGACTCAGGGTAAACTCCGTGAAGGATCTCAACTCTTTGAAGGAGTGATTCTTCGCTTCGCCCTGTACACCATGCGGTGCAGGGCTTTGCTCAGAATGACAAAGACTTGTTCCTTCGACTTTTACGAGACCATCAAATGATGGTCTCGTAAAAAGTCATATCCCGTATGTCGTTCATGCTTCGACAAGCTCAGCACGAACGGAATATCAATAGGTTATCCCGCGCTTTGCGGGATTCACCCTGAGCCTGTCGAAGGGTGATGCTGACTTTTTACGAGACCATCATCAAATATGGAAAAATAAATTCCGAAATACGCACTCCGAAATTGAGTAAGGAGAATAACCATGAGAAGGATAATCCTATTTATATCTATTGGGTTGATATTCTCGTCGTTTCTGGCCTTCGGCCAGGAGGTTTACCGATGGGTAGATGAGCAAGGGACGGTTCACTTCACGGACGATCTGGGTCTGGTTCCTGAAAAATATCGAGCCCAGATCCTAACGGGGAAATTTCCAAAAGAACCTGCTCCTTCTCCACCCACTTCACCTCCATCCATTGAACCACCTAAAAGTACAGAAGCTGAGAAGGAGGCCGAATCAGCGCCTGGGTCAGCCCCTGGACAGAAAGACATCTTAGGCCGTGGAGAAGAATGGTGGAGGGCAAGGGCGATCGAGTGGAATGAAAAATTTATGACCACTCGAAGAAATTATGAAAATGCCTATGGCGAATGGAAGTCAAAGGAGCAAGAATTAGAAACCTCAAAATTCAAACCCGACAGCGTTAAAAGGAAGTTGAAGGCCGAGATCAAAGTCCTCGAAGAAAAGGCAAAGGGTTGGGAGAAACAGATGGAAGAGGCAAAAAACATGCTCGAAAATGTTCTTCCAAAACAAGCGAGGGATTATCAGGCTAACCCCGATTGGCTCAAAATCGAGAAATGATCAGTTCAGAGTTAGGAGTTAGGAGTTTTGAGTTAGGAGCTTTTAAACTAAAAAATTGTCTTGAATGAAATGTGACCTGACAGAACATATCAAATGAATTATTACGTTCTTCCCGTAACTTTCTCTTCCCTAATTTTTAAAAACGGTGTATATTACAACCGAAAAATGGCAATGGGGATATGCTTCAACCCCAACGAATAATCGGTTCTTAAATTATCTCGATTCCATATAATATCGTTTAAAACGACCTTTCCTGGAAAAAACCATATAATTCGGTTGGTTTAAAGCAAAAAGGACCTTTAGGGACTTAAATTTTTAGAAAACATAGAATCAGCATAAAAATTAATGTTGGGCAATAAACCGAGAGGGATGCAATGATCGCTGAAAGAATTCTGGAATCAGTATCGTTGGGCACCGTGATCCCTAAGCCGGAGGCGAAGGTCAATTTTGTCGTGAAAGGTTGGGGGCGGCGCCGCGGCGAACGAGCTCTTGTGTATTCGATCCCCAACCATCGAAATCCCGAAAAACCTTACGAGAAGGGCATTACGGAATCAGAGTTCGAACGGGCATACGAAGAGTTGCGTAGTTCGGGGAAACTTACTCGGGATTGGTTTAATAAGAACCTAACCGCGTGTGCGAAAGAGGGTTCATGCAACTTCACGACCATAGGCGGAATCTTCGAACTCCTTGGAGAAGCCACATACTCGACCCGAGGGCTATATGTGTATCGCCGTTGAAGATAGATGTACACCGTTCTTGCACACGCGCGCTACCCAACCCTTCGCTACAAGGGGAGACGCTGCAGCGACGCGCCCCGAGCTCAGTCGTTGGGCAGCAATAAAATAGAAATAGAGAGAATCAGTTATGCTTTTCACCGCTGCGGAGTATAAGACTATGCGGGAAGATTACTGCTATTATGATCGAGATTGCAGGTTAGAAATTGTGGCTACTCCAAGTCTTGATAGCGAATTCATTGGAGAATACGAAGGCATTTTCCCGAAGAAGGTTCCCCTGCATTATCCCCGTGGCGTTAACCTTAGACGGTTTGAAATGATTGTTCAAGCAGTATTTGCTGCCACCAGCCGTGCTGAATCGAATAACACCATTTTTCCAACACACGTCACGAATTTGAGGGAGATAATATGTGCGATCGTCCACTGGAAAATGGCCTCGCAAAGCGGGCGAGCCGATCTGAAGGCAGACAACGTGAGAAGGAAATGGGGAAATGATACGCTTAACAAAGTCATGAATGCCTATCGGAGAAAGGACTTGGCGCTATTTGAAATCGGCGGTGTTCGAATTCCAACTGCAACAGCCTTCTTGAGGTTTCTGTTTCCTGATGAATACGGAATCATGGATAGCCGCGTGGTAAAAATTACGCAAAGAAAGAACATAACCCAATTGGATCTTAGAGATGATGGATGGATTAAAGATAATAATAAGAACAGACAGCAATACAACGAGAATTACATTCCATTTCTAGTGGATGAGGCTTGCCAGTTGAACAGTTGTGGTATCCGATTCGGAGACATAGATGAACAAGGAAATCCAATTAACTCTGAGTTTAGGCCATGTGACATAGAAATGGCACTGTTTTGAAAAGATCATGCCCAACAAAAAAATCCAGCGGACGCGGGATAAACGTGGTTTGATTTTCGTCCTTGCTAAGTGCCCGCCCCGCTGATTTAGGTCGTTAGGCGACCACAAATCAAAGAGTATTTAAGACTGGCCTCCATGTTTACTTGATTCCCCCAAAGTTGTATATTTGAATTAAAAAGGAAAGAGCATATTGAAATTTAACTTTGAATGGGACCCATATAAAGCGAAGCAGAATCTTCGGAAGCATAAGGTGAGCTTTGAACGTGCTGCCGAAGTCTTTTTAGACCCTTTGGCTATCTCCATTTATGATGAAGAGCACAGTATAAATGAAGATCGCTGGATTACAATTGGTAAAGACCGTTCCAATAATGTGCTGGTTTTCATTCATACCTTTTATGAAGAAGATACCGATAACTGCAAGATTCGCGTGATTTCAGCCAGGAAGGCAACGAAGAAAGAAATCAAGCAATATGAGGGTGGAAAACGATGAAAAAAGAATACGATTTTTCCAAAGGAGAGCGGGGCAAGTTCTACCGGCCTGATATTCAATTAAACTTACCTGTTTACTTAGAACCGGAGTTACGAGAATATTTTCCTGACGCCGAGTCGGTAAATAAAGCCCTGCGTTGTTTGATACCTCTCCTATCCTTAAAGAGGACTGACCGGTATTTTAAAAAGGATTAATCTCCTTTTTTACTTAAAGATATCAAGATGTGCCAGAAAACCATGAAGACTGCCTAACCACTCCAGCGGACGGCTGATAGCCGCCGCTGATTTCAAACGTTATACACTCTTTCAATCAGGAATCAATAAATCTTTAGGGTTTTAAACTTCACTCTTTGGAGGTGCAATCGGTAGTCAATATTTGTTTTGACATTGTTTGTCAGGTCAAATATTGTTTAGGATAACTACTTTCTCCGAACTCCGAACTTTTATTTGGAAGGGATCCACTTCTCTTTCAATGAATGAAAAGGGAATTGATCGATGTAAGGAACAAAGGCTAAACTCACTTCACCATGATTCAAGATTGCCGTTAAGATTTCCTCTATCTCTTTCCGTGGGGCGAGCTTATAGCTGACCGCCTCATTACTCTTCCAATCAAGAATCCAAACTTTCATTAGCACCTTGGAAGGATCTCCCACTGCTTCGACTGCCTTCTGGGTAGCCTCAGCCATCAGGTCAATGGCCTCTTTCACTTCTATATTCCGATTTTTCATGGCCTGGCGATGATAGGCCATAATGGCATAATAGTCGAAATTGTTTTTCAATGCTCCTGAAAGGGTCTGTGAAAACCAAGCCTTGCCGTTAAAGTCGTTGATGATGGCCTCAAAGTAGAGATTGATGGCAAATTGTAAGTTCGTATTTGATTCTCTGGCGGCAGCCATCAGTCTGTTGGCCACATTCATTAACCAGCGGTTCTTCCAGTTCGCCCAGGACATAAACCGGTCTGTATACGCCTTGGCGTAATATTTTCCTGAGGCCGATTTATAAGGATCGATGTAGAAGAGGTCTGGATGGGGCAAATATCCGAACTCTTTCAGAAAGGCTTTATTCGCTTCAGTGCTGAAGTCTTCATTATGATAAAGGATTAAATCGTCCTGAAATAGGATTCCTTCAATAGGGTAGCGGCCCAGGTCTCGGAAAAGGCCCTCAAGACGTTTGAGGACGTCGGGATGAAAGAGATTGAACCCCCTGGCCACCTCCATCTTTTTTGTCTCAAAATTATATCTCTTGGACCGATATTCAAGAAGTCCTTCTAAGCCGTAGTTGGCATAACGTGTGGTGATCCAGGCAAAAATTTCAAGTCCATTCCGGTGAACGATCTCTGCAATTTTTCCTAAGATATCATCGACCACCGGAGCATATTCTGTTTTGAAATAGACTCCCTCGTCATAATGGGCCGTAACAAATTTATACACTCGATCCCCTTTATTCTGAAAGACTCTGAAGAGTATCGTATTCACACCGGCATTTTTCAACTCCCTCACTCTCTTCTCCACTTCCTCAAGATTTTTTCCTTCAAAATAGGAGACCTGAGCACAAATCCGTCTCTTTGTCTTCTTCTCCTCGGGGAAGGATTTTTTCACGACCGATTTAGAAACGGGTGACGGCGCAGGGGTTTTCTCTTTTAACTGTTCCTTTGCAATCTGGATTCCTTTCTCTGCTTCTCTCACACGGTCACCGTCTGGATAGGCTTTTAAATAGAGCTCGAATTGTTGAATGGCCTCTTCATATTTTTCCATTTTGAGATAGCAGAGTCCGATCATATATTGGGAGTAGGAGACCAATTGACTGGCTGAAGCGGATTGGAAAATTTTTGAAAAACCTTGAATGGCCTCTTCACATTTCCCCTTATAATAGAGCTCCATGGACGAATCATAAAGCTCACCTGGGTTATCAAGCTTCTCCTGGCTGTAACCTTGAGATAAAAATAAGAGAATGAAGAGGACAGAAATCAATCCGGTCATCCATTTTTTCATAAGGCATTCCTTCCGTAATAGGGAATGACAAGATACGAATATTACACTGTCAAACGACAAAGCTCAAATGTCAAATCAAATCCAAAGTTCAAATGAGATGCCGAAATCCTTAGATCCTGAATTATTAATCGGTCCATAATTGTATAGACACTGGAGATCTTCCCGTTCGTGCTGAGCCCTTCGGCTCACCGTTCGCCCTGAGCCGTGAGCCTGTCGAACGGTCGAAGGGTAGACGGTTCGCTCAGCACAGGCGCTTCGACCCACCGTTCGCCCTGAGCCGTGAGCCTGTCGAACGGTCGAAGGGTAGATGGTTCTTGCTTAACTGAACAGCATTAGGGTTAGATGAGATTTCCCGAACAATATGTCTTCTCAATTATGGACTCCTTAGTAAGTTCAGGACCTGGTTCGGCATGACAAGGACGTCATTCGTCTGAACCTTGCCCTGAAACAAGTTCAGGGTCTTCGATTTCAGAATCCAATTTTGAACTTTGACATTCATTTGAAATTTGGATTTCTGAAAAATAGCTGGGGATTTTTCAAAAAAGTGTTTTTATTGCCTCTTGAACTGAACGGACTCCGATCAATTCGATGCCCTTAGCCCCTTTCATCTTTTCCTGATTCTGCTTCGGTAAAAGACATCTTTTAAATCCTAACCTCGTTGCTTCTTTCACTCTGACCTCCGACTGGCTAACGGCTCTCACCTCTCCTCCCAGCCCCACCTCTCCAAAGACCACCATTTCTGGATCAACCAATTTATCCTTAAAATTTGAAACAATGGAGACAATCACTCCTAAATCAGCAGCGGGCTCTCCCACCTTCATTCCGCCAGCGATATTGAGAAAAATATCCTGATTGCCAAGGTGGACTCCCAGTCTTTTCTCCATGACGGCAACCAGAAGCGATACACGGTTGGCATCTACTCCCTGGGCTGTTCTCCGTGGGAAACCAAAGCTGGTGGGAACGACCAAGGCTTGAAGCTCAATCAAGATGGGCCTTGAACCTTCCATGCTGGGCATGACGACCGAGCCAGAGGCGGGTTGGGTCCGTTCAGAGAGGAAAAATTCAGAGGGGCTAACCACTTCCACCAATCCCGAATCTTTCATCTCAAAGACACCAATCTCATTGGTGGAGCCAAAACGATTTTTGACCGCCCTCAAGATACGGAAGGCGTGAGTGGTTTCTCCTTCGATATATAGAACCGTGTCCACCATGTGCTCCAGAACTTTTGGCCCTGCGATAAAACCCTCCTTGGTCACATGGCCGATGAGAAAGATGGGGATCGAGAGATGCTTTGCCAGATAGAGCAATCGACTCGAGGCCTCTCTTACCTGACTGATCGATCCAGGTGTCGAAGGAAGTTCGGAGGAATATATTGTCTGAATTGAATCAATGACCACGGTCGAAGGTCTGAGCGTCTGGATGTCCTGAAGAATTTTTTCTAAGGATGTCTCTGAGACGACAAAGAGGTGTTCTGAAGAAACTCCTAATCGATCTGCCCTCATCTTGGTCTGCTGAAGCGACTCTTCTCCCGAGATGTAAAGGACTTTTTTCCCCTTTGATGCTAAACGGTTCATCATTTGAAGGAGAAGCGTAGATTTGCCAATGCCTGGATCGCCCCCGACCAAGATCACCGATCCAAAAACGATCCCTCCTCCCAAGACTCGATCAAATTCTCCGATCCCGATCTGAAATCTTCCCCTTTCTTCGCCAACAATTTCAGTGAGTGGTGTTGGAATAGCCTCGCTCTCAAAACCAAGAAGGTCTCGTTCAGGAACTTTTTCCTCAACCACCCGCTCTTCAACAAAGGTGTTCCATTCCTGACATCCCGGACACCTCCCCAACCATTTAGGAGCCTGGTATCCGCAGGACTGACAAACAAAATATGTTTTGGCTTTGGTCATAAGGTCAACGGAATGGAGGAAGTTGAATTGAAAGCATTGTAACAGAAAAACACTTTTGAGGTCAAAAAAGAAATGGATAGAACAAAAAAAGCGGGGAAACCCCGCCCTGAATTTTTTCTGCTTTTTAACTTCGAGATTTTGCGGTCTACTTTCCGAAGACCTCTTTCAGGAGATCAGTGGTCCGTGCTGCTGGGTTTTTCCTGATTTTCTTCTCCTCCTCGCCAACCATATGGAACAATCCATCGAGAGCCTTGGTCACGACATAATGGTCAAGGTCAAAGCTTTCTTTCTTGACAAACGGGATACTCTCATACCGTCCAGTGAGTTCTTTGTATTGTCGGGTCACACCCACTTCATTCATTGCATTGGAAACGGGCGGCTTGAATACGACCGTAAGTTTGTTTGTAGTTTTTCCCTTAAAATAATCGGTGGCCGCCGTCTCATGTCCTGAAAGGATTTTTCTTACGTCATCGAAAGTCATCTCTCCAATGGCATCCCAGAAAATCTTTTTAGCGAAGGGAGCCGCCTTTTCAGCAGCGTGGTTCATGCTTAGAACAAATTCATCTACCTGGGAACCATAACCCACTGCCCTCAAACCTTTTTCGAAAGTCCTCAGTTTTTCAGGCATCAGGATCTTGATTGCCAGGTTCAGAAAGTACCCATCCGTCTTTCCGGTGAAATTGACAGCGTTTTCAGTCCCAATCTGCAATGCCTCTTTCAAACCAGAATCAATCTTGACATCACTCAGCCCACTCTTCTCACCGCCTCCCAGACCCTTAAAGATTCGGTCTAATTGGGCTGAAGCAGGGAATGCAGTTAGCAAGATGACCATACCCACTATAAATATTCGAACCATCATAATATTTTCCCTTTCTTCCATCAATAAATTGGACTGACTATATGAAGTAATAAAACTCTAATAAATTTGGACTCACAAATCAATAAGAAATAATTCGCAAAATTTAAAGACCTGGTTTGTAGCCAAAGAGGCGTTTTTATGGTATGTGTTTCTCAATGGAGGCAGAAAATAAAGACCTTCTCGTCGAAGGGGCGAAGACCTTTGGGATTTATTTGGGAGGGAAAACAATTGAAGCCTTTGAGCTTTATCTCAAAGAACTCCTCAAATGGAATCAGAAGATCAATCTCACTGCTATCCGATCAGAGAAAGGCATTGTTCTAAAACATTTTCTTGATTCCCTCTCTGTCCACCCCTATCTCCCTGATTGTTCCTCCATCCTGGACATTGGGTCAGGGGCAGGTTTTCCCGGCATTCCCTTAAAAATCATCCAGCCCACCCTGGAGATGACCTTGATTGACTCTGTTCGTAAGAAAGTCGATTTCCAAAAACATATTATCCGAACCCTCGGTTTAAAAGGAATAGAGGCTATCCATGGCCGTGTTCAAGATAAGGGAATCCTCAAAAGTTTGGGAGGACGGTTTGATATCACCCTCTCAAGGGCTTTTTCCGATCTTCGAACCCTTCTCATCTTGAGTTTCCCTTTTCTGAAAGAAGGAGGAATGGTCATAGCCATGAAAAGTGAGGTGGACAATAAAGGAATGAAACTCCTCAATGAAATAGAAAGAACCCGATACCAATTGCCAAAAACCATTCCCCTCATTCTTCCTTTCAGTTCTTTCAAAAGAACAATTCTCCTGTTTGAAAAGATATAAAAGCACAACTTTGTCTTTCCATCCATCCCTTTTTTGTGCTATAAAGACCTTTGATAAAGGTTAGAGGAGCGTTCTCCTTCGGAGAACTTGAGGGAGGAGGTCGAAGGCAAAAGCCTTAAACCTCAAATCCCGCGTTTCGCGGGATGATCCTCAAGCGAAGCGCTCCTTACTCTGTTTATCTTTATGGCAAGAATCATCTGTATTGCCAATCAAAAAGGAGGGGTGGGGAAAACAACCACGGCAGTCAATCTTTCTGCCTCCATCGCTGCCGCAGAGAAAAAAGTTCTTCTCATTGACATTGATCCACAGGGAAATTCAACGAGTGGTGTAGGTTTAAATAAAGAAGAGTCCAATGGGACCATCTATCATGCCCTGCTTCACGGTTCTGGACTGAAGGAAATGATCCAGAAGACCGCTCTGGCCTTCCTGGATGTAGTCACATCCAATACAGATTTGATCGGTGCAGAAGTGGAACTGATTCAGGAAAAAGATCGCGAGAAAAAGTTGGACCACTTGATCAAAGAGGTCGAGGCTGACTACGATTATATTTTTATTGATTGCCCTCCCTCGTTGGGCCTGCTGACCATCAACTCACTGACAGCGGCCCACTCCGTAATCATTCCTCTCCAGTGCGAATACTATGCCTTGGAAGGGTTGGGTCAACTTCTCAAGACGATACGCCTGATTAAACAGTCCCTCAATCCAAAATTGGAGATCGAAGGGATTCTGCTCACGATGTTCGATGGCCGGAATAACCTCTCTCACCAGGTAGCGGATGAGGTGAAAAAACACTTCAAGGATAAAGTGTT
>Ga0315290_10003462_pt1 | contig 11281 bp, 11 predicted proteins | sample YL17G12_0_MG_FD_203627 | JGI IMG/M metagenome (GOLD analysis project Ga0315290, IMG submission 203627) | Sediment microbial communities from Yellowstone Lake, YNP, Wyoming, USA - YL17G12_0 | ecosystem: Environmental > Aquatic > Freshwater > Lake > Sediment | place: USA: Wyoming | collected...
TATACAGTTATTTCCTTTGCAGTCAATCCCTAAATAGGGAGTTCTGATGGAAGGATAATTTAACCCCATATCTCTATCGGAGAATTGGGGTTTTTTTATGTCAACTGAAAGCAACTCATACCAAAAAATAAAAAAGAAAGGAGAAACCTTATGGCAATTCAGATTAGCATCTGGGAACGTCGTGACAATGGAAGCCGGGAAATTATGGGAAGTACAGCTCTTGAATTGTGCCGAATTATGCGAAAGAATAAAGGCATCAATTCGGCTCGATTCTACTGGTCCGGATCAGAAGAAATAGTGTTCATAGCCGAAGGAGAGGACTCCGCCTTGGACTCCCTCCCCAAGGTTCTGGACTGGGGTTCTGATTATGCCAAACTGGCCTTTACCTTGGCAGATCTTGCAAGACTGACCTTGAACAAAAGGCTAATGACCCCACAAACCGGTGCACAGAACTACCAACTTGCCGACCGTTAAGCGAAATTTATGCCTTTTCAGATTCTAACCCCAACCTATTTGGAGCGGGAAATGAAGTGGGATTTTCAGAAATTTCTGATACGAAGCCTCCATATAGGAGGAAATCCCTTTATGGAGGCTCTTTTTTTCTCCTAAATAATTCCCCTAACGTTTTAGACCGAAACCGACAGGTAACGGTCAAAAATACCAAGAATCTGGCTTTGAGCAGGCTTGACGGAGGTGAAAGGTGCTAACCGACAGATTGCGACCCATTATCGCTAACCTGATGGCGATTCTATTCGTGCTGATTGTTTCATTCGTTTCAGAGGCGAGGCCATTGTCCACAAGCTACCCACTCGACCCCACTTTTGATGGCGATGGCAAACTGTTATCCGCGTTGCACGGCGAAAATATTTCCGGAAACGCGATCCTTGTGCAAACAGACCAGAAACTGGTTGTCGCCGGTAGTGTTTATGTGGATGGCGACTGGGATTTCGTCCTGCTCCGTTATTGCCCGAATGGGTCACTGGACGACGGAGTCAATTGTGGAGCGCCCGGGTTCGGAAACGGGGGGCGGGTAATTACCGATTTTGGCGGCGCCTTTCACGACACGGCTATGGATGCCGCTCTGCAATCGGACGGCAGGATTGTGGTAGTCGGTACGAGCAGCCTTTATCCCCAATTTGACATGGCTGTGGCGCGATTTGACACGAATGGCCTCCTGGACCCGACCTTCGGCGTGGGTGGACTGGTTAAGATCGATTTTCAGAATTCCTCGGACGAGCGCGGTTATGCCGTGGCGCTGCAGCATCTGGATGGCAAGATCATCGTGGGCGGGGTAAGCTATATCAACACCTGGGGCGACTTTGCCCTGGCCCGCTTATGCCCCAACGGCAAACTGGACGATGGCGTCAACTGCGGCAGCCCGGCGTTTGGCGTGGGCGGGAAGGTGATCACCGACTTTTCAGGTTCTTCCGACTGGGTTTCCAGTGTGGCGGTTCACGACGGCAAAATCATTGCCGGCGGCAGTGGAGGAAACAAGGATTTTGCTGTCGCCCGGTATGATGCCAATGGAAATTTGGATACCAGTTTCGGCTCCAATGGTAAGACCACCGTCAGTTTCGGATCGGGCTGGGATTATGGCCAGGACATGCTCGTCCAGCCGGACGGCAAGATCGTTCTGGCCGGGGGGGCCTATGCGAGCGATTGGAACCATGACTTTGGCCTGGTGCGGTTTAATACCAACGGCACGCTTGACAACTCCTTTGGGACCAACGGCAAAGTTTCCACGGAATTTTTTGGAAATTCCGACCGCATTCTGTCGGTAACCCTGCAGGGCGAAAAACTGCTCGCCGTTGGGTATGCGATGCATTGTTATGGAAATGACCTGGCGGTGATACGTTACAACGCCAATGGCAGTCTCGATACCACTTTTGGCGTAAATGGCAAGGTGACCACGGACTTTGGGGGCAATTATGATGCCGCCAATGCGGTGGCGGTACAGGCTGATGGCAAAGTGGTGGTTGCTGGACATACCGGCGATAATCCCGGCGGTGGAAAGATTGCCTTGGCTCGCTACCTCACGAATGGCAGCCTGGACCCCGCGTTTGACGGCGATGGCAAAGTGACCAGCGGCATTGGTCATCATCTTGGCATTGGCGTCCAGGCCGTGGGTGGTAAGATTCTCGTGGCGGGATGGGCGAACAATGGAAGGAACAACGATTTCGCCCTGGCGCGCTTTCAGAACGATGGCAGCCTCGATACCGGCTTTGCTGTCAACGGCGTGGCTACCGTCGATGTTAACGCCGGGGATGACCAGGCTGTAGCCATGGCCGTGCAGGCTGACGGCAAGGTCGTGCTGGCCGGTTATACCCTTCAGGGCAGCAACAGCGACTTTGCTGTGGCCCGTTATTGCAGCGACGGGAAGCCGGACGACGGGGTTAACTGTGGAAGCCCCGGGTTTGGGACCGGGGGCAAGGCGGTCACCGACTTCGGCGGCAGCGACTTCGGCAGGGCAGTCCTCATCCAGCCGGACGGCAAGATCGTTGTTGTCGGCGACACGCGCAGTTGCCCCCGCTCTGACTTTGCCGTGGCGCGCTACAACACAGACGGAAGCCCGGATTTGAGTTTCGGCAGTGCGGGTAAAGTGGTACTTGACTTCTCGGCCAATTGGAATGAGGCGAGAGGGGCAGCGTGCCAGGCCGACAACAAGCTCGTTGTTGTGGGTGCTCGAACCCTTACCAACAACCATGATAGCGCAGACTTTGCGCTGGCGCGGTTGTGCGCCGACGGCAGCCTGGATAACGGTGTTCATTGTGGCAGCCCGGCATTTGGCGTGGGCGGAAAGGTGACCACCGATTTTTTCGGCAAGCGGGACATCGCCACTGCCGTGGCCGTGCAGGTGGATGGTAAGATCGTGGTCGCCGGGGAATCGTATAACAGCAGCAACGATTTTGCCCTGGCGCGTTACTGTCTTGACGGCCAAATGGACGATGGCGTCAACTGCGGCAGTCCGGCGTTTGGAACCGGGGGCAAAACAACTACCGATTTCTTCGCTAACTGGAGTTCACTCGCTTCTCTGCTGTTGCTGCCGAACGAGAAAATCCTGGTTGGCGGCACGGCCAGCCGCGATTTGTCCAGCGGTTGGGACGAAGAGTTTGCCCTGGCGCTCTACAATCAAGACGGCAGCCTGGAATCCTCATTTGGTACGGGCGGGAAAGAGACTGTCGACTTCGGCTCTACCGATGAGCAGGGAAATGCATTGGCACTGCAGTCGGACGGGAAGATTTTAATCAGTGGCAACAGCGCTGGACACCTGGCTATGGCGCGTTATATATATAACAATATTTTTAACCTATACTTGCCTATTTTAATCCGGCAATGAAGCCGATCGATATCTGATTAAGAGAAAAGGCGCACTTTATGATGAAGTGAGTTGAGCCTTTTCATCGATCTTCAAAAAAAGCCCCCGCTGTTTAAAAAGACTTTGTTGACGAGGATATGCCGCGGTCTTTGGGTGGCGGTTCTTTTCGCGGCTGACTTCTGGACTGAAAAGAAGTATACCGACTGGAGCCTGAAGGAGGTTCAACAGATTCTCAAGAGTTCGCCATGCGCACCGGCATTGGCGGTATGGGTGGGGTGGCAGCATGGGCGGCGGCGGGCGCGAAGGTAGCGGTGGGCGGCGCGCTTTTCAAACTCAATTCAACCCCGCTCACCGGCGCGGAGCACTTGGGTGCCGTCCCTTTCAACTGCTTATACGCCTGGCATCTCACCGCCGTGGATAAGCAGGGGCACGAAAGCCAACCGACCAAGGACCTTGAACACCCGGATCCACCCAGCTTTGGCGCTATTTTTGCCGGTCGTGCTGCGGTAAAAGAGGGGCGACTATCTATCCGGATTGAATAAAACGGATTGACTATTGGCCTTTTCCTGTAAACGCCATCACTTTTGCCGATCCGGTCACCAAAAGAGGGTGCGGAATTCGGGGAGTTGCTATCGCATATTCTACCCGTAATCCTCAGATTTTGGGACTATCCTGGTAAAACATTAGTAGGTGAATTCAATGAGGCCAGAAATACTATTTAAAATTAGGTAGTTATGGATTGGTCTCCGGAGAAACTTTCTCTTTTCTTGGCTTATTTTCCGGGTCCTTTTTCATCCATTCCGTAGCTGCCCTCTTTCCAATTGAAATCTTCGGGATCGGTGAGAGCTTTATTCGCGGTTACTATTCAATACGATTGAGTTTATTAACAAGATATAGGCAGATTGACCAATTTATTACCGTTACAAATCTGGCGGTTTTTAGGGGGTTAATTGGGGGGAATAGACATTATTTTTAATGGCTTAGGGGGCTATCCGAAGACTTCCTACCTGCCTTAGAAGCCAATTTTCCCAAAACGGCAAGATTTCAAACCATAATTCGCCCATCCCTCAAGAAGGACGTCCCCCATCGGCCACAAATTCCCTATTTACTGACTCCGAGTTGTTGTATAATCCCGGGGATACCACACCAGATTGATAGAGTAAACCGTCTTTCAGTTTTACCGATGTACGCTTAGGGGGGCAGGAGTATGGAGGAATTCAGGAAACCCCATGTCCAGAAAGAGAGGTTTTCTATTCGCAAGAATCAATTACTGATTATTTCTAAGGTATGCACACGGCGAAAACCACAATGATATGGGCCACAATATGGATTGGAACAAATTTATAAAATGAATTAAATTCCAAGGAGAGCTGAAATGAAGTGCCAAATCTTATTCCGCCTTGGCCAGGCGATTATTCTGTTTCTGAGCCTATTTGATATTTTCTTCTCACCACAGCCGACCCTTGCCGGGCAGGATCCAACCCAGTCGGCCCATTATATTGTCTTCGAAAAACACATTGACGGCACGATTTCTCCGGTTTATTGCCGCCCAGTGGAGCTTTCGGCTTTGCTACAATCATTGTCCGATAAGCAATTGACTGATTACCTCGCTCAACCTTTAAGGAATGCTGATCGGATTGTGGTCGCGCTGCAAGCAAAAGATGAGAGCATTATCTATCAGAACGTTGTCGAAGTCTCCCCCTGGCTACGCGGCGAGTTCCATGGCGCGGAGGCGGGTGACCCGATTGATGGGCATATCCTGCCAGCCGAGAAACCTGCTTTCGTGGTGCGTGTGCCGAGGATCGAAGGGACTACCTTGGTGATGAAAGACGCCCTACTGACGGCCATCGCCCAATTCGATCTAACCCGCCTTGATGCCGAGACTCAGCTCATCACCCTCGACCCAAGCGCAGTGGTCGAAAGTCAGTTAATGACAGGTCCGGCTTCCAACCGGGTCGATTTCCTCATTATGGGCGATGGCTACACCGCCGCTCAAGCAGCCAAATTCAATACAGATGCGACCAACATCTCCAGCCAGTTCTTCTCGATTTTGCCATACTCCGTTTATCAAAACTATTTCAATATCCATAGCCTTTTTACCCCTTCGAGCCAGTCCGGGGCTGACCATCCGCCTTACAATTCCAATTGCGGAAACAGTGACCCAACCTGTTGTGGCGATTCCGCGATGTTGTCCGATCCACTACAGGGGCAAATGGTCAACACCGCCTTCGACGCCCGGTTTTGCGCCAATAAGATCCACCGCCTACTAGTGGTGAACAGCAGCAAAGTGTTGGCGGCCGCCGCGGCTGTGCCGGACTGGGATACAATTTTGGTTATAGTCAACGACGAAACCTATGGCGGCTCGGGAGGTAGTATTTCAGTCTTTTCTATAAATTCGGCGGCAACTCAAATTGCGCAGCACGAATTCGGCCACTCGTTCGTTAAGCTGGCCGATGAATATGAATCGGCATACCCAGGCTACCCCTTATGCAGCGATATTACCAGCCCGGCCTGCGAATCGAATGTCACCGATGTGACCAATCTCCCGCAGATCAAATGGAATCCGTGGATACTCCCCACAACACCCATTCCAACCCCAGAGACAGTCATCTATGACGGTTTAGTCGGGTTATTCGAGGGCGCCAGATACCTCACGACCGGGATGTATCGTCCAGGTCTGAACTGCATCATGCGCTCGCTGGGGTCGCCGTTCTGTCAGGTCCCCAGCCAATCTTTCGTGCTCAGGCTATATAATGGCGGATGGGGCGTACCTAATAACGGGATTACCCTAATCGAGCCAGGTACCGCCTCGCCCGTCACACCGTTGGTCCTCACTCATCCAGCAACACAACTCTTCCACGCCGACATCTTGTCACCGGTCGGTGGCCCACCTGTACAAATAAGCTGGCTGGATAACGGGGTACCTATTCCGGGAGCCTCAGGCAGCACGATCACCTATACCACCAATGTCAGCATTCCAGGTCTCCACCACATCAAGCTGCAAGTGAAAGATATGACTTCGCTGGTACACCCTGCTATGGCAGGCACGGCGCTCGACGACGAATATACCTGGGATGTCACTGTCTCCATTCCGTTACTCTCAATCAAGGTTTTCTTGCCACTTATTTTAAAGTAAAGTTGTAGTTGAGGTGGTCCCCAAAATTTGGACGATGTGATAGGCTTTGAATGAGCCCAAAAGCAAGGAGGCGGCTATGAGCAAAAAGGAGCCATACCGCCCGAGTTTAAGGTCAAAGCAGTCCCCTTTTCTTTCATGTTTCCATCAGTAATCGTCAACCTTCGAGGCTATCTTTTTTGAAGAGTAGTAGGTACATCTTAATCTGCTCGTAAAATGATTCATAATATCTAAAAGGCAGGGTCGAAAAGCCTTCCCTTTGGTCCACATTTCGAACGCTAATCGTTTGGCAGCCACTCCATAGGCCGGTCCCCCCGGCAATAAAACCTCCTATTGACCGCCCAGAAAATAGAGAGGTGGGGTTTTTATTGGGCGGAGTATTAATTTCGGGCGCGCCGAAATCGGAACCGGTCGCCGCAACCGCCGGGGAAGAAGGATCTTTCCGGCCAGGGGCTTGAGGGATAAGACCAACAACAGAGCGGCGCCGGCTCCCTGGGCCCAGCCGGGGATCAGCACTCCCGCCTGCCCCATGATCGCTCGGGGGGATAAACCCCAAAGCGGGTACAGGCTGTCCACCAGCAGCCCGAAAAGGATGCTGAAGACGGCAATGGAGCCCAGGTAGAATAAGGCCGCCCTTTTCCCCAGAAGCCCCGGAAGTACCTGGAAGAGGGCATCGGGAACCAGGGCCGTGATCAGACCGGCCAGGAGCAGGTCCCAACTCTTTTCCAGTACTTCAGATAAAAAAAACATTCCGACTCCTATTCCCGCCCTTCACGGACATGATCCAGCCCCACCCGCAGCAGGCCCGAGACATGTTCGTCATCCAATGAATAATAAAGGGTCTGCCCGTCCCGTCTTTTTTTTACCAGGGCCTGATCCTTCAGCCGCCGCAGTTGATGGGAGATGGCCGACTCCGTGAGGCCCAGGAAGGCGCGTTCGGCGAACACGCCCTACCGAATTCCTGCCGAATTACCCTGCCCTCCTAATCTGGGTAGATCTGCTTCGCTTGATCCACCCTACATCCCGGCTACACCCTTATTCCGATATTTCTCATTGACCCAGTCTTTTTATTGTTTTATATTTTTTCGAACCAAAGAATGGGTCATCAAAAGATAACGGAGGTAGGTCATGATCAGCAGATTTTTTGTTCACTTCCTTATGGGCCTGGCCCTGCTCGTCCCCTCGTCGGCGTTCACCCAACAGTACCCGACCAAAGTGATCACCATGATCATTCCCTTCTCGGCGGGCGGTCCTACGGATACCGTAGGCCGTCTGACGGCCCGGGCCATGGGCGAATCGCTGAAGGCCCAGATTATCATTGAGAACGTGGGCGGGGCCGGCGGCACCATCGCGGCGGCCCGGGTGGCCCGATCGGCGCCTGACGGCTACACGATTTTCATGCACCACATCGGCCAATCCACCGCCCCCTCCCTGTACCGCAAGCTGCCTTATGATGTTTTTCAGGATTTCGAGCCCATCGGACTGGTAACCGACGTACCGATGACGCTGGTGGCCAAGAAGGATTTTCCGCCCAATAACCTCAAGGAGCTGATCGCCTACCTTAAAGCCCACAAGGATAAGGTCACTTACGCCAACGCCGGCCTGGGGGCCGCCTCGCACTTGTGCGGCATGCTCTTCATGTCCGCGATCCAGACGGACCTGACCACCATTCCCTACAAAGGTACGGGTCCGGCCATGAACGACCTGCTGGGCGGCCAGGTGGACTTCATGTGCGATCAGACCACCAACACCACCAGCCAGATCAAAGGCGGCAAAATCAAGGTTTACGGGGTGACGACCAAAAAGCGGGTGCCCTCGCTGCCGGAGGTGCCGACCATGAGCGAAGCCGGACTGCCCAACTTTGAAGTCGGCGTCTGGCACGCCCTGTATGCCCCGAAGGGCACGCCGAAGCCGATCATCGACAAACTGGTCAAGGCCCTGCAGGAGGCGATGAAGGACCCCACCGTTAAGCAGCGCTTTGCCGAATTGGGCACCGAACCGGTAGCCGAAAAGCTAATTACTCCCGAGGCCCTGCGCGTTCATCTCAAGGCCGAAGTGGAAAAGTGGGCGCCGATCATCAAGAAGGCCGGTATTTACGCCGACTAAAGGGAGGGTCCGGTGGCCTCACCCATCCGCAGCAGCAAAGATTTCCTGACCGGGATAATTTATATGGCGATCGGATCGGGGGCGGTTCTGATCGCTGTCCTCGGTGATTACGGCATCGGGACCGCCCTCAGGATGGGTCCGGCCTACTTCCCCCTGGTGCTCAGTTTCTTGCTGATATTCATCGGACTCATCTCCCTGATCCGCTCGTTTATCCAGCCGGGTACCCCTATCGGCGCCTTTACGGTAAAAGGACTCCTGCTGGTCGTCCTCCCGACGGTTCTTTTCGGCCTTCTGGTCCGGGGAGCCGGCCTGATCGTGGCACTGCCCCTGTTGGTGGTGGTCAGCTCCTATGCCAGCCGCCAGTTTCGGTGGGGCCCGGCCCTGGCCCTGGCGGCCGGACTGACCGTCTTTTGCGCACTGGTTTTCCTGAAAGGATTGGGGGTCCCCCTTCCCATACTGGGTTCGTGGTTCGGCGGTTAGATCTTTAAGTTCGAAATTCGAAACACGAATCGAATTTCGAATTTGAACCAAAGAGGAGGCCTATGGAACTGATTGCCAACCTCGGCTTAGGCCTGGGAGTCGCCTTAACCCCGGCCAACCTGTTGTATTGTCTGGCGGGTGTCTTTCTCGGCACCCTGATCGGGGTGCTGCCCGGTCTCGGCCCGACCGCCACCATCTCCATGCTGCTGCCCATTACCTTTGTCTTACCGCCGATCTCGGCCCTGATCATGCTGGCGGGTATCTATTACGGGTCTCAATACGGGGGGTCTACCACCTCCATCTTGGTCAATCTGCCGGGTGAAGCGGCCTCGGTAGTCACCACCCTGGACGGGTATCAAATGGCGCTTCAAGGACGGGCCGGCGTAGCCCTGACCACGGCCGCCATCGGTTCTTTTTTTGCCGGCACGGTCGCCACCTTCCTGCTGGCCCTGTTCGCCCCGCCCCTGGCGGAGATGGCGCTCAAGTTCGGGCCGGCCGATTATTTCTCGCTCATGGTCCTGGGCCTAGTCGCCTCGGTGGTACTGGCCCATGGGTCGCTGCTGCACGCCATCGGCATGGTCGTCGTCGGCCTGCTGTTGGGCTTGGTCGGTTCGGATGTCACCTCGGGCGGCCAGCGGTTTACCTTCGGCCTGCCCCAACTGGCCGACGGCATTGGATTCGTAGTGGTGGCTATGGGTATGTTCGGCCTGAGCGAGATTATTCGCAACCTGGAGCAGGGAGCCGACCGCTCCGGCCTGGTAACCAAGAAAATCACCAGTCTGATGCCGACCCGGAAGGATTGGAAACGCATGATCGCGCCGATCCTGCGGGGGACCGCTATAGGTTCGGCCCTGGGCATCCTGCCGGGCAGCGGCTCCATCCTGGGATCCTTCGCGGCCTATTCCCTGGAAAAGAAAGTCTCGAAGTACCGCAAGCAGTTTGGCAAGGGGGCCATCGAAGGGGTAGCCGCCCCCGAGTCGGCCAATAACGCCGGGGCCCAGACCTCGTTTATCCCGATGCTGACCTTAGGCATCCCCTCCAACCCGGTGATGGCCCTCATGGTCGGGGCCATGATCATCCAGGGCATTCAGCCGGGCCCCTCGGTCATCAGCGAGCAGCCGGCCCTGTTCTGGGGAATCATCGTTTCCATGTGGATCGGCAACCTTTTCCTGGTCATTCTCAACCTGCCGATGATCGGGATCTGGGTGCGTATTATCATGGTGCCTTACCAGTTTCTCTATCCGGCTATCCTGGCCTTCTGCGCCATCGGGGTGTTCAGCCTGAACAACAGCGAGTTTGATATCTTCCTCATGGCCCTGTTCGGCCTGCTGGGGTACGGCTTCAGCAAGCTCGACTGCGAACCGGCGCCGATGCTGCTGGCCTTCATTCTCGGCCCGTTGATGGAAGAGTATCTACGGCGGGCCATGCTCATGTCCCGCGGCGACCCGATGGTTTTCCTGCGGCGGCCGATCAGCGCCACCCTGCTGGTCATGGCCCTGCTGGCCCTGCTGGTGATTTTTATCCCGGCCTTTTCCAAAACCAGGGAGGAAGCCTTTATCGAGGAATGAGGCGGGAGCGGCCGCCCTATGGCAATTAACAACGCTATCGGTAGGGACGGCTCGCCGAGCGGTCCGAATCCCCAGAACGTCCAGGACGGCGCGTTCGGCGAACACGCCCTGCCGAAACGAAAAATTCTTCCGCTTGTGGGAGGCGTGCCGATCCGACCGTTTTCTGCTATTTAAACACAAACCACAGGCAGACCACCGAATTGAATGCCCCCGTGGCCCAAAACATAGCGTCGAAAACTCTCATTTTTTTCGTGATTTCATCGTTGTCCCGTACCAAATCATAAAAGCGCCTGACCTTACCGGTTCTCCAGGCCCTAACCCTCGCATAGAGCGTCACCCCTCCAACCGCCCCGCAAGAAATAGCTAAAATGCCGGGAACAAAATGACTGGTCCAGGCTAAGAAGACGGTGGACACCACCAAACCGATATTGAGGCCCATTAAAAGCAAAAGTTCTCTCCTCTGTGAATTTTACCCCTTCCTGTGCGGTTTACATAACCGTAATAGGGAAAATTCAGGTTGTGCAAAAACCCCTTCGGCACGCTTAAACAAGATCCTCAGAATTAAGTTAATGTGTATTGCCGCTCAAATCCAGATAAGAGCAATCACCGAATTGAATACTATAGTCTGTAGATTTCTATCCCTTTATCAATCATTATTCAAACATGCACAACTTCAAT
>Ga0315290_10003463_pt1 | contig 11277 bp, 8 predicted proteins | sample YL17G12_0_MG_FD_203627 | JGI IMG/M metagenome (GOLD analysis project Ga0315290, IMG submission 203627) | Sediment microbial communities from Yellowstone Lake, YNP, Wyoming, USA - YL17G12_0 | ecosystem: Environmental > Aquatic > Freshwater > Lake > Sediment | place: USA: Wyoming | collected...
CGAGGCCGAGCAGCAGCGCCTCCTGTGTGAGGCGAACGGGGAACAGCACACCCGGGAGGGTCGGGCCGTTCGAGCGCCCGGCGAGCCGGGCGAGGAGCAGGCCGATCGCCAGTCCGATCGGCAACGCAATCGCGGCGCTGATCGAGGCCTGCGCCGACTGAGCGAGCAGCAGCGTCCGCCGCGAGAACCCGCGGCTGTGCAGCACCCCGAGCTCGAACGACTGGCGGGTGAGCGTGAGGGCACCCACCCCCGCGAGCACCGCGAGCGTCACCGCGCCGATCTGGAACACGACGAGCAGGATCGGGATCCGCAGGTTCTCGACGCGCTGGTCCACGAGTCGCAGCAGGGTGTCGAGCCCCGTAGCCATCCGTACCTGCTCGAGTCCCGGCAGGTCGCGCAGGTCGTTCGCCATCGTGCCGAGGCGCCCCGGCACCGTGATCGTCTCTTCGTACGGGAGACCCGTGAGCCCGAGGTAGACGTCCCAGGTGAACTCCGCCGAGAGCCCGAGACCGGTGATCGCGATCTGCATCGTGGCGCGGTCGACGAGGATCGGGAACGGGTCCGCGCCGTCGGGAGGCGGGAAGGGGTTGCGAGACCCGAACCAGAACGGATCCGCGGCATCGGGCGTCTCGTACGTGGCCGAGATCACGAGCTCCAGGACTTCGTCGGTGGGCCCCAGCACCGTGACCGTGTCGCCCACCTCGAGGCGGAGCGTCCGGGCGGCGCCGGCGGCGATCGCCGCCTCGCCCGCCGTGGGGCGCGCCCCCTTCAGCGGGAGATGGTCGAACGCGCCGTCCCGGTACAGGAGCGGCACCGACTGGAGGGTCTCCTCCAGACGCACGGTGGCCTGGGCCTGCGAGATCACCGCCTCGGTCGGCAGGGTGTTCGCCTGCTCGGCCACCGCCGCGTCGGCCACCGCCCAATCGAACGACCCGTCGCCGTACACCGCATAACGGGCGTTCACGACGCTCACGCCCGCGCCGTCGAGCGAGGACGACAGGATCGCCGCGCGCGCGGCATCGGCGTAGATCGGGCCCGCCACGAGCACGCCCACCGTGAAAGCGAGCGTCACCACGACGGCAAGGCCCAGCAGGCGCTGGGCCGCGAACCGCCTGAGCACGAATCGGATCGTCGCCATAGGTCGAAGGACTCCTGAGGAGCCCGCACGATGATAGGGCGGAGGCGCCGTCGGCCTCCGCCTCGGGTTGCGGAATCGTGCCGTCGGCGCCCCGCCGAACCGGGTCTCCGAGGGCTCGCCGGCCGGCTGCTAGGCTGAGCCTTCCGACCGCGTTCCGACCCGGTCCGCCCACGCCGGACCCCCCGTCGAGGAGTGATCACCACCATGGACAGGCCCGAGATCATCCTGGCTCCAGGCCCCACCCCGATCCCGCCCGAGGTCCTCCTGGCCCAGGGCAGCCCGCTCGTCTACCACCGAGGCCCGGGGTTCGGGAACCTGATGCGCGACGTCACAGACCGGCTCAAGGAGCTCTATCGGACCGACACCGCCGACGTGCTGCTGATGACGTCTTCGGGCAGCGGGGGCCTCGAGTCGACCGTCCAGAACCTGTTCTCGCCCGGCGACGAGGTGCTGGTGCCGCTCGCGGGGTTCTTCTCAGAGCGGTTCAAGAAGCTGGCGGAGGCATTCGGGCTCACCGTGCGTACGATCGAGTACGAGTGGGGCACGAAGGTCCGCCCCGACGACGTCGCGGCGGCGCTCGCCGAGCATCCCGTCAAGGCGGTGCTGCTCACGCAGTCCGAGACCTCAACCGGTGTGATCCAGCCGATCCAGGAGCTTGCGCGGGCCGCGCGAGAGGCAGGCGCGCTCGTCGTTGTCGACGTGGTGTCCTCCCTCGGCGCCGTGCCGTTCGAGTTCGACGAGTGGGGGATCGACGTCGCGGTGGGCGGCTCACAGAAAGCCCTCTCGGCGAGCCCCGGCATCGCGTTCGTCGCGATCGGCGACCGTGCCTGGGCGGCTTCCGATACGGCCACGAACCCGCGCTTCTACTTCGACTGGCGGATCTACAAGACGTTCGCCGACCTGCCGAACCCGGAGAACCCCTGGACGCCGGCGATCAGCGTGATGCAGGGCCTGCAGGCCGCGCTCCGGCTCTACTTCCAGGACGGCGTCGACGTCGCGCTCGCCCGGCACCGCATGCTCTCGACCGCCGTGAAGGAGGGCGCCAAGGCGCTGGGCCTCGACCTGTTCGGCGAGGGCCTCGAGGACAACTGGACCGTCACGGCGATCCGCGCGCCCGAGGCCGCCGACGCCGACACGATCAGCGACACGATCCGCGCCGTCTGGGGATGCGTGCTCGCGCCAGGCCAGGGCCCGCTCAAGGGGAAGGTCTTCCGGATCGGGCACTTCGGCTACTTCAGCGAGCTCGACATCATCCGGGGGCTCGCGGCGCTCGAGATGACGCTCGAGAAGCTCGGTCACCCGGTGAAGCGCGGCGCGGCCGTCGCGGCCGCCGAGACCGTGTTCATGGGGTCGCGGTAGCGTGCGCGTCCTCGTCACCGAACCGCTCTCCCCGCAGGGGCTCCAGCTGCTCGAGGCCGACTTCCAGGTCGATGTGCGGACCGACCTCGCGAACGATGGGTCGCTCGCGGCCGAGATCGCGCCCTACGACGCGCTCATCATCCGCAGCGCCACGCAGGTCACGGCCGAGATCTTCGAGGCCGCCGCGAACCTGAAGGTCGTGGCGCGCGCCGGGATCGGGCTCGACAACGTCGACGTGGACGCGGCCACCCGCCGCGGCGTGATGGTCGTTAACGCCCCGCAGTCGAACATCATCAGCGCGGCCGAGCAGGCGATGGCGCTGCTGCTCGCCCAGGCCCGCAACATCCCGCAGGCGAACGCCGCCCTGAAGCAGGGAGCGTGGGAGCGCTCGAGATGGGAGGGCGTGGAGCTGGCCGGCAAGACGATCGGGCTCGTGGGACTCGGACGCGTGGGCGGGCTCGTCGCGACACGTGCGGCCGGGTTCGGCATGCGCGTGATCGCGTTCGACCCCTACGTGAGCGCCGACCGCGGGAAGGAGATGGGCGTCGACGTGATGCCCACGCTCGAGGCGCTGCTCGTGCAGGCCGACTTCGTCTCGATCCACCTGCCGCGCACCCCCGAAACCGAGGGCCTGATCGGCGAGCACGAGCTCGGCCTGATGAAGCGGGGCGCGCGGCTCGTGAACACCGCCCGCGGGGGTCTCGTCGACGAGGCGGCGCTCGCCAAGGCGCTCGAGTCCGGGCACCTCGGCGGCGCGGCGCTCGACGTGTTCGCGGCCGAGCCCACCACCGACAGCCCCCTGTTCGGCTTCGACAACGTGGTGGTGACGCCGCATCTGGGCGCCTCCACGAAGGAGGCGCAGGACAAGGCCGGCACCACCGTCGCCGAGATGGTGCGGCTCGCGTTGAAGGGCGAGTTCGTCCCCTACGCGGTGAACGTGTCGGCGGGCGCCGAGGTCACCGAGGTCGTGCGCCCCTACGTCCCTCTCGCCGAACGGCTCGGCGTGCTCGTGGCGGGCCTGGCCGAGGGCGGTGTCCGCTCGATCGTCGCGTCGTACCTCGGGCGGATCGCGGAATCGGATACTCGCGTGCTGACGCTCGCGATCCTCAAGGGGATCCTCAGCCGCTCGGTGGACGAGCCGGTGTCGTTCGTGAACGCCCCGATGCTCGCGAAGGAGCGTGGCCTCACCGTGAGCGAGATGCGTTCGACGGTTTCCCAGGACTACGTGAGCCTGATCGCCCTCCGCGCCGAGACCGACGAAGGGCCGGTGAGCGTCCAGGGCACGATCATCGGGCGCCAGGCCGAGCGGGTGCTCCGCGTCGACGACTTCGACATCGAGGTGACCCCAACCCGCACGATGGTGTTCTTCACCTACGAGGATCGGCCCGGCATCATCGGGAAGGTCGGCACGATCCTGGGCGAGCACGACATCAACATCGCCACGATGGACGTGGGCCGCAAGCACGAGCTCCACGAGGCGCTGATGTGCCTCACGGTCGACACCGAGATCCCACCACGCGTGCTCACGCACATCGGCGAGGAGATCGAGGCCCACCGGATCCGCACGGTCACGGTCCCGTAAGCCCGAACTCCTCGCAAGGGTCGTTCGCTACCGAATGGGGTCGTGCTAGACTTGTCGGGTTATGAAGCGGACCCTCCTGACGACCGGCAACGCCGGCAGCGTGCGAGTGCGACGGATGTCGCTCAGCGCACCCGCTGCCCGCTAGGTCGTCAGCAGCCCCCCGGTCCACACCCCGCAAGGAGTCCGCTTCATGATCCGCTCACCTCGTTCCAACATCAGACGCCTGGCCATCGGCCGCCTGATCTCCGTGACCGGAGGCGCCGCCGCCTACGCGGCGCTGATGTACACCGTCTGGCAGCAGACCCACTCCACCGCATGGCAGTCGGGCACGCTGCTGCTCACGTTCGGCGTGGTGGGGATCATGGGACCGCTGACCGGGCACCTGGGCGACCGGTTCGACCGGCGAAAGGTCATGATCGCCGCCGAGGCGGTCGCCGCCGCGTTCTTCCTTGGGATGGCCTTCGTCGATGTGACCTGGCTCCTCGTGGCGCTGGCCTTCGGGTCCGCGATCGCCGAATCGCCGTTCTGGTCTGCCTCGGCGGCGGCGATCCCCGCGCTCGCCGAGAGCGACGAGGACATCGCATGGGCGAACAGCCTGCTCGGCCTGGGCCGCAACGCGGGGATCATGCTCGGCCCGGTGATCGGCGGTCTGCTCGTGGGACCGCTCGGCGCCTCGTGGGTGTTCGGGCTGAACGCGATCACGTTCCTGGTGTCGCTGGCGCTCACCATCTCGGTGCGCGGCGACTACCGCCAGGCGCGCTCCGCGGAGGAGGAGGCCGAGCACGAGGGCATGGCCGCGGGCATCAGGTTCCTGTGGCGTGACCGGCCGCTGCGTACGATGACGACCGCGTGGATCGTCTTCCTGCTGGGCGCGGGTATGGGGATGGTCGCCGACGCGCCGCTCGCCGAGATGTTCGACGCGGGCGCGATGGGCTTCGGCCTGCTGATCGCCTGCTGGGGCGGCGGCTCGGTGATCGGGTCGCTCCTCGGGCGCAAACTCACGGCCGCGACCGAACCGCTCTGGCTCGTGCTCGGCGCCGCGGGCATCGCGCTCGGGCACCTCGGGGTCGGGGTCGCGCCCGTCTTCCCGATGGTGCTGATGTTCGGACTGATCATGGGCACGAGCGACGGCATCACGATGGTGGCCGAGCAGGGGATCATGCAGCGGCGCACGCCGGACGCGGTGCGGAGCCGTGTGCTCGCGGCGTTCGACGCGGTGCTCTCGCTCGGGTTGGCGGTCGCCTACATCGTCGCGGGCCCGGTCCTGGCAGCGATCGGCCCTCAGAAGATCTACCTGGTGGGCGGGATCGCGGCGCTGGCGGCCACCGCGGTGCTGTACCCGCTGCGGCACCTGCGGCCGGTGGAGTCGTCGTCGATCTTCGTGGCGTCGGAGGCCCCCGCACGAGGCGGCCACGAGGTCGAACGCGCGATCGTCCCACCCACGGCCTAACGCCCGGACGGCGCGACGAGTCGGCGGTTACCGCCGCGTCGCGCTCCGGGGGTAGCGTCTCCCTCGGCCCACTCGGGCCGAACGGAGGCATGATGAGCAGCAACGCGTACCACGCGATCGTGATCGGCGGGGGCCACAACGGCCTGGTCGCCGGGGCGTACCTCGCGAAGTCAGGCGCCCGCACCGTCGTGCTCGAGGCGCGGCACAAGGTCGGCGGAGCGGCCGACACGATGGCGCCTTGGCCCGACGCGCCGGAGTTCAGGGTCACCACGCTCAGCTACGTGATGAGCCTGATGCCCGACACGATCCAGCGCGACCTGCGGCTCGCCGAGCACGGCTACAACGCATACCCGGTCGGTCCCTATTTTCTGCCGTTCCCCGACGGCCGGTGCATCGTGCACTACGACGACGATGCCGCGAAGAGCCACGAGTCGTTCGCCCGGTTCTCCAAGCGCGACGCCGACGCGATCGAGCGGTGGGATGCCTGGATCGGCGGGCTCGCCGAGGTGCTCGGCCCGATGCTGATGTCGATCCCTCCGACCGTGGGGTCCAAGCGTCCGACCGACCTCTACGAGCAGCTCCGCCTCGCCTGGCGCTTCCGCGGGCTCGACGTCAAGACGATCGGCGACGTCACGCGGTTGATGACGATGAGCATCGTGGACATCCTCGACCGGTTCTTCGAGACCGATCAGGTGAAGACCGTGATGGCGCTGAACGGCCTGATCGGGACGTGGGCCGGGCCGCACGAGCCGGGGACCGGCTACGTGATGGCGCACCACTCGATCGGCGACGTCGGCGACGGGCACCTCGGCGCGTGGGCGGTGCCCGAGGGCGGGATGGGCGCGGTGAGCGACGCGATCGCCTCGAGCGCGCGGTCCTTCGGCGCCGAGATCCGCACCGAGGCCAGGGTCGCGCGCGTGCTCACGCGCGAGGGCCGCGTCACGGGCGTGGCGCTCGAGAGCGGCGAGGAGCTCACCGCCCCGATCGTCGTGACGGCGATCCACCCCAAGATCACGTTCCTCGAGCAGCTCGCGGCCTCGGAGCTCCCCGCGGACTTCGTGGACGACATCCGCAACTGGAAGACGCGCAGCGGCGTCGTGAAGATCAATGCCGCCCTTGACCGCGCGCCGGTGTTCACCTCGATGCCCGAGCTCACCGACCTGACGGGCGGGTTCGAGCTCGCGCACTCGATCGCGTACCTCGAGAAGGCGTTCGAGGAGGCACGCGCCGGGGTCCCGTCCACCGCGCCGTTCAGCGACGGTGTGATGCCCACGGTGTACGACCGGACGCTCGCGCCCGAGGGCAAGCACGTCGTGTCGCTGTTCACGCAGTGGGTCCCGCACGGGTGGAGCGAGGAACCCCACTCCGAGGGCCTCGAGGCGTACGCCGATCGCGTGATCGCGGGCTACGACGAGCTCGCCCCGGGCTTCGCCGACTCCGTGCTGCACCGCCAGGTGATCGGGCCCTACGAGATGGAGCACGAGTACGGGCTGATCGGCGGGAACATCTTCCACGGAGAGCTCTCGGCCGAGCAGCTGTTCCACATGCGGCCGGCGCCCGGGTACGCCGACTACCGATCGCCGATCCGCGGGCTGTACCAGGCGTCGAGCGCCACGCACGGTGGGGGCGGCGTGTGCGGGATCCCGGGCTACAACGCGGTGCGCCAGATCCGCGTGGACCGGTCACGGAGGCGAGCGCGCCGCACGGGCTGACGCGCGGCAACGACTCGGTGGGCGCTGCGCCATGATGGGGGGGTGGAACCTCTCGCCGGGCAGCTGCTGATCGCCGGACCGTCGCTCTTCGACCCGAACTTCCGGCGCACCGTGATCCTGATCGCCCATCACGACGACGACGGGGCGGTCGGGGTCGTGTTGAACCGCCCCCTGGACGTCACCGTCGAGGAGGCCGTGCCGGCGCTGAGCGCCCTCGTGGAACCGTGGGCGCACGTGCTCACGGGGGGACCCGTCGAGCCCGAGGCCGTCGTGGTGCTCGCCGACTTCACCGATCCGTCGCTCGCCGAGGTGCTGGCGCTCGGGTCGATCGGGTTCCTGCCGCCCGAGGCCGACGGCGACATCGGCGCGTCGATCCGGCGGGCGCGGGTGTTCGCGGGCTACGCGGGGTGGGGCGGCGGCCAGCTCGAGGCCGAGCTCGACGAGGACTCATGGATCGTGGAGCCTGCCCGCCCCGAAGACGTCTTCCATCCGAACCCCGAGCACCTGTGGGACGACGTCCTGCGGCGCAAGGGATCCGCGTTCGACCTGCTGCGACTGATGCCCGACGATCCGTCGATGAACTGACCACTGTTTGCCGGGGGCTCGCGCGGGCTTCATGCTTGCGCTCATGACCGACGCTCCGCTGGATCGCACCTCGCTCGGCCGCTGCGTTCTTCCGTTCGGTGAGTCCTTCGCGCTGCCAGGCGAGGGGCACACCTCGAAGGCGGCCTTCGAGTGGGAGCGAGAGCACTTCTTCGCGCCGTCGTGGGTGTGCGTGGGCCGCGCGGGCGTACACCGCCGCGACCCGAGCCAGATCGAGCGCGGTGGCTGGGCGTTCGTCCGGGCCGACGACCGCGGGATCGACGACGAGCGCCAGTTCGGGAACCTGTGGGAGCTGCTGGCGCCCTGGGAGCCCGAGCGTCTGGTCGTGGCCGCCCGCCATTCCTACGAGATCGCCGCGAACTGGAAGCTGATCCACGAGAACTACCAGGAGTGCTACCACTGCTCCGAGATCCACCCGGAGCTCTGCCGCGTGACGCCGCCCGACAGCGGCTACTCGTACGACATGCGCGGGCTCTTCGTGGGCGGGCCGATGGACCTGTATCCCGACGCCGAGACGATGTCACTCGACGGACGGTCCCACGGGGTGCCGCTCCGCGGCCTCGACGAGCGACAGCTCCGCGAGGTCGGCTACTTCGGCGTGTTCCCGAACCTGCTGATCAGCCCGCACCCCGACTACGTCCTGACCCATCGCGTCGAGCCGCTCGGACCGGGCCGCTCCTACGTCGAATGCGAATGGCTGTTCCCGCCCGAGGCGCTCGAGCTCGACGGGTTCTCGCCCGACTACGCGGTCGAGTTCTGGGACGTCACGAACCGTGAGGACTGGGCGGCCTGCGAGTCGCTGCAGCGCGCGGCCGCCTCGCGCGGGTACCGGCCGGGTCCCTTGTCGGGGGCATGGGAGGGCGGCGTATACATGCAGACGCGGATGCTCGCGCAGGGGTACCTCGACGGCGCCGTGACCGAACCGGCGCCCAAGCCCGGGATCACGTCGCTGACGCGGCGCGAGATCCTGCGTGGCGCGTGAGCGGAGACGACGCGGGCGCCCCGGGTCAGTCGCTCGCCTTCGACCGGGCGGCCGAGTACTACGACGAGACCCGGGCGATCGACGAGGCCGCCCTCGCCGACACGATCGACCTGCTCGAAGCCGAGCTCGGCGGCCGCGGGCCTGTCCTCGAGATCGGGGTGGGCACCGGGATCGTCGCGCTGCCGTTCGCCGCGCGCGGGGTGCCGCTGGCTGGGCTCGATCTCTCGCTCCCGATGATGCGGAAGCTCGTCGAGAAGGCGGGTGGCCGGGCGCCGCTCCCGCTCGTGCGCGGGGACGCGACGCGCATGCCGTTCCGAGAGGATGCGTTCGGCGGCGCATACGCGCGCTGGGTCCTGCACGTGATCCCGGCGTGGCGGGACGCGGTGGGGGAGCTCTGCCGGGTGGTGCGACCGGGGGGCCTCGTGCTGGTCGAACCTGCCGGCAGCCGGGGCCGCTGGCGCGAGCTGTGGGTGCGGTTCCAGGAGGTTACCGGCGGCGACCTCATGGCCACCGGGTTCGACGTCGGAGAGGGGTTCGGCGACCTCGACACGGCGTTCGTGGCGCACGGGGCGGTCCCTCGAGCGTTGCCGACGCGGATGGTGCCCGGCCGGGTCACGTTCGAGCAGTTCTTCGACCGCATCGAGCGGCGGCGCTACTCATGGACGTGGCGGATCTCGGAGGAGGATCTGCAGAGGGCGATCGCCGAGGTGCGCCCCTGGGCGGAGGAGCGCTGGGGACGTCTGGACCAGCCCCTCGACCCCGAGTTTCCGATGATGTGGCGCGCCTACGACCTGCCGATGGGCTCAGGTACCGGCACGCCCGATTGATCGAATCCCAAGTCGGTCCATATACGACCACCGTCGAGCGTGTGCCACACAGCCTCCGGCCATCCCGCCACCATCCATGCGTCGCGACCGTTCACCGCGCTGATCCACTGCGCGTTGAGGCCGGGGTGGTGTAGCCGAACCCACGACCGAGCGCCGTCGGTGGTCAGGAGGATCGAGTCGCCACACGCCAGCCAATCGACCGAGGGCGAGGGGTGACTGCGCTCGGAGCATCGGATCCCTTTCGGGAGCGTCATCGTCGTGCTCGATCCGTCGGCGGCGACGACATGGACCTGTCGGCCGTCGGCGGGCATCTTGCCGCCGCCGTGCCGCCGCGGGAACTTCGACACCCGGCGCCACGACGTGCCTCCATCGGCCATCCGGTACGTGCCGAGCCAAGATCGAACGACCACGGTCCCGCGATCCGCGGCCACCTTCCACGGGTAGGCGGCCCCCGCAGGCACCACAGGTATCCACGTCGCTTCCTGTGGTGCAGCGTGCCACAGGATGTTGGCTTCGTTCGGCGCTCCCGCGACCCAGGGGACGCCGGCCGGGTCGAGCACCAGCTGGTAGGCGATCGGACCGCCCACGGACCAGGAAAGCCCCCCGTAGCGGGTCTCCATGACGCCACCTGTGCATGGACCGTCGGCCCCCATGCTCGAACAGCCGCCCTGAACCATCCACCCGTGCCGCTCGTCGCCGAACACCAGGCGCGCGATCGACGGTCCTCCCTCTCCCCGCCAGATGCGCCGCCAGGTCAGCCCGCCGTCGTCCGTCCGGAACAGGGTCACGTGGCCGCGCCCCCGGGCTGGGTCGTACACGCCGCCCCCGGCATAGCCGCTGAGGTCAGACACGAACGCCGTCGTCCCCGGGGTCACGGGCAGGCAGCTCTGGGTGCGCTGCCAGGTGATCCCGCCGTCGAAGGTCACGGCGGGCCGGGCCGCGCAACCGTGTCCACCCCCTCGTGTCCAGGCGAGGCGATGATCGGCATCGAGGAGGGTCAGTCCCGTCGCCCGGGCGCCGGGCATCGGTGCGAGCGCCCACGTCCGCCCGCCATCGGTGCTCTGGATCGGGGGACCGCCGGGGCTGTTCAGGGCGACATCGGTTGACGCCGCAAGTACCCCGCCCGCGGACTGGAACGCGTAGTCGAACCAGCCGTCTCGTGCGACCGTTGGAACGTCGACCCGGTGCAGATGCCACGTGACGCCGTCATCGGTGCTCGTCACCATGACGGGTCTCGATATCGACGCAGCCCGAAGGCGATCAGCGAACCGTCACCGGGGTCCACGACTCGGCGAAGTTCGGTATCGCCGGCGGCCGCCTGCCACGAGGTCGTCCACATCGCTGCACCGGATGGGCGCCGCTGGATGACGGCCCCCTGATCCCAGGGGTGGGCGATCACGATCTGGCTTCCTCGCCTAGTGAAGAGGAGATCGAACACGGGACCGAGGGGTCCTGATGAGGGCTCCGTGGGGTTCACCAACTCGATGCCACGGCTGCTAACGATCTCGAGCCGGTCGATGACACCTCTCGGTGCGGAGGGCGCCGCGGTGGGTGTCGGCGGGCCACTTGAGGTGCACGCGGTCGCGAACGAGATCAGGACCAGCGCGATCGGGAGGGTGCGCCG
>Ga0315290_10003466_pt1 | contig 11267 bp, 12 predicted proteins | sample YL17G12_0_MG_FD_203627 | JGI IMG/M metagenome (GOLD analysis project Ga0315290, IMG submission 203627) | Sediment microbial communities from Yellowstone Lake, YNP, Wyoming, USA - YL17G12_0 | ecosystem: Environmental > Aquatic > Freshwater > Lake > Sediment | place: USA: Wyoming | collected...
TTTGGAACCTGCTGCTCCCGGTGGTTGCAGCCCATGCTCGCTGAAGCGAGCAGGCCTCAACAGCTTATTTGTTCCCGGTTTGCAGCTTCCGAGTTCCAGCATCCAGGTTCCGGGTCCCGACCCTGGTCCTGAACCGGCTACGGGCTACCGACTACTGACCACCGCTTCTCACAGCACCTTGCACTGCTTGAGGTAGTCGCGAATCCGCTTGATGACGTCCTGCTGGGTTTCCGGCGGCTTGTCGGCGTCGTAGGGGAACCTTCGGACGATCATCCGGTGGATGGCGGTGATAGCCCAGCGACGGACCTCCGACGATGGGTCCTCAAGTGCCGCGGACAACTGCGGAATGGTGCTGGGCATCTCCAGCTTGGCCAGGCCCTTTGCCGCCCCGGCGCGGACCTCGGGGTTCTCGTCGGAGGCCAGGGTCTGGGTCAGCACGGCGGGGTCCGCGTCCTTGAACTTGCCTATATTGAAGGCGGCCTCGGATCTTATGGCCGGCTTGATCTGCTTGTCGGTGATGATGCGTTTCAGGACAGTTTGATTCTCCGGCGTCTGTTGCTCGGCCAGGGCGCGGACAGCCATCATGGCCGTCTTGGGATCCTTGTCGGCGGCCAACGCCGACAGGGCTTCCGTAGCAGTCGAACTGCGGCTCTTGGCCAGAGCCTCGATTGCGGCCTGGCGATCTTCCGGCTTGTCGGACCGTGCCAAAGAGGCGGCCGATGTCCCGAAAGTCCCCGCGCACCAGGCCACCAAGGCCGCGCCCGCAACCATGATTGCCGCCGCGACTATCCAGGCCGTCCTGGACCTCTCCGGGCCGAGGAAACTAATGTGCATCTTTCGCGCCGCCTGTCAGCGGCTCCTCCACAGGCTGTCTGACTTCTTGAGTTCGATTTCCATGTCTATCGGACGGGCCGCCTTGACGTCGCCTCCGCAGGTCACCACGTTGACCTTCCCTTTGTGCCGTGCATTAAGCGCCTCGTCGAGGAAGGCCGTCTTCGAGGACGACTCCGCTTCGATGACCAGCGCGTTGGCGTCCATGACCAGAAACTGCTCCGGTCGCCAGGTCTTTTCCTTCACGATGCCGTTGATGCCGTAGCTGCTCTGCGCGCCCATGCTTATGGAGACCGGCGGGGCAAGTTGTTTGTAGTCCATGCCCCAGAGGTGGATAATGAGCTTGTCGGTGGCGGTCTCGGGCGATGAGCCGATGGGGCAGGGAAGCAATGGATTGGCCGTGCCACCGGTGGCTTTCATCACCCACTGGCGGCTGTAGCCGGCGGAGTCCGGGGGGACCTGGCTCTCGAACAGGATGCTGTCAGGGCGGAAGGTGATCATCACGCCCGCGTCGTTGTCCGTGCCGATGAAGGCCTGGTTTTCCGCCACGGCGGGAAGAGGCGACCAAGGGCTGATGGGCGGCTGGTTGACCCCGCCGCGAGGGTAGATCGCCCAGACCTGCGGGTCGGGAACCTTCCTTGCCGCGAAGATGTCCGGGAAGAACGAGCACCAGGGACTGGAAGTGGAGTCAACGTGGAACTGGAGGTTGTAGAACTGCTGCAGAATCCTCATCATTGATTCGCTGCTTAAGGCCGAGCGGTTCCGCGTGTCGCCGGGGCACCAGACCAGGTCCCTGGAGTTTTCGGAGTTGGCCAGGGTAACGCCCAGCCAGTTGTAGCCTGACGAGATGTTCGCGTTGGCGGTTACGTCGGAGTGCAGCGTCTGGGCTATGTGGAATAAGTTGCCCTTGCACATGCCGTCGCGCACAGCCGACATGGCCCCATTGAACGTCGGCAGCAGTATCGCCACCAGCAGCGTGATAACCGACACGACGACCAGCAACTCGGCCAGGGTGAAGCCAGGCCCGCCTGGCCCCGGTGCCCGCCTGGAACGACTTTTGTGGCGTGGCATCGTCTCACCTGCCTGCGACGGTAAGTCGCCAATCAAGGATCTCACAAATCCTAATTTCGCACCGCCGACGGATGCACGTACGTCCAATTTGCGCCATTTGACTGGCTTGAATTGCTTGTATTATACACGGATATGCCGTCTGTCGGCAGCACATTCCGGCAAAACTCAAGCGCAATTCGGCACGTCCGCTATTCTCGTCGAGGTCCTTCGCGGCACCGTCAATACAGCAGGCCGGTCAGGATGCGGACGATCTCGACAGCCCGCGGGGCGACCATCGCCAGAGGGGCCACGAGCATGGTCGTGGCGACAAGCAGCATGGCCATGGCCATCGGGGTGGTCTGGGCGGACAGCAGTTCCATCCGCCCGGCCAGGGCCTGCTCGAAGAGTTGGGCGGTTCGATGGTCGCAACCGGTCATGCGGACCGTGACGTTTCGCAGCAGCGAGAAGCTGCTGAACTCCACCTGCCCGCCCGGCAGGCGGAAGGACTGCTCGCCCTGGCGGCGCTGGAAAGGCAGGCCGCCTTGCTCAAGGGCCTTGGCGACGGCGTCGAGAGCCTCGGCGGGCGTGATGTTGTAGATGACCCAACTTGCCTGAGCCGGGCTCAGCAGCCAGACCGCCGCGACGCCGCCGGCCGCGGCTGCCGCCATGGCCAGGTACGACTGGCTCGCCCATGACAGCAGCGGGCAGACAACCAGCGGGCTGAGGGCGACTACGAGCATGGCGAAGTCCAGCCGGCCGGACAGCATTTGCGGGCGGCTCCTGGTGTTGAGCAGGCCGAGGACCAGGAAATACAGAGACACCGGCGCCACCACCGCGGCGATTTGCAGGGGTACTCCTGATTGTACGGTGCTCAGCATCATGTTGTTTAACGCAAACACGTTCATCCGCAGATTCCGCCGATTTCGCAGATGCTTTTAAGAAGCCTCTAATCTGCGGCGGTCTGCGCAATCTGCGGATCATCTTCCGCGCCTGCTACAGGAATTCTAGCGAATGTCCCGCGGCTCGGCAACCTTGCGATAGCCCAGGGCCTGCATTACGTCCAGCACTTCGGACCAGCTTGGGAAGGGCCTGTGGTTGATTCGCTTGTACTCGTTGATGGCCATGAGGAACTCGAACTGCTCCTCGGTCATCTCGCCTTCCTCCGCGCTGCGGCGGTCTTCGCTGCGGCGCCGACCCGGGCCGCGGCGGCGGTCCAGGTCCGTGCGGCGGTCGACCACGTCGCGTCGCTCGGTTTGGCGGCGTTCGGCATCACCGGGAAAACCTTCCGCCTGCTGGGCATCCTGTTGGTTGGGCGTATCTGACATCGGCGTTCTCCTGGTGCTTTCGGCCCAGACAGTCGTTCGATTCAGGCGACGAGTCAGGGCCGGGCAATCACCCTGACGCGGCGCGGGCGGCCGGCAGCACCGACGGCGGCGGCGCCGCGGCGGCCACTAGAGTAGTGCGTCAAATAGGTTGTGAATTATCGTGAGCTCCAAAATCCGAAACTCGAAGCACGAAATTCGAAACAAATCCAAATTGCCAAATTCAAATGCTCAAAACGCCAGTGCCCCGCACACGACTCGTGATAAACCTGGGCGTCCGTTGGGGCTTCTTGTTTGTTTTGGATTTTGTGTTTTGAACTTGTTTCGGATTTCGTGCTTCGAGATTCGGATTTATCAGGCGGCATAATGTTCATCAATTCTGACACGCTACACTAGAGGTCTTCTTCATCGTCTTCGTCGTCTTCGTCCTCGTCCTCTTCGTCGTCGCCAAAGAGCGATTCTTCCTCGTCCTCGTCGTCATCCTTGCCACCGAGAAGGTCGGCTGCCGCGACCTCGCCGAGCCCGAAGTCCTCTTCGTCCTCCTCCTCGTCGGTTTCCTCTTTGTCCTCGAATTCGTCGAAGCCCTCGCGGTCGGCGATGATCTCGCTGGCCTCGTCAAGAAGGCTCTCGGGCACCAGCACCGGCACGCCGTGAGTCATCCCGCGCCGGCTGGCGGCGCGGTGCTCGGGGTCGGCTTTCGCGAGCAACTCCTCGTCCAGGCCCGCGCGGGCCGGGATGTCGTGGTCGCTGAGGAGTTCGCAGTACTCCTGAGCCTCCTCGATGTTCCTGGCGAAGAACGCCGACATGTAATTGTCCTTGCCGAAGGACTCACTGTCAAACGGTTCTTCTTCCGCTGGCATGGGCAACCTCGCGCATCAACACGACGGCTATACACGACATCCGTAGTATAGCACCATAATCTTCGGCAACGTACCTTGCGGATATCAACAAAAAACGCGCCCGGGGACGGCCGGGTGTACGAGTCGCCTTTCCGGCAAGAAAAGCAACTCGCACACAGAGCGGGAGAAAGTAGTGAGGAGAGGGGAGAAGAGCGGCTGGCGCCTCGATAAACGGAATCCAAGAAGCCTCGACGGCCTATCTGCGTTAATCTGCGGACGATCAGCTTCTTCTTTATCCCCTGCACCTGCCTGCCGAAAGAATTATCGGACAGCCTCGGCTACCGGCTACTGGCTACCGGCTACCGGCTACCGGCTACCGGCTACCGGCTACCGACTACCGGCTACCGGCTACCGGCTACCGGCTACCGGCTACCGGCTACCACCTTCAGCAGGTCCGCCAGGGTCGTCTCTCCCAAGGCTTTACGGGCGGTCTGGCGGGCCTGGTTGATCGCCTTGGCGAGGTCTTTCTCGTATGGTCTGGCCTTGATGGCCTGGGCCTCATCCCGCGGGTCGGCCAGTTCGATAACGTCCTCGACGCGGATCTGTTCGATGGGCCGGCCGGGAACGTAGCCGTCCGTGTCGGCCTGTTCGACCGGGCAGATCAGCTTCCGCTCGACCAGGTCTTCCAGCAGCAGTCGGACGCTTCGCGGCTTGATCCGCAGGCGCGCGACGATGTCGGATTGGCTGACCGGTCCCTGGCCGGCGGCGTACGGTCCGGCCACAGCAAGTGCGGCCGCCAGCATGTCCCAGGGGCTGACCATCGCGTCACGGGGGTCACTCTGCTCATCATCGAGCTGCATGCCGCTCTGGGCCAGCTCGCCGGAGGTGTGGGCGATCTCCGCGCCGAAGAGGAACACCAGCCAGGACGTGTTGAGCCAGAACAGAAACAGCGGCAGCAGCCCCAGCGTGCCGTACAGCGGGTCGCGGCCGACGACGTGCGTCACGTACAGGCCAAAGCCCCACATCGCCACCAGCCAGCCCGGAAAGGCCACCACCGCGCCGGTCAAGGCCGCCCGGAGCTTGACCTTGGTGTTGGGGATAAGCGCGTAGGCGCCGGCGAACAGGATGATCCCGACGACGATCGGCTGGAGCAGGCCCAGCGGGATCAGCAGCCACTTGAGCCAGTAATAACCCCCGATGAGTTGGTTGGCGTAGCGGCTGACGTATTCCGCGGCGGCCAGGGCGGCGATAAGGGCGATCGGGCCAAGCGTCAGGGCCGACCAGTAAAGCAGTGTTCGCCGGCCTACCGACCGCCCGCCCGGGGCGCGGAAAATGCGGTTCAGCGACCGCTCGACCGTGGTCATCAACGTCAGGGCCGTCCATATCAGCAGGGCCAGGCCGATGGGGCCAAGCCGGCCTAGAGTCACCTTCTCCTCGACCAGCTTGATGACTTCGTTGAGTTTTCCCTCGACCGACAGGACGTCCCCGGCCGGGGCGCTTGCGGGGGCCGAAGCGGTCGTGGCGGCTTGCGCGGGCGCCGTTTCGTCTTCGGCGGGTGCGGTGGCGGCGGGCTCGGCCTTCATCTTGATCACCGTGATGCCGCTGCGGCTGATGTAGTCGTGGAGGTATTTCTCGGCCCGTTCCTTCTGGCCAAGGCTGCTCAGCATGAGGATGACCAGCACCAGCGAGGGCACCATCGCGAAGATCGTCCTGAACGACAGGGCGGCGCTCATGGCCATGGCGTTGTTGTCGCGCAGGCGGCGGAGGCAGTACGTCCAGAGCTTGATCTGGTAGTGGACCAGCCCGGCGCCGCGGCCCAGCTCGCCGCCGGGGTTGCTGGCCAGCCTGACAACAAACGCCCGCAGATCGCGCAGCTTCTGTCGCATGCCCATGGTCGGCCCTTTCGGCTTTCGTTTCTTCTTCTATTACTCTCTGTGCCTCTGCGCCTCTGCGGTAATCAGTTTGGATTTACGGCCTGTTTCGGTTCAGCAGGTGGAGGAACTCGAGCCTCGTCGCCTCGTCGTGGTGGAAGCTGCCCAGCACGCTGGAGGTGGTCATGACGGAGTTCTGCTTTTCCACGCCTCGCATCATCATGCACAGGTGCCGCGCCTCGATGACCACGCCGACGCCCTCGGCGCTGACCGAATCCATCACCGCCTTGGCGATCTGGCGCGTCAGGCGCTCCTGGATCTGGAGCCGGCGCGAGAAGACTTCCATGATCCGCACGAGCTTGCTGACGCCGATGACCTTGTCGCCGGCGATGTAACCGATGTGGCACTGGCCGTAAAACGGCAGCATGTGATGCTCGCAGAGGCTGAACATCTCGATGTCGCGAACGATGATCATGTTGTTCGCCTCGGACTCGAAAACCGCCCCCTTGATGGCGTCGGCTACGCTCTGCTGATAGCCCCTGGTGAGGAACTTCAGCGCCTCGGCCACGCGATGAGGAGTCTTGGCGAGTCCTTCGCGAGAGGGGTCCTCGCCAAGCTCGATGAGCAACTCGTGAATCAACTGCTCGACGCGCTGCGTGTTCATTTCAGGCAAAGCTCCTTAAGTTGTTTCGTGAACTCGTCGTCGGGCGTCATGCCCGCGGCGGCGGCCCCGCCGGGCCAAAGGCACGAAAGCACCTGGCGCGTGTGGGGCAGCACCAGTCTGGGCGCCAACTCCAGCAGGCCCGCCGCCACGAATGGCCGGGCCAACTCCGGCGCGGGGATGCGCAGGTCCGGCTCGTCGATGACCTCCATCCCGAAAATCACCAGGTCCAGGTCGATCGTGCGCGGCGCGAACCGCCCGGCCGGGCCTTGCCGCAGGCGCCCGAGGCGGCGCTCAATTTCCCGAAGTATACCGTATTTCATCGTGCGCGCATCGCACACGGCCGCTACGAGGAGCACTCCGTTGAGATACTCCGCCTGGCCGTCGGGCAGTCCGTCGGGCCCGATGGACTCGGTCCGCCAGAAAGTGGACACGCCCGTCAGCGGCATCTGCTGGGCGAGCATCCCAGCAGCAGCCAGGATGTTTGTCCGCGGCTCGATGTTCGATCCCACGGCCACGAACGCATCGACGGCGGCCCCGTCGGCGGCGTTCACGCGGCGGGGCCCTCGCGGACGATCTCGACGCCGACTGTCCGGGCGAACCGCAAGGCCGCGGGCTTCTCGACCAGCACCCGCACGCGCCGCACGCCGGCCTGGGCCAGGCACGCGCCCGCTATGGCCTCGGCCAGGCGCTCCAGCAGCAGGAACGACGAGCCTTCCACCAGCGCCAGCACCTTCCGCTTGACGGCCTTGTAGTCCACCGTGTCGGCGAGACGATCGCTTTGCCCGGCCTTGCGGAGGTCGGCGTAGAGCGTCAGGTTTATGACGATGTCCTGCTTGTTGACGCGCTCGTCGGGGTTTATGCCCACGATGCACCGCGCGGCCAGGTCGCGGATGTGTATCCGGTCAAGCTTTTTTGGCGGAAGAGGCCCAAGAGGCGTTTCCGGCATTGTTGGCATAGGTGGCGGCAGGTCATCCATAGACGCATCCTCGAATGTGCCGCCCGCCGTCGACGTAGATCACCTGCCCCGTGATGAAGTCGCTTTCCACCAGCAGCCGGACTGCCGCGGCGACGCCGGCGACCGAGCCGACGCGGTTCAGCGGGTTGGTGCTCGCCAGGCCGGCGAGGTACTGCTCGTCTCTGCCCTCCGGCGGAAGGATCAGCCCCGGCGCGACGGCGTTGACCTTGATCGCCGGCGCCAGCTCCATCGCCAGCATCCGCGTGATTGCCCACAGCATCCGCTTGCCGAGGTGGTAGGAGACGTGCCGGCGGTCGTAGTCTTCCATCCGGCTGTCGAGGAAGTTGACGATGTCCCCAGCCGGGATCTGCTGGGCGGCAAAGGCCCGCGCCAAAGTCAGCGGCGCCATCGCGTGGAGCTGCACGCTGGCCAGCAGGCTTTGGGGCGTGAAGTCCATCACGGTGTCGGCGGTGAAGGTCGAGGCGTTGTTGACCAGTATGTCCACCGGCCCGGAGGCAGCCTCGGCGGCGCGGGCCAGGAGCCTGCCTGCCTGCTCGCCGTCGGCCAGGTCGGCCTGGACGCACCAGGCCCGCGGCCCGGCCTGGCGGATGAGCGAGGCCGTCGCCTCGGCCTCGTCGCCCGAGCCGCGGTAATGGACTATCACGTCGGCCCCGGCCTCGGCCAGCGCCAGCGCAACGGCGCGCCCGATCCGCTTTGCGGCCCCGGTGACCAAGGCCGTGCGGCCCTTCAATGGCAACGCTCTGTCGGACATGGCAGTTTCCAGGCTCTTTAAGTAATGCTACGCCAAATCTGTGCGGGCGCAAATGGCAAATTGGTAACGCGGCTAATTCTAGCCGGTAGGCGGGGGGCTCTTCGATAATCCCGTGCTGAAGCGAGGCGCGTGTTTAGCGATCTACTCTTCAGCCCCGTTCACGGGGCTTCGCCCCCGCGATAGCGGGGGTTTAGACCAGGCCTTCTAGGCCTGGGTGGGCGACCAGGCGCCACTCCTTCTTCTTGGTTTTTCTGTCAGCCCGCTTCAGCGCGCTTACCCGCAGTTGCCTGCCTTTAGGCTAAAGCCTCTTCAAGCGCGCCGAGGCGTGCTGAAAGAAACAGGAGCATCCCGATCAACCAGGCCTAAAAGGCCTGGTCTATACCCCGCCACTGGCGGGTCAAAGCCCCGTGAACGGGGCTCAAGACAAGGTCGCCAGACACGTACGAAGCGAGCAGGCCTCCAGCCTTCGCCAAGGCTTCGGCGGTGGCGAGCGAGATTCCGCTTCTCGCTTTTCCGGGTTCCGGGTTCCGCCTTTCTTGACGGGTTCCACCTTCCGTCCTTTCCCGGCTACTGGCTACCGGTTCCTGGTTACCGCCGTTACAATCATCGCCATGACTAATGCGGGATGCAAGCTTGCTCTGGCGGCCTTGGCGGCCCTGGCCGTCGCGGCGGCGGCCGGATGCGCCGACGAAAGCTGCCCGCCGATCATGCTGGACACCGCCGGCGTCGCACCGGCCGTGGACTACGGACCGCTGGGAGAGGTGCTTGCCGCGTGCGTCCTGGGCAACGGCCTGGCCGACCGCGAGGAACTGCCGCGCTGCGCCCAGGCCCTGGACCGCCAACTCGCCATCCTGGCCGTGACGGGCCCGACCGCCACACCCGCGCTGTTTCCCAGCCACGACGATGTCCTGGCGTACTGGTATAACGCCCACGCCGCCTGGTCGCTGAAACTGCTGACAGCCAGGGGCTGTCCGCGCCTCATCGGCGCCGCGGCCATGCTCGACCGCAAGTTCCCGCTCGACGGGCGAACGATGACGCTTCGCAACATCGGCGCGATTCTGGCGGCCGAGGCTGACTTCCGCATAGCCGCGGCCGTGCCCGGCGCGACGACCAACCACGCCCGCCTGCCGGAATCGCCCATCGAGGCCCGGGGCTTTCAGCAGAGCGTCCAACGCCGGTTTGCCGAACTGCTCGACGACGACATCCGCGTTTACATTGACGTGCGAGGCATGCGGGTGCTGTTTCCGCCGGTGCTGTGGCAGTTCCGCGGCCGGTTGATATTCGAGTACAACCGCAAGCACCAAACCGAGGGCGCGACCCTTGTTACGGCCCTGCTGGGCTACACGTCCGGCCCCGCCCAGCGGCGCATGCAGACGGCCCAGGGCTACCGTGAGGTCGAGGCGGTGTCGAGACAACTGCTGTCGGCGGAAAAGAAGGACCGCGATGAGTAGTCGGTAGCCGGGAGCCAGTAGCCGGTAGCCGGGAGAAGATGACGCGGGGACAGCTAACAATGTCCGCTTGCCACGAATCTCGACAGCCCTTTGGAGATGCGGAGGCCCGTATCCTGCGAAGCCCTTGCGAATCAGGAAGACGCCGCTTGGGATTGCAGGCGCACAGACGCGGCCCAGCCGCAGTTCAGTCCCCCGGGTTGCGGATCCTGTTGGCCTTGGTGGGCGCCGTCCCACTTGACGCGAAACGCGCGCGATGTTATCGTAACCGATATGCCTGAGAACGATCACCAAAACCCTCTTGTTGTCGGCCTCACCGGATCCTTCGGCAGCGGCTGTGGATACCTTTGCGAGAACATCTTAAAGGCTCGCGGTTTTGGCATCGTTTCTCTGGGCAGTATTCTTCAGGATGAGTATCGCAAGACAACTGAGAAGGATCCCAAGAAGGCCACCCGTAGCGAGAAACAGGCATTTGGCGACGAAATGCGTGAGAAACATGGCTCCGATTTTTTCGCTCGGCAAGCAATGGCGTTCATAGGATCGCATCAAAAAGAGCATGCTCAGTGGGCGATCAAGAGCATCCGAAACCCCGCGGAAGTCGGTTGTTTCAGAACGGCTTCGCAGCGTTTCTTTCTCCTCGGGGTCGCAGCCGACCGAGAAACTCGATGGAAGCGGGTGCGTAGAGACTACAAGGATAATCTGGCCGCCTTCGAAGACGACGATATACGTGACACAGGCAGAGATTCCCCCCTGCACGGGCAGAGGGTGGGCGACTGCTTTGCTGAAGCGGACATTGTGCTCGATAATCGCAAGAATTTCCAGGCTGTTGGGAACGAAGAGTTTCGCGAATTCGCAGGTTTGGTCAATGGCTACATCGGCCTAGTGGAACACCCGTTGTCGCGGCAAGAGCCTCTGAGCAGGCGCGAACACTTAATGTCGATGGCTTATGCTGCAAGTCAGGAGTCGCACTGCCTAAAACGAAAGGTTGGCGCGGTAATTGTCGATCGATTCGGCAACGTCATCAGTTCAGGGTTTAACGAAGTGCCTCGTCAGAGCCGCCCATGCATGTCGCAATATGGCAAGTGCTACCGCGATGTCGCATGGGAACAATTCTGGCCCAGATTAACCGAGATGCTTCCGGAAGCTACGACAAAGGAAGCAGATCTTAAGAGGCTCTTTAGACGCAACTTCAAGATTCTTGATTACTGCCAATCGTTACACGCCGAAGAAAACGCGATCGTTAATCTTGCCCGAAATGGGCGGTCGGTCCCGTTGGACGAGTGCGTTCTCTACACCACCACTTATCCCTGCAGAATGTGTGCGAACAAGATCGTCAACCTTGGGATCAAGCTTGTCGTCTTCCTTGAGCCATATCCAGATGAGGAATCCTATATCATCCTCGATACGGCCGGCGTGAAGCAGGAGATGTTCCAAGGCGTAACCTTCAAGTCATACTTCCGTCTATACGGAGAACAAAGATGAAGCAGTGCCCAAAATGCAAAAGATGGACACTCG
>Ga0315290_10003467_pt1 | contig 11265 bp, 13 predicted proteins | sample YL17G12_0_MG_FD_203627 | JGI IMG/M metagenome (GOLD analysis project Ga0315290, IMG submission 203627) | Sediment microbial communities from Yellowstone Lake, YNP, Wyoming, USA - YL17G12_0 | ecosystem: Environmental > Aquatic > Freshwater > Lake > Sediment | place: USA: Wyoming | collected...
ATACCGATCATTATCGAGCGCATCCAGTTTCGCCCGATCGTCTATCATATTGCGCATGTATTGCATTCCCTGCCAGGGTGGGAAAATCTCTTTTTCACCCGGACTTACTAAGCGTACAAATTTTATAAGTGCGCTAAGTAATCCTAAGCCTCCTGTGCGAAAAAGGCGATATTTTTCACCACTCACTTCACTTATCACTGCTTTCATTTCCCGCGGACTTTTAAGATCGCCAGCAATTCTGAGAAAGCGAGGGGATGAAGGATCAAGAGCTACGTTGGCTGTATATGCTGCTGTGTCGTCCATGGTTGTAAAGCACATAAGATGATCCGCATTTCCCCAATACATCACTATTTTTTAAGGATAACGGTATATTTTTGTTCCTCGGTTTTATTTGCAGAACTAATGGTGTATGATTGAAATAGTACTATTATAAAAATAGCAACGGCGATAACTACAATAAATGTTTTCATATTTTTAGATTTTATGACAGTTAAAACAGTTGCCATTGAATATTGTTCAATCAATGTGCTTATTCGTTAAACAAAACATAGGATTTTTAAAAAGAATTTATATTATTTTTTCGCATCTATTGAGTTAATAAGTGAGGTCAGTATAAACTTAGTGAGGGTTAAAATCACGCAACCAAAGAAGACCCAAGTCCCAAAACCCGAGTCCCAGTTCTCAGGACCAATACTTACTCTGCAACCCCACTTGGAATTTGGAGCCTGGTTCGCCTTAGGCGGATGAGACTTAATGAATGCGGAAATTTAGCCCGTTTTCAGTATATCTCTTGATGAAAAAAGACTTACAATTTAAATCAGTTGCATCGCCTTTAAAAAAATGAAAGCATTCAAACCCATATAAAACAAAGCGGGCAACGAAACCCACAAACTATCTTTAACTCTAAGCCTGGCTATAGCGCCAAAAAGCATCAGCAGCGCCAGGCCTCCTGAAGAAATCAGCAAAATGAAATTGATTATCAACCCCGCAAGCAATCCGAGTGCTCCACTAATCTCCAAAACTGCGGTAAGTAATCCGAATCTCTCCAACCCAAATCGCTTTAACTCACTTTTCATATGCGGAGATGTAAACCAGCTAATCCCGTATATTAAAAAGGATAAACTTGAAATCAGAATAAGTATAACAGAAAAGCGTGTCAAGAAATTAAATTTAGAGAAACTGAGGCAATGAAAAGGCAAAGTATCAAGAGGAACAACGAAGGCATTCGTTTTTGCCACGAGTTGCTTACTTTGAAATGAAAATACTGTGCGCTTATCATCAGGAAAGCCATAATAAGTGACGGAATAAGCACCAGGGCCGGATACCAGATGCCTGCAACCAGCAATGTTGCCAATGCTATTTTGGCTGAGCCAACCATAGTGCGGGTTAAATCGCTCAATTCATATTGTTTAAATTCTTTCACGATATTATCGAATTTGAAATAAAAGAAGAAGAAGCTCCAGAAGAAATTTAAGAGCAACTGCGCCATAAAAATCAGGATCGCCTGGTGCGTTGTTTACCTGCCTCCAATTTACAAACCAGAAACAACGAAATGCCAAGGATTATATAAAAAGCTGTCCAAACCGGCCCGAACACCCAATTGGGCGATTTGAACGAAGGTTGGTTGAGCGTGGCATACCAATCGGGTATTGCTTTTGCCGTAAATATTCCTGCTACAGCTCCGATTCCCAGTGGCAATATAAGAGTGAGCCAGAAGTTTACCTGTTTGAATTGCTTTCATAATCAGCTTATTTTGATTCTTTGAGTACACGCAACGCTTCATCCACATGCTTTGAAGTTTGTGATTGTGAATTGAAAATATAGATTACTTTACCCGTTTTATCTGCAACATAGGTGACACGTCCAGGCAGCAGCCCCAACAAATTGGTAGGTACGCTGAATTGCTTGCGGATTTTATTCCCTTCGTCGCTTAGCAGGGTAAATGAAAGCCTGTGTTTTATGGCAAATTCTTTGTGGCTTTCAACCGATTGCCCACTTATGCCAATGATAACTGCATCAGCTTCCTTAAAAACTTCGAATTGATCCTGGAACGAACAGGCCTGTGCCGTGCAGCCGGGACTGTCGTCTTTTGGATAAAAATAAATCACCAGGTTCTTTTTGCCAAGAACAGAATTGATTTCGAACAGATTGCCGTTTTGATCTGCAAGTGCGAATTGGGGGATGGTGCTTCCGATTTTGATTTCGTTCATGTTATTATTTTGACTAAAGGTTAAATAGGATGTGAATAAGAGCAGGTAGATGATGAGATAAAAACGATAGAAATTCCTGAACTTTAGGTAATTCAGATTGTCAGGATACATATTTCCAAAAAGTGCTTTCAATTCTTTCATAAAATAAGGTTTGATGTTAATGGTCCAGCTATCGGTCTGATAAACGATCTTACGGAATTTACTTCTGTAGAAAGTGAGAGGCAATCCCCATGCGATGAACAGGATAAGCCAGATATTTTCGAGGATGAACATGGAGTTGTGATTTAAGTTATTTGTATTTCAATTAATTTTGTAAGGCATAAAAGGAGTTAGGTTCTAACATCAAGTCTCAAATTCCAGATCTCAAGTTCCAAATCCCAAGTCCGGCTTTCAACATTTAGCATCCAACATTCGCCCCATCGCCTATCGCCTAGTCTCCCCTCTTTTATCTACGAGGAAACCACGGAATAAAAGCACTTGTTCTCCTCACATATTCCTGGTACCCGGGTTTTGCAGTATTCAATGTTTTTTCGAGCAAGGCAACTCCTGAGACCTTTATTATTAAGGCGGTCATTAAAACGGTACCTAATACAGGAATGTAACTCCCAGCCGAAATGCAGATTAATCCATACCCAAACCACACAGCTGCATCCCCAAAATAGTTGGGATGACGTGTATAATGCCAGAAACCAGTATCCAGCACTTTGCCTTTATTACCCGGATTTGCTTTAAAGCGTGCCAGTTGGAGATCTCCACCTGCTTCAAATAAAAAGCCGATGAGCCATATACTTACACCTGAATAGTCCAATATCCCGAGGCTATTTCCCGGGTAAAACTGCGCTCCCAGCAACGGTACCGAAATAAGCCACATCAGTATGCCTTAAAGCAGGAAGACCGAAAAAAAACTATACCACCAATAACGGTGTTCTCCAAAGTCCTTCCTGAATTTCTGATATCGGAAATCTTCACCTTTGCCAATGTTACGCCATGCCAGGTAAATGGAAAGGCGCAGTCCCCAGATGGCAACCATCGTCATTAAAAGGATTTTACGTGTTTCTAATCCTTCAGTGCTAATGAAGTAAACCACGCTGGCTACCACAAATCCAAAACCTCAGAAGAGGTCGACAATGCTTACATTCTTGATTTTGATACTGATTAGCCAGAGGATAGTCATCACCGACATGATGGCAGCAAAGGCGAGAAGGTAAATGTGAAGAAATTGCATACTGTTTTTTTATTGGTTTTGATTTAATCAGAGCTACCCATTATGTTTTCCAAGCCAGAACTGCTTAAAGTCATCTTTTGATTTGTATAAAGCTATTGTGGCATATAGGCAGGTGATAAAATTCCCCAATACCATAATTGACAGTATCCAAAGGACTGCCGTCATCCATTTCTCTTCGCGGTAAAGCACCCATGCTGAAAACAGCAAAAATCCGATATAGACATCGATCAGGCTCACTTTTCCCCATGCCATTGAAAACAGAATGCTGCCTTCTTTGAAAAAGTCACCTGCAATAAACCCGTATGCCAGTGTAAGAAACATAATGATTGTGCCTGTAACTGCAAATGCTTTAGCTACTTTCATTGTATGAATTATTCAAATTATTAAAATCAAGTTCATGTTGCGGGAGCTATTATAATATCTAAAAAATTAACTCTAATTACTCCCTTATCAAAGGTAGGCAGAAAAGACGGAAAATTGCTTTTCCGGTATAATTCTTTTTAAGAAGGATTTGATCTCTCCCATTGTTGCTGACGCGCTTTGCGTGCAGCAGCCTCTTTTACCTTGTCTGATTTGATTTTTTCGTACATTGCAACTACTTACGGATGCCCTGATTTTGCTTTTTCAACCATTGCCGCTGAAAGTATGCGGATATTGTCAGCAGCTTTTCCTATTGTATTGTTTGCCATTAATGTAAATTATACATTTTCATCTTACCGTATACTTTTTTTTAAAAAAAATATGAAGGGACCTAAATATGCACCAATAGATAATAGCGAATCTTAGGGGATTTTTATCAATAGGAAGGACGTTAAAATATTTTGTTTCTTTTTTTATAGTTTAAATATATCTTTGCAGTATATGCTTTCTATTTTCTCATATAATTTTAACGCTCATGAAAAAATCCTTTTTTCTGTTTGTTCCCATTATTTTCATTTCAGCGATTTCTGCGATTATGTCCGCCTGTAAGCAGCAACCTGCCGTTAATCCGCAAAGTATTGCAAAAGCGGAATTTGGGAAACTTCCGGATGGACGGCTTGCAGATCTTTATACGCTCACAAACAAGAACGGCCTGGTAATGAAAGTAACTAACTTCGGTTGTACTGTTACTGCGCTATCTGTGCCCGATAAGAACGGAATACTTGCTGATATCGTATTAGGTTTCAATGACCTTCAAGGCTATCTTAAAGCAACCGCCTATTTCGGGGCTATCATAGGCCGCTATGGCAACCGGATTGCTAAAGGCCTGTTTAAGATAGATGGGATGACATATACGCTTGCAAAAAATAATGGGCCAAATACCCTTCACGGTGGTATAACAGGATTTGACAAAGTGATATGGGAAGCCACAGAGGTTAACGATTCAACAGGAGTTGGGCTCCGGCTGCATTACCTGAGCAAGAACGGTGAGGAAGGCTTTCCGGGCAACCTGGACGTAACAGTTACATACATGTTGACAAATGCGAATGAATTTCGCATCGGTTATGAAGCCACAACTGACAAAGCTACTCCGCTTAACCTGACCCAGCATAGCTATTTTAATTTGGCTGGGGCTGGTAACGGAGATGTGTTAGGTCATCAGGTTATAATATATGCACAACGCTATACTGTTGTGGATAGCACATTGATACCTACCGGCGAATTACGCGATGTAAAAGGCACACCTTTTGATTTTACGCAAACTCAGACTATTGGGGCTAAAATAAATGAACTGGGCGGAAAACCTGTCGGTTACGATCATAACTATGTACTCAACAGCGGCGGAACAAAACTTACCCTGGCAGTTAGCGTCATAGAACCAGTTTCAGGACGTATGATGGATGTTTATACCGATCAGCCCGGAGTGCAATTTTATACAGGGAACTTCCTCGATGGCACTATTACCGGTAAAGAAGGTAAAGTTTACAATCAGTATTACGGGTTTTGCCTCGAAACACAGAAATTTCCCGATTCGCCAAATCAGCCGACGTTTCCCAATTCGATCCTTAAACCTGGAGAAACATACAAGTCGACAACCATCTATAAGTTTTATCACCAATAGCTATATTTCATAACAGTATTAATTCAGCATTTCAATGGCCAGGTCGTCCGAACAATTCTATCCATCACCCATATTTCTTGTCATTTTTGTTTTTTGTATGATTGCATATGCCTTGCTGCATGAAGTCGGGCATGCCTTCTTTGCCTTTTTATCCGGAGCAGATATTAGGGATATAGTTATATTCAGTATTCACCCACATCTATCCTATACCGATCGGGTCGACGGCATTCTTGCACCATTTGTGAGCCTTTCCGGACGAATGTTTCCTGTTGTTGTAACGATTATCCTGATGCTATTGATCCCGAAAACAAATAATGTGATTCTGGAAGCCTTCAAAACAATATTTACATGCTTAACTGCATTTTCCCTTGTTGGCAGCATCATCTCTTTGGTTTTGTTTAGCTTCGGTAAAAACAGCGATTCTGATACTATGGACTTCATGGTGCAGAATCCAGGCGTAAATCCTATGCTGGCTGGTCTCACTTGCCTCTTCCTTATCATCATCCTGCTGATGCTCATTGGCAAAAAAGCAAATTATCTTTTAATTCCTGGCCTTTATAGTCTCCTGAAGAAGGATAGTTCAACTATTACCTACAGAAAGAAAAAGGTTATCCTTAGCTTGCTGCTTATTTTATCATTCGGTCTTGCCGGAACATATTTTTTTAATCAGGAAAAATCGCAATCATTATTGCGTACCGACCTTTCCACCTTCACCTCCGGAGAAGTAGAATTATATCGTTTTGATATAAAACAAGATAGTTTAACTTTTAACTATACTATAAAAGGGCTTAACGCCAAAAAATTTGAACTCTTAATCAGATCAGATACCTCCAAAATCATTCTCTTCTCCGGCAAAGAAATAATTGCCGACGTTTACAACCGTGAATTTGTTTTGCATAAAGGGCTTCACTTTCTTTTAGCCTACACTATAAATTGCAATGGTATTCTTATCCTGAATCAGGTGGTGAATTGATTTCAAAGTTTCCTGGCATAAAATACAATTTACTATTGAAGAAGAACCTGTTTCCGGGCTTTAAGTATGCGTTCAAGGGCTATCCTGATTAATTCATAAACCTCAATAAAGACAAAAGATAAAAGGTTAAAGATAAAAAATATTGAAAGTGGTTTGCAAATGCCTGACTTTTATCTTTTTACTTTTGTCTTTTATCTTCTGCATGAATAATGCAGGCTATGCAGTGTTACTAAGAAAATGTTATTTTTTTAGTTTAAGAACAAGGAACTTACCGACGCGGTTTCATGAGCACCTTTTAAAAAAGAGCACCATATAACCTTTGTTGAAATTTCCGATTATCTTAATACTCAGTTTTTATTCCTTCAGGGAATTCCGGACCCATAGGGGTTTATTTCTGCAATCTCAGTTGAGTATATGATCTTCAATCTGCAAGGTGACAATATTAATAAATGTAAATGCGTTATTCAATACTTGAATACTCTATGAATGCTTGTAAGAGCTTTCATAGAGGTAATAGATGGGCAGATAGGCATTTCGTTGATGATTCGTTTGGTGCCACAAGGAGCAGAAGAACCTGAGCAGTACTTTCTTCTGCTGTCCTTTTGACCTTTGTCCGAACAAATGTGTAAAATTTAGAATGTTTCTAAATAACGGCAGATTACAAATGAGGCTTTAATTTTGATTAACTTTAACTTTGATATATTCCATAATATAATATTCGGCTAATCATCAGAATAAATAAGTTTAACTGCCATGACTAGAATTGCTCACAGAATCTACATATTTGTTTTATCATTCATTGTTATAGTTGCTTTCACCGCTATTACTTATAAAGGATTCTCATACTATAAAGTAAGTCTTGAAGATAGATTTTTTCATCCTGATGACTCTTTGCTTAAGCCAAGTGGCCTGATAGGACATGGATTAGGTATTGTTGGCTCAATACTTATGATACTTGGTGTTTTCTTATATATGGCTAGAAAAAGATATAGAATTTTCGGCCGCATCGGAATATTAAAGTATTGGCTCGAATTTCATATCTTCTTGTGCACATTGGGTCCTATCCTGGTACTTTATCATACTTCGTTTAAATTTGGAGGTATCGTAGCAATCAGCTTCTGGAGCATGGTTGCCGTGTTCCTGAGTGGTATCATTGGCAGGTTTATTTATATACAAATACCCAGAACCATTGAAGGAAAAGAATTAAGTCTGAGTGAAATACGGGATATGAAGGCTGATATCGGTGAAATTATCAATGATTCGCTACACCTCGATGAACAAAGCTACATGGTAATTGTTAATTCGATCAAAAAAAAGGTTGAACTCTATCATAAAAACTTCTTTGTTCGTTCCTTCAGAAAATATGTTGATGATTTGAGAACCACCCGTAAAGTAAAGGCTGTTCTGAAGAAAAATAATCTCCCCGGAGCACAATATAAACAAGTATTGAATCTTGTAAAGAATGACATTTCGCTAAACAGACGAATAGAGAGGCTTGTAACTATGCAGAATATGTTTAAATACTGGCATGTGGCACATTTGCCATTTGCCCTTGTAATGCTGGTAATTATGGTTATTCATGTCGTGATTACAATTGTTTTTGGTTATAGATGGATATTTTAGCTATGGAACTACTCTTCGAAAAAGTCGGTATTTATTCCCTCGTACTACTATTATGCCTCATTGTTGTAATAATCTATTTGCGCAAGCAAAAACGGGAATCAAAAACGGTTGAAAAGAAAATTGCCAGGGCAAAACTGGACGGAATGTATGAACCGGTATCTCTCCATCCTGTAATAGATGCAAATAGATGTATCCGCACAGGTGCATGTATAACAGCTTGTCCTGAACATGATATTATTGGTATCAAGGATGGAAAAGCGACAACCATCAATGCATCCAAATGCATTGGTCATGGTGCCTGTTTTCATGCCTGCCCAACTGAAGCTATCATACTGGTTATTGGTACAGAAAAACGAGGTGTTGAATTGCCTCACGTGAATCAGAACTTCGAAACCAATGTTCCTTTAATTTACATTGCCGGAGAATTGGGTGGCATGGGGCTTATAAAAAATGCTGTTGAACAAGGCAGGCAGGCAGTAGATAATATTGTAAAAACACTCAAAAGAAACCATCAGGCCACATATGATCTCATCATAATTGGTGCTGGCCCTGCCGGCATTTCTGCCTCACTCACGGCTAAAAAACATCAGCTCAAATTCCTGACCCTTGAGCAGGATACATTGGGAGGAACAGTTTATACTTTTCCCCGACAAAAGATTGTAATGACCTCTGCAATGGATCTTCCCCTTTATGGTAAAGTGAGATTATTTGAAACCAACAAATCCGAACTGCTTGATTTATGGCTTTCAGCACTCCAGAAGAACGATATATCGATAAAGGAAAACACGAAAGTGGAATCTATCATTCCTGAAAACGGTCATTTTATTATTGAAACACTTTTGGGAGAACATATCACGGCAAAAACAGTATTACTGGCCATTGGCCGCCGCGGAACTCCACGCAAACTTGGTATTCCTGGTGAAATGCAGGAAAAAGTGGCTTACCGGCTACTTGAACCGGAGGATATCTCAGGAAAAAACATAATGGTTATTGGCGGGGGCGACGCTGCCATTGAATCAGCCTTACTGCTGGCTGATCAAAATAAGGTCACGCTTTCATATCGCAGCGAAGCTTTTAACAGGCTAAAATCCAAAAACAACGAAAAGATCAGGGAGGCAATGGCTGCAGGTCATGTGAATGTGCTTTTTAATACAAATCCAATACATATAAATAAAGATTCTGTTGTTCTCGCAACAAGCAATGCAGGGGAAGAACTATATATCGACAATGATCTTGTGTACATTTTTGCCGGAGGAGAACTTCCTACACAGTTCCTTGAGAAAGCAGGCATACAGATCACAAAAAAGTTTGGCGAAGCTATATTAAAACATAATTAATGCGAATCCAGGGTTGGATTAAAATTCTTTTATTGTTCGTTTACACTGACACATTAGCTATTTTATGCTTAATTTTTCTCTTTTCAGATAAGCTGAAAGCCGTGAGACATTACAATCTGTTATGAAACTAAAGTCAATATATTTAATAAGCATAGTTCTGTTAGCCTTTGGTTTTAGATTTTCCGGCTTTTCGCAAATTTCACCTGGTGAATTAGCCAGGGTGCATTCCCATCTGGAAGGGATGTCCAATTGCACACAGTGTCACATTTTAGGCGAAAAGGTATCGAATGTTAAATGTCTTGCGTGCCATACCGAATTGAAAGTAAGGATCGACCAGCAAAAAGGATATCATTCATCTGCAGAAGTTAAAGGGAAACAATGTATTACTTGTCATAGCGACCATCACGGATTAAACTTTCTGATCCTTAGGTTTGATAAAGATAAATTTAATCACAACCTCACCGGATACAAGTTAGCAGGCGCACATAGCAGGAAAAAATGTGCCGATTGCCATAAACCTGATTTCATTACCGATAAAAAAATAAAGGCTAAAAAGTTTTCATACCTTGGGCTGAAACAGGAATGTTTAACCTGTCATACTGATTATCACCAAAAAACACTTTCAAGTAATTGTTCAGATTGCCATGATGCTGAAAAATTTAAACCGGCATCAAAGTTTGATCACCAAAAAGCAAAATTTCAACTGGCAGGTAAACATCAACAGGTAGCTTGTATAGATTGCCATAAAACAACGCTCAAAAACGGACAGAAATTCCAGGATTTCAAAGGTGTTAAAGCTGTTAATTGCACCAAATGTCACGAAGATGTTCATAACAATAAATTTGGACAAAATTGTGCCGAATGCCATAATAATGAATCATTTACAGTTGTTGCAGGATTAAAGAACTTCGACCACAGCAAAACTAATTTTAAATTGGAGGGGAAACATCAGAAAGTTACCTGTAAATCGTGTCATAAAGAAAGACTTACCACATACCTCAAATACCAACGTTGTACCGATTGCCATACCGATTATCACAACAAACAGTTCGCAAAAAACGGAGTCTCTCCCGATTGTTCGGCATGTCACAGTGTGAAAGGTTTTACTGAATTTTCATATGCAATTGAGCAACACAATGTAGGCATTTTTCCCCTGAATGGGGCGCATCTTGCAACGCCTTGTTTTGCGTGTCATAAAAAACAGGAGAAATGGAAATTCAAAGAGATTGGTAAAATCTGCAAGGATTGTCATGAGAACATACATCTTGGCTTTATAAGCGAGAAGTATTTCCCTGCAGCAAACTGTGAAATTTGTCATAATCTGAATAGTTGGAATGAAATTAGTTTCGACCATAAAAAAACGCTGTTTGAACTTGAAGGTGCACATTCCAAACAAACCTGCCGCGAATGCCATTTCAATAAAGAAAAGACAGGTCATGCCAATCAGAAATTTGCCGGATTAACTGCCAATTGTGCAAGTTGTCATAAGGATGTACATGTACAACAATTTGAAGTTAATGGAATTACAGATTGTGAAAGATGTCATAATGCTGATGCGTACAAACCAGCCTCAAAATTCGATCACAATAAGACCAAATTTGTGCTGGATGGGAAACATATCAACCTGGCATGTGATAAATGCCACAAAGAAGTAACTGCACAAGGTGTATCGTTTGTATTATATAAAATAAAGGAATTCAAATGCGAAGACTGTCATCGTTAATACTGGCATTATTACTTTCTCTAAACCTGTTTGCCCAAAAATCGCCGCATGGTAGTGATTTTGTTATTAGCTGCAAGGATTGCCATAAAACTGATAGTTGGAAAGTTGATTTAAAAACAGTTTCCTTCGATCA
>Ga0315290_10003470_pt1 | contig 11262 bp, 10 predicted proteins | sample YL17G12_0_MG_FD_203627 | JGI IMG/M metagenome (GOLD analysis project Ga0315290, IMG submission 203627) | Sediment microbial communities from Yellowstone Lake, YNP, Wyoming, USA - YL17G12_0 | ecosystem: Environmental > Aquatic > Freshwater > Lake > Sediment | place: USA: Wyoming | collected...
GCGGCGTGGTGCACGTGTCGACGACCGCCCAGGCCTTCTCGCTGACCGCCACGTAGGCGAGGCCCGGGGGCACCATGAGCGCCTTTTGGGAGCCGGCCACGCAGATGTCGACGTGCCAGTCGTCGGTCTTGAGGTCGGTGGCGCCGAGGCCGCTGATGGCGTCGACCACGAGAATGGCCGGCGTCCTGGCGACGATCTCGCCGATCGCCTTGATATCGTTGACCACGCCGGTGGACGTCTCGCTGAACTGCACGTACACGGCCTTGAGGGCGGGGTCGGCGGCCAGCGCCTTCTCGATGTCGGCAGGCACGACCTTGGTGCCCCACTCGTAGTCCAGAGCGGTCACTTCCGCTCCCCAGGTGGCCGTCAGCTTCTTCCAGCGCTCGCCGAAGTTGCCCATGCTGGCCACGAGCACGTGGTCGCCGGGGTTCACGACGTTGACCACGGCGCTCTCCATGGCGCCGGTGCCGCTGGCCGCGAGGACGATGATGTCGTTCTCTGTCTGGTAGATGTACTTCAGGCCGGCGACGACCTGCTTGAGGATCTCGGTGAAGCGCGGCGCACGATGATGGACGACCGGCTCGGCGAGCGCCGAGAGCACCTCCGGCGGCACGGGCGTGGGGCCGGGAGTGATGAGGAAACGCTTCTGCATCGTGGTGTCCTTTCCAGGCGGTTCGAGGTCGGCGCGCAGCGCGCCGGCGGGGGAAGCGGGTAACGGCGCGAAGTCGTCATCTTAGCCAATGGACGGCGGCCCTCACAACTGCTGGACGTCCGCGCTGGGCCCTACAGTTCGACGCCCTTGCCGAACGCCAGGGAGCAGCGCGCGACGAGCTGATCGAGCTGATCCGCGTCGAGCGGCTCGTCGAGGGTGAGGGCCATCACGGCCTCGGGCTCGATGGTGCCCCGGCCCACCGACATGTGGCGGATGTTGATCCCCCACTCCCCGAACATGGTACCCACCGCGCCGCCCACGCCCGGTGCGTCGACGTACCGCAGGAACAGCATGTGCGGGGCCAGATCGATGTCGATGTCTTCGCCGAAGACCCTCACGAGTCGCGATTTGTGCTCCGGACCGAGCGAGGTGCCCGAGACCGACACCAGGCCCTGAGGACCGCGCGTCGACACGGTGATGAGCCGTGGAAAGTCGGGAAGGTCGGACTGCTTCGTCTCGTGGGCGCTCACACCTCGCGCTTCCGCGATGGATTGGACGTTGACGTAGTTGACGCGGCCCTCCACCTGGTCGGCGAGCACGCCGCCGAGCACGCCGAGCGTGAGGATCCGTGTATCGAAGTACGCGAAGCTGCCGCCGTAGCTGATCTCGAGAGCGTCCACGGGGCCGCCCGCGAGCCCCACGAGCAAGCGCCCCAGCTGGGTGCACAGACCCAGGTATGGCATGAGCTCGTCGGCATCGTCGACCAGCGTGACGGGCACGTTGACGGCGTTACTCGCGAACTCGCCGCGCAGCACGGCCGCGACCTGCGCGGCGATCGTCAGCCCCGCGCGCAGTCGCGCATCCGCAGTCGACTCCTCGAGGTGGGGCGCGAGAAGCACCCGGTCGTGCGCGGCCAGAGCGCCGCTGAGCGGCGGATCGCCGGCGTAGACGGTGGCGGCCGAGGCCGTGACCTTGCCGCTGGCGATGGCGCGCGCCCACGCCGCCGGGTCGACGACACCCGCCGGCGCCAGGCTGATGACGCGCACGCCGTGCTTCATGCGCGCGAACTCGGCCTCACCGACGAGCTCATCGGCCGGCGCGCCGCCGGGCACATCCACCAGGATGAAGTCGGCTTCGGCGTACACGCGCTCGGGATCGTCGGCGGCCGTCAGCACGTTCATGCCCAATGCCGAAGCGGCTTCGCTGAGCAGCGGCGCGGCATCGCCGAGCCCCACGATTCCGAGCGTCCGGCCGCGCACCTCGACACCCGACCGTGCCCACGCGTCCGGTTGCCAGCAGCCGGCGCGCAGGTCGGCGTGCGTACCGGCCAGGTCGCGCGCGCACGCCAGCACCAGCGCCAACGCCTGTTCGGCCGCGGAGATGGCGTTGCTCTGCCGCGTGTCGACCACGACGATGCCGCGTCTCGTGGCCTCCGCGACGTCGACGTTGGCGACGCTCAGCCCGGTGCGACCCACCACCTGGAGATCGGCGCCGGCGCGCAGGATCTGTGGGGTCACACCATGCGCCGGGCCCACGATCAGACCGTGGCAGCCGGAGATCCTGCGCAGAAGCTCGTCTTCGTCCCAGCCGGCGCCGACGACGACCTCGTAGCCGGCGTGGCGGAGAAGCTCGATGCCCTCGGCGGCGAGCTCCTCGAGAACGATGACTCTCTTCTTCTCGCTCATTCCATGCCCCCCACGGCAAAGTGACGGTCCTTCAAGGACCGGGCGGACTCGTGCAAGGCTAGACCACAGCGGCGGTCGCCGTCCAGTTCGCGAGAGCTACTCTCTGGCGGGCGCGAGTCGCGCCCTACTGCAGCGACTTGACGATGTGTTTCGCGATCAGGAGTCTGTCATGTCCGTAACAGTGGAGCGGGGCACCCGACGGCAGGAGAGACCATGGTCGACGCAAGCCATCCAGCCCCGGTCGCCGATCTCATGGCGGAATCGGTGCGGCGCCTGCGGGCGAGCCTGCAGGCGGAGCGTATCTACCTGTTTGGATCGCACGCCCGTGGCGAAGCCGATGAGGGCGGCGATTTCGACTTTCTCGTTGTGGTCGGCGATTCACCCCTGCCGCGCTACAAGCGCGACCAGCAGGCGTTCCGAGCCCTGTGCGGAATGGGGATCGCCAAGGATGTGCTCGTCTTCACCCGCGAGGAGTTCGAGCGCGGGGTGACCGTCGTTTCGTCGCTGCCCGCCACCGTGGCGCGTGAAGGACGGCTGCTTTATGGCGGATGAGAAACGGAGGGAAGTCCAGGCTTGGCTGCGAAGGGCCAACAACGACCTGCGGAGCGCGCAGGTCGACCTGGCCGCCGATCCTCCCCTGATCGAAGATGCACTGTCCCACTGCCAGCAGGCGGCGGAAAAGGCCATGAAGGCCTACCTCACGGCGCACGACACCGCCTTCCGCAAGACCCATGACCTCGACGAGCTGGCTGCGGCATGTGAGGGCATCGACGCGACCCTGAAAGCGGCGCTCGATCCCGCCCGGGACCTCACCGTCTTCGCCTGGGCCTTCCGCTATCCCGGCTCGGACGAAGCGCCACCGGAGGCTGAGGCACACGAATCCCTGCGTCTGGCTCAAGCGACTGTGGATGCCGTGTGGATACGGCTGGGGCGCCTCGCCTGAGCCCGGCCTGTGGGCCTTCGACCTCTCCGGCGCGGTTTCCTCACTCGGTCGGCGCGTCACGGGATCGACTGTTTCCGCCTCATGCCCGGCGAAATGGTGGAAGCGGTGGCTCTGGCCGCCGATCACATACGGATGCGCGGGCGCTCCCTGCGCGCGCCTCGTTGTCGACGCGCGCCCCGATGCGACCGACCACCTGGAGATCGGCGCCGGCGCGCAGGGTCTCTGGGGTCACAACATGCGCCGCGCCGACGATCAGAACGTGGCAACCGGGCAACCGGCGAAGAAGCTCGTCCTCGTCCCACCCCGCACCGGCGACGACCTCGACACCTTCGCTACGGAGCAGCTCCAGGCCCTCGAGGGCGATGACTCTCTTGTTCTCGCTCATTCCACGGCCCCCACCGGAAAGTGACGGCCCCGTCGGGACCAGGCGAACTCGTGCAAGGGTGGATCACAGCGCCGGTCGCCGTCCACCACCAGCACGCCGCCGGCTACCGTTGAGCTACGGAGACGTACCAGCGATGATCGCGCAGCGCCGGCTCGTGAGACGGGATGAGCTCCCATGAAGAGGTGCGTGCGCGCTCGAGAAAGGCGCGCGTCGCCGCCTCGTCCGGCGTCATGGGGCCGATCACGTCGGCGTTGATGGCCAGCGAGACGATATCGCCGGCGATGCAGGCGGTGCCATCCTCCGTCGCCACGAGCACGCTCTGGTGGCCGGACGTGTGGCCGCCGTTGGGCGTCAGCGTGATGCCGGGGAGGATCTGCACCTCACCGTCCACGACGCGCAGGCGCTCTCCTGCTCGCCTCTCGAGTTCCGCCGTCCCGATGTACCAGATGCCGGCTTCCTGTGAGCGCGCGTAGGGTCCGGCGGCGAGGGCCGCGCGCGCTGCGGGCGACAGGAGGCGGGCGGCTGCCTCCGCCTCCAGGGCTGCCTTCAGCTCGCGGTGCTGCACCACGATTTGCGCGTTCACGAACAGGGCGTCGTTCTGGATGTGATCCTGGTGCAGATGCGTGTGCACGACCATCGAGATAGCGGCGGGCGCCACGCCCCGCGCCCGCAACCCCGCCAGAAGTGACGCCCGCGTGCCCCCCGACACCTCGTAGCCCAAGTCTTCCGACGCCTCCGCAGCCGGCCCGCTGTCGATCAGGACGGCGGTGTGCGCGTCGCGCAGGAGCCAGCAATAGCAGGGAAGGTCGAGCAGGACGTCGTCAGGCGCGTCCGCCACGTAGCTCTTGAGGGCTGCGCCGGGAAGGCTGCCGACCTCGACGATCGCGACCGTCCATGTCACGTCTCTGCCACAGCCGGTTGTTTCGTGAGGTCGATCTGCCGCCAGTGATGGCAGGCGACCATCTCGCCCTCGCCGAGATCCTCGAGCTGCGGGACCTCGTCCGTGCACTGCGGGTCCGCATACGCGCAGCGCGGGTGGAAGCGGCAGCCCGAAGGCGGGTCGTGAGGGCTCGGGATCTCTCCGCCGAGGACGTTGTCGAGATGCCCTTCGTTGAGGTGGGGGTCGGGCACAGGGGCGCACGAGAGCAGCGCATGCGTATACGGATGCCGGGGGTGCGCCAGGATCCTGTCGCCGAGACCGATCTCGACCAGCTGGCCGACATACATCACGGCGATGCGGTCGGCGAAGTACCCGACGACGTTGAGATCGTGGGTGATGAGGACGTAGGTGAGGCCGAGACGGTCACGCAGGTCCCTCATGAGATTGAGGATGCTCGCCGCCGCCGAGACGTCGAGCCCGGCCGTAGGCTCGTCGGCGAAGAGCACCTCGGGGTGCAGGGCCAGGGCCCTGGCGATGGAGACGCGGCGCGCCTGGCCTCCCGACAGCTCGTGCGGGTACTTGTCGGCCTGCTCGGAGGAAAGGCCGACCATGTCGAGCAACTCATCAACGCTGGACTGCTGGTCCAGCGGGACCTTGTTGATGACGTACGGCTCTCGGAGCAGGAACGACACGCGAAACCGTGGCGACAGGCTCGAGCCGGGGTCCTGGAAGATCATCTGTATGCGGCGGCGCAGCGGTCGCCAGTCCCGGCGGCCCAGGCCGACGAGCTCACGGCCGTCCAGACGGGCGCTGCCGCCCGTCGCCGGCACCAGGCCCAAGACGGTCCGCGCCAGGGTCGACTTGCCCGAGCCGGACTCCCCGACCAGGCCCAGAGTCTCTCCGCGGACCACATCGAAGCTGACTCCGTCGACGGCGCGGACTTCGCCGGTCTTGTGGCGCAGCAGGCGCGCGATCGCGCCCTGCCGGTCGCTGAAGAACGTCTGCAGGTCGCGCACACTCAGCAGGGCGCCGTTGTGCGGCTCCGCGGTCATGCGGGCACCGGTTCGGTCGCCCAGTCGGCGCGCGGCTTGTCGGCCTCCGGCAGGCTGTCGTCGTAGAGGAAGCAGCGCACGCGTAGTCCGCCCCGCGAGAGACTGGCCGGCTCCCGCGTGAAGCAGACGGCCGCGGCGTAGCCGCAGCGATCGGCGAACTTGCACCCCGGCGGGAGCGCCAGCAGGCTCGGCACCCGGCCCGGGATCGCCGCCAGCGTCGTCCCCCGGTGCTGCGGCGACGGCACCGCGGCGAGCAGAGCGCGCGAGTAGGGATGCAGCGGCCGGTCGAAGATCGAGTACACGTCCCCCTCCTCGACGGCGCGCCCCGCGTACATCACGACCACGCGCTCGCAGACTTCGGCGATGACGCCCAGGTTATGCGAGATCAGCAGGATGGCCGTGCCGTGGACCGCGTTGATCTCCTTGAGCAGCTTGAGGATCTGCGCCTCGAGCGTCACATCGAGCGCGGAGGTTGCCTCGTCGGCGATGAGCAGCGAGGGCTCGTGAAGCAAGGCGATGGCGATCATGATGCGCTGACGCATCCCGCCGGAGAACTCGTGCGGGTGATTGTCGATACGGCGGGCGGCGTCGGGGATGCCGACGCGAGTCAGCGCGTCGATGGTCCGTTGGCGCACGACGCTCTTGGACTCCCGGGTCTGTTGATGGGCGCGTTGCGCGTCGATCATCTGCTGACCGATGGTGAAGGTGGGATTGAGGCTCGTCAGAGGGTCTTGAAAGATCATCGCCACGCCCTGACCACGCAAGGTGCGCAGCTCGCCCGCAGACAGGCTCGCAAGGTCCCGGCCGGCGAACATGACGTGGCCCCCGACGATCTCGCCGTTCGGCGCAAGCAGCCGCAGCAGCGCCGCGCCCAGGGTCGACTTGCCACATCCAGATTCACCCACCACCCCCACAATCTGGCCCTCGCGCACCTCGAAGCACACATCGGACAGCGCGGGCAGGGTCCCGGCGTCGGTGTGATAGACAACCTCCAGGCCATCCACCGTGAGCAGCGGCTGCGTCACCGCTTCCTCCAGCGACGGGTGCCCGAAAGCTTGGGGTCGAGTACGTCGCGCAGGGTCTCGCCGAGCATGGCGAAACCGAGCGTGGTCAGCATCAGCGCCGCGCTGGCCGCGATGATCGCCCACGGCGAGATAAGAACGTACCTGAAGCCGTCGGAGAGAAGCGCGCCCCACGAAGGACTGGGAGGCGGCACGCCCAGGCCGAGAAACGCCAGCCCGGCCTCGATGGCGATGGCGCTCGGGATGTCCATGGCGGTGAGGATGAAGAGCGGCGCGGCGATGTTGGGCAGAAGATGATGCACGGCGATCCGCGTGGTGCCCGCGCCCAGTGACACCTCCGCCTCGACGTACTGGTTCTGCTTGGCGGCGCGCGTCATGGCGCGCACGACGCGCGCATAACCCGGCGCGAGCGCCACGCCGATGACGATCACCACGTTGCGCAGAGACGGTCCCAGGACGGCCAGAAGGGCCAAGGCGAGGATCACCGCGGGAAAGGCCTGGATCGCGTCCATGCCGACGATGGCGACCTGGTCGACGCTCCTGCCCACGTAGCCTGAGATCAGACCGGTGAGCATACCGACGAACATGGCGATCAACACCGCGGGGATGGCCACGCCCAGGGCGATCCGCGCGCCGAAGATCACCCGGGACAGCAGATCACGACCGAGCTCATCGGTCCCGAGGAGGTGCTTCAACGACGGTCCCTGGAGGCGCTCCACGATGCTCTGGTCGTAGGGGCCGTACGGCGCCACCACAGGGGCGGCGACGACGACCACGAAGAGCAGGCAGACGACGAGCAGCCCGAACAGGCCGGCAGGCCGCCGCGCAACTTCGCGGATGAGCCGGCCCAGCCGGGTCATCACGCCGCCGCCCGCCGGCGCTCTGACGACCGCCGCCTCACCGCCCTGTGACGCCACCGCCACGGCTAGGAGGACACTCTGATCCGCGGGTCGACCATGTGGTAGACGAAATCGGTGAGCAGATTGACCGCCACGAAGAGAAGGGCGACGACGAGCACTCCGCCGCGGACGATGGGATAGTTACGCGTCTGGATGGAGTTGTAGATGAGCATGCCGAGCCCGGCGCGCGCGAAGATCACCTCAACGAAGATCGCGCCCCCCAGTAGCGTCCCCAGGCCGACCCCCACGACGGCGATCGTCGGGATGACGGCGTTGCGCAGGGCATACTTGTAGACCACCAGGCGGTCACGTATGCCCTGGGAGCGCGCCGCGAGGATGTAGCGCTCGTTGAGCACCTCGAGCATGCTCGTGCGCACCAGTCGCGCGAGATACCCGATCCAGGTCACGGCCAGAGCGATGGCCGGCAGCATGAGATGCGTCAGGTAGTCCCCCGGGTCCGAGAGACTCCCCGTGCCGGTCGCCGGCAGGATGGGCCAGTGCACCGAGAAGACGAGGAGCAACAGGAGGCCGGCCACGTAGGCGGGCATCGTGATCAGCGAGATCGTCGCCACCGCGGTCACGCGGTCCAGCCAGCCACCGGGATGCGTCGCCGCATACACGCCCAGGGGGACCCCCAGCAGACCGGCGAGAGCCAGACTGGCCAGGGCGAGTATGGCGGTATGCGGCAGAGCGGTCCAGATCAGCGAAGTTACCGACCGCTGGCTCTGGAAGTCCACTCCAAGGTCACCGCGCAGGGCATTCGTGAAGAAGTAGTACACCTGCGCCGGGACCGGCTTGTCGAGGTACATGTCGTGGCGCACAGACTGGACCACGGACTCGGGCGCTTTGGCGCCCAGGACAAGCCTCACAGGGTCGCCGGGGACGAGCTGGATGAGGAGCGCCAGGAACGTCATGATGAGCAGCACGACAAAGAACGTCATCACCAGGCGCCGCAGCGCGTAGTCCAGCATCGCCGGTCTCCTCCGCCCTTCGCCTTACGCTCCGGTGAACCTCCAGAAGATGGGATCGCCGTCAGGCCGGAAGAAGGCGCTGAGGGCCTTCTTGTACGCGTAGGGATTGGTCACGTAGGCGATCCAGACCATGTTCGCATCGGCGTCCCAGACCTTCTGCATCTCGATGTAGATCTCCGTGCGCTTGGCCACGTCGAGCGTGCGCGTGCCCTCGGCGTACAGTTGATCGAACTGCTCGTTGGACCAGTCGCACCAGTTCCAGAGGCCGATCTGGTCGGTCGTCCACCACTCCATCGACCAGGCCGGGTCGGGCTCGGTGACGTAATAGCTGTACACCATCTGACGCTTCTCGCCGCCGCCGCCGACACCGGGGATGCTCCAGAAGGCCGCGGCATCCTGCACGTTGATGGTCACATCGATGCCGATCTCGGCGAGGTTCTCCTGGACGACCTGCGCGACCACCTTGTCGGCGGCCGCGTCGACGCACGTGAAGGAGAGTTTGGCGTTCGATACGCCGGCGGCCTGCATCGATGCCTTGGCCGCGGCGACGTCCCTGGGGTACTCGGGGGCGTCGGGCCAGTAACCAAGCCCCATGGTCTCTGGGATGATGGCCCGGGCGGGCTGCCACACGCCGTCGTAGGCGGCCTGGATGATGCCCGGCACGTCGATCGCCTGGCGGATCGCCTTACGCACGTCAATGTTGGACAGCACCGGATCCTTGACGCTCATCGCGATCCACTCATAGTTCAGCGACGCCGTCTTGGCCAGATTGAAGTCCGACGAGCCACTGACCAGATCCACATAGGCGGTCGAGATCTGCGCGAAAGCGAGATCGCCCGATTGCAGCGCGGTCTGTGCCGCGCCGTCGTCGGTGATGAGCTGGAAGACAAGGGCATCGGCGGCGGCCGGAGGGGCGTAGGCCGAGTTGGCGCCGCCGTACTTGGCGAACCGCGTCAGCGTGAGCTTCTGCTTGGGGATCCATTCGGTGAACTCGTAGGGACCGGTGCCGACCGGGTTCCTCACGTAGCCCTTGCCGAGTTCGGTCACCGCCTTCTTCGACATGATCTTGCCGCTGAGCACCGGGAGCGTGCTTCTCATGAGGGGCGCGAAGGGCTCCTTCATGATGATGGTGCCGCTGTACGTGGACTCGACCGTGACCTCCTTGAGCGCGGCCCAGTCCGCTTGATAGGCGGCCGCGACCTTGGGCTTGGTGAGGCCGGCAATGCGCTCGAACGAGAACTTCACGTCTTCAGCCGTGACCTCGCCGTAGTCCCGGTGGAACGGGATGCCCTGCTTCAGGGTGAACTTGTAGCTCAGGCCGTCACTGGAGGGCTCGAAGCTCTCGGCCAGCGTGTTCACGACCTCCCAGGTGCCGGGCTTGTAGCTCACCAGGCCCTCGGAGATGGCATCCAGCGTGTACACATCGACCGGCGAGCTCCAGTTCGCGGGGTCGAGAGTGCCGACCTCGAGCGTGCTGCGAGCGGTGAGCGTGCCCAGCGCCTGCGGGCTGGCTGACGTTGACGCCGTGCCGCCGTCGCTGCCGCCGCCGCAGGCGGCGAGGAGGCTCCCCGCCGCCGAGACCGACAGACCGAGCACCGCGGCTCGCTGAAGGAACTGCCTGCGCGTCAATCGGCCAGCGCACACACCCTGAACCAGGTCCTGCATCACATCGAGTCTGCTTGCCATTGCCCCCCCAATCATCGCCGATGCCCGTGGAACCCCGTTTCTCTGGGTCGGACGCAGCCTTGGAGTTCCGCCCCTGAGTCGTAAATCCAACTCTAGTACACTAGCGCACCGGCTTCAAGGACATCCTATGCGGAAATCCGGAGAGAAAACGAATATCATTCGCCCTCGGGCGCAGAGTCTGAACGGCGTGCGCGTCGGGACCGGCGCCGGGAAGGCCGGGGGGCGGGGAGCGAGTCTGCGCTCCCCGCCCCCCGACTGCCGTTCGGCTGAGAACCGGATCACACGTCGATGTCGAGACCGCCCTCGTCGATCCAGCTCATCATGCCGCGCAGCTCTTTGCCGACCGTCTCGATGAGGTGCTCCTTGCCTTGGCGCTGCAGCGCATTGAACACGGGGCGATTGGCCATGTTCTCGAGGATCCACTCGCGCGCGAACTCGCCGCTCTGGATCTCGGCGAGCAGCTCGCGCATGGTCTCGCGCACGTTCTCGTCGATGACGCGCGGGCCACGCGTGAGGTCGCCGTACTCGGCGGTATCGCTGATGCTGTAGCGCATCCCGGCGATGCCCTTCTCCCACATGAGGTCGACGATGAGCTTGAGCTCGTGGAGGCATTCGAAGTAGGCGATCTCGGGCTGATAGCCCGCCTCGACGAGAGTGTCGAAGCCGGCGGTCACGAGCTCCATGGCGCCGCCGCAGAGCACGGCCTGCTCGCCGAAGAGGTCGGTCTCGGTCTCTTCGGCGAACGTGGTATCGAGCCCGCCGGCGCGCAGGCCGCCGATGCCGCCGGCGTAGGCCAGCGCCTGGGCCTGCGCCTTGCCGCTGGCGTCCTGATACACGGCGATGACCACGGGCACGCCTTTGCCCTCGACGTACTGGCGACGGACGATGTGGCCGGGGCCCTTGGGCGCCACCATGCTCACGTCCACCGTCCTCGGCGGCACGATCTGGCCGTAGTGGATGTTGAAGCCGTGCGCGAACATCAGCGTGGCGCCGTCCTTGAGGTTAGGGCCCACGTCGTTCTTGTAGATGATCGCCTGCGTCTGGTCGGGCACGAGCATCATGACGACGTCGGCGCGCTTGGTGGCCT
>Ga0315290_10003473_pt1 | contig 11256 bp, 7 predicted proteins | sample YL17G12_0_MG_FD_203627 | JGI IMG/M metagenome (GOLD analysis project Ga0315290, IMG submission 203627) | Sediment microbial communities from Yellowstone Lake, YNP, Wyoming, USA - YL17G12_0 | ecosystem: Environmental > Aquatic > Freshwater > Lake > Sediment | place: USA: Wyoming | collected...
CGCCGGTCAGGGCGAGGATCGCGCGCAGCCGTTCCAGGGTCTGGCGATCCAACACCCGCAACCCGCCGTTGGCGTCGATCAGCCCTCCCTGCTGAAGGGCGGCCCGCCACTCCGCTTCGTCCAGCGCGACGCCGTCGCACCGGATCTCCGGACGGATTTCAAACCAGTCGATCCCGGCCCCTTCCGGCTCGACACGCTCCACCTGAGCAGAGCAATCCCATCGAGAAGGCTTGATGGGCTTGCCCTCATATAGCAATGCAATCCCGGCGGACGTGAGCCTGTCCAAGAGAGCCGGCAATCCTTGGAACAACCGCGGTGCGTCAATCATCATCTCATCGCAGCGCCGCATGCCGCGAAAGATTTCCTGGCCGAACACGTCGAAGGGAATCCTGAACAGCCACACCTCACGGGCCTTGTCCACGGGCTGCAGTTCCCATTTCCCTGCGTGAGTCTGTAGGCGCACATCTGTCCGGGCATAGCCCGACAGGTGCTGTTTGAGCCAATGCGCGGCCTCGTCGCTGACGGCACGGGTCCAGCCCTCCAGGCCGAGGACCGTTTTGATGCGTTGGTCTCGCTCCTTGGCCTCGCGCACAGACAGAAGGCTGAAGAACGTGTCGTAGAGCACGGCCTTTCGTTTGTGTGCGCGCAACGCACCGGAAACGGCACGCCCTTGCTCCAACGCCGAGAAGAATCCAAAGGTTGAGACGCTCGGAGCAAACCGGACATCACCGCGGCGGCATTGCGCCTGCAGCGTCCATGAGGTGGACCGATGGTCTTCGGCGCCGGACGGAGGCTTCAGGATCAGGGCACACGACAGCGCATCACCCGCAGAAGGCGACGCAGGGCGTTGCACCGAAACTTCCTGGCCCTCTACCTTCAGCAGGAGATCTCGCACAATCCGGTTGGCCTGCCTTTGAAGCACCTCGATTTGCGCGGACTGAAACTCGTCCAGCGAGATCGTAAACTCCGTATCCTGGTCGGCGCCTTGCCACCGCCCATACCCGGACTCGCCCGGTAACGGCACCGCGCGGAATCCTTCGTTGAAATCGTCATAGGGATCGAAGAATGGATCGCCCCCCTTGAAGCGTTGCAGCAAGGAACGGAACAACGCCCACCCCTGTTCGTCCTTCAAATAGAGAAGCCGCCTGCCGCTCAGATCGGCCACAAACGTCCTGAAGCGCACGATCCGTTCAAGAGGAACCTCGTCGGCGAGGCAGACCGCGCGAACCCTGATCTGGCCGCCGACAAGGTCGATCTCCGTCTTACTCCGGCACTTGACTGACTGGCTCCAGTGAAGCGGGATCGATTCCCGGCCAGACACCAGCACGATCGGGTAGGGCCTGTCGTAAACCCTGAGATAGTGGAGCAAGGGGTCTTCCCCGAACCCGGACATGAACCAGGACGCATTAAGGAGAGGAACCAGTTCAGGTGGAATTGCGGCGCCCCATCCCCCGGACAGCGGCACGCCATTCCTATGGATCAGGAGCTGCGGATGCAGGTGACGGGCATCGATAACGATCTCATAGGCCGGTCCCTTGCGGGCCGGTCCTTTACGGGCCACTCCGGCAGGAGACGATCTTGGCGCCCTGTCTAGATCCTGGATGCTGCCGAGCAACTCAGCTCGAAGCCCAGGCAGCTCGCTTTGTCGCCCGCCCGGCAATCTGAACATCTCCGGTGAGAGCAAGTGCTTGGTCGTGAAGTAGGCACATAACACATGTTTGCACAGCCCGCCGGGGTCCCAGGCCGGACAATCGCAGGAGGCCGCAAGGAACCCGTCACCGATGGAAAAGACGACCTCGTAGAGCCTGGTTCCTTGTACCTCCGCCGTCAGCGTTGCGCGGTCATGGCTCCAGGCATAATGCTGAAGCCGCTGCTCTTGGTAATAGTCGTATCCACGGACGACGGATGCCTTCGGGGCCATCGTATAGACAGCGTTGGCCGATATGGCACGAAACGCGGCGAGGAGCGCGAATGATTCGGGAGCAGGGCGCGAAGCGACAGTCCCCTTCCCGGACATGGGACTATCCCCCTGCCCGCGACGGGATGAGGTCTTCTTCCGCATAGAGCATCACTATAAGCGGGAGAGAGGAACGGCATCAAGGTGTGCGGTGACGAATACTCGATCGGGTACCTGTGTCGGTCCCATCACGCGAACCAGCGGCTCGCCAATCGATACACGTCATGGAGACCAAACGGAAGATACTACTTGGCAGAACTGGCCTTGAATCTCACTGCAACCTCGGCTACACGCCGGCCTAATTCCTTGGCGTCGGCCAACTCCTTCTTGTCGATGCCGGGGCTGTCTCCCTCGGTCGTCGCAGATGCGCCGAAGGCCCCACCCCCACTGACGACGATCATCTGATTTCCCAGCATCGCGGCAAGGATCGTCAACATCGTCAGTTCCTTCCCACTCGACACCTGACCACCCGTGGCAAAGGCCGCGCCGATCTTGTTCTTCATCTTGAATTCGGGGAACACACCGAATTTAAACTGCCAGTTATCGAAGAAGGTTTTCACCTCGCCCGACATGTTCGACCAATAGACCGGCGAGCCGACCACGACCGCATCGGCGGAGAACAAATCATCCGCCGTCACCTGGCCGACTCGCTTCAACAGCGCCTTGGTGCCGGGAACGCTCTTCACGCCATCGACCACCGCTTCGGCCATGCGTTCCGTATTGCCGGAGAGCGAATGGTAGGTCACGAGCACCTTCACCAGCTGGGCCGGCTCGTCGGCGAACGTCTCGCCTGAGCCGGTGGCCGGCACCAGAAGAAGGGCACACAGACACAGAAAACCAATGAGGCGGAATCGTGAAATAGAGGTGAGAGACAAAAACATCGACTCACAGAGAGAAGGAAAGAGCGCGCAGGATTAGCACCGGTTCAACGACGGACAATTTCTTCTTCCATCCGTTCTTCAACGGAGACTTCCGTCAACGTTCCGCGATAGTCGCACTTGTGACAGCGAACCCGCCATTCTTCGATCCACTTTTCTTGCACGTACGACTGCCGACACTTCGGGCACACAAACACGCCTTTGACGTAGTGCACTTTCCGCGTCTCTTTCATGCGCCCCCCGTTTGCTTGTCCTGGCCGAGGATGGCATAGGCAACAGCGCGATTGCAAGACACCCATAGCCCGCATTATTCATGAGCGCTTCTGCTGCAATCGCCGATCCGCTGCTACGACGAGCCTTCGGTCAGCGGGCTCGCCCCTCGGCCCCCCACCCTCACCCTCCCCCATAATATGGGGGAGGGTGAGGGAGGGGGGCCGACGAACCGTCATGGATAATGCTGGCAGCCAGAATCTCCAACGGTCCCATGCCGCCGCACACGGCCTCCGGCTTGACTCGTCATCGGCTGGCCGATAGGATGCCGCCGTGCAACGACGCCGATCACTTGCGCTTTTCTTCATCCTCCTCCTCTCCTTCCCCTGCTATACCCTGGCTGGGACCGATCCGGCCATGCCCGGGCTGATCCCGATTACCCTCCCGGGGGGCACCATCATTCATGCGGAGTTGGCCGACACGCCTCAACAACGTGCAGAGGGATTGATGTACCGCGAGCATTTAGGCGCCGACCGCGGCATGCTCTTCATATTCTTGCAAGCGCAGGCTTGGACATTTTGGATGAAGAACACAAAGATACCGCTCGATATTATTTGGATGAATGAAAAAAAGCAGATCATCCATCTGGAACAGAATGTCCCGATCTGCACGAGAACAGACGACAGCTGCCCCCAATATCGGCCAAACGAGGGCGCGCTCTATGTCTTGGAACTCGCGGGGGGCCGAGCTGAGAGTTTGAAGTTGCAGCGGGGATCGAAACTTCAGTTCCGGGTTCCGTAGGCCTAGCCAGGCTGCAGTATTGGGCACGTCCGAAACTCAATGGTCCGCAGGATGCTCAAAAAGTTCGTCCAGCAAGGCCGCAGCCGATGGAAGCACCGGAGGCGTAGCCTCTGGGCTACGTTGAGGATGCTTTCGAGGTGAGAACGAAGCTGGCGAGCTTTTTCAGCATCCGGCCCCTAGGACCGTTCCTGCCAGGCTCGCAGCCGTTTAGCCGTAATCACCCCGTCCACACGCTCAACGGCTTTCAGCACCTGATCGAGATGGTGGGTGTCTGAAACTTCCACAACAAAATCCAGCACAGCTTTCCGATCTTCCCGCGTCGTAATCTCGGCGCGGCTGATGTTGGCGTGACAGGCCGCAATCGCGGAGGACACATTCGCCAGCACGCCGGTCTTATCGACGGCCATGACGGACACTTTGACCGAGTGCGTGCCGGGCGTGGCAGAGTCCCACTCCACTTCCACCAGCCGCTCCTTATCATAGTCCAGGGCCGCAAGATTCGGGCAGTCGACGGCATGGATCGTCAGCCCGCGGCCACGAGTAATATACCCGAGGATACGGTCGCCGGGCACGGGATGGCAACAGCGAGACAGCTGCATCAGCAAATCCCGAGACCCTTTGACCTGTGCGCCGGTGCCGTCGCTCTTCCCGCCTATCGCTTTGCGCGGGGCGGGACGTTCCAGAGCCGGCGCCTGCGCCCCGGAGGACGGGGCGGCCAGTTTGCCGATGACCTGTGACGTCGCCACGCGGCCGAAACCCACGGCTGCAGTCAACTCCTCGGTGCTATCGAATCCCGACTGACGAGCGGCTTCCAGGAGCTCCGCCGATTTGAACATCCGGGCCGGTGCCATTCCATGACGGCGGAACTCCGACTCCAGCAAGCGACGGCCGATCTCGATACTCCGCTTCTGTTCTTCAAGCTTGATCCAATGCTTGATCTTGGTCTTCGCGCGCGAGGTGTGGACAAACTTCAACCAGTCCTTGTGCGGCGTTTGCGTGGGTGAAATCAGAATTTCGACCGTATCTCCGCTGGCCAGTTGATGCTTGAGCGGCACGATCTTCCCGTCCACCTTGGCCCCGACACAATGGTCCCCGACCTCGGTGTGAATCGCGTATGCAAAATCAACGGGTGTCGATCCTTTCGGCAACTCTTTCACAATCCCTTTGGGCGTGAACACATAGACCACGTCGTGGAAGAGATCGAGCTTCACCGAGTCCATGAACTGCCGGTTATCCGTCAAATCTTCATGCCATTCGACGAACTGGTGGAGCCAGCCGAAGGCCTTGCTGTCACGATCTGCGACGTGTCCTTGTTCTTTATACTTCCAGTGCGCGGCGATGCCGTGTTCGGCGAGGCGATGCATGTCCTCCGTGCGGATCTGGAACTCGACATGCTCCCCCTTCGGGCCCACCACCGTCGTATGGAGGGACTGATAGAGATTGGACTTCGGAATCGCGATGTAGTCTTTGAAGCGCCCCGGCACGGGCCGCCAGAGTGAATGGATCACGCCGAGCACGGCATAGCAGTTCATCTTGAGATCCGTCACGATCCGCAGCGCAGTCAGGTCATAGACCTCTTCGAACGTAATCGACTGCTTATTCATCTTTTGGTAAATGCCGTAGAGATGTTTGGGGCGGCCGTAGACGTGTCCCACCAATCCGTTCTCCTGCATGGCCTTCTGCACGAGCTGGCGAACTTCATCAATGTACTGCTGCCGATCCTCGTCCCGTTTCGCCACGCGGACACGCAACGTCTCGTAGACCTCCGGTTTGAGGTGCTTGAGACACAGGTCTTCCAGCTCATTCTTGATCCACCCGATTCCAAGGCGATTGGCCAACGGCGCATAGATCTCCAGCGTCTCCTGGGCGATCTCCTGCCGCTTGGCCTCGCTGAGATGTTCCAAGGTGCGCATGTTGTGCAGCCGGTCGGCGAGCTTGATGAGGACGACCCGGATGTCGTCCGCCATCGAGAGCACCATTTTGCGGAAATTTTCCGCCTGCTTTTCTTCATAGTTTCGGAAAGCGATCTTGCCGATCTTGGTCACTCCGTCGACTAGATGCATCACGTCCTTCCCGAACTCCTTTTCGAGTTCGTCAGGCGTCGCGACGGTATCTTCAAGAGTATCGTGCAACAGTGCTGCGACGATGGCAGTGACGTCCGTTTTGAGCGAGGTCAGGACTCCGGCGACGGCGATGGGATGTTGAAGGTAGGGTTCTCCGGACCGACGAAGTTGCCCTTCGTGCGCTTTCGCAGAAAACTCGTAGGCCTTGCGGACTAGGCCGAGGTCGGCATCAGCAGAATAGCTTCTGATCCGATCCAGCAGCTGGCCGAGATCTGTGACGGTTTGGTACACCATGGTTCGCTCACTCCATCACACTCGGTCGAACATCGCGAATGCGGAGCTGAATCCGGTCACGGCCGTTCCAGTGATTCAGTTCCGGCGTGAAGGCCAGATCGACCGGGGCGCGGGACGGAATACCCCGTTCCAGCAACGACGTCATGCCGAATCCGATACTATCGAACGGCAGCGATGCCCCTTGCCGCACGGTCATTTTCAGATGTTTCTCACCGACGGTACGTGAGTCCATCACTTCGAGACGGGTCACGGCAAACGTGGGCTCGGGATTGCCCGCGCCGAACGGATGCAACGAACCGATTTCCTGGATCAACTGCAGATTCACTTCGTCCAAACGCACCTCGGCATCGACGTTCAACGTCGGGACCTTGGCACCGCCGTGGGTCCACCCGGCCGCCACATCGGAGAATCTGGCACGAAACTCGTTGATCCGGGACTCTCGAATCGTCACACCTGCGGCGCTCGGATGTCCGCCAAAAGCCTCCAGCATCTCCCGGCAGGAAGCCAATCCTTCATAGAGATCAAACCCGCCGGTCGTCCGCGCCGAGCCTTTGGCAATGCCCTGCTCGTTGATGGCCATAACAATCGCCGGGCGCTGAAACCGATCGACCAAGCGCGCCGCGACAATGCCGACAACTCCAAGATGCCAGTGCCGAGAGGCCAGTACGAGTGCGGGCGGCAATTCTTGATCCTTCAACGAGGCCAGCGCCTCCGCCAGGATATCCACTTCGATACGCTGCCGTTCCCGATTCAGTTGCTCAAGCCGGTCTGCCAACTGCTGCGCCTCGGCCGGGTTGTCGGTCGTCAACAACCGCACACCCAACATGGCATCATCCAATCGCCCTGCAGCATTGATGCGTGGCGCCAGCTTGAAGGCGATCGTTTCCGCCGTGCAATCCCGCGTCACCCCCGCCACCTGCTTCAATGCCCGAACGCCGCAGCGCGCGCCGCGCGACAACTGGAGCAGCCCTTCGCGCACAAAGTTTCGATTCTCATCGTGCAACGGTACGACGTCGGCAACCGTCGCCAGCGCCACGAGATCGAGCAACGACTCCAACGGTACCCCGGCCACCCCATAGCGCAGCTGGTAGGCCTGCGCTACCTTGTACGCCAACGCCGCGGAACAGAGGCCACGAAAGGGATAGAGGGCACCGGCTCGATGGGGGTTGAGCACCGCCACAGCCGGCGGCATCTCCTCGTCGGTCTGATGATGGTCTGTCACCACCACATCCATGCCGAGCTGGGCCGCCAATGCGATTTCTTTATGTGAGGTCGTGCCGCAATCGGACGTCACCAACAGCGAGATGCCTTCGTCATGCAAGCGTTGAACGGCGCCGAGGTTGAGTCCATAGCCTTCGCGCAACCGATGCGGAACATAGGCACGAACCTGTGCACCCAACCCGCCAAAGAACGACATGTAGACGCTGGTCGCGGTAATCCCGTCAACATCGTAGTCGCCGTAAAAACAGATCGGCTCCTGAGTCGTCACGGCGCGATGCAACCGTTCGATCGCCTGCTCCATGTCGGGGATCAAAAACGGATCATGCGGCGCCTGCAGCGACATCCATGTCATCGCTTCATCCGGCGTGGTCACGCCACGAGCCAGGAACAGCGAGGCGGTGGCAGGAGAAATAGAGAGGGCCTGGGCTAACGAAGCCCGCTGAGACAGATTGATATCACGGAAGACCCAGAGCTTGGACTTCATGAGGACCTCTTGAATGATTCTGAGTCTCGACAGAAGCTAACTATCTGAGAATTAAAGGGATACTAGCCGCTCAGCCCTGTGTTGTCAAACCGGAAGGACGGGTTGATCCGGTTCATTTGGTTTGTGTTGGTAACTACTCAGGTAGATAGGCTGAAGGTGTTCAGGCTGAAGGTCGGAGTTCCGAACACTTCAGCCTTCAGCCTGAACACCTGAGTAGTTACCAGCATTCTGCTAAACACCGAGGTGTGATGAGAGGAAGGAAAAGAAGGGAGTAGGTCCACCCGACTACTGGTGCTACTCCCCCCCTTTTTGCACGTAGTTCTTGACGAATTCTTCTGCGTTCTTTTCGAGCACGTCGTCGATTTCATCGACCAGCTTATCGATGTCTTCTTTCATCTTCTTGCCGGCTTCGATGACCTTCGGATTGGCCTTAACGTCGTCTTTCCCCTGCGGCTCTCGCCTGGGTTCCTGCTTGCGCTCTTGTTTCTCCATCCGAGCACCTCCCGTGATTCTGGGAAACTCTCGTGGATCAGCCACCAGCGTGATCCCTTACGATCACCTTACTCCACGATTCTTTCAGCCGTCAAGCCAACCAGGGAATCGTCTCTCGTCACTCGTGAAGCGTATCTCGCAAGGGTAAGAGCGTATGGCTAATGGCTTATAGCTGATGGCAAAGACGCCCACTCATCATTACGGACCATACGCTATTGGCTATACGCCATATGCTCTGTTCTTCGAACGAGAGACGAACGACGCGTGTCGCGCTGTTACACAAGCAGCGACACTATCAGCAAGGCCACAATGTTGATGACCTTAATCATCGGATTGATCGCCGGACCAGCTGTATCCTTATAGGGATCGCCGACCGTGTCGCCCGTCACCGCAGCCTTGTGCGTGTCCGTCCCCTTCTTGCCCTGCTCTTCAATATACTTCTTGGCGTTGTCCCAGGCGCCGCCACCACTCGTCATCGAGATCGCGACGAACAACCCGGTCACAATACTGCCGACGAGCATGCCGCCCAAGGCTTGAGGCCCCAGGACCACGCCGACCACAATCGGCGAGATGACCGGGATCAATCCAGGCACCATCATCTTTTTGATCGCCGCCTGCGTCACGATATCCACGCAAGTCCCGTATTCCGGCTTGCCGGTTCCCTCCATGATCCCCTTGATCGTCCGGAACTGCCTGCGCACCTCTTCCACCACGAGGCCGGCTGCCTCTCCCACCGCTTTCATACAGAGGGCCCCGAAGATAAAGGGCAGCATCCCGCCCAAGAAGAGTCCGACCAGGACGGAAGGATTGGAGAGGTCGAACGTGCTCGCCCCGCTGCCTTTTGCCACCTCACGTGCATATTCGGCAAACAGCACCACCGCCGCAAGACCAGCCGATCCGATTGCATAGCCCTTGGTCACCGCTTTCGTCGTGTTGCCGACCGCATCCAATGGATCGGTGATGTCCCGCACCTCTTTGCCGAGATGGGCCATCTCCGCGATACCGCCTGCGTTGTCCGTGATCGGACCGAACGCATCGATCGCCACCACGATTCCGGCCATCGACAACATCGACACCGCCGCAACGGCCACGCCGTACAAGCCGCCCGATGCCGCGCCGCCGCAGATCCAGTAGCTCAAAAGAATCGCGCCCCCGATCACCACCACCGGCCAGGCTGTAGACTCCATCCCAACCGCCAGCCCGGCGATGATGTTGGTCGCATGGCCCGTTTCACTGGCCTTGGCAATAGCCTTGACCGGCCTATAACTCTTGGAGGTGTAGTAATCGGTGATAAAGACGAGCGCCAGGGTCACAGCCAACCCAATCAACGATGCGAGGTAGTAGCTCAACCCACTCACGCCGCCCACGCCATCCATAATTGAGGAGGTCACGGGATAGAAGGCAATTGCGGCAATGCCACCAGCCACAAACAAGCCCTTATAGAGCGCCGGCATAATCTCGCCGCCCTGGCTCACCTTCACAAAGAAAATACCGATGATCGTCGCAAAGATCGTCACGCCTCCGAGGGCAAGAGGAAACAGAATCGGGGCGCTGACTCCCTTGAACAGTGTGAAAGCCAAGACCATCGCCGCCACCGTCGTCACCGCATAGGTCTCGAAAAGATCAGCAGCCATACCGGCACAATCGCCGACGTTATCGCCGACGTTATCCGCAATAACAGCCGGGTTGCGGGGATCGTCTTCCGGAATGCCTGCTTCGAGTTTCCCCACGAGGTCTGCGCCGACGTCTGCCGCTTTCGTATAGATACCACCGCCCACACGGGCAAACACCGAAATCAAGCTCCCGCCGAACCCAAGACTCAGCAACGCATGGATCGCCTTCTCCTGCCCAGCAAACTGCGATGCCACCGTATAGAAGAGGGTAATAGCCAGCAGGCCCAAGCCGATCAGCAAGAGCCCCGTCACTGCGCCGCCACGAAACGCCACCGTCAGCGCCGCATTCATCCCTTTATGAGCAGCCTGGGCCGTCCGCACGTTCGCGCGCACCGCAATGACCATACCCACATACCCAGCCAGCGACGACGCTCCGGCGCCGATCAAAAATCCGACCGCGGTCAGTAAACCGAATTTGTCGGAGATCGCTCCCGCTCCCCACAGCAGGGCGAATAACACTGCGGCAACGACGCCGACGGTCCGGTACTGGCGATTCAGGTAGGCGCTCGCGCCTTCCTGGATGGCCTTCGCAATTTCCTGCATCTTCGGGTTGCCGGCATCGAGTTTGAACACCCACATGGCCAGGTACAGGCCGTAGATAATGCCGGTCACCGCCGCAACCAACGCAAACGTAATAATGGCCGAGTCGCTCACAGTGCTCTCCTCCCAATGAGTTCAAGGGATCTTTATGTCACACGGTTCCCCATGGCTTCAACCCATCAAAAGTACGTGTGGGGGGAAAACCGCAGGGTGGTGCAGGTCCAGTCGAAGCTAACTACCCGAAAAGTTGGGCCATTCTATACAGATGAGAGGAAGGGATCAAGGTGAAAAGAGAGGGGGAGGGTGGGAAAGAGGTGATAGCGGTAGTCTGGATCATCCCCCTTGCTCACGGAGGCCGCACGATGAAGCGGTGCTCCCTCGACGTGCGCAGGGGGGACAATCCAGACCACCTCCTTGGAGCGGTGGAGGGAAGGTGAAGCTAGGTGAACGCGCGCAGGGAAGAATTGACCGGGCCTCATCTCTTTCAACAAGGAGTCTGGTTTGCGGTTCAAAAATAGACTTGTTATATTGCGCGGCGGAGGAAATGCTCGTGGGCGTGGCGCCGAATTATATTTTGGTAGAGGGGCAGACGTTCAGCAAGGCGCAGCTGCCGCTGGACAACCACGTCTATAAGAACTGTGCG
>Ga0315290_10003476_pt1 | contig 11250 bp, 9 predicted proteins | sample YL17G12_0_MG_FD_203627 | JGI IMG/M metagenome (GOLD analysis project Ga0315290, IMG submission 203627) | Sediment microbial communities from Yellowstone Lake, YNP, Wyoming, USA - YL17G12_0 | ecosystem: Environmental > Aquatic > Freshwater > Lake > Sediment | place: USA: Wyoming | collected...
CTCAGCGATCGGCCCGAGGCGGTCGGGCTCTTCGACATCTTCTCTCCCGAGCTTGATCATGTACTCGCGCGCGACCCGATACTTCATCCCATCCAGGTCGACCCGTCGCACCCGGATCCTGCCGGTCGACGGATCCACAAACGCATCGAACTGGACCGGAACGAGCTCGCCCTCCTGCAGGGTGATCATCGCCCCGATCTCGGCTCCGTCGCGCGCCTTCAACTCCCTGAGATAGTTGACGGCTCCCCACCCCAGATCCTTGGTGTAGTCGATGTCGAACGGGATGGGCGGAGCGCTTCGCAGCTCGTAGCCGATGTTCTTGGCTACGACCGCGGACCTCAGCCCGCGCGCCTTCAACCGCTCCTTCAGCAGCTTGGCCACCAGGCGATGGAGGTTCAACTCGGCGAGCCTGATGTGGCCGTGCTCATCGCGTTCGACATCCGGCATGGCCTCGGTGAGCTCCTCGTCCGACAGGCGCAGGCCGATCCCCTCGGCGAGGACGGCCACGCCGAACGGTCTGCCGCTGGCGATCCGCTTCAGCATCGAACACTCGACGATGTCCACCAGGTGCCTGAGCGAGATCGGCTCTCCTTCGGGGAACTCCTCAGCGATGACCGCGAGCGTCGCGCCCGCGGCCTTGGTTAGACCCAGCGCCAGATGCCCTGCCGAGCGCCCCATCGCCACGACCACGAACCAGCGCTTCGTCGCCTGCGCGTCGGTCATGAGGTTGGTGAGCAGGTTCACGCCGACGTGACGAGCGGTCTCGAAACCGAAGGTGGGCATGTTGTTCGGCAGGGGGAGATCGTTGTCGATCGTCTTCGGCACGTGGACCACCTTCATGCGCCCGCCGCCCTCGTGGGCGAGCCGTGTGGCCGAATACGCGGTGTCCTCTCCGCCGATGGTCACCAGAGCGTCGATCCCGGCAGACCTGAGGGCCTTGACGCAGTTGTGCATGCGCCATTCCGGGTCCTCGGCGTCTTCGTCACGGATGGTCGGATTGGCTCGCGACGTGTAGAGGATCGTTCCGCCGGAACCATGGATACGGGAAACGTCGTTGATGGCGAGAGGGATGATCTGATCGGTCCGGCCCTCTATCAGGTGCTCGAAACCGTCGAGGATGCCCACGACCTCGAATCCGGAGTTGATCGACTCGATGGTGACAGCAGAGATGACGGAGTTCATCCCGGGAGCTGGACCGCCTCCGCAGAGGATGCCGATCTTCACCGTTCGCTCCGCCTGTGGGCTTTCTCGATCTCGTCGGAACCCGCCTCCGGCACGGGCGCCTCGCCGGCTTGTTCCTCGGCGGCGGCAAGCCTCGCCCGGTACTTCGACGCGTACTCGTCCACGTACTCCTGACCCGACAGCGACATGATCTCGTACATGACCTCATCGGTGATGGACCTCAGGACGAACTTGTCCCGTTCCTCGCCGAAGTGGTCCTCGAACGTCAGCGGCTTGCCGAACACCACGCGAACCCTCCCGCGCAGGTTCGGAGAACTCTGTCCAGGGGGCTGGATATCACGGGTGCCGAACACGCAGACCGGGACGATCGGGCATCTTGCGATCAGTGCCATCCGAGCGGCGCCGGTCTTGCCTCGGTAGAGGCGCCCATCCGGGCTGCGGGTCCCCTCAGGGTAGATACCCAGCATCCCGCCGTCGTTCAGCACATCTACCCCCGCCCGAAGTGCCGCCTCGGAAGCGGTTCCACTGTCTCGACGCACGGGGATCATGTTCACGCCCTTGAAGAACCAAGAGGTTCGCTTCTTGTCGAAGTATTCGGCCTTGCCCAGGAAGATGACCGGACGCTTGACCAAAAGAGGGATGAAGAGGCTGTCTATGAACGAGAGATGGTTGGAGGCGAGGATGACGGGTCCCTCGGCCGGGATGTTCTCGAGCCCCTGATAGCGGGGCCGGTAGGCGAACCTCATGAAGGGCCCGCCTACGACGTATTTGAGCAACCAGTAGAACACCGTTGTCCCTTCCGCCGAGATGCCTCCTTCAGCGTGCCCACTACACTACAGTCGAACTCAAAGGGACGGAAACGATGCTCGCTACCTTCGGTTTCATGGAATGGTTCTTCATCGTCCTGCTAGTCGGCCTCACCGCCGCCGCCGGACTCGTAGGCGTGTACATCGTGGCGCGCCTCATTCAGAACCCGCGCTAGATAACCAGGTCCACCACCAGCGGCAGATGGTCGGAGGCCTCCGCCATGCCCGCTTCCCTGGGAACGAAGGCCGCCTCGATCTCCACATCCTCGGACGTGAAGAGATAGTCGATCCGTGTCGAAGGATCGGCCGCCGGGAATGTGGCTCCTTCGCCGGCGCCGGCCAGCGGCCAGGCGTCCTGCCCGACACGTGCGATCGCGACTGCTGCCGCACCGGTGGGACGTTCGTTCAGATCTCCCCCCACCAGAACCGGTCGTCTCAGGTCTTGGACCACGCCCATCAGTTCTTGCGAGTGTCGCCGGCGTTCCTCCCCCGACAGGCCGAGGTGTACCGCGATCGCCGTGAACGTCCCACCCCCGCCGGTAACCACGGCGGCGAACGCACCACGCGGGTGGAAGCGCGCCGGGTGGGTGAACAGGTGGACTTCAGATCGCCCCACGGACAAGGGCTCTCGTACCAGGATGGCGTTGCGGGCGCGTCGCACGATCGGCAGAAGGGATCCGTGATGAGCGTTCATGCCGAGTGCCTCGGAGAAGCTCCGCAGCGTCCTCGTCGTCCCGCACTCGGTGATGAGAGCGACATCCGGTCGAAGGTGACGCACCGTTTCGGCCACGCGTGCGGGCCCGGCTCTGAATCCCCTTACGTTGTAGACGAGGATCCTCACGCCACTATCGTCGTGCCGGCCTGCCCCTCGATGGCCGCCATCGCGTCAGCGAGTGAGGCGATAACCGCCCTTTCCCCGCCGGCTTCCACGAAGTTGACCGCGGCGCGTACCTTCGGCGCCATGGAACCCGCACCGAGTTCTCCCGCATCCAACATCGCCTTCGCCTCGGCGAGCGTCAGCCGGTCTATCAGCTCGGCGGAATCCGTTCCGAACCCGCGGAGTACCCCTTTCACGTCCGTCAGGTCCAGCAGCAGCTTTGCACCCACGTCGCGCGCGAGGATGGCCGCCGCGAGGTCCTTGTCCACCACTGCCTCGACCCCGACCAAACGAGGGCCCGCGTCCAGAACCGGCACTCCTCCCCCGCCCGAGGCGATGACGACGACCCCATCTGCGACCAGCTGCGTGATAGCGGATGCCTCGACTATCGAATAGGGCTCCGGGGACGGAACCACCCGTCGCCAGCCACCGTGAGCGTCGGCCGCCATCGTCCAGCCGTGGTCTTCGCCGAGAGTGCGGGCCTGCTCCTCTTCGTAGAAGGGTCCTATCGGCTTGGTCGGGTTCTGGAAAGCTGGATCGTTGGCGCGTACGCGGGTCAGGGTCAGAACCGTGGCCACTGGGCGCTCCATGTCTCGCTCGAAGAACACGTCGCCGACCGCCACTTGAAGCAGGTACCCGATCTGCCCCTGGCTCTCGGCCCCGCAAACGTCGAGAGGCATGGGGTGCACCACCCCGCGTGCCGCGTCCTGCTGCAGCAGTATCCGTCCAACCTGCGGCCCGTTACCATGGGTAACTACGATCTCCCATCCGGCAGCGGCGATGTCGACCACCCGCTCGGCGGCGAAGCGCGCGGAGCCTCGCATCTCCTCGATCGTGTCCTCTTCCCCATGCCGGAGGAGTGCGTTGCCACCGAGGGCTATGACTACCCTGGTCACTTGCCCAGGACCGGGCCCAGCACGTCCTTGATCTGCGGCGAACCGGGGAGTTCCTCGAGCTCGTAGCCGACACGCACCGCCGGCTTCGAGATGTCGATCAGGTGGCGGAGATCGATCGGGGAAGCGATCACGACCAGATCGACGTCCGCTTCGTCGATGATGTGCTTCATCTCGTCGAGTTGGACCTGCGCGTAACCCATCGCCGGCAGAACAGGGCCGACGTCGTACTTCTCGTATGTGGCCTTGAGCGTTCCAGTGGCCCACTTGCGCGGATCCACGATCTCAGCGGCTCCGTTCCGCTCCGCCGCGACTACACCAGCACCGAACTTCATCTCGCCATGCGTGAGCGTGGGGCCGTCCTCCACGACCAAGACCCTCTTGCCGGCTATCTCATCAGGAGGGTCAACGGTCAACACCGAGTTCGCCTTGATCACGGTCGCGTTCGGGTTGAGTTCCGCGATGGTGGCGTCCAAGGAGGCGACCTGTTCCGCCGAGGCGGAGTCCATCTTGTTGATGACTATGACGTCGGCCATCCGGAGGTTCGCCTCACCCGGGTGGTAGGTGGTCTCGTGGCCCGCCCGAAGCGGGTCCGCCACCACGATCCCGACCGTCGGCCGATAGAAGGGCAGGTCGTTGTTGCCCCCGTCCCAGAGGAGAACATCGCACTCCTCCTGCGCCTGCGCCAGGATCGCTCCGTAGTCGACACCGGCGTAGACGATCGTTCCTGAGTTGATGTGAGGCTCGTATTCCTCGCGCTCTTCGATCGTGGTGTTGGCAGCATCGAGATCCGAGAGCTGAGCGAAACGCTGGACCCGCTGTGCGTTGAGGTCCCCGTACGGCATCGGGTGTCGCACCGCCACGGTTCGTTTGCCGGCGTCCCGCAACACCTGAGACACCTTGCGCGTCGTCTGACTCTTGCCCGAGCCGGTGCGAACCGCACAGACCGAAACGACCGGCACCTTGGCTTCGAGCATCGTGGCGTCGGGCCCGAGAAGGACGAAGTTCGCCCCCGCCGCCAGAACCTGCGACCCACGGTGCATGACGTACTCGTGCGACACGTCCGAGTAGGCGAACACGACTTCATCGACCTCGAGCGACGAGATGAGTGCATCCAACTCACTCTCGTCATGGATCCCGATCCCGTTCGGATACAGCGCGCCGGCAAGCTCGGCCGGGTACTTCCGGTCGTTTATGAAGGGGATCTGGGTGGCCGTGAACGCCACCACCTCGCACGTTTCGTCGTCGCGGAACACGGTGTTGAAGTTGTGGAAGTCGCGGCCCGCCGCGCCCATGATCAGTACCCGTAGCCTCATCTCAGCCTCCGAACGGAAATGTCCCCCGGCATCATGCTCCGGGGGGGCCATTCCGACAACCGCCGAAGGCCGGACTCCTTAGGGCAGGAGATCTTCGGGGCTATCGATGTCCCGCAAGGATCCCCCGATCGGATCCAGGATGCGCCATGTCGCTTCAGGCACGGCTGCGAGGCGCAGTTCGGAAAGCATGGCCCGCAGTCTCCTCTCGCCCGAATCGAACAGGGCTCCGATCTTGACCGCGGCCGAAGAGGTCCTCAGGACGCAGGGCAGTGGACGAACCTTCTCGCCATCCTGCAGAGCAACGATCTCGATATCGTCATCCTCGTCGAAGACGGCGAGCATCAGTTCCAGGACAGCCGGCGACATGTTCGGCATGTCTCCACCGACAACGACCGCGAGATCGGTCTCGACCTCTTCCAGGGCGACCGACAGGCCCGCCAGTGGCCCTTGATCGTTCGCCCGGTCCCGAACCACCACCAGGTCCAGGCCCTGGGGCAGCCGTGGAGACCCGTCTCCGATCGAGACGATCACCTCTTCGCACACCGCGTCGAGCGCGCGGATCGCACGGTGTACGAGGGGTTCGCCGTCTATGGTTTCCATGAGCTTGTCGCGGCCGAAGCGTTGCGAACGTCCGCCCGCGAGGACGATCCCGGTAGCTCTCAGGACACCGGCTCGATCTTCGCAGCGCACACCTTGTACTCGGCGGTGCGCGTGATGTTGTCGAAGGCGTCGTTGGTCAGGTAGTTCGTGGACGACTCTCCGTAGTGGAACGGCATCCAGATGGCGCCGGGCCGCACCTTGGTCGCCACGTGGGCGGCCGCGGTGATCATCCCTCGACGGGTTTCCACTCGCACCCTGTCGCCTTGCTTGATGCCCAGGCGCGCGGCGTCCTCCTCGTGGATCTCGACGAAGTTCTCCGGCTGCTTGGCCTCGACAGCGAGCGTCGGCCTCGTCATGTTGCCGACGTTGTAGTTGTAGAGCGTTCGGCCCGTGGAAAGGATCATCGGGTACTCGTCATCCGGGAGTTCGGCCGCCTCACGGAAGGTGATCTCGTGGAAGAGACCCTTGCCGCGTGTGAAGCCGTTGCCGTGCAGGAACTTCGTGCCGGGGTGGTCGGGAGCCGGACACGGCCACTGCAATCCGCCTTCGTTCTCGAGGCGCTCGTACGAGATACCCGCGAGATTCGGCGTCAGCGAGGCCAGTTCGTCCCATATCTCCTTGGGCTGCTCGTAGGACATCGGGTAGCCCATGGCCGTCGACACGTCACACAGGATCTCCCAGTCGGCCTTCGCCTCGCCGGGCGGCGCTACGGCTTTGCGCACCCGCTGGACCCGACGCTCGGTGTTCGTGAAGGTACCGTCCTTCTCCGCGAAACATGCCGCCGGAAGTATCACGTCGGCCAGCTTGGCCGTCTCGCTCATGAAGATGTCCTGGCAGACCAGGAACTGAAGCTGCCCGAGTTCCTTCAGGACCTTCGTCGTGTTGGGCTCGCTGCGGACAGGATCCTCCCCGAAGCAGTAGAGGGCCTTCAGCACACCTTCGCCGGCCTTCTCGATGAAGTCGGTCACGGTCCCGCCCGGATTGCTGGGCAGCACTCCCCCCCAAGCCTCTTCGAACTTCGCACGGGTCACATCGTCGGACCACATCTGATATCCGGGGAGCTTTCCGGCCATCGCGCCCATGTCGCAGGCGCCCTGGACGTTGTTCTGTCCGCGGATGGGATTGACCCCCGACGACTCCTTGCCTATCTGCCCGCACAGCATCGCGAGGTTGGCGAGGTTCTTCACGTTCTCCGTACCGCAGGTGTGTTCGGTGATACCGAGGGTGTAGAAGATCGATGACGGAGTGCCCTCCGCGTACCATTCCGCGGCCTTGCGGATGAGGTCCGCTTCGACGCCGCATACTTCCGCAGCTTCTTCGACCGTCTGCGCGCTGATGTTCTCGCGGAAGGCCTCGTAGTTCTCGACGCGTTCCTTCACGAACTCCTCGTTGTGCAGGCCGTTCGTGATGATGTGATTCATCATCGCGTTGACGAGGATGTTGTCGGTTCCGGGCCTGTGCTTGATGTGGATGTCCGCGCGGGCCGCCAGCCACGTCACCCGCGGGTCGGCGACGATGAGCCGAGCCCCCTTGCGCAGCGCCCTCTTCATCCCGAGCCCGACGATGGGGTGAGCCTCGGTCGGGTTCCCGCCGATGAGGAAGATGGTCTGAACATCCTCGATCTCGGCGATCGAGTTCGTCATCGCACCTGAGCCGAATGCCGCGGCGAGTCCCGCAACCGTCGGCGCGTGGCATGTGGTCGCGCACTGGTCCACGTTGTTGGTCCTGCCGGCCATCCGCGCGAGCTTCTGCATCAGGTAGTTCTCTTCATTGGTGCAGCGAGCCGAACTCAGGAAGGCGACGCCCTCGGGGCCGTACTCATCGCGGGTCGCGGCGAGACCCGCGGCGGCGGTCGCGATGGCCTCGTCCCAAGACGCCTCGCGCAACTCACCTTTCTCGCGGATAAGTGGCGTGGTGAGTCTGTCCGGCGAGTGGACGAAGTCGAATGCGTACTTGCCCTTGACACACAGGTTGCCGTCATTGGGAACGCAACCGACCTCGCTGGTCACGCGCACGATGCGGTCGAGCTTGGGGTTGACGTTGAGGTCCAGCTGGCATCCGACCCCGCAGTACGAGCAGGTTGTGCGGACCTTGACCAGATCGTTCGGACGACCCATGCCCATGGCCTGGCGGTCATACATCGCCCCCGTCGGGCAGATGTTCACGCAGCCACCGCACAGCTCGCAGGCGGACTCGTTCAGTTCGATGTCGAAACCGGTGGTGACCTCAACGTCCCCCCCGCGACCACGCAGGGTGAGGGCCTCGACCATCTGGATCTCGCTGCAGAACCTCACGCAGAGTTGGCAGCGCACGCACTTGGACGCGTCGTAGACGATCGCCTTGTCCCCCGACGAGTAGTTGTCCTGGTCGCACGGAAGCGCGATGTTGGGGAGCGCAGTCTCGCTCGCCTGGTACTGGTAGGAGTAATCCTGGAGCAGACAGCCACCATCCATGTCACACGTCGTGCAGGCGACACGGTGCTCGCTGAGCAGCATCTCGAGCGTCGACTTACGCAGCGCGAAGGTCTTCTCCGTGTTGGCTCGAACCACCATGCCGGGCTGGACCTGGCGGGTGCACGAGGTCTGCACACCACGCTCCCCTTCGATCTCGACGACGCACAGACGGCAGGCCCCGGTCGGTTCCAGGCGCGGGTCGGAACATAGGTGAGGGATGTCGATGCCCGCTGCGGTGGCCGCATCCAGGATGGTCATCCCGGCGAGGGCCGAGACCTCGCGGTCATCTATCGTGAACGTCACCAACGAGACCAGTTCGTCCTGCATCTCTACTCCGATCTTCCCCTTGACCGCATCACTCCACCTCGGCCTCGCTCGGCTGCCCGGCTGCCGCGCCGACCTTCTGCCTCCACTCGGTGTACAGGACCGGAGCGGGCAGGGACTCAAGCTCTCTGGCCTCTCTACCCGTCAACTTGACGATCGCGTCCAGCTTCGGGGGACACACCAGGTAGCACTCGGCGCACTGCGTGCACGCATCCTGGTCGATGATGTGGATCAGCTTCTTTCCACCGGTGATAGCTTCGGTGGGACAGACGGTGAGGCAGACCCGGCAGCCCACGCACTTGGCGGGGTCGATCCAAACCTTGATGAGGTCCTTGCACATCCTCGCTGGGCAGGCCCCATCGTTGATGTGGGCCTCGTACTCGTCGCGGAAGTACCGGATGGTCGAGAGCGTCGGATTGGCCGCAGTCTGCCCGAGGCCGCACAACGACCCCTCCTTCACGAACTCGCCGATCTCCACCAGTCGGTCGACATCTCCGGCCTCGCCCTCGCCCTCGGTGATGCGCTGGAGGATGTCGAACATATGCCGCGTCCCGATGCGACACGGCGAACACTTGCCGCAGGATTCGTCCTTCACGAACTCGGTGAAGAACCGGGCGATGTCGACCATGCATGTTTCCTCGTCCATGACGATGAGTCCACCCGAACCCATGATCGCGCCGGTCTCCTTGACCGAGTCGTAGTCGATAGGTAGGTCTAGATGCTCCGAAGGAAGACAGCCTCCGGACGGTCCACCGATCTGCGCGGCCTTGAACGGGAGGCCGCCCAGGACGCCGCCACCGACATCGAAGACGATCTGGCGGAGGGTCGTACCCATCGGCACCTCGACGAGGCCCGTGTTCTCTACCTTCCCCGCCAGCGCGAAGACCTTCGTGCCCTTGCTGCCCTCCGTGCCGATCGCGCTGTAGGAACCCTCGCCGCCCAGGATGATCGAACCGACGTTGGCCAGCGTCTCGACGTTGTTGATCGTGGTGGGCCTTGCGAGGTAACCAGATTGGGCGGGATACGGAGGCCGCGGCCGCGGCATCCCACGCTCGCCCTCCAGAGAAGCGATGAGCGCCGTCTCTTCCCCGCAGATGAACGCGCCGGCGCCCATCCGGACCTCGATGTCGAGATCGAACCCAGATCCGAGGATGTTCTGACCAAGCAAGCCGCACTCGCGCGCCTGCTCGATCGCCAAGGTCGCGTGCTCAACCGCGACGGGGTACTCGGCTCGAACGTAGACGAACGCGCGGGACGCGCCTATCGCGTACGCGGCGATGATCATGCCTTCGAGCACCTGGTGAGGTACGCCTTCCAGGAGCGCCCGGTCCATGAACGCGCCCGGGTCGCCCTCGTCCGCGTTGCACACCAGGAACTTCTCGTCGCCCTGCACCTTGCGACAGATGCCCCACTTCACGCCGGCCGGGAATCCCGCACCGCCACGGCCACGCAGCCCCGAGTCGGTCACCTCGCTGATGACCTCCTCCGGCGTCATCTCTGTCAGCGCCTTGGCGACCCCCTGATAGGTACCGCGAACGATGGCGTCTTCGATACGCTTCGGGTCTACCTTCCCGCAGTCGCGGAAGACCTGCTTGCGCTGAGCCTTATAGAAGGGGATGTCCGCCATCGCGGGAACCGCTTCACCGTTCGCCTGTTCGCAGAGACGCTCGACCGGCACTCCTTCGCGGACCGTCTTCTCGATGACGTCGGCAACGTCACCCGTCTTGATCTTTCCGTAGAGGAAGCCCTGCGGCTCCACCAGGACCAGCGGCGCCCTCGCACATTGCCCATGACAGCCCGTCTCCACCACAGACACATCATCGTCGAGCCCCTGTGCCGCGAGCTGATCGCGGAACTCCTGCGCGAGCTCGAGGGCTCCCATCGCCCGGCATCCGGTAGCGCAGACCCCGATCCGGGCACCGCCTCCAACCCCCTCCTCCTGCAAGCGCGTCTTGAGCGCCGCAAGTTCCCCGGGGTCCGCAACTCTCGTCACGACCTGTCCTCTGCTCATCTATTCGAAAGCCTTGAGGACCGAGGTCGCCTTGTCTGCTGTCAGCAGACCGAAGTACTGCTCGTTGACCATCATCACCGGAGCCAGGAAGCACGTGCCGACACAAGCGACCGTCTCGAGAGAGAACCGGCGGTCCTCGGTGGTCCCTCCTTCGGGTATGCCGAGTTCCTCGGAGATGCCTTCGCGTACCGCCTTCGCCCCCCGCACGTGGCAAGCGGTTCCGCTGCAGCTGCGGACGATATGCCGCCCCCTGGGGACGAGTGAGAACTGGGCGTAGAAGGTGATGACGCCGTACATGCGGCTGGTGGGGATGCCGGTTTGCTCGCTCAGGTACCCCAGGATGTCGGGCGGAACGTACCCGTAGGCCTTCTGCACCTGCTGGAGAAGCGGGATGAGGTCGTCGGACTTCACCGACCCGAACCGCTCGAGGATCTCTTCCGCGGGCGCCAGATCTTCGGTCTCTCGGCTCTGCTTCAGCATGAAATCAGTTTGACAGAAGGCTCAAAGGGCCACGCCGAAAACCGGGGTGTGTTGGTCGCAAAAGGTCCCCGTTTCGATGGGACCGTCGGTACCTTTACATAACTAGACGTTGGGGGTTCGAGTAGATGTTGAAGCGGTCGTCCCTCACGAATCCGAGAACGGTAACCCCCAGTCGCTCGGCAGCCTCCACCGCCAGGCTCGATGGAGCGGAGATGGCGGAGATGATCGAGATACCCCCCATCGCGGCCTTCTGAACTATCTCGAAGCTGATCCTTCCAGACACCTGCAGAACCCGGTCGGTCAGTGGA
>Ga0315290_10003481_pt1 | contig 11240 bp, 9 predicted proteins | sample YL17G12_0_MG_FD_203627 | JGI IMG/M metagenome (GOLD analysis project Ga0315290, IMG submission 203627) | Sediment microbial communities from Yellowstone Lake, YNP, Wyoming, USA - YL17G12_0 | ecosystem: Environmental > Aquatic > Freshwater > Lake > Sediment | place: USA: Wyoming | collected...
AAAGACACCTGGCGTCCGAAGTTCTTTCCGCCATCGACGATTTGCACGCAGCCGACCTTTTACTTAATTTGTTATCAATGAAGGACATTGCCGGTATTGCTGGAGCATACAAGTTTTATCTTGCATATCAGATCGACGGAGCGGAAAACTTTCTTATAGTAACATTGAAAGATTTCGGAACCGTACAGATGGTAGAGGCGTATCTCAATTACGGAAGCATACTGTTGACCAAGGAAGCCGAGAAGTGGGCGACAAAGAACGGCTACTATATTGTCAAGAAAAAATTGGCTAAAATCGAGACAAACCCTTGATTTTATTACGATGACAGGTTGTATATACCAGTTTCTGTAAAAGTGTTGAGCGAGACTCTGACTACCGGCAGTTGGCTGACCTGTATACCTTTGTAAATCACTCTAAGTATAGATCAATTCCTTTTCTTCGCCGGTGAGTATCCTGAGCGCTCCGTCTCTAAGAGCAGACATCTCGTATCCACCGGGATAGACCACCACTTCCAGTCCGGTCTGTGCAATCCATTTGCGTATAAGGTCAATTATCAGTTTGCATTTTGCCGCACCGCCCGTGAGGATTACAGCATCTATTTTTTCGCCCTGGAAAGCAGGGATGAGAAAACAGATTTCCTTCGCGACCTGATAGATCATCGCTTCCAGAACCTCTTTCGCCTTTGAATCCCCTTTCGAAATACGATCTTCTACTTCCTTCAGATCGTTCGTGCCGAGATATGCAGTGACTCCGCCTTTGCCTTTAATCATCTTCTTTAGCTGATCTTTCGTATATTTGCCGGAAAAGCAGAGCTCGACCAATTGGTTTGCCGGAAGGCCGCCGGACCGCTCAGGTGTGAAGGGTCCGTCGCCGTTCAGTGCATTATTTACATCCACAACCTTGCTTTTTCGATGAGCGCCGACCGATATCCCTCCGCCGAGATGAACAACGATGAGATTAAAATCCTGGTATTTTTTTTCTCTTTCTTCGGCGTATTTGCGTGCCACGGCCTTATGATTGAGAGCATGAAGGATGCTCAGGCGGGGCAGTTCCGGGAGACCGGAATATCGTGCCAGGGGGAACATTTCGTCTACTACTACAGGGTCGAGGATATAAGACGGGATTTTTTTATTTTTTGTTATTTCATGGGCGATCAGAGCACCGAGGTTGGAAGCATGTTCACCGTATCTGGCGTGCATCAGGTCATCAATCATTTTATCATTCACGCCATAAACAATGCCGCCGGCAATAGGCTTTATAACGCCTCCCCGCCCAACAATCGCATCGAGAGAATCGAGAACAATGTTATGACGCTGAAGGAAATCGAGAACAAGCTTGCTTCTGAATTCAATTTCATCCACTAACTTCTCATATTTCTTCATTTGCTCTGTGGAGTGAGAAATTTCTTCTTCGGCGACCAATTCTTTTTTTTCGTACACAGCGAGTTTCGTGGATGTGGAGCCGGGATTGATTACAAGTATTTTAAATTTTTCCGTCATCTATTTTCCCCCTAAAAAGCTTATTATAATCACAATTTATAATAACCTGTTTACAGAATTTTGACAACATTAAACGGGAATTCCAGCATTTGTAAGGGCTGTCTGGGTATGATATAAGGATATCTCAAAAAGAGTGTCAATGGTTATGTCCTTTAATTTCATATGAAAAAGATCTTATCAAATTCGTCTCCGATGAACCTGATTGTCTTGCTCCTGTTTTTTATCTTGAGCGTCATCTTCACCTATCCGTTGATTACAAACCTTGCAACACAAATTCCCGGCGACATACCCGTTGATCCGCCGATATTTCTTTGGAACAGCTGGAATTTTAAGGATGCGCTTCAGCAGCCGCCTCATGACCCGTTTATCAGCCGCAGGATATTCTATCCATTTGAATTGAATGCTGTGTTTCATGATTACACGGTGTTTAGAAATGTCGTTGTTACGGCTCTGTCCGGATTCATCAATCCTGTTTCAGCATTCAATATCGTTACACTGTTGATGTATTGTTTCTCCGGTTTCGGCGGATACTTGTTGACGATTCGGTTCGCACCGAACCGTTACGCAGCGTTCATCAGCGGCTTCATATTCAGTTTTTGTTCATATAAAATGGCGCGTCTTTCCGGGCATTATAGTCTTACCGATACAGCGTTCATCCCTTTTTATATACTGTATTTGTATAAAAGCTTTGAAACGAACAAATTAAGATATCCGATAATAGCAGGATTACTCCTTGCTTTGACAGGATATTGCAGCTATTACTATCTTGTTTTTCTGATCCTGTTTACAATATTCTTCATTGCATATCACTTCATACCGGAATTTAATCCATATTTCGTGAAGAAAAAATTTATTCGCCTTAAAAAACCTGTTGAGAAGGCGCTTAAGATAATAAGAAATATTAATCTTCTGATAGGAATCCCGGCGGTATTTATATCTCTCTATGTAATCCTTGTCGGACCTATAAACCCTCCTCCGTTCAGCGCCCGAAGCGCCACCAGGGCAATGATAATTCTCGTCCTATTGTTGATAGTAAACTGGAACGCCAGGTATAAAATTGATTTGAGAAGTTGGATAAATTCTTTTTCTGAAACAAGCCTAAAAATTTTTAATACCGGAAAATTTAAAGCAGCAGTTATTATGTTAGGCACATTTTTTATTGTCTTCTCTCCGGTCATAATAAACCTTTTAAATGATTTCGGTGAATATCCCTCTGATGTCGGAAAGGTCATCGATTATCCGAGGGTAGGCGACTTCTTCTCTTTACCGGGACGGGGGAACGCCACAATCAACAAGTGCCTCTTAAATACTGCCGGGAACCCCATCGAAAGAAGGGTGTATCTCGGTATCATCCCGTTGATTCTCTGCATTATAGCGATAAAGAAAATCAGAACACAGACAAGCTTGAAATTCTGGCTTTTCATCGGCGCAGTCTTTTTAATTCTATCTCTGGGTCCTTCTTTGAAGGTGGGCGAAAGGGGTCTGTTCTGGCTTCCTTATAACATAATCCAAACATTGCCGTTCGTCCGCGGGGCGCGCGAACCGTCGAGATATATCATCCTCGCGATGCTCGCAATCGGGATTATATCGGCAGTTGCCATAGAAAATATTATCAAAAAAATAAGGAAAGCCGCGGCCTCAATCATTCTACTTCCGGTTTTTTCGGTTATGCTCTTTTCATTCATTGCCGTCGATTACAGCACCGTCCCAAACGATATGATTGACCTTTCAACGCCGGATATTTATCGAAAGATCGGAGCCGATCAAGAGAACTATTCGATACTTGAGATCCCGTTCAAGATACAGGGGAAGGGTAGGGAAATTGGAGGCGAGAATTATCGCTACGGCCTGTATCAATACTACCAGAGCGTTCATCATAAAAACCTGCTGTCTGGAGAGCTGGGTTACATTCCGTACAAGATATTCGATTATTTCGGAAGTATATCTTTCATTAGCGACATCTCCGCTCTTCAGAACAATCTTATAAAGAATGATTCAAAGAGAGAGATTTGGAAAAAACCATTTTGCCTTGAAGCTTCAAAGCTGTTCGCTCTTTATGACATCAGATATATAATTATCCATAAATTTGATCTTTCAAAGTACTCTTTATATTATCTCGATAAATATCTGAGAAAGCAGATTCCCTCCAATTTAACTGAGATCGAAAATAGCTCGGATTTGCTTGTCTTCAAGGTGGAGAGGTTAACAGAAAATCTCTTTATTAATTTCAATCTTATTGATGATGCATTTCAGATGAATTTCCTCGAAGGTTGGTCGGCATTAAAGACCGAAACAGAAGGCCAGTCCAGGTATATTACGGGGAAAGAGGGCAGGTTGGCGTTTCAGGTTTCAAAACGGAAAAATCATCGAATAGAAATCCGGCTGAGCGGCTTACAGCCGATGGATAAGGATATAAATCTTCGAGTCTTCTTGAATAAAAACGAAATTCGGAGCATTGACTTGTGCAAAAATCAAAATAACGGTGAACCTTGCAACATCAGTTTGATTTTACCCGCCAGTCGTCTCCGAAAAGGACTTAATATCATCGGCTTCCGTCTTGATCCAGCTTATAGATGTAATCACTCCCCAAGATTCATTTCTCTTGTAATCAGCCCCGAATAACCTTACAAGATAATTCTCAAAGCTTTTTTTTCGATTTGGGCAGCGGGTCGAACCCTTCTCCATAAACCTGATGTATGTCCTGGATTATTACAAAGGCTTTTTTGTCAATCGAGGAGATAATACGTCTGATTTCGGGTATCTCTTTTTTGGGAACGACGGACGTCAACATCATCTTTTTTTCGCCGGTAAAGCCTCCGACGCCCTGAAATAATGTCAGACCCCGGTTCATCTTAGTCAGAATGAAATCACTGATTTTCTTCGGTTTGTCAGTGATGATCAGAATCCTCTGGTTGGCTCTGACGCCGTTCAAGACCATATCAATCACCTTGATCTCGATGAAAATAAAAATGAGCGAATACATAATTTGTTCAAGAGGTATGAAAACGATCGTTGCAAGGCCAAGGACGAAAATATCTATCGTGATCAATGTCCTGCCGAGCGGTGTGTTGTGGAGTTTCCAAAGGATTTGCGCTGTCGCGTCCGCGCCGCCCGTGGAAGCGCCTGAGTAGTAGATTATACCCAGCCCGAAACCTACAATCGCCCCGCCGTAAAACGCGGCAAGCAATATATCATCCGTGATGGGGGGAAATTTCATAAGCATAAATACATCAATAAGAACGTTTGATACTATCGCGGCATAAACCGACTTTGTCCCAAAGCTCCTGCCGAGTATTTTAAAAGCTATAACAAAAATGACGGCTGTAATTGCAAGAGATGTTACGCCGACAATCGGCAAGCCGGTGATGTTTTTCATAATTATTCCAAGACCCGTTACTCCTCCCTCGACCATGTTCATCGGGAGGATAAACAGGACATAACCGAGCGCCGATATTACCGAGCCGAACGTGATATATATCCAGGTCTTGATTTCCCTGGGCATCTCAATTTTCTGCGCAGACATATTACCAAACCTCTTTTCAGGGGATTATAAGACTGCCCAAATTTAATGCAAACAGAATATAGATTATAAAGAAAAACCTATAGCATTTCGCAATTATCGCGATTAGAAAAACTATCTCTACAAGAATCCCTGAGATAATGCCCAAATTAAAATCTGAATATCAGGGATGCAATTCCTTTTACATATGAAAAACTGCTCGGTCCGGTCGCCCAAACATTATTGGTATAATCTCCCGAGACATAAACAACCGCTGCATCAATGATAAAGTTATTCCATACAACTCCCGCACCTGCAGTAAGTCCCAGATATGAAGGTACTTTATCAAGGATATCGGCGAAATACTGGTTGTCAAAATATATACCTGCTCTCAATGGTATTAAGAGATCTTCAGTTATAAAAACATATTCAGCGCCAAATCGCCATTGATTAGTATCCTGTTGAAACCAGTTCAAAGGCTCTCCAACTCCTGCCTGTTTTTCTCTATATTCAGTTTGAGTCATTGGGAAAAACATATTGAAGTTGTCATTATATGCCCTCCCTTTTGACCAATTGGTATATGTAAAATCCGCAGCGAGCGTCAAATTGTCTATAGGTCTATACGCAGCTCCAAGTCCGAGGGACTGAGGATAATCCACTTTATATTTTGAAAATCCATCCGGAGTTTTAACATTAAGCGTGAAACTGTTTTTATAAACCGCACCAAAATTTAAATTGTCGGCAATCTGGATTAAAGTGCCGAAGTTAAAACTTGTTCCGCTGAAACGGCTTCCATCCGGAAGCACTTGAGTATCTATATGATCCTGAACTGTATTAGTCACAAGGTCTCTAATTGAACCATAAAATTCATGAAAAGTGCCTCCCTGATATCCATTTGTCCAGATATTCGTCGTTATCCCCACATTCAGCCATTTCGTAATCTTAAAACCGAGACCTATGGAATGTGCGTCAAGACCGCCCGTGAACTCTTCATTTTCATATCTATATCCAGTTTCCTCCACATTATGTCCCAATTCGTTGGTACCATGAATAATATATTGGATAGGATTCGTATTTGATTTTATATTGAAATTAATCAATTTTTGATAGCTGTACTGCAATACTACCTTGAAGTCTGATTCAGCAAAAGGACGAAAAGGAACAGAAATACCAATAAAATCATATGAAAATGAGTCGCCCTGACGCATGATCGTTCCCACTTGCCCATTATTGAGAATAATAGCCGATTCATATCTTTCGAAATCATAATATGAACCAATGGCGGACACCTCGATATGCTCGATCTGTCCGAGTCCCCCCGGATTCCAGGTGGCAGCCGTGGCATCATCGGCAACTGCGATGAAAGCGCCGCCCATTCCGAACGCCCTTGCCCCGAAACCTATGGGAGCGCTGAATTGTGTTTCAGTCAAAGTCTGCCCGGAAATAAATCCTGAAATAAGGAAAACAATTACGCAAAGAACTTTCGTTTTCATAAATCTTCTCCTTATGATTGAATGAAGATTGAAACTTTATAACATTTAAATCATTTTATGGCAATTATTTTCAGTCTGATTTCTTATTATTTAAAATCATATCTCACAAATCAGAAAAGCACTGCCTTTACTTGAAACTATATATCTTTGCAATTATATTGTAATTGATCTGGATTAAGAGGGCTTTGAGTCTTTAGGAGGCAATAATGAAAATCATTTCGAAGATTCTATGCGTCGTATTGTTTGTATTAATATTTTTCTCTTTTGATGCAAAAACACAGGAAAAAGGGAAAAGCTTGATCGAATTATATACACGGGATCAGATTAAACGAATGCGGCATCCGCGGCATAAAAAACTCGATGAACGGGTAAATCTTATTAAATATTCGAGCGAAACCCTGAAGAATTTGTCACTTCCATCGGCTTTCGATTGGCGTGATCAAAATATCATGACACCCGTGAAAGATCAGAAGGATTGCGGAGGATGCTGGGCATTCGCTGCTGTCGGTATGTTCGAATCTCTTATTAAAAAAAATATCCTTTCCGATGTCGATTTGGCGGAACAACAGGTGATTGATTGCGATTCAGGCAGCTGCGAGGAAGGTGGGGAACCTGCCGAAGCCATTGCTTATATGCGTAATAGCGGAGTAGTGCTCGAGCAATACTACCCACTCACCTGGTATGATAAAAACTGCAGTGTTTCCAGGGCAAGCGATTATTATATCTCCGACTGGGGCGAGATTGACGTATGGTACGAGAACGTCCCGAAAGAAACAAGAGTACTTGCCATCAAGAATGCAATTTATACATACGGTCCGGTTGTTGTTTCTATGGAATGGAATGACGCATTCGATTACTACGACGGCGGTGTTTTTACTTACAGCGGCCCCGTGGGGGATTGCAATCATTCGGTCGTTCTTGTCGGCTGGAAGGATGATGCATCAATCTCGACAGGCGGATATTGGATAATGCGCAATTCTTATAGTGAGCAATGGGCGGAGAACGGATACGGAAGGATCGCATACGATACTCTTCATATAGATGGATGCGAATGCATCTGGGGGGTCTATCAGGGTTACGATAACCCGCCTGTTTTCAATACAATTTTCGGAACTCAAACATTTCATGAAGGAGAAGAGATATCATTATCCTTCGCAGCCCAGGATTCGGATGGCAATACTCTTTCTTATACAATTTCCTTATTGCCGGCAGGTTCTGCATTCAGTAATGCAAATGGAACTTTTACCTGGACTCCCAATTTTACTCAATCGGGAACATACGGTATAACTGTCGCTGTAAGCGACGGCAAAAATGTAATAATGCAAACTATTACTTTGATAATAAGGAATACCAAAGTTATACACAAATAAATGCAGATTTACGGAAGCGTAAGGGTGCTGGTGTGCCCCCCGGACTTCAAAAGTCCGATTTAAAAAATGGTAAAAAAAGCCGAATTTTGCCGTTTTTTTCCTGAAAAATACCGTTTTTTTCGGGTTTTTTCCGTTGTTTTCGGCAAAAACAACGTCCCAGCGGTTTCAAAGAGCGTTTTCAGTGGATTTTAGTGGATTTTTCATAACTCACACAAAAATCCTTCAATTTTCAGTGGATTTCAAGTGGATCTCGAACCCTCTTTTAAAGGTCTTTGCCTCTCGGTTGAAATCGTTTTTCACCTGCTGCCTCTCGGTCGTACTCACAAATTCAAGATTTTTCAATGAACTTTCCAGTGGATCCACTGATTTTAAACAACCTTCATTGCCTTGTAAGCATCCAGCTGCTTATATATGTTATCGGGATACTCCACACTCACTTGACCCCGTTTGAATTTTAATACTCCATCCTTATTAAATATATTGTGATAGATAATCTTTGCTACAATCCCTTTCAACCCTACCGGATATCCGTCTGTAAACTCATTATTGCAATAATTCTTAACGTAATCCTCTACAATGGGAATCAACGCCGTTATCAATGCGTCATATGTCGAATCCGTTATCTGCAATAAAGTTTTAACTTCCGCTTGTGTAATTACTGCCATTGATTCACCTCATATATAAATATAGAGGGCAGGAAATGTCTGAAACCTGCCCTCGGTTGGAGGTAGAAATGCAGGGAAGGGAAAAGAAAAACTCCCCTGCCATTTCCTGCGACAAAGGAAAAAACAAATACGGAAGGGAAACCTTTGTCGTTCTTGAGAAAAAGTGCAGGGCAGCTGGGTAGGAATGATGCTGCCCTTTCACGTGCGTGCACGTTTTTTGAGATTGGGTACGGGACAGTCGAAACCATCCCGCCCCTAAAGGAGACACGTATGTCTTTAAATATTCGCAATGCAAATGAGTAAAACATTGCGAATCCTTTGAATCTTTTTTTCATTTTATTCAGGATAAACCGCCCAAATGAATCCGGTCATCGAAGCCTCATACTCGCCGTAAATATAACCATCATCGTTTAGAAATCTGGAAGTTTCCAAAACAATACACTTGTGCGTATCTTGCTCAAATGATGTTTCCAAATCACTGAGAACCGATCTTGCGCCAAAATCACCAGCCGTCCAAGTAACCTTTTTCGTTGCTGCCGTTGTGTTGTTTATGAAAACGATTATTACATCTTTTCCGCTCACCGGTATTTTGATTGTATTCCCGTGCGTGATTGCTGTCGGTGTAACGGCGGTTACCGTATCTTTTACCAGCTTTACAGGCGTTATAGTATCGTATGCCATTTTATGGATTCCTTATTTTAAAATTATGATTCAGCTACTTCTGAAGCGTAAAATGTGCAAAGTGCGTTCGGATTCACAACTTTATGTCCCCACAGATATAACATCTTGATTGCGGATGCAAAGTCCGCTTCAATCCTGTATGCTTCGGTTTCCGCAACTTGCAAAGCTAAAGAAATTGCATCCCTTGTTCCACACATTATTTTGCTGTTTACTTTCGCCGATGCTTCAGAAACGTTGTTTGACACATAAAAATCAAATCCAAGGAACCTTGAAACATACCCGTTATTAATAACCGCTGAATTTGAAGTTTCCTGATTCACTTTTGTTATTTGCAACTTTGCCAAAAACCAGGGCGGAACTATCATCCACCTTCCTGCCTGCGGAATATTTTTTCCGTTCAACGCTTCGGCACAATCACCAACTTTTTCAAGAAGATTGGTTGATTTAATATCAATCGGAACTGAAGTCGAGCCAACCGATGAACCAGCTTCAGCGTAAAGTCCGGCGATCTGTATATCTATTGTGTTTGCTAAACCTCTCGCTGCTTTTCTGGTATATTCCATCATCGGATTTATTTTGGATTGAGATTTTTCGACATCGGTAACTTTGAAATTAGTATAATACTTCTGGTTGATTACAAGTGTCTGCGTAGCCCCAGTCATTGCTTCCGGCACTAAAGTGGTTGAACCCGGAACGTACTGTGTAATCGTTGGTTCGTCAAGTTCCATAATGATAACAGTATCGCCAGAAGCCTTGATTTCACCTTCATAGTCCCTGTTCACCACATTTGCAAAGACCGCTTCTTTGGAAAAATTTTTCAAAAAAGCTGCCGTCCATAAGTTTGGAATAAAATTTTGAATTCCCATATCTATTATCCTTTCGATAGATTGTTTTTGTTATATTCATTTACAATTCCCGTTTCATGCCTATGCTCTTCTTGCTCATCTTCTTGCTCTTGCTCTTGTTGAAACTGATCCGCTACTGCAGCAGTATCTGAGACGAACGGCAATTGGCTTAAGGCGAGTGTGTACGGAATTTTCCCGTAAAGACTATTAAACACGTCCGCCGAGTAACTTAAATCTGCGGGCAAATTCCGTGTCCATAAAAATTCGAGGTCATCAACCGTGAAATCACCCAAACCCTTCTTTTTCCAAATTCCTGCTAACAATCTGAACTGCTCCCTTAATCCTCTCTCAAAGCATCTCTGCTTCTCTGCTGCCTTGTTTTCCATCGCAAGCAATTTCCATTTACGACTTTCACCGCTCTGCCCTGAACCTGAAAATTTTTCATCGCTCATATCCACAACTTGCGAAAATCTGTATATATTATTTTCGAGTCTGTCTAAAACCTCTTGTAGAAAACCCGTAGGTAATTCTTTTAATAACCATTTTAAATCAGCACCCTCCGGCACCTGAATCAATCCGTATCCCTCTGTTTTCGCTTTCGACATTTCATCGTTTTCTTGAGCGCCCGTAAGTAATAAAAGGGCTAAACGATGCTCCTGCAATTCATTTGCAGCATCCGAAATACAAACGTCATAGGTATCAATAAGGCTTTCAACACGTTCAAAATCACCCATCAACTCATCGTTGTTTTCAAACCTAATCAACGGGATTCCGTCAAACAAGTGAAGTCTTTCCGGCTGTGTTACGTGATAGGTCTCGCTCCCCGTTGCCTGATAAAGCGTGTAAATCTCCGCATCGTAAACCTCAAGGTATTTCGTGATGATGTTTTCCGTCGTACTGGAATAAAATCTCAACGCAGTTTCGATGTTTCCGCCCTTGTCCAAAATAAACAAAGTCTGATAAGGCGGGATATTCTCAATCGCCACTTCCCCGTTTTTATCAATATATAAAAGCCTTGCCCCGTACCCGCAGATTGAGCAATACTTTCCTGTTAAAGAATCCAAGTAGGGTAGGTTACACCGGCTTACAAGCTTCTGAATCTCATCGTCAAATTTAGCACGCTTCCGCTTATCCGTCCCGGATTCCTTCACCTTGTAAGTTATCGGCTTTCCAAACAAATACCCTGTA
>Ga0315290_10003489_pt1 | contig 11230 bp, 10 predicted proteins | sample YL17G12_0_MG_FD_203627 | JGI IMG/M metagenome (GOLD analysis project Ga0315290, IMG submission 203627) | Sediment microbial communities from Yellowstone Lake, YNP, Wyoming, USA - YL17G12_0 | ecosystem: Environmental > Aquatic > Freshwater > Lake > Sediment | place: USA: Wyoming | collected...
GGTCGAAGTGGACGCCGTCCTCGTCCTGTAGCCCGCGCGCATGAGCGTCGCCCCGCTCGCCGAACGTCCGGTCACGGCGCTGCGCGGCGTGGGGCCGGCGCTCGCCGAAGCGCTGGCCCGGCTCGGCCTGCACACCGTGCAGGACGTGCTCTTCCACCTGCCGCTGCGCTACGAGGATCGCACGCGCGTCGTGCCGATCGGCACGCTGCGCAACGGCGACCGCGCCGTCATCGAAGGCGAGATCCAGCTGGCGGAAGTCGTGTTCCGGCGGCGGCGCACGCTGCTGGTGCGCATCGCCGACGGCACGGGTTTCGTCACGCTGCGCTTCTTTCATTTCTCCGGCGCACAGCAGGCTCAACTGGTGCGCGGACAGCGCCTGCGCTGCTTCGGCGAAGCGCGTCCCGGTCCGGGCGGTCTCGAAATCGTGCATCCGGAATACCGGCGCGTGCTCGCCGATGCGAGCGGTGCGCCGCCCGACTGCCTGACGCCGATCTATCCGACGACGGAAGGCGTGCAGCAGGGACGGTTGCGCATGCTCACCGACATGGCGCTGGCGATGCTGGCGCAAGGCGCGATCCAGGATTACGTGCCGGCCGGCGTGCTCGATGCGTTCGAGTTACCGCCGCTCGAAGCCGCGCTGCATTACGTGCACCGGCCACCACCCGACGCCAACGTCGCCGAGCTCGAAGCAGGACGGCACCCGGCGCAACGACGGCTCGCCTTCGAGGAACTGCTGGCCCATCAGCTGAGCCTGCGTCTGTTGCGACAGGAAACGGACAAGGACGCCGCGTGGTCGCTGCCGCGCAGGAACGACCTGGCCGAGCGTTGCCTCGCGAACCTGCCGTTCCGGCTCACGGGCGCGCAATCGCGCGTGTGGGCCGAGATCGAGCAGGACCTGCAGCGTCCGCATCCGATGATGCGACTGGTGCAGGGCGACGTCGGTTCGGGCAAGACGGTGGTCGCTGCGCTGGCCGCGGTGCGTGCAGTCGAGCATGACGCGCAGGCGGCCGTGATGGCGCCGACGGAACTGCTCGCCGAACAGCACGCGCGCAACTTCAGCAGCTGGCTCGAACCGCTCGGCATTCGCGTCGCGCTGCTGACCGGCCGGCAGACCGGCAAGGTGCGCGCAGCGCTCGAAGCCGACCTGGCGTCAGGCTCGATCCAGGTGGCCGTGGGCACGCACGCACTGTTCCAGGAAGGCATCGAGTTCCAGCGACTCGTGCTGGCCATCGTCGACGAGCAGCACCGTTTCGGTGTGCACCAGCGCCTGCAACTGCGCGAGAAAGGCCAGTCCGCAGGACGGTTTCCGCATCAGCTGGTGATGACCGCCACGCCGATTCCACGCACGCTCGCCATGACGGCGTATGCGGACCTCGACGTCTCGATCATCGACGAGCTGCCGCCGGGTCGCACGCCGATCAAGACCGTGGTGCTGCCGGACACGCGGCGCAGCGACATCGTCGAGCGCATCGACACGGCCTGCCGCTCTGGACGCCAGGCCTACTGGGTGTGCCCACTGATCGACGAGTCCGACCTCGTGCGCTACGAGGCCGCGGAGAAAACCGCGGCGCAGCTCGCGGAGGCGCTGCCGGGCGTGCGCATCGGCCTGATCCACGGCCGGATGGCGGGCAAGCAGAAGGACGCGGTCATGACCTCGTTCAAGCAGGGCAAGCTCGATCTGCTGGTCGCGACGACGGTGATCGAGGTGGGCGTGGACGTGCCCAACGCGAGCCTGATGGTGATCGAGAACGCCGAGCGCATGGGGCTTGCCCAGCTGCACCAGTTGCGCGGCCGCGTGGGTCGCGGCTCGGTCGAAAGCACGTGTGTGCTGCTGTTCCAGGGCCCGCTGTCCCCCATTGCGCGTGAGCGGCTGGCGGTGCTGCGCGAAACGAACGACGGCTTCGAAGTGGCGCGCCGGGACCTCGAACTGCGCGGCCCGGGCGAACTGCTGGGCACGCGCCAGACGGGGCTGATGCAGCTGCGGGTGGCCGACCTGATCCGCGACGCGGACCTGTTGCCGGACGTCCAGCGCGCGTCGGCATTGATGCTGGGCGGTCCGCAGGCCAACATAGCGGGCCTCGTCGGCCGCTGGGTCGGCGCGGGCGAACGATTCCGCAACGTCTGAAGATTGCCACGATGAGCAACCTGACCGATCACGAGAAATCCGCCAGTGCGCCGGTGACCAGCTTCACCCGCGTGCGCGGCCGGCTGGTCGAATACGCGCGCCTGATGCGGCTCGATCGGCCCGTCGGCATCTGGCTGCTGCTGTGGCCGGCGCTGTGGGCGCTCTGGATCTCGGCCGACGGCCACCCGGACGAGCGGATCTTCGTCATCTTCCTGCTCGGCACCTTCGTGATGCGCGCCGCTGGTTGCGTGATCAACGACTTTGCAGACCGCGAGTTCGATCCGCACGTGCGCCGCACGGCGAGCCGCCCGCTGGCGCGCGGCGTGGTGTCGCCGGCCGAAGCGCTGGCCGTTTTCGCCGTGCTCGGACTGATCGCGCTGGCGCTGCTGATCCCGCTCAATCGCCCGACGCAGGTGCTCGCGCTGATCGGCGGCGTGCTGGCCGTGACCTACCCGTTCCTGAAGCGGTTCTTTGCGCTGCCGCAGGCGTACCTCGGTCTCGCGTTCTCGTGGTCGGTGCCGATGGCTTTCGCCGCGCAGACCGGCGAGTTGCCGCTCATCGCCTGGGTGCTGTTCGTGGCGGGCGTGCTGTGGACCACGGCGTACGACACGATCTACGCGATGGTCGATCGCGAGGACGATCTGGTGATCGGCATTCGCTCATCGGCGATCCTGTTCGGCCGCGCGGATCGCGGGATCGTCGCAGCGCTGCAGGCCGGCACGCTGGTCCTGCTTGCGCTGGCGGGTTACCTCACGCAGCTCGGTCGCTGGTACTGGCTGGGTCTCGCCATTGCGGTGGCCACCTCGCTGCACCAGCAATACCTGATCCGCCGGCGCGATCCGGCGGATTGCTTCCGCGCGTTCCTCAACAACAACCTGTTCGGGCTCGCCGTGTTCGGCGGCATCCTGCTCGATTACGTGTTCCGGGCCTGAGCCCGCGGCAACACCCAGTTGAGAACGAGCGAACCCATCACGGCTGAAAGCAGCGTGCCCGCGAGGATGCCGAGACGGTCGCTGACGATCACGTCGCCTGCAGCCGTGTTCTCGAACGCGAGGAAGCCGATCAACAGGCTCATCGTGAAGCCGATGCCGCACAGGATCGCCGCGCCGTAGACCTGCCCGAAGGTCACGCCGCTCGGCAGGCGAGCCAGGCCGGACTTGACGGCGACCCACGCGAACGCGAACACGCCAACCTGCTTGCCGACGAACAGCCCGAGCAGGATGCCGAGCGGTATCGGGTCGAGCAGGTTGCGCAGGCTGAGCCCGGTCAGATCCACGCCGGCATTGGCAAAGGCGAAGAGCGGCAGGATGCCGAACGCCACCCACGGGTGCAGCGAATGCTCGAGCCGCGAGGCGGGCGGATGGTCGGGGTGAGCGGGATCCGAGGCCGGCACGAAGAACGCCGTCACGACGCCGGCGAGCGTCGCGTGCACACCGGACTTGAGCACCAACACCCACAGCGCGGTGCCGATCAGGATGTACGGCGCGATGCGGGTGACGCCGGTGCGGTTCAGCACGAACAGCGCGGCGATCGCGACACCCGCCGCCAGCAGCGCATTGACCGACAGGTCGTGGGAGTAGAACGCCGCGATGATGACGATCGCGCCGAGGTCGTCGAGCACGGCGAGCGTCAGCAGGAACACCTTGAGTCCGATCGGAACGCGATTGCCAAACAGCGACAGCACGCCGAGCGCAAAAGCGATGTCGGTGGCGGACGGGATCGCCCAGCCGCGGATGCCGACCGGATCGTTCCAGTTCAGCGCGGCGTAGATCGCCGCCGGCACGATCATGCCGCCGAGCGCGGCGATGGCCGGCAGCGCCACCTTGCTGCGATCCGACAGCTCGCCCGCGACGATCTCGCGCTTGATCTCGAGCCCGACCAGCAGGAAGAAGACGGCCATCAACAGGTCGTCGATCCAGATGAGCAGGGTCTTGTCGAGCATGAACGTGCCGATCTGCAGCTTGATCGGCGTCTGCAGGAACGCCTGGTACAGCTCCGCGAGCGGCGAGTTCGCGGCGATCATGGCGAGTACGCCGGCTATCACCAGCAGGATGCCGCTGGCGGATTCGAGTTTCAGGAACTCGCGCAGGGCGGCGACGGGGCTGGAATCGTAGGAGGTCTGGGTCATGCGGATGCCTGGCTCGAATGGCGCGCAGTGTAGCGGACGCCGTCGTGTGCGCGCCCGGGTCAGCCGAGTGCGCGGGCCACGGCCCAGACGGTGATGGACTCGGCGCCGGCCACGCGCAAGCTCGACGCCGCCGCGATGGCCGTGCTGCCGGTGGTCACGACGTCGTCGATCAGGATGACGTGCCGGCCCGCCACGATGTTCGGATCGGCGGCAAAGGCCCCGGCCAGGTTGCCTGCGCGTTCGTGACGCGAGAGTCCGACCTGCGGTGCTGTGCCGCGAACCCGGCGCAGACCCGAACCGGCGAGCCGCAGGTCGAGCAGGCGCGACACTACCCGCGCGATTTCGTGTGACTGGTTGAAGCCGCGCTCGACCAGCCGGGACGGGTGCAATGGCATGGGCACGATCAGTGCCGCCTCTCGCCATGGATCGCCTTGCTCACGCAGTGCCTGCACGACCATGCGCGTGCCGAAGACCCGCGCATTGGCCAGCGCGCCTTCGTATTTGAGTGCCTGCACCAGTTGCGTCACCGGAAATTCATAGGCCCACGGAGCCACGCACCGGGAGTAGGGCAAGTCGAGCGCACGGCACCGCGCGCAACCTTCTTCCATTCCGTTGACCTCGTCCTGTTGCGGCAGGCCACAGCGCCGGCATGGGTTTGGCACGACCGGGATTTCGGCCTCGCAGTCCGCGCATAGATCGAACGCCGGAAGTTGCCCGGGACGGCGGCACAGGACGCACCGCGGCGGCAGCACCCACCCCATCCAGCGATCGATCGTCGTGTAAACCTGGCTGCGGCGCATTGGTTGACAGGGTCGGCCGGGGTCCGAATACTGCCCGGACGCTGCTCCGCACAGCGTGGGCCGGGTGTTTACCCGTTGCCTGTGCTCAATTTGCCCACTTCGACGAGATTCACGCCATGACCGCGCCCGACCTCAGCCTGCTCGGCACCGTACGCACCGACTGGACGCTCGAGGAGGCGCGCGCGGTCTACACCGCCCCGTTCAGCGACCTGCTGTTCCACGCCCAGCGCGTGCACCGCGACAACTTCGTGCCGAACCAGGTGCAGGTGAGCACCCTCATCTCGATCAAGACCGGCGCCTGCCCCGAGGACTGCTCGTATTGCCCGCAGAGCGTGCGTTACGACACCGGCCTCGAGCGCGAAGAACTGATGGAAGTCTGCGACGTGGTGGAGCGGGCGCAGGCGGCCAAGGCCAACGGCGCAACGCGTTTCTGCATGGGCGCCGCCTACCGCAACCCGAAGCCGCACCAGCTGCAGAAGATCAAGGTGATGGTGAGCGAGGTCCGCGCGCTCGGTCTCGAGACCTGCGCCACGCTCGGCATGCTGACGCCGCAACAGGCGACGGAACTGAAGGACGCGGGGCTCGACTACTACAACCACAACCTCGACACCTCGAAAGAGTTCTACGGCGAGATCATCACGACGCGCACGTACCAGGATCGCCTCGATACGCTGCAGGCCGTGCGCGATGCCGGCCTCAACGTCTGCTGCGGCGGCATCCTCGGCATGGGCGAAACCGAGACCGATCGCGTCGCGCTGCTCCATACGCTCGCGACCTTGCCGCAGCATCCCGAGAGCGTGCCGATCAACCAGCTGGTGCAGGTCGAGGGCACGCCGTTGCATGGCCTGCCGGAACTCGACCCGTTCGACCTCGTGCGCGCGATCGCGACGGCGCGGCTGCTGCTGCCGAAGTCGTACGTGCGCCTCTCCGCTGGCCGCACCGACATGAGCGATGCCGTGCAGGCGCTCTGTTTCCTCGCCGGCGCCAATTCCATTTTCTACGGCGACCGCCTGCTCACCACGCCGAACCCTGGCCGCAGCCACGACGAGCAATTGTTCGAACGGCTTGGCATCGTGCCGGAGCAAGCCGCCGCCGTCGCTGGCTGAACGAGCGCCGCGCCGATGTCGCGCGCCGACGAGACGCTCGCGCAAAAGCTGGCGGAACAGGCTGCCGCCGGACGGTCACGCCGACGACGCACGGTCGACGCGCGTGAACCGGGTGGCGTGCGCGTCACCGTCGCAGGACGCGAGTGCCTCTCCTTCTGCAGCAACGATTACCTCGGGCTCGCGGACCACCCGCGCATCGTCGCGGCGTTCTGCGAGGCCGCGCGTCGCTGGGGCGTAGGCAGCGGCGCCTCGCACCTGGTGAGCGGTCACGACGCCGAACATCACGCACTCGAAGAAGAACTCGCTCAGTTCGTCGCGCGTCCTCGTGCACTGCTCTTTTCCACGGGCTACATGGCGAACCTGGCCGTGGCGGCAGTGCTGGTGGGCCGTGGCGATCACGTGCTCGAAGACCGGCTCAATCACGCCTCGCTGCTCGACGCGGGCCTCGCTTCCGGCGCACGGTTCGCGCGGTTCGCGCACGGCGACGTCACGGCGCTGCGCAGCAGGTTGGCCTGGATCGGCGCGACGGCACGCACGCTGGTGATGACCGACGGCGTGTTCAGCATGGATGGCGACATTGCGCCACTGCGTGCAATCGCCGCAGCCTGTCGCGAGACGGGAGCGCAACTGCTCGTCGACGATGCGCACGGATTCGGCGTGCTCGGCGCAAGCGGTGCGGGTGCGGTCGAGGAAGCCGGGCTCGATATCGACGACGTGCCGGTCCTGATGTGCACGCTCGGCAAGGCAGTCGGCACGTTCGGCGCATTCGTCGCGGGCTCGCCGGTGTTGATCGAGAGCCTGCTGCAACGTGCGCGCACCTACATCTACACCACGGCGCTGCCACCCGCGGTTGCGGCCGCAACGCGTGAATCACTGCGCGTGATGCGCGACGAACCGTGGCGGCGCAGCCTCGTGCTCGAGCACGCCGCGCATTTCCGCGCGGGGCTTGCAGACCTGGGACTGCAGTCGCTGCCTTCGCGCACGCCGATCCAGCCCGTCCTGGTGGGAGCTGACGACACCGCGGTAAGAGTCAGCGATGCACTGTTCGAGCAAGGTTTCTGGGTGCCCGCGATTCGCCCTCCGACCGTGCCCGCTGGCACCTCGCGCCTGCGCTTCACGTTCTCGGCCTCGCACACTGTGGCGCAGGTCGAGCAGTTGCTCGCGGCGTTGCAGGCACTGCGTGCAAGTGGCGTGCTCGCGCCTGCGACTGCAACATGAGCGCCCCCCTGCACGTCGAAATCCGTGGTGACGGTCCCGACGTCGTGCTGCTGCACGGCTGGGCCTTGCATGGCGGCACGTGGGGCCCGTGGATCGAGCAGCTTGCGCGTCGGGCGCGCCTGCACGTCATCGACCTGCCGGGGCACGGCCGCAGCGCGTGGCCCGCGGGCGCATCGACGCTGCGTGATCTCGCGCGCGCCGTCTCGCCGCACGTGCCGAACGGCGCGGCGGTACTGGGATGGTCGCTGGGGGGCATGGTGGCGCTGGAACTGGCACGCTCGCGGCCCGGCGACCTGGCCGCGCTGGTGCTGGTGGCGACCACGCCGTGTTTCCTTGCGCGCGAAGACTGGCCGACGGGCATGAGTCCCGGCGTGCTGGACGGTTTCGCGGCGGGTCTTGCCGGTGATTACCGTCGCACACTGTCCAATTTCCTGGCGCTGCAGACCTGGGGCGACGAGAACGCGACCCAGGCGCTGCGCTCGCTGCGCGCAAACCTGGACGCGCACGGCGAACCCGATCCGCAGGCCCTCGTCGCCGGACTCGAGATTCTTCGAACTGCGGACTTGCGCGCAGAACTCGCCTCGATCGCGATCCCGACACTGGTCATCGCCGGCGAGCACGATCGCATCACGCCGGTGGCGGCGGGACGTGAGCTGGCGTCGCGGCTGCCGTCCGCGCGTTTCGTCGAGGTGCCGAAAGCGGGGCACGCGCCGTTCCTGTCACACCCCGATACGGTGCGGCGCGAAGTCGAAAGCTTCCTCTCCTTCCTTGCTTCCTCTCCCGCGCACAGCGCGGCCGCTCCTGCGGCGGCGGCAGAGGCAAGGCAGGGCGGCGAATTCGCACTCGACGTGCGGCGTGTCCGCGACTCGTTTTCGCAGGCGGCGGCAACGTACGACGGGGCGGCCGTGCTGCAGGCGCAGGTCCGTGACGAACTGCTGCGCCGACTCGAAGTCCTGCGCATGGAGCCGGAGGTCGTCATCGACCTCGGTGCCGGCACCGGGCAGGCGGCGATCGCGCTCAAACGCAGGTACCCGGGCGGTCGGGTCGTGGCGATGGACATCGCGCACGGCATGCTGCTGCAGGCGCGCAAGCGCCAGACCCTGCTGCGCCGGTTCGACCGGATAGTGGCCGATGCGGCGACGCTGCCGCTGCGCGATGCCTCGGTCGACATGCTCTTCTCGAGCCTGATGCTGCAGTGGTGCAACGACCCGGACCGGGTGTTGCGCGAATGCCGGCGGGTGCTGCGGCCGGGGGGTGTGCTGCACTTCACCACGCTCGGCCCCGACACCCTGATCGAGTTGCGCAAATCCTGGCAGGCCGCCGACCCGGGCCACGCCCACGTGAACCGGTTCATCGACATGCACGACCTGGGCGACGCGCTGCTGCGGGCCGGGTTCGCGGAACCGGTGCTCGACGTCGAGCGGTACACGCTGACGTACGACGACGCGCGCGGACTGATGCGGGACCTCAAGGCGATCGGCGCGCACAACGCGACGGCGGGCCGGGCCCGTGGCCTGACGGGCAAGTCCACCCTTGCTCGCATGCTCGCCGCCTACGAAGGATTCCGTCGCGACGGTAGATTGCCGGCCACGTACGAGGTGGTCTTCGCGCAGGCCTGGTGCCCCACCGGCCCGGTCCGCACCAAGGGCCAACCGCAGGCGGAAACGGTGGTTCCCATCAGCCAGATCCGCCGTCGCAATCAATAATCTAATTTGATCAATACGTGCCTTATTGTTGTAGAAATAATGTTTTGAATATTTTATCTATATATTACTCGGTGCGTTACCCGCAGCCCTTCTGATTGCTAAATTCCGTGAAATCCGTAATACACGGAAACCTAAGGAGACGCCCAGATGGTTCGCGTGACTGCCACCGAGTTCGCCAGGAACTTCGGCCGATACCGCGAGGAGGCCCAGCGGGAGCCGGTCGCGATCACCAGTCATGGCCGTACCAGCGGGTACTTTGTGTCGCCCCACGAATATGCCGAACTTGAGCGTTTGCGCGCGTACGAGCGGCGCGTCTACCGGATCGAGGAACTGCCCGAGAACATCGTCCAGGCCATCTCCGACGCGAAGATGGACCCGAAACACGAACACCTGAACGCGCTACTCGACCAGTAGCGGCACTTGGGCCTGGATCAGGAGCGTTCGTGGGTGGTGCTCGAAGAACAGAACACGTTTGCGTGGCCAGGGTACGACTTCAGGCAGATTCCCGGTTTATACCCGGCGAGTATGTCTACGGTCCCTTGCCCCCGCGTTTCTTCGAAGCCCTGCGTGACCGATTTACGGCGCTGCACAAGGCTCGCGCCATCAAAACGACTCCTCGGTAGCGCATATCTGCCAGGTGGCGTGATCCATGTTCATTGGGGTCGGCAACCGTTCCGAACGCTTCGTCAGCACAACCTGCTGCACCGCGCCTTGACCGCGTGTCGGCGCAGGCGTATCCGGCATGCAGGCTGCGCCATCCGGCGAACGGTCATCAAAACGCAGCCATCCCCACGATCAGGAGGAACTGGCCATGCACGCAAATCGTCAAACCACTGAGCACAAGACCTTCGGCAAACCCGACGAGATCCGCGCATTCCCGCACGGCAAGGCCGAGATTCTGAAAATTGGCGGCGGTGAGGTGGGCCGACTCGTATTCGAGCCGGGCTGGCGTTGGTCCACCGACGTGAAGCCGATCGCAAAGACTAAAAGCTGTGAGGCACCGCATTTCCAGTATCACGTGAGTGGACGACTTGTGATTCGCATGGACGACGGCACGGAAATCATCGCCGGCCCCGGCGACATCACCTCGCTGCCGAGTGGTCACGATGCCTGGGTACTCGGTGACGAGCCGGCCGTGGTTATCGACTGGTTCGGCGCAAGCAGCTACGCGAAGGGCAGCTGAGCCGGAAGGCCCGGGGTCGCTGCCGCGACCTCGGGCGCTGCGCGGTTCGCGTCGCGTGGCACCAGCACCTCCGACTAACCCCTATCCCCTAACCCCTTCTGCATGACACCCGGCCTCTTCATCACCGGCACCAACACCGGCGTCGGCAAGACGGCGGTCTCCGCCGCGCTACTCCGGCTGCTGGCCGCGGCAGGCGTGCAGGCGGTGGGCCTGAAACCCATCGCCAGCGGCAGCGAGCGCTGGGGTCCGGGGGAGTCGCTCAGGAATGCAGATGCGCTCGAACTGCAGGCCGCTGCCCCGGTGCCACTGCCGTACGAGAGCGTCAACCCGTGGTGCTTCGAGCCGGCCATTGCCCCGCACCTCGCGGCGGAGGAAGCCGGACAAGCCACGCCCCTCAGCTCTCTATTAGAGTGGTACGAGCGGGTCACGGTGGATGCGGAATTCGCGCTGGTCGAAGGCGCGGGCGGATGGCGCGTGCCGCTGCACCCGGAAGGTTTCCTCAGTGACCTGCCCGAAACCCTCGGCCTCGACGTGATCCTGGTGGTGGGGACCACGCTCGGCTGCCTCAACCATGCCCGGCTCACCGCCGAAGCCATCCACGTCGCGGGCCGCTGCCGCCTGCTGGGGTGGATCGCCAACGAGATCGACCCCGGGTTCGAGCGCCAGTCGGCCAACCTGGCCACGCTCGAGCGCTTGCTGGGCACCCCACCGCTGGCGATCGCTGCCTGGACGCCCGCGCGATCCGCGTTCGGCCATGCCGTCCTCGACGTCAGCGGCGGCGTGCACCTGCGGGAGACGCTGCTGGCTGCCGTGCGGCGCTAGCCGGTACAGCGGAAATTCGCGTGCCGCGGCAACAAACCGTCGTGTACAGGATGTTCGTGGCCGTGCAGCAGGGGTAAATTCGGCCTCCGTTTTACTCCTGTCGTGGCGCCGCGCATGGTCGTTTCGACGTTCGAACCCCATC
>Ga0315290_10003492_pt1 | contig 11229 bp, 9 predicted proteins | sample YL17G12_0_MG_FD_203627 | JGI IMG/M metagenome (GOLD analysis project Ga0315290, IMG submission 203627) | Sediment microbial communities from Yellowstone Lake, YNP, Wyoming, USA - YL17G12_0 | ecosystem: Environmental > Aquatic > Freshwater > Lake > Sediment | place: USA: Wyoming | collected...
CAGCGTTACGGGTTCTCGCCTTTGTTCATCAGCACGGCTGTGCTGTACACTGTCTCCATCCTGCTCGTCTGGATCTTCTTCCGCCCCGGGGCAGCTCGAACCCTGGAACAAGCCCCGATGCGCTGATCCTGCCTCCCAGGTGTATACTCTACCAGCCTGAAATGGCTCGTTGGTCTTTCAATACAGGAGTCCCTTATGCACGGTTTTGGATGGTTGGCTAACATTCGTTCCGGCGATGAAAAACCCCGCCTGACCCGGGATCTTTTGCTGCGTGTGCTCGCCCATGCCAAGCCCTACTGGGGGCAGATCACCGGTATGCTGGTGACCATCCTGCTCAGCACCGGCCTCTCGCTCGTCACACCCCTGATCTTCAGGCAGATGATCGACAAGGTCTTGCCGTCCAAGGATCTGAACGGACTGCTGCTCCTTGCGCTGGCGTTATTGTTCGTCCCGCTGCTCAACGGCGGCATCGCGGTCATCCAGCGCCGCTACAATGCCCGGGTGGGTGAGGGGGTGATCTACGATCTGCGCGTGGCGCTCTTCGCGAAACTTCAACGCATGAGCCTGCGCTTCTTCACCAATACCAGGGTCGGCGAATTAATGAGCCGTCTCAATAACGATGTGGTCGGCGCGCAGAACGCCATCAGCAACACCATCGTGGGCATCATCACCAACATCATAGAAGGGATCGCCATCCTTGCGGTGATGCTCTCCCTCGAATGGAAATTGACCCTGATCAGCGTGCTCATCCTGCCCCTGTTCATCCTGGCAGCCCAGAGGCTCGGCTCGGTTCTGCGGACCATTGCCCGCGAATCGATGAACCTGAATGCCCGCATGAATGCCCACATGAACGAGACGCTCAACATCGGCGGCGCCCTGCTGGTGAAACTGTTCGGACGCGCCAACACGGAAACCAGCCGCTTCAGTGACCGTGCTGGCGGTGTCCGCGATATAGGCATCCGGCGGGCGGTGCTCGGGTCGTCGTTCTTTATCGTGATGGGTCTCGTCAGCGCGGTGGGCACGGCCCTGGTCTACGGGCTGGGCGGGTGGTATGTCATTCAAGGCACCTTCACCATCGGCACCATTGTTGCCTTCGGTTCGTATCTCGGTCAACTCTACGGCGCTTTACAGGGGCTGGCGGGCGCGCCGGTTGAGTTCTCAACCTCCATGGTCAGTTTCGAACGGGTCTTCGAGGTGATCGACCTTCCGCAGGATATTCCCGAAAAGGAATCCGCCATCATTCCGAAGGAGATCAAAGGGGATCTTGAGTTCGACGATGTTCATTTTCGTTATGAGCCGGATAACACAAAGATCCTGCGCGACGTGCGGCGTTTTGGAAAGATGGAAGACGTGGGCGGAGTGTTTTCGGGCGATGGATCGGCCTCCGAACCTGGACGGCAGGCGGCAGACCAGGGGCACGAAGGTCCCCTGCCCGGAGCCGACCAGCGCGCAGGAGAGGCTGCCGCCCAGGGTTCTGACCCGGAGGCACTCTCCCAGGCACGGGCTGTTGCCCTCGAAGGGATCTCGTTCCGAGCCGCCGCCGGGCAGCTCGTTGCGCTCGTCGGTCCCTCCGGCGCCGGCAAGACCACGCTGACCTATCTCATTCCGAGATTATATGACCCCACCTCAGGCGTCATCCGCATGGATGGGATGGACCTGCGGGACCTGGCGCTCGATTCTCTTGCAGCCACGGTGGGCATGGTCACGCAGGAAACCTACCTCTTCCACGATACCATCCGCACCAACCTCACCTATGCCCGTCCCGACGCTCCGGCCATAGAAGTGGAAGCAGCCGCCCGCGCCGCCAATATCCACCAGTTCATCGCCGACCTTCCCGACGGTTACGACACGATCGTGGGCGAGCGCGGTTACCGCCTGAGCGGCGGGGAGAAACAGCGCATCGCCCTGGCGCGCGTGATCCTGAAAGACCCGCGCATCCTGGTCCTCGATGAAGCCACCAGCCACCTCGACAGCGAATCCGAATCCCTCATCCAGGACGCTTTGAAACGGGTGATGGCTGGCCGCACGAACATCGTCATCGCCCACCGCCTGTCCACCATACTTGCTGCAGACCTGATCCTGGTGATGGATCGGGGCAAGATCGTGGAACGCGGCACCCACCGGCAGCTGCTCGCCTCCGCAGGCCTGTACAGCCAGTTATATGAGACACAGTTTGGCAGCGATGCCGGCTCTGCCGCCTCGTAAGGGTGGACCTGTGCCGGGTCATGCGGCAGCCATCGATCCGATCGGGAAAAGGCTGATCTCGAAACCCTCCCGTATTCTCATCCTCACCGTCGCTGCAAAGGATTCTCGAGGTCGACAACGGGTGTTTTCCCCGTCTTGTGACTGTATTCATCCTTGTTCATCTGTGGTTTAATAGTTGCATGGGAACCCTGTACCTGGTCGCAACCCCCATCGGCAACCTGGAAGACATGAGCCCGCGTGCCGTGCGGACGCTGCGCGAGGCCCGCCTCATCGCCGCTGAAGATACGCGTGTCACCCGCAGGCTGCTCACCCATTTTGACCTGCATACCCCCATCACCAGTTATTTCGAATTCAATAAACTGATCAAGCTCGACTTCATCCTGGAAGCATTGACCCGGGGCGATGTGGCCCTCACCTCCGATGCGGGCACGCCCGCCATCAACGACCCCGGCTACGAGCTGGTGCGCGCCGCCCTGGAAGCAGGTCACACCATCTGCCCGATCCCCGGGCCTTCCGCGCCGCTGGCTGCGCTGACGGCTTCCGGCCTGCCCACTGATTCTTTCCTGTATCTGGGCTACCTGCCGCGCAAATCCTCCACCCGCCAGTCCTTCCTGCAGCAGGCGGTCGACCTGCCTTACACGCTCATCCTGCTGGAAAGCCCTCACCGCCTGCTGCCCGCGCTGAAGGACATGCAGGCACATCTCGGCGATCGGCAGATAGCGGTGGCCCGGGAGATCACCAAGATCCACGAGCAGATCTGGCGCGGCACCATCTCGAATGCAGTGATCTATTTCACCCATCACGAGCCGCGCGGCGAGTTCACCCTGGTTGTGGCGGGTAGAGCCATCAGCGATCACCCCGAATGGACGGAAGAAAGGGTGGTGATGGCGATCAAGATCGGCTTGAGATTCGATGAATCAGCCTCCGCATTGGCGAAGCGGGTTGCGCAGGAGAGCGGCTGGGATAGAAAAGAGATCTATAGACGCATTTCTTCATTGCAGGAAAACCCGTGAGCGGCATTTCTCTTTTCGAACGCCTGTCTATCTGGAAGCGGTAATTCCCCACCACCATCCTGAAAGGACGAGGACGAAACGTGAACCTAGATGACCTGCTATTGATCCAGCAACTCGATCCCCGGAATATGCTCGCCGAGATCACCTCGCTCCCCGCCCAACTGGCAGAAGCCTGGCAGTTGGGGCAGGCGCAGCAGCTGCCCGATCCGCAGGGCATCCGCCAGGTGGTCATCTCCGGCATGGGCGGTTCTGCCATCGGGGCAGACCTGCTGACTGCCTATCTCTCCCCCTCATGCCCGATCCCGGTCATCGTCCAGCGTGATTATATCCTGCCAGGCTGGGCGCGCGGACCCGAGACCCTGGTGGTCGCCTCCTCACATTCAGGGAACACCGAAGAGACCCTGGAGGCCTTCGACATTGCGATGCAAAACAAGTGCCGGGTGGTGGCGGTGGCTACGGGCGGCACACTGGCGGAGCGGGCGAAAAAGGCGGGAATCCCTCTCTGGAAGTTCAGCCACGGCGGGCAGCCGCGCGCCGCGGTCGGTTATTCGTTCGGGCTGCTGCTGGCGCTCTTCGCCCGCCTGGGGTTGACCCCCGAACCGGCGGAAGATGTTGCCGGGGCGGTGGCAGCCATGAAAGCCCAGCAAGCGTCGCTGTCGGTGGACGTACCCGCCGCCCTCAACCCCGCCAAGCGCATGGCGGGTCAACTGGTGGGGCGCTGGGTCAACATCTATGCCTCCGGCATTCTCGCCCCGGTGGCGCGCCGCTGGAAGGGGCAGCTCAACGAGGTTGCCAAGGCGGGCGCCGGTTTCGAAATCCTGCCCGAAGCCAACCATAACGCGCTGGCCGGGCTGGTCAACCCGGCGGAGGTCCTTGCCCATACGACCACGGTGTTCCTGCGCGCCCCCAGCGACCATCCCCGCAACCGCCTGCGCTCCGAGTTGACCTGCCGTGAATTCATGCTCGAGGGCTTGAATACTGAAGTCTATGAAGCGCAGGGCGAGTCGCCCCTGGCGCACCTATGGACCGCGCTGCACTTTGGGGATTATTCCGCCTTCTACCTGGCGATGGCCTACGGCGTGGACCCAACCCCGGTGATAGCCCTGGAGAATTTCAAGGCTGCCATGAAGAAGAGCAACTGAAGTAAGAAATAAAATCATCCGGTCTGCTTATGAAGCCCGGATGATCTGCTTATTTCCAATCTTGCTCGCTCAGTGTGCAAAGATCTGCAGGGCGATGACCCCTGCCAGCGCACCCAATACAAAACCGGCGATGATATCCGACAGGTAATGGACCCCCATTGCCACCCTTGCCAGTGCCACGAGCGGCGCCCAAACACAGAGGATGACCGCCAGTGGCCAGGGTCCGAATCCGATCGCAAGGATGGCGATCAGCACCACGCGGGCTGCGTGCCCGGACGGGAAGGAGTGCGGGTCGGTCTTGCGGTACAACCCCCCCCACTCGCCCTCCGGTCTCCGCCGGCGGATGGTGAACTTGATCACCAGCACCACGGCAGCCAGCGCAAGGATGGAATACAGCACCGCCAGCGCCCACGGACGCCAGAACGGTCCTCCCAGCCACCAGAGCAGGCCCAGCCCCGCCCACCAGAACCAGGAATCCCCCGAGTGAGCCAGGACGACCGCCACGCTCCGCAGCATGCCGGGGCTCTCAGCCACCCGCATGCGGGCTGAGAGGCGCGCATCCAGTTCCAGCAAGCGTTTCAAGGTCACTTCTTGATCTTTGGAGAACCCGCTGCCTGTTTGGAGGCTTTCCTGAGACGCTTTTTCAGGTCCGCCCGCATGATCTCGAGCTGGTGCGGTTTATCCACGTCCATCCCCACTTCGGCATACGGGCAGACGATGACCTTGCCTGTGATCTTCAGCTTCCTGGTGATATTCTCTTCTGCCTTCGGCAGGGTCAGTTTTCCGGTCAGCAGCCGGAATGCCGTTCCGAAACCGATCAGCGCCGCCTGCTTGAGCGGGCTCTTGCGCGAATTCGTGATCTTCACCCACAGGTCGGTATCCTCGCCGGTGAGGGTCTTCACCCTGGCGACATTCATATCCCCGCCGCACACATCCATATCCTTGAAGTGCGTCCAGGTCCGCTTTGAGCCGGGGAAGCGTTTCTCCATCACTTCCCGCGGGACGACATTGTAATAGACGTCCAGTTTTGTCTGCATGGCAGTGTCCACCACCCAGTCCACCATTTCACCGGTGATGGAAGGGATATCCGATGAGACCAGCAGCGCATGCTCGGCCTGCTTGTTGATCTCCTGCACTTTTCTTCCCCCGGCTTGCATGTTCTCCACCATCTTGCCCTGGTTGGAGACAAAGTACATCTTCTTGGCGCACTTCAAGCCGACCTTGTCGGTGAGCCCGACGACGATCACATTGTCGATGGTCCTGGCGTCGCTCAGGGCATCCAGCACCCACTGCACCATCGGCTTGCCCGCCACGTCCACCAGCGCTTTAGGATGACCCTTAGTGGCAGGATAAAGCGGTTCTTCCGGCAGGGGAACCCCGCCTGCGGTAACAATTGCATCCATGATTTCTCCTTTTCTTTAACGGCAACCGGGCGCTGATGCGTGTTGCGGTGCATTAACAGGGGGGAGTTCATTTGAACGAACGGTCTATCCCGCTGAAAAGCACCCTTTTGCCTGGAAGTTAATTCAGATCCTGCAGCGACGGCTCGAATCCGAGTTTCGTCAGCATTTCCTCGTACTCGGCATGCGTGAGGGCGCGGCCCTTGCCGGAAACCGCGACCAACGCGGCTTCCATCATGTTCGTGCCAAATGAACGCCCGTCCAAAACTGGCGTGGTGGTCACCAGTGTTTTCACGCCGCATTTGCGGAATAACTCCACATCCTGGGGAGTGGTGGTATTGGTCACCACCACCTTGCCCCGCATGTCATCGGGCATATAGCGCTTGATGTAATGGCAATCCCCCGCAGCAACTGTGCTCCAGGAGAACCACTTCGCCTGCTTCGGCTTGCGCTCTTCCTGTTTCTCGCCGGTGGGATAGACCCATTCGAACGGCAAACGGCCCGCCACCGGCATCAGCACTGCAGCCAGGGTCTTTAATTGCTTTTCGGTGTGCAGGGCGATCGGGATGCCCAGCGAAAACATCAGGTCCCCGAAAACAGTCTCATAACCGGTCTTGACGAATCCATGCGACAGCCCCCAGCGGTCCGCTCCGGTCATGACGAAGACCTTCTTGCCGCCATTTTTCAGGATGTAATCACCCAGCCGGGCTTCCACGAAGGGTGCGGCTTTTGTTTCCAACGAATTCTTCAACCCGGTGCCGTCCACCACGGGAGTCTGCTTGATGAACCGAACCATCTTCTCGACCGAGAACAGCCGGTACCAGTGGTCATCCACCATCAAGCCCAGGTCTGCTCCGCCCACTCCGAAGGCGTCCACCTTCCCGTCCAGTTCTTTATATTTTAGCGCCGCGGCTTCCATGTCGCCGTCGGTGCCGATCCGCTCGATGCTCACTTCCTCGCCAAGCAACTTGATGGTGACCGCCTTATCACGCTTGGACGAGCCAATGCTGATGCTGACTGCTCGTTTCATAGGGGGAACCTCCTGGAAATAATCTTGAGAGAGTATACACCCTTCCGATTCTTCTGATAATAGTGCATTCCGCTCCATGAGTCTGAACCCCTTCGCACCTGTCAGGATGTGCACCAGTGCCCGAGCGCTCAGCTGGTGGACCCCATCCAAAATTGGATGCTGGGGTAAAATAATCCTCAGGAGAATCCCGCCATGTCCCTGCGCCGCCTCACCTTTGCACTGCTCATCCTGTACATCCTGCTGACCATTTATCCGATCGTCAGCATCGCTCTTGGTATTGCTCCCTCCCGGTTTCTCACCCCGGTCTCCACGCTTGCCGGTTTCGGATTCGCCCTGCTGCATGCGGGTCAGCGTGAAGGCTGGAAGCGCGGCCTCATCCTGCTGGCTTTGGTATTTGCCGTCAGTCTCACCTTCGAGAGCGTCGGCGTTGCCACCGGCCTGGTCTATGGCCCGTATCATTACACGAATAAACTCGGCCCGCTCTTCCTGGGCCTGGTGCCTTACCTCATCCCGGTGGCATGGTTCATGATGAGTTATCCGTCGCTCGTCATCGCTGACCGGCTGATCCCGGCGGAGTGGAAACGCTGGAGGCGCATTTTATCGGTTGCCGCCGTCGGCGGGCTGGCGATGACCGCCTGGGACCTGGTGATGGACCCGATCATGGTTGGCGGCGGACACTGGATCTGGGATGTCCATGGAGCCTACCACGGCATTCCCCTGCAAAACTTCTCCGGCTGGTGGCTGACCACCTTCACCACCTTTGCCCTGTACCTGCTCATCTCCGGCAGCCCTCAGAAAAAGCCCGCTGCCGGGTTCGATCGCCTGGCAGTGGCGGGTTACCTGGTCACTGCCCTCGGGATCGTGCTCGTCTCGCTGGTCTCGAAAGCAGGCGAGCTGGCACTGATCGGATTCTTCGCCATGGTGCCCTGGGTCATCACCGGGTGGCTCAGCACGGCGAAGGAACAGGTCCTTTTTCACCCCACGGGAATTGAACCTCATTGAATTTCAAATTAAACCGCAAGGTGGATTCGAGGAGCATTATTCCGGTCGATATTAAAAGCGAACTCCCACAGAATTGATCTGCGGGAGCCTGTTTCTTACAGCCCGGCGTCTTTTTTCAATGCAGCAGCGCGGGAGGTATCCTCCCACGGGAACTGGACATCATCCCGCCCGAAGTGACCGTAAGCCGCCGTCTTGCGGTAAATGGGACGGCGCAGATTTAGATCGCGGATGATAGCTCCGGGGCGCAGGTCGAAGTGCTCGAGGATCAGGTTGCTGATCTTTTCGTCGGATATTTTTCCTGTCCCAAAGGTCTCGACGTTGACAGAAAGCGGGTGCGCCACACCGATGGCATACGCCACCTGGATCTCGATCCGGTCAGCCAATCCAGCCGCCACCACGTTCTTGGCTGCCCAACGGGCGGCATAAGCCGCTGAGCGGTCCACCTTGGTGGGATCCTTGCCTGAGAATGACCCGCCTCCGTGCCGACCCATGCCGCCATAGGTGTCAACAATGATCTTGCGCCCGGTGACACCTGCATCACCCATGGGTCCGCCAATGACGAAACGCCCGGTGGGATTGACATAAATCTTCAAGTTTTTATCGACCATTTCAGCCGGCATACTCGGCATGATAACGTGTTCCATGATGCCTTCCTCGATATCTGCATGCGAGACATCCGGGGCGTGCTGTGCCGAGACCAGCACGGTATCGATGCGCTTTGGCTTGCCGTAAGCATATTCAATGGTCACCTGTGACTTTCCATCCGGGTACAGCCATGGGAGCATGCCTGCCCTGCGTACTTCAGCCAGTTTGCGGGTCAATTTGTGGGCCAGGTAGATGGGCATGGGCATCAATTGGGCGGTCTCATTGCAAGCATAGCCGAACATCATCCCCTGGTCCCCAGCTCCGATCAGGTCGATCTGATCCTTGTCGCCATCCTTGGCTTCCATGGATTTGCTGACGCCCATGTCAATATCCGGGCTTTGGCTGGAGATGGCTGAAAGGACACCGCAGGTATGTCCGTCGAACCCCTTTTTGGCGCGATCGTAACCGATTTCAACGACCACCTTGCGAACAAGTTCGTCAAAGTTGACAAAGGCATGGGTGGTGATCTCACCCAAAAGCATAACGTAGCCGGTCTTGGTGGCAACCTCGCAAGCCACCCGACTCATCGGATCCTGCTCGAAGCAGGCATCCAGAACGGAATCAGCGATCTGGTCGCACAATTTATCCGGATGACCCTCAGTGACCGACTCAGAAGTGAAAAGTAGTTTTGGGGAAGCCATGAATGTACTGGTCATAGAATTTGTATCTCCTCGTATAAAGAAATTGCCCCTTCTTTTGAAAGGGCAATTGCGCAGGGCGCACGGCTGCCCTCTCATCTTCCAGAATTCGGACAACCTTGCTTGATTGTCCCTGCCGGATTTGGCACCATCCGCGTATGCGGTGGTTGTCGAGGTTTCACAGGGCCGGTCCCTCCACCTCTCTGGATAAGAGTGCCGTTGGGGGCTATTTGATTGTGTCGGGAGTGTACCACAGGAAAAAGGAGGCGTCAAACGGGATTATCCCTGTCCGGCGAGGGTCATGGTTCAGGTGTCTGGTCATTGCTGGACGGGGAGGAAGGTTCATTCCCTGCAGGAGGCTGGATAACAGCAAGGCATGTCTTTTCCGCCTCCCACTTCTTCACCTGCACCAGGAGCGGTGCAGTGGGTTTCAACTCCCGTATGGGTACGAGCAGGTTCTTCAGGTAGGTGCGGTCATATTGCAGGGTGCGCATCCCGGCTTTGAGAACGGTCGCCTTGCGCCGGAATTCTTCATGGGTCAACCAGCCGGTGAATAGTGCCTCCAACCCGTCGATGCAGATATTCCCCCATGCATGGTTTGGGATCAGATAGGCATCACCGAGAACAGGACTGTGCAGTCCGATGCGGGCGTCTGGCTTGCTCGCAGCATGGACATATGCAAGGCTGTAAAGATTTTTCTCCACCGGAAGGCGTTTTCTCGGCGGAAGTTCCATAACAATGGAAGTAAATTTCCGCTCAGCCGACAATCCCCCGATCTCGACATTGATGGGATCCTTGCACTCACTTTTAATGGCGAGATCCACAAGTGGCTGCCATTGAACCGGGCGCGCCCAGCGGATGGGTAACGGATGGATGAGGTAACCGGAACGATGGGTCGCATCAGAGGCAGGCTCATCATGAATTAACGAAATTGATCCCAGCAAGAAAGCGAACAGGTATAGGTCATCCGGCCTGTGACCTTCGCTGGCAAACCCGTCCAGCGGGAGCAGGGCGGGACCCTGGAGGACGAGCGCCGGATTCTGATGAAAGTGTATGCCCTGCGCGCGGCGGGTGATGAGCCAGGGAATTATTTCACATCGATGGCCTCCCAACGAAAGGACATATCGGTCCGACTGGGAAAATGGCATGGCTGGCAATACCTTGAAAGGGACACCCTGCCCGGTAAGATGGCGCCGGAAAGCAAGGTCGGCGGCAACCGCACCCACGCTGAGACGCAGGCGCTCGAGGATCGAGCCACCTTTGGGAGGATCGCCGGATGCCAGGGAGCGGCAGGCATAGGCGACACCGCACCCGGTCAGGTCTGAAGTACAGGGCAGGCGGAGCAGGTCAGAGGCGGTGATCATCCCGGCATGAGTCGGAGACAGGATTGGAACAGGTTGTGATCATTCGTTCCTGAATTGCAGGCAGTAATGATGGAATGTGTTGCTCACCCAGGCTGATCCCAGCCCGTAGGGTGCCAGTCGCTGGTTATCCTGCAGCCAGAGTTTTTCATCTTTAAGGGTATAGACCTTGCCAAGTTCCCGCCCCAGGTCCCAGGCAAGAGGATATATTTTTCCGCCCTTCTTCACATTCTTGACGATGACGGTCAGATAGGCTTTCTCTTTGAGGATCGGCTTCAAACCGGAATAAATGGCAACCAGGTCTGCAAGGAATTGCTCGTAATCGTGAAGGTTGCCCAGGTCGTGCGGGTCATCAGAATAAAACACATCCAGGTCTGGCGAACCCGCGCGTTTCTTCTGGGTCTGCGCACCGCGGGCATGCAGCATGTCCCAGTAGGGAGGCGAGGTCAGGATATAGTCGAACAATGGCAATTGGAAGGAAGTGGCGAGTCTGGAATCGCCGCTGATGATCTCAGCGTGAAGGTCATTCGTTGATTCGCCAAGCTGCAGGCGTTCTTCAGACAAGACCCGGCGGGCAAGGTCAGCATACTTCGGATTCAACTCGATCCCGTAGGAGTGCCTCCCTGCCCGCATGGCAGCCACGAGGGTGGAGCCGGTGCCTGCCATCGGATCCAGCACGGTTGCGCCGCGCTTGGTAAAGAACTCGATGAATTCACGAGCCATGCTCTCGGGAAATTTCGCCGGATGGACAAGTACGCCCCGCTTGCGCGGCGGAGGATTGTGGATGAACCAG
>Ga0315290_10003496_pt1 | contig 11226 bp, 12 predicted proteins | sample YL17G12_0_MG_FD_203627 | JGI IMG/M metagenome (GOLD analysis project Ga0315290, IMG submission 203627) | Sediment microbial communities from Yellowstone Lake, YNP, Wyoming, USA - YL17G12_0 | ecosystem: Environmental > Aquatic > Freshwater > Lake > Sediment | place: USA: Wyoming | collected...
TCACAAGCACCCGCGCAATGGCGGCCGTGCCGACCGTGGTCCCGTCGCCGGTCCTGTCGCCGGTCCTGTATCCGACGCTCGCTGAACGGCCATTGCCCGGTTTCGTCGCCGAGGCACTGGCCGGCACCGCGGCATCGGGCCCGGAGGTCTCTCAGATGCTGCCGCCGGCTTCGCCCGCCGGCGCACTTCCTCCTTCCCCCGCCCCTTCCCCCGCCCCTTCCCCCGCCCGTTCTCCGGCCCGTTCTCCTAGGGCCTTGACCGCGACGGCCTCCGTGCCGCTCTCCGTACCCGCACCGGCCAGCCCGGCTGAAGCGCTCACCCCACCCGAGGCACCCGTGCCGCAACGCGGCGACGTCATGCCGCCGGCGGCTGCCCGCCTGGGCTATCCGGGCTACCTCCGCGACGCCGACATCGCGCAGATCGCCGCACTGGCCCTGTCCGGACTTGCGGGGATCCTCGGGATGACCGCGCTCGGTGGCTTCCTCGGCTATCGCCAGGCCAAGGTGGGCTACATGCTGCGAGCAGGCGGCATCGCCCGGTTCCTGCAGTGACCGGCAACCGGGTCACCGGGGCGGTCAATGACGTCCTCGCTCTGGCGCCCCGACATGGTGAGGTCTCGCTGGCGGTCCTGGTGGCCGCGGTCGGCGAGCACCGGGAACGGCGAATCGAAGTGAGTACGGCGGTGCTGCCGGTGGGGGTGTCGGGGCAGTGGCGGCAGTACTGCGATTACGACGAGTTCTTGATCCAGGACGGCCTCCCCACGGCCGATCGCACCCTCGCCCACGAGTTGGGTCACCTGGTTCTCGGCCACGACGGGATGCCGGTCATCGAGGTGGCGCGGGAAGCAGCCGAACTCGCCAGCGATGATCTGATCAGCTACATGCTCAACCAACGCACCGGTTGTCTGGGGCCGGGTGGCGAGGACATTGAGCAGGAGGCCGAGGACTTCGCGGCATTGTTGATCTATCGGCTTGGCCGGCTGCCCAGCGACCGGTCCTCGATCGTCCAAGTCCGCCTCGGAGAGGCGTTTGGTTGACCGTCTGGGTCATCGCCGGCCTGCTGGGTATGGCGACCGGTCTGCGGATCGGATGGGCCATGGTGAACCACCTGTCGGTCGTCAGCACCGCGATGATCGTCGCCCTGGGCAGCCTCGCCATGGTGGCGGCATTGAACTGGGCCCCGCTGACCCTGCTCGTCGACGCCGCGCTGGGCTGGCCCAACATCGCTATTGGTCTCAGTCAGGTGGCCTTGGTCGCCTCGGCCACCGGAAGCTGCGTGATGATCACCTCTGTTGCCTCGACGCTGCAGCCCGAAGTGACCCGGCGCCGTGCCGTAATGCAGTACTGCCTGGGGGCGCTGATCGCGACGCTGGCCCTAGCGCTCTTCCTCGCCGGGGAGCGCCAGCCGGAGATGGCGCCGCGGGAGTATCTGGCGCGCAACCTCGGCTCCGCGAATACAGCTCTGCACTGGCTCGTTCCACTGCTGTACGTGCTGCTGGCCCTGACCCTGGTGTCGTGGGTCGGTATGCGCCTGTCTAATCCCAGCCGCCGCGGGCGGGCGCTGTTCATTTTCACCGTCGGCAGCGCGCTGATCGTGGGGGCCAGCGCCTTCCTGTTGATACGCGCCGTGGGCTCCACGCCTCTTGTGGGTGTCGGGACCGCGGCGACCCTGTTGGTGAGCGCCATGGCCGTCGTCGCAGTCGGCTCGCTACTTCCCGCAGTCGAGGATTGGGTCGGTGCGCGCCGTGAACTGCACCTGATCGGGCCGCTGCGCCGGGAGATGGCGCGCCGACACCGGGATATCGCCATCGGAGTTAGGCCCCGCGGCCCGCTGGTTTTCCTTGTGGCTGAACAACTTTCGTTGATCTCAGACGCCCTTTACCTGGAGGCCACGGATATGGAGGCAACGAATCCTCAGGCCCCCGAGGAGCGTCCTGAATCAGGTGTCACCGCATCCGAGCAGGCGCTGGCCGTCGCTCGTTGGGTTCATACCGACGCAGCCACCGCTTTTCCTGGCCGGGGCTGGCTTCGGCAACCGACTAGTTGCTCAGATCGGGAGTGGATCCTGGAAATCGCGCGCCAGTACCGAAGCCTCGACAGTGATGTCAGGTGACGGGACCCCGGGTGACGGGACCCCGGGTGACGGGCTGAGGCCGTTCAGGCGTCCAAATGCTCCCGGCGCCGCAGTTCGTCGACTTTTTCCACGACGTCCCGCTGCGCTTCCGGGGACAGGCCGACGGTCCGGGCGGCGATCCGGCGGACGCCGTCGTCGCGCATGCTTGCCAGGAAGGTGAGCTCGGCGTCCAACTTCTCGTAGTAGGCATCGTCGGTGAAGTACTCAGGTTTGATCCGGAAGAAGTTGGCCAGCGCCGTCATCGTTGTGGCCGACGGGTTGGTTCGGTTACCCGACCGCAGCTGCGAGAGATACGGCGCCGACATGGTGATGCCCTCAGCCTTGAGCGCGCCGATCACCTCAGCTGACGTGTGAGGGCCGCGGCCCGGGGGGTACACCGTTTCGAACAGCCGGTTGAGCCTGGCTGAAAATGTGGTGCTCATCGAGTGTGACCTCCAGAATGCGAACGGATCAGCTAAGAAGATCCCCTACGTGTTTGCTGTCTAATGTAGCGGGTCGCGAACAAAACGCCAAGCGCAAACTCGTTCCCAGCTCCGTTCTGGTCGTTTTGGCCGGGTGTGCGGGAGGCGGGAATGTCCCGGATCGGAACCGGAAAAGCTGTGCTTAGGCTGAGAAAGGCCCGTTCGATCGGGGTGCGGGAGTCGTTTGGCGTTCCGATCCGCGATGCCCGGAGATGCACCGCGATCTATTGGTCAGGCAACCAACCCTCGCGTTGGCTGTGCCGCCATTTGCCGTTTGCTGGAAACCTTCAGGCAACCTTAAGTCTGCTATCAGGCTGGCGCGACGCCCTGTTCACGCGGCGAGCAGCATGGCCAGAATTGCGGTGTCCGGGTGGCTGATCGGGTCCACTCCGACCCGACTGATCATGCCGGTGACCGTCCCGTCCGCCTCCGCTTCCACCCACGCGGCGCGATGCTCTAGGCCGAGGTGGGGCAGACCGGGCAGCAGAAGGCATCCGGATGCTGCGCCCGAGCACTCCGGAAGCGAAGGGGTGGTTTCCGAGGGTGGATGCAACATGATCAGCGCAGGGGGTTGTTTCCCGGCGAAAAATCCGGGGGCAATCGCCTGCTCGCCCACCACCGTGCCTTCGGCGAGAACCAACCCCACCGTCCCGGGCTGAGGGCGTTCCGGCAATTCCTCGCGCACTCCGAAAATCGTTGTGGTGGACAGCAGGCCAGGCAGCGACGCAACGCGAACCGCAACCATCAGCAGTTGAGCCCACTCCTTGGTGGAGTTCGGCCAGCGACCCAAAACTACGAAGCCTTTCAGTGTGCCGCCGGAATGGAAGGGCGCGATCTCGACCGCGCATCCTGAGTTGCTCTCCATTTCGCCTCCGCGACCGGTTCACACCGGAATGTCACACCGGAATGTCACACCGGTACGTCGCATCAGCATGAGGTAGGCGGACGCCGGCACACGACACGACACGAGTGCCGGGGCAAGAAAAATTCGTCGGCCCTCAGCCGAAGATGAGGCCCTTGGTCTGGGAGGTCGCTGCCGCGAAGCGATTTTGCACGTCCGCCCAATTCACCACGTTCCAGAACGCTTTGACGTAGTCGGCCTTGACATTTTTGTACTGCAGGTAGAAGGCGTGTTCCCACATGTCGACCTGCAGTAGCGGAATAATGCCCAGCGGCACGTTCGCCTGCTGGTCGTAGAGCTGGAACGTGAGTAGCCGGCCACCGAGACTGTCGTATCCGAACACCGCCCAGCCCGAGCCCTGCAGACCGTTGGCGGCTGCGGTGAACTGGGCCCGGAACTTGTCGAACGAACCGAAAGCATCGTCGATGGCGGCCGCAAGCTCGCCGGTGGGCTTGTCACCTCCGTTGGGGGACAGGTTCTTCCACCAGATGGAATGGTTGACATGGCCGCCGAGGTGGAAGCCGAGGTTCTTTTCGTTGAGGAAGATGGCGGAATGATCGTCGTTGGCACGCGCCTCCGCGAGTTTAGCGACCGCGGCATTGGCCCCCGCCACGTACGCGGCGTGATGCTTGCTGTGGTGCAGTTCGTTGATCTCCCCCGAGATATGGGGCTCCAGTGCCCCGTAGTCCCAGTCCAATTCCGGCAGGGTGTATTCAGCCACGAGATTCCTTAGTGGTTGTGCGGTGTGATCCGGGCATCACCTTGCTCTATCACCGCGCACTCCGCAAGGAGTCGACGGCGACGTCGGGACCGCTCAACCGCGGTTCGAGCAGTTGGCCGGGTCAGAACAGGACAACGAGGGCGAGAACGCCCAGGAGAACCAGTGCGATGACTCCCGCCCGCACGGCGGCCATCAGGTAGGACCTGCTAGCCGGCGATGAACCCAAAGCCGATGGACCCAAAGTCGTCCACGGCGATTGGCCCGAAGAGGCCGCATCGAGTGGCTGAAACGTCATCGCAACCCCCTGGCCTGGATGGTGAACGTACCGACTCGGCGCGGGCCGGTGAAATTAGTCACAGCACCCGGCGGAGATCGCGAGCATAGCCCGCGATCGCCCGACCTTCAATCTGTTCGGGTGCGAAGCCCGCGTCGGTGGGATTCAGGTCCCGCAACGCCGATCGGCGTGTCAACCGGTGAGTCGCGGCGGGTGCGATGGCCCGTTAGCGTGCCAATACACTTCGCCGGCGGCTTCCCAGCCTGTTGATCAGCGCTGGAACCGCGGTCGGGTTATCCACAGACCCGATGATGAGCGATCCGGATAAGTACAGTTCAGTGGCCATTCGGTGCCCGGAAGGGCTGTGGATAGTCCTGTGGAGATTGTGGATAGGCCAGGTATTGCTGAAAGTTAAATCGGGAGTATTCGGCACTGTGTGCCACTTTCGCCCCACTGCAGTCCCAGGCGCTCGCTCGCACACCGGGATGGCCGTCGGTATCGGTTATAGGCTGGAACCGTGATTCAGGTGTGTTCCCGGTGCGCTGCGCGGTGGAACGTGCGGGACACCCAACGGGTGTGGTGCCCACGCTGCAACGGCGCCCTGCTGGCGCCGCCGCCATCGCCGGTGGGCCGGCCCCCAGCCGGTCGGGTGAACCTGGATCAACCTCGCGCCCAACGCGATGCGGTCAAGGCGCGCACGGGCTTCCGGTGGATCGCGGTCCGGCCCGGACCGCCGCCGCCGCCGCGGACCCGCCGCCAGTCACTCGGCCCGACCCCGCGCTATCAGACCATCCCGCGCTGGGGTCTTGCCGACCGTCCCGCGGCCGATGTGCCCGTGGTCGGCCAGGAGCAGCGGAAAAGCGCGTCGGCCACTGCGGTGCGGGCCACACTGCTGGCCTCGGCGGCTGTGTTCAGCCTCGCCGCGCTGGGGCACATCCTGCGGTATCTATTGCTGCTCATCAATCGAACGACACTCCTGCCCCCACTAGTGGCCAACGGCACGTTGTTGATGGGTGTGCTGGTCAGCCTGGCGGCGATGGTCGCGGTGATCGTCACCGCCGCAACGATGACCTCGTGGTTGGTCGGGCGGCGAGCCGCAGTGTTCAGGTTTCTCGGCCACGATGACCCGCGATCGGAGTGGGAGCTGTGGGCCGGCTGCTTGATTCCGGTCGTGAATCTTGTTTGGGCGCCGGTCTTTTTGATCGAATTGGCCCGTGCCGAGCAGTCCGAAGCGCGGCTGCGCGGTCCCATCGTGTTGTGGTGGGTCGCGTGGATCTTCTCCACCGCGATTTCGGCGTGGGCGATGTTGACCAGTTCGGCCACCGAAGCGCAGGCGATCGCCGATAACACCGTGACCGTGATCATCGCCTACCTGGCAGGTCTGGCGGTGCTGCTGCTGTTGTGGCGGGTGTTCAACACCTTCGTCCGCAAATCGGTAGAACGCCCGCTGCATCGCTGGGTGATCGTGCCGGAAGAGAATCCGGACGATTTTCCCGGTGATGCTCCCGAAGACGTCGAACTCGAAGCGGGGCTCCAGGCCGGGCAGCGGGAGCCGGTGGCGTAGTTCATGTCCGAGTCGGCCGCGGCGCGCGGGAAACACCGCCCGTTCGTGGTGGCTCACCGCGGTGCGTCGGCCGACCGTCCCGAACACACTCTGGCCGCCTACGAACTGGCCTTGCAGGAGGGCACCGACGGGGTCGAGTGCGACGTGCGTCTCACGCTCGACGGGCACCTGGTGTGCGTTCACGACAGGCGAGTTGATCGCACCTCGACCGGAACCGGTCTGGTCAGTGATATGACATTGGCCGAACTGAAGCAATTCGACTGGGGCGCTTGGCATACCAGTCGCGATCAGGGCGGCGCCCCCGACGACACCGGCCTGCTCACCCTCGATGAGTTGCTGACAATGGTGCTGGACTGGAGACGGCCGGTGAAGATCTTCATCGAGACCAAACACCCGGTGCGCTACGGCGCCTTGGTGGAAAGCAAGGTGCTGGCGTTGCTCAACCGCTACGGCATCGCCTCTCCGGCGTCGGCGGATCTGTCCCGCGCCGTGGTGATGTCTTTCTCGGCCGCGGCGGTGTGGCGCATCCGCCGGGCGGCCCCGATGCTACCCACCGTCCTGCTCGGGGAAACCGCGCGATATCTCGGCGGTGGCGCGGCGACCACCGTCGGCGCGACTGCGGTCGGCCCGTCGATTGCCACCTTGCGCGAGCATCCCGACCTGGTGGACCGGGCCGCCGCGCAAGGTCGGGCGATGTACTGCTGGACCGTCGACCAATACGAGGATGTGGAATTCTGTCGGGACATCGGAGTGGGCTGGATCGCGACCAACCATCCCGGCCGGACCAGGGCCTGGCTACACGGGGGATTGCGCGATACCAACCGCGAGGATATCTCCCGCGATCCGCTCTGAATCGATTACGCCCGTCCGCCACCTCGTCACGGCTGGGCGTCGAGCACCGACTGGGGGATCGGCGAATCGCTGCGCAGGGCGTCGAATAGCGCGGCGGCGGCTGCGGAGTCCCAGACGACCACCGAACCCGAGTCGTTGTCGGTGAATTCACCGATCGGCACGGTGACCGCAGTGCCCACCGCGCGCAACGCCCAGCCCAGTTGGGCGAGGTTCCACACATGCCCCTCGCTCTCGACGCTCAGCGCTGCCACCAACGCGTGCGACGTGCCGTACCACCGAAGGGGGTTAAGCCAGACGGCCGGACTCTCCGCGCGGCGCAGCATCGCCGACACGAAGTCCCGTTGGTGACTCATCCGATCGAGGTCCGACCGAGGCGTTGCTCGGCTGCGCACGTAGCCCAGCGCGTTGCGTCCGTTGAGCCGCTGGCAGCCGGCTGGCAGGTCGATACCGGCCAGTGGGTCGGCGATGGGCGCAGGCAGGCACATCTCAACCCCGCCGAGGGCGTCGACGACGCCGCCGAACCCGCCGAACCCGACCTCGACGTAGTGGTCCAAGGCGATACCGGTGTTCTGCTCCACGGTCTGCACCAGTAGGGCCGGGCCACCCTGGGCGAACGCGGTGTTGATCTTGTCCGCTCCGTAGCCCGGGATGTCGACGTAGGAGTCGCGCGGGATGGACACCAGAGTCGGCGGCTGAGCTGAGCCAATTGCCGGAACGTGCACCAGCAGGATGGTGTCGGTATGGCCGTTGCCGATGTCCCCGCCGGTAGATAACTCGATCTGCTGCTGCGGTGTGAGGTCTGCGCGGCTGTCGGAGCCAACCAGCAGCCAGTTGGTGCCACTGGCGGCCGCAGGACGATCGGGGTACGCGCCGAACACGTCGATGCGTCGCAGCGATGACTCGATCCAGATCGCTGTGGTCAGCATCGCGGTGATTGCGACAAGACCGATAGTCAAGGCGCTCAACGCAATTCGTCTACCCCAATGTGCTGTCCTTTTGGTGGCGGTCCGACGGGACCGTGGGGGCTGCGGGCTCCGCGGGTTTTGGGTGGATTGACTGGGGCGGGCGGGTCGGGCCGGCCGCCGCCCGGCCTGTTTGGCCGCGGACGGCCGTGCCCGCCGTGCCGGTGCGGGTGGTGCCGGTGCGGGTGGCGCCGGTGGTGGTGTGGCTCGTGGTGTGGCTCGTGGTGTGGCTCGTGGCGGTGGCGGTGGCGGTGGTGGTGGCGGTGGTGGCGGTGGTCGTCGGAAGCTCGGCCGGGGAGGCGGTGATGGCGGTCGCGGACCGGGCACTGGCGGAAGCGGACCGGGCACTGGCGGAAGCGGGCGGGGCGGTCCGGGCAGTCGCGGTGCCGGACGCGGGGTCGACGGACGCGGGGTCGACGGACGCGGGGTCGACGTGTCGCGTGGGATCACCGGTGCGGGCTCACGCGCGGGCGGCGGACGCGTCGGACGTTTCTGACGTGTGATGGGTTCTGTTGGCGGATCCGTCCCCGGTGGCGATTGCTCGTTCAACGCAGTTGATCCTTCAAACGCTGCTGATCGTTCAACGGAGCCAACCCAGGTGGCCGACCGCCAGGGTGTAGCCGACAAACGCCACGGTGTCGATCAGTCCGTGTGCGATCACCAGTGGCCAGAGCCGACCGGTCCGGCACCAGGCGTATCCGAATACCAGGCCCATCACCACGTTACCCAGGCCGGCACCGAAGCCTTGGTAGAGGTGGTAGGCACCTCGCAGGACACTCGACGTCAGCACCGCCTGGCCCGATGTCATCCCGAGTTGGCGCAGGCGGGTGATCAGATACCCCACCACGACCACCTCTTCGGCGAATCCGTTGGCGAACGCCGCCAACACGAGTACCGGGATCCGCCACCACGAACTGTGCAAGGCCGCAGGCTCCACCTCGGCATTCAGGCCCATTGTGCGGGCGGCGAGATAGAACAGAAGTCCAGGAATCCCAATGAGCGCCGCCAAGCCCATCCCGCCCAGAAGGTCGGGGCGCCAACGTAACCGGCCCAAACCGATGTCGGCTGGCCTGATGCCACTTCGCCACAGCAGATAGAGAGCCAGCGCCCCCCATGCCACCAACTGACCGACCGACACCAAATTCAGCCCGAGATTGATCAGGTCGAAGCGGGATTGATTGGGGTTGAGTCGCACCCGATAGCCGGGCAGCCCGGATAGCACTGCGTCAGCGAGTCGAAAAACTGCAATGAACGCGCTGACGCCGAACGTCACGGCCAGCATGACCCCGACCTCGATTCGCAGGGTCCGGCGATCGGTGATCAGGAACTCGCCGCGGGTGGCGTCCACGGGAAGCAACGGTAGTGCCTCGTGCGCCGCAGGTTCTCAGCCACGGGCGCTTCTTCGACAGACGATAGTGTTGAGGTGTGTCACGCATCGCCTACCTCGGCCCGGAGGGGACCTTCACCGAAGCGGCACTGTTGGCGATGGCCGGCGCGGGAATGGTGCCGGGTGGAGGCGAAGCCCGGCCCGAACCGGTGGAGAGCACGCCGACCGCACTGGAGGCCGTCCGGTCCGGCGCCGCCGAGTTCGCCTGCGTTCCGATCGAGAACTCAATCGAAGGCAGCGTGCTTCCCACCCTGGACAGTCTGGCCGGCGGCCCGCCGTTGCAGATCTATTCCGAACTGACTCTGGACGTGTCCTTCAGCATCGTCACCCGGCCGGGGATAACGCCCGGACAGGTGCGACGCGTGGCGGCGTTCCCGGTAGCCGCGGCCCAGGTGCGACGCTGGCTGGCCGCGCATCTGCCCGATGCGGAAGTGGTGCCGGCACATTCAAACGCTGCGGCCGCACTTGATGTCATCGCCGGCCGTGCCGATGCCGGCGTCAGCACCGCGTTGGCGGCCCAGCGCTACGAGTTGTCCTCATTGGCCGACGATGTCGTCGATGAGCCCAACGCCCGCACCCGTTTCGTGCTCGTGGGAAGACCCGGCGTGCCGCCGGCTCGCACGGGTGCGGATCGCACCTCGGTGGTGCTGCGGATCGACAGCGCGCCCGGAGCCCTGGTGTCGGCGATGAGCGAGTTCGGCATCCGCGACATCGACCTGACCCGCATCGAGTCCAGGCCCACCCGTACCGGACTGGGGACCTACGTGTTCTTCCTCGACTGCGTGGGTCATATCGACGACAGTGCGGTAGCCGAGGCGCTCAAGGCGCTGTACCGCCGCTGCGCGGAGGTTCGCTACCTCGGATCCTGGCCGACCGGCGCCGCGGCAGGGGCATTGCCGCCTCAACTCGATGAGGCCGACCGGTGGCTGACGCACTTACGCGACGGCAGGCCATGAGCGGACGTTTGATCCTCGTCCGACACGGCCAGTCGCACGCCAACCTCGAACGTCGACTCGACACCCGGCCACCGGGTGCCGAACTCACTGAAGCCGGCCGCGAACAGGCGCGCGAGTTCGCCCGTGCCCGGCGCGATCCCCCCGGCCTGCTTCTACACTCGATCGCCCGGCGAGCGGCGCAGACTGCGGTCGAGATCAGCGCCGAGTTCGCCATGGCCGCAACCGAAGTCGGCGGAATACACGAGGTGCAAGCCGGTGATCTGGAGGATCGCACTGACGACGACGCGATCGCGCAGTTCACCGCCGTTTATCGACGGTGGTGCGAGGGCGAACTCGGCGTCGCGATGCCCGGGGGGGAGAGCGGCAGCGATGTGCTCGACCGCTATTTGCCGGTGCTCAGCGATCTGCGACTGCGTTACCTCGACGATCCCGACTGGCCGAGCGACATCGTGGTAGTCAGTCACGGCGCGGCGATCCGCCTTGCTGCTGCGACATTGGCCGGAGTCCAGAGCGGCTTCGTCCTCGACCACCATTTGGCGAACACCGAGACGGTGGTACTGGCGCCGATCACCGAGGGACGCTGGAGTTGCGTTCGGTGGGGGTCGAGGATCCCACCGTTCTATCCCGAACACGACGTGCATGCGGCCGCCACTGCGCTGCAGTCCACCGATCCGATGGGGTGATCGGGGTGGCGGGGGGCTGTGACGGTGTGACCACCGACGGCGACGTCCCCAGGCGGGTGTGCGCGGGGTGCGGCTTGACGGTTCCGGCCGGGATGTTCTGCGGATGTTGCGGGGCCGAACTCGACAGACCTGAAGATCGGCTGCACCTGTTGCGTCCGCGGTTCTACGCGGCGGCTCCCGGTGAACATGTCGCCATACCGACGATCATGAGTTCGGTGTTTCCGCATCTGCCTAAGGCCTCCCGCACTCCATTCCGGATCGGGATGGTGCTGTTGCTGATCGGCTTGGTTGGCGCTGCGCTACTGCGGATTGTTGGACCGCTGGTCGTTATC
>Ga0315290_10003498_pt1 | contig 11222 bp, 16 predicted proteins | sample YL17G12_0_MG_FD_203627 | JGI IMG/M metagenome (GOLD analysis project Ga0315290, IMG submission 203627) | Sediment microbial communities from Yellowstone Lake, YNP, Wyoming, USA - YL17G12_0 | ecosystem: Environmental > Aquatic > Freshwater > Lake > Sediment | place: USA: Wyoming | collected...
TAATTGCATACAACACTTATTGAGTAATCAAAATAGAACTTGTTATTTTGATATAGTTTCTACAAGGCCAGTAAAGTATCTCATAGTAACTAGTATCTATACAAAATTATAGTTACGGATTTAGTATTTGTGAATAAGGGTAGAAAAAGAAAAGAATTGGTAATTGATATTATTTTAGCCTCAGTCTAGTAGCCTTACTGATGATTTTGGTGAGATCAGCTCTAGCACCAGTAGTTAGATAGAGCAGATGTGCATCATCAAGTGGTATTACTAAACGTTTGAGCTTTTCATATTCAGCAAGAGCATATTTCCCCTTTCCTATCTTGCCTGAGAGCTCATTTCGTGCTTTCCACATATTTGCAGATAATTTTAGTGATTTCAGACTCTCTTTAGATGTTAAGAGACTTTTTACTCCTTTCCTGTGACCACTTTGTTTTATTTTTCCATTCATGTCAGTGATGGTGGCATAACGAATTGCGGAACTAATTTTCATAGCTTGGTCATAAAGACTTTGGTAATCCATGTAAGGATATAGGGGCACTAGTTGATAAAGTTTCAAAATATAGGTTAAAAATCTAATTCATTTTCAAAATTCAATAATTACTTGAAAGATCATGATATTATTTAATGAGAACCAATTCTTAAATTATCTTAAGAGGATGTTTAGAAAAAGATATGACTTGTAAATATCATAATTTTTCAATTTCCTTTAATTACCAATTAGAGACAGACATAAGTTACTAAAATTTGAGAATGTTTTTCAATCATGATGGTATGGAAAAGAGGAGATTTGAGCAGAAATTTGTCATATTTTAAATTAGTTTATGTTCTAACAAGGAGTTATCTAATTATATTTCCTAACAATGATACATTGAAGAATATTTTTGAATACCATAAACATGAGCCATTTGTTTCTCCAAAAGTTTTAGAGAAGATGATTAATAATGTATGTAATTTATAGCGGCATATGTCGTAGATACAAGGTGACAAAACCTGTAGACAGTGGAAGATATATGGCAGGTCAAAAAAGATGCAATTCGTGTGAAATTTTCATTAGATGGGATGGAATTTTTTGTCCTTGTTGTAATCGTAGACTACGATTATCACAGCGTAATGGATTTCACAAAAAAAAATTTCTTGATATACAGTCTACAAAAAAAGAGGTATTATGAAATGTCATGTAAGGGAATTTGCACTAGATTCAAGGCTAAATGGGGTGCACACCAATTCAGATATTCTGATGGTCAAAAAAGATGCAATGTATGCGAACTATTCATAAAGTGGGATGGTCATTGGTTCCATGTTGTGGTATGTCATTAAGGACTAGACCAAGAAAATACAAAGGAAATTTTTTTTGTAAAAAATCAAAATTGATGATTTTCCAAAATAGGGACAACAGATCATGTCCTTGTTTGTTGTAAATTAAGTATTGTGAAATAATAATTTACAAATTAAATTACCGTAAAATCCAATAAAGAATATTTTCAAATAGAAATAAAAATTAGAGTATTTATGAAAAAAGAGAATTATCAGATAGTTTATGATTTCTGTGTAAACACAGATGTCATCAATTGCATCATATTTTTATTCAGTGTAGCAAATGATTTTGTATTCTCATTGAACGCATCAAATGCCTTTTTTGTTGAATCAGTAACATCTAAGACAATCTTATTTTGAGCAGTATGTACCGCGATAGCCTGTTCAGTAATATCCTGAATAGCTTTCAAAGTTCCTTCTGGCATGTCAGTTTTCAAACCTGCCTTGATTGCATATTCTTGTTCCAAGGCAATAGATGAATTAATTACATTCTTCCATGCCTCATGGCAATCATGTTGAAGATTGGATACTGATTGTTGATATAGTGGCGCCGATTTTTCAATCTCATTAAAAAATCTTGCAACATTTTCTTTACACACTGCAAAAATGTCTTTTGTGTCTAGAGTTTTACTCATGAACAAGTATAATTATTTGGTTATATATACTAAGGGTAATAAATGGTAATAAATGGCATCTATTGGTAAATAGATAATTTGTAATATTTAAGATTTATCAGTTTATATCTACATAGGACTACCAAAATAATTTAACAATATATTTTGATAAAACAAAACAGTACGATTCATTTAATGTGAAGAATTAGTTGAATAGAAAAATATCCTTGCATATTGCAATGCTGATAGATTTTATGGTATTTTCAAAGATAAGCATGCTTCGATGCATATTGTTTTAATAGAATGGTGACGTAATTAGTCCAGACATAGCCATGTTAGAAAAACAATTTAATCCAGATTTACTATATAATAGAATTGTTCATTATTACATGGATAAAAAAGCATATTCAAAAGACAAGGCAAATTCAATTGCACAAGCAGTAGTAAAAAGAGAAGCGCAAAGGAGAATATGTAAAAATGAAAAGTGCAAACATTTCTCACATGATCATATTAGAAATTCTGAAACATGTTTGGTTTTGGATTGCGATTGTGGAAAATTTTCAAATTAGATAAAATCATCAAGAGAGTTTTCACGTAATGGTTGTGCACTAATCCCAATTTTTCTTAGATGTTCAGCAAATTCCTCAACAAATCCATGAACGGTGTAAACATGTTCTGCCCCTGAACGTACCACCATATCTACCAACTCATTAAAATCACAGTGATCACTCATCGGAATTGAATAGTCAGATCTTCTTCCGAATGCAAACATGGTAGATTGTGCCCAGCCACTAAAACCAATAGTTACTGCACCGTATTTTGATTTCATGTCTTTAAGAAATTGATTCTTTTCAGACATCATTGGCGCTATCATCACCCAAGGTTTTTTGGATAACAGTCCGTTTTTTTCTGCTTCAGAATGACCAATTCCATAATTTAGAGAGACACCAAGTCGCTGGTGAAGTGTGTTCATTTGTTTTACAGAATCATGAAAATAAAGAGGGCCCCAATGTCCAAAGAGTTGAGTAATGGTTTGAGCTTTTCCTAGCTGATATCCTAACAATATAACAGGAATACATTTTCCATAAAGTTCGGAAATTAATTCATTTACTTGTTTTTGTATTTCTTCTAATTTTGGAAAGACAAATTCAGGCAAACCAAACGTACACTCTGTGATCAATATTTTACATTTTGGAGTAATTGCACCTTTTAGAAATCCACGATTTCGTGTACAAATATCTCCAGTATAGAAAATATCGTCAAAAAGCAAACCCTTTGCACCCAAAATATGACCACTATTAATTAATGAAAAATCATCAATGCTTTGGACATGGTTTTCCATCTTAAAACCTCTAAGATTGGCAATCTCACGGGTTTCAATTGATGAAAGTATTGTGCCGCCATTTTTTGATGGCAGATGATCAGAGTGTGCATGTGATACAAAATTCACTCCAGTTGAATCGGTATTTTTTGGATCCAAGTATACTCTTCTCTCATTAATCTCACACAGGATACCATTTTTTGTCATTCTAATAGAATATGGCAATGTCAAACAAAATAATTAGATTTGATATAAATTGCAGGTTTGATATACTATTGACTAGTTGCTAAATCTAGGAATTTTAATTTCAGGTCGTGGGAGCAATATGGAATCTATTTTAAAGTCAATTAAACGTAAAAAAATTCCCATAAATCCGGCTGTCGTCATATCAAACAAATCGGATGCCGAAGGCTTGAAGATTGCACAAAGGCTAGGCATCAAAACAGAAGTAATTGAAAGTAAAGATTTCAAAGGAAGCAGATTGGAATATGATAAAAAAATAATATCTGTACTAGAAAAGTATGGAGTCACACCAAAAAATGGACTGATATGTTTAGCAGGATTTATGAGAATAATTAGTCCTGAATTTGTTAAAAAATACAAAAATAGAATCATCAATATTCACCCAGCTTTGCTTCCAGCTTTTCCAGGACTTGATGCCCAAAAACAGGCAATAGATTATGGTTCAAAATATTCAGGATGTACAGTACATTTCGTAGATTCAGGTGTGGACACAGGACCAATAATTTTACAATCGATAGTCAAAATAAGAAGAGAAGACACAGAAAGAACATTAACCAAACATATTTTGACAAAAGAACATCAGGCATATCCTGAAGCCATCAGGTTATTTGCAGAAAAGAAAATAAAAATTTCAGGCAGAAAAACAATAATTATCTAAGAATCAGGCCCGCCAAAAAAATACAATACAATTAGTTCTTTCGAATTTTCATGGAAAAAATGCTGTTTTTTTCCTACAAAATATATTTTATTTTCAGAGATAGGATAATCCATATATTTGATTTTTAAAAAACCGTCACCCTTGAGGATGAAATATACTTCATCACTATCATGAGACACTTGTGTATCTTTCTCTCCAGGTTGCAATACTAACATACCTGCAGCCATATTTTCATTATCGATAAAAGTGTGAAAATAATCGCTACTTTTTTATTTTTTCAATGTATTCATTTACGTCAAAAACTAATTTCATTTTATTGTGAAGCTACAGTGTAAAATTTTGGTTCTGCTAGTTTTTCCATATATGATGCAGCCATGGAATGAAGTTTTTCATGTTCTGGGCTTTGATGCATTTTACTGAATTTTTCAAGATTCTCAAATTCAACCAAGACACGATGTTTACCATCTTTAGTTTCCAAAAGACGCCTATTTACAAATCCATCAAATTTTGATACAGTTTTGTTTGATTCAGAAAACCATTTTTTAAAGTCATCTACAGAATCAGGTTTTATCTGAACATCGGATATCACTACAAACATGATATCACTCCAATAAGGCCACATAATTTCTTTTCTCTGATTTTCAAATTGAGATTCATGGATTTCAAGAATTAAATATCGACAGGCAAGAAATAATTTGATGACTGGCATCAAAATAGATGGAAAAGAGATTGCCCAAACTGTAAAAGACAGAGTCAAAAAAGCTGTGGAAGAATTAAAGAAACAAGGAATCAACCCATGTTTGGCAACTATTCTAGTTGGGGATAATCAAGCATCTGCCACTTATGTTAAAAATAAGCACAGAGCCTGTGAAGAAGTAGGAATTATCACCAAAGACTACAAGATATCATCAGACATAACACAGTTGGAATTAAATAAAATAATTATCGAATTAAATAAAGACAGAGCAATTCACGGAATTTTAGTTCAATTACCATTACCTAATCAATTAGATGAATTTGCTACAACATCTAGAATTTCTCCATTAAAAGATGTGGACGGTTTGACACCTCACAATGCGGGTTTGCTTGCAATGAAAAAAGCAGCACTTGTTGCATGTACACCATTAGGAGTAATTGAAATGTTTGATTATCATAACATAGAATTGGATGGAAAAAACATCGTTCTGATAAATCGAAGTAATTTGGTAGGAAAACCGCTATACCATTTACTTTTGGCAAGAAATGCAACAGTAATTACATGTCATTCTAAAACAAAAAACATCAAGCAATTGTGTCAGTTGGCAGACATTATAATTACAGCGGTTGGTGATAGAAACAAGTTTACATTAACACCAGATATGATAAAAAAGGATGCAGTTGTAATTGATGTTGCAATCTCAAAATATAAAGAAAAACTCGTAGGAGATGCAGATTATGATCAGATTATCCAAAAAGCATCGTATGCAACACCTGTTCCAGGCGGGGTCGGTCCCATGACAGTTGCAATGTTATTGAAAAATACAATAACAGCTGCATCATTGAGTAGTCAAATTGAGAAATAATTCAGAGAAAACATCATTACGAGAATTCCTCCTTGAGAAAAGAGACGGAACATCTTTTGATTTAATGAAAATTGCAAGCAAGTCAATATTAAAGAAATTAAAAAAAATTGAATCATTTAGAAATGCACAAAAAATAGGTGCATACTATCCAATAGGCAGTGAAATACTGACGCAAGACATTATGCAAGAAGCATTAAGTGATGGAAAAGAGATATTTTTGCCCAAAGTGGTCGGAAAAAATATAGAATTTAGAAAAATCGAGAATTTTAGTAATCTAGAAAATGGTAGTTTTGATATAATGGAGCCTCACGACGAATGCCCTGTGGATAATAATCTAGACGTAATACTTGTTCCAACAGTAGGAATATCTCAAAAAGGAGTAAGACTGGGATATGGTCATGGATTTTATGATAGATTTTTAGCTGAAAATAAAATTGAAACGATTTCGTTGACATTGGAAAAACAGATTGTAAAGAATATTCCACGTTCAGACCATGATATAATTATCAATTGGATCGTTACGGAAGACAGAGTAATAGATACATTAAATGTAAGATAGACCTTTTTTGCCGATATCTTTTCTATAGTATTTGTGAGGCCAAGAAATTTTTTCTGCTGCAATGTATGCATTTGAAATTGCAGATGCCAAAGTATCACCAAGGGCAGTAACTCCTAAAACTCTTCCACCATTTGATAAGATTTTTCCATCGTGTTTTTTTGTTCCTGCATGAAAGACCAGGGTATTTTTGGGAATTAAATCAAATCCAATGATCTCTTCATCTTTTGGATATGATTCAGGATAGCCTTCAGATGCCAAAACAATACAAACAGATGATTGATTTTTCCAAGCGATTTTGGGCATCACAGATAGTGTTCCATCTACGCTTGCAACAAAATAATCATACAAATCAAAATCCATCCTCATGATAATTGGTTGACATTCAGGATCACCCATTCGCACGTTATACTCTAAGACATATGGTTCATTATCTCTAATCATCACTCCTGCATAGAGAAATCCTTTGAAGACTATGCCTTCACGTTTCATTGATTGTATTGTTTTATTGATGATTTTGTTTTGGATTTTTTCAGCAAGAATATCGTCAATAACAGGAGTTGGAGAATATGCACCCATTCCACCGGTGTTAGGACCTTTCTCGTTATCAAAGATTCTTTTATGATCTTGGCTTGACGCCATAGGTATTGCAGTCATGCCATCACATAATGCAATGTAAGACACTTCAACTCCATCAATTCTTTCTTCCACAATAATGCGATTTCCAGCATCACCAAATGTCTTTTTTACCAATATTGTATTAATTGCGGCAATTGCCTCATCAACATCATTACAAACAATCACTCCCTTTCCAGAAGCAAGACCGTCTGCCTTGACAACAACATTGTAATCAAGAGATCTGACGTATTCTTCTGCTTTTTTTGGATCCTCAAAGATTCCAAATCTTGCAGTTTGTATATCGTTTCTTTTCATGAAATTCTTTGCCCAAATTTTACTAGATTCTAATTGTGCTGCTTTTTGAGATGGACCAAAAATTTTGAGATTCATTTGATTAAATCTATCTACAATTCCTGCAGCAAGTGGGACTTCAGGACCAACTACTGTAAAGCAATTATTTTTTTGAGCAAATTTCACTAATGCATTAAGATCATCAATGTCAATTGGAATGTTATTTTCTGTTCCACCATTTCCAGGTGCTGTGAAAACTTTGTCAACTTTGGAGCTTTGAGATAATTTCCAAGACAGGGCATGTTCACGTCCACCAGAACCAATAACTAAAACATTAACCAACAGAAATTATCTTTCACTCAATTATATAATCCAAGATATCAAAATGGAAAAAAGATGTGTTTTTACTCAGATGCGTGTTTCCATATTTTTGCCAATTTTATTTGACAGTCATCACAATTTCCTAGATGTTCATAGAACTTTTTGTATTTTGTGCATATAATTTTACTGGCCTTGTAGAAACCATATCAAAATAACAAGTTCTATTTTGATTACTCAATAAGTGTTGTATGCAATTAATCTCAGCAATGTTTGGCACAACTTTGCATAGAATGATTTCATACTGTGGCCATAATGCACCCCACTAATGGATCAGAATAGATGAATCTGATCTACAATTGTGTCAAAAATGGCCATGGTTTCTACAAGGGCCGATTTAAGATGATCTGGTGTTGATACTGTTTTTTTCTAAAAACAAAAAAGGCGTAACCCTCAATTGCAGAACACTGAGAGATTTCCTCTCGTGGTCAGGACGTTAAACGCCTGATTGCCTTTTTTGTTCTGCAGGGTCACGCAGTTTAATCAGTCGAAATTGATATCGACATCACACCATATAAGAAGTTTAAGTATTTAAGACTTAGTGTGTATATTTATGAAAATAAATTTTGTTTATTGTACTTTTTGATATATAATTTGTTAAAAAATTGTAAATATTGACTATTCCATATAGTATTTACATTTATTTACCAATATTGTATTTTACTTAACAAATGTAATGAAATTATCTAGAATCATTTTAATATCGTCCAGTCGTACATTATATGATGAGAACTGTCATTGTTGACAGTAAGGGAATGAGGTGAAAAAGGGTGGAAGCACTCAACATTCACTTGTTTTCCATTTATCTCGATTATATTTAACTCATCTTCTGTGTTTCTTTGTGACATTATCAAGTCAGATGGTTCTACACCGCAAACTTTACAGACTGATTCAACTGTAGTTACTCTGTTCTTCCATCTTTTTAGTGGCTCTCCTCCCCTTATAGTGATTAGATCATCAATCCATTCAGCAACAAGCGGGTCACTCATAATCTTGTGATACTTGTTAAATGTCTTAAATCTTTTTTCCGCGGTATCTTTGGTAAAACAAATTTATCCATAGGTGATTTTGTAATTTGCGTTTTGTGCAGATAGATGATACTGTCTTTATAGAAATTCCACGAAATTTTGCAGTCTCTATTGCTATCCGTGGATATGGTCTCTCCCAATTCCATGAATCAAATTGTATACATCATAACTGATTTGCTCTTCAGTGATATTTTTTCCATAGGGTCTTACCATTGTTGTCATTTATACTCTCTGGCTAATCTAATCTTTTTTCAATTATTATTCCAAAAAATCTCCCAAAATTCTTTGATATGTTTTTTTCGCCATACTCAATGTATTTTAAAAGGAAAAAACTATTATTCTTATGGCAACTCGAACTCAGATTCTAATCCCTGTGGTAATTGCCGCAATAATTATTGGAATTGCGGGTGTAATGTCAATTCCCAGTGATAGCAAGCTAGAATCCGTAAAATTTCCAAGAGGTACTATCAAAATAGATGATATGCCATTAGAGGTCCAAGTTGCAGATACTGAATCAACCCGTATACGCGGTTTGATGTTTCAGAACCAACTCCCATACAACCAAGGAATGATCTTTGTTTTTGATAAAGCAGGTATTTACTCGCTTTGGATGCTAAACATGCAATTTTCACTAGATATGATCTGGTTTGATCAAGATGGCAATATCATCCACATCGAAAAAGACATTCCTCCATGTAAAACTGCACTTGAAACCATGGCATGCCAGAGCATTACCCCTGATGGTGAGGCACTATACATTTTAGAAGTGACTTCTGGATTTGTAGATAAATTCCATGTTACAAAAGATTCAAAATTGGGTATTATCTCCATTTAGAATTGCAAAACCTTATGTTATAATGATAATTCAACCAATAAAATGAAGCAGAAAATTCTCATACCTGTTATTTTTGGTATTGCTATTGCAATAATTTTAATGATTATCCTAGTTTCTATGAATCAAAAACTAATCACAGTAAATGAAAACCCAATTAATCAAAACCCAATAACTAAACCAATTCCAATAAGGGAACAACCAATTCCAATTAACGATACAATACTTTCAACTAACGATATCTTAATTCCAATTAACGATACAGCAATCGCTCAACACATTATGCCAATAATTCTTTCATATGTTAATTCAAACTCTGTTATGAAATCATCCCTTGCTTCAAAAGGAATTTCCATGTCTAGCCCGTTAACATTCTCAGGGAGTGCTATTGCAAAATATTGCACTTTCTATGCGGATAAAGACAAACAAAATTCCATCAAATATTGTACCTCAACTGAACTAAAAGACTCTAAAGGAAAGTTTCTTGGAAATATTCACATTATAGGTAACATGAATTCTCCTGATGCTGTATTGGGGGTAATCCAAACAGATCTATACATGTCTCAAATTGATTCTATAAAGACAACATATCAAGTCATGGTAGAGTCCATTGTGTGTGATTGCTGGCAATACAAAAAACCCGCCCATCTCGAATCTGTCTCTGCTTGGATTGATGCTGCCAAGTCTCATCATTTGGAGGGTAAACATACTACCAGTCACTCTGAGATTGGAGGATTGGCTAAAAAACAACTAGTCTTAGAAGTCACTACAAACACCGAAGGGTATCTTTGGAAATTTATTATAACAAACTAAATTCAAGATATGTCCATTATGTGTATGGTGAGAGTTTATCTTGATTGATCAATTATGGCTAGTTCCGTTGGGATTTGCATCTGGAATACTTGGTTCTATGATTGGTCTTGGTGGAGGAATTATCGTTGTACCTGTTTTGACTTTATTTGGTTTTCCACCACCATTAGCCGCAAGCAATAGTCTTTTTGCAGCTTTTAGCAATGCAGTTGGCTCTACCATTTCATATTCGCGTCAAAAAAGAATCAACTATTCCCTTGGATTAAAGCTTGGACTGTTAAGCATTCCTGGAACTGTTTTGGGGGCATATCTATCCAGTGATATCACACCTGGAATCTTTAAAATATTATTTGGAATTGTGTTAGTATCCTCTGCAGTGTACATCTTTTTGAGAAAAAAAATCGAGACGCAAGAAAAAAATCTCACAAAACAAATTATTATTTTTGTCATATCTGCAAGCTTTTTTGCTGGAATAATCTCATCTTTTTTTGGAATAGGTGGAGGGATTGTCTTTGTGCCCTTAATGGTAGTTGGAATTGGAATGACTATGAAAAAGGCAGCTCCTACATCCCAATTCATTTTACTCTTTGCCTCTTTATCTGGCATTATTGCTCATAGTATATTAGGCCATTCTGATTTCCTTCAGGCAGGTCTGTTGGCTGCAGGCGCTTTTGTTGGAGGAATAATTGGAGCACGAATCTCTCTGGATATCCAAGAGCGTTCCCTGCAAATTCTAGTTTCAGCAATAATAGTTATAACTGTAATTAAATTATTTTTTGATTCGGCAACTGATCTGCTAATTGGCGGTTAATTCCCAATTATTCCTGAGATAAGAATATCAAACTTGAAAATTGTAGACTCTCTAATATGTATCATATTGACATGATATGACGTGGCAAAAAAAATCATTAAAGAAACAGAAAAAGAATGGAAGAAAGTAGAACAGGAAGAAATGAAAGAAGAGGATCATCAGCTTGAACTCAAAGAAAACTAT
>Ga0315290_10003499_pt1 | contig 11218 bp, 14 predicted proteins | sample YL17G12_0_MG_FD_203627 | JGI IMG/M metagenome (GOLD analysis project Ga0315290, IMG submission 203627) | Sediment microbial communities from Yellowstone Lake, YNP, Wyoming, USA - YL17G12_0 | ecosystem: Environmental > Aquatic > Freshwater > Lake > Sediment | place: USA: Wyoming | collected...
TTCCCCCATGCTGGACCACCTTCTCACTCTCACGGATCCCGAATTCGAGCCCGAGGCAGCGCCGGCCGTGCCTTCGGACTTCGTCCCGCTCGAGAAGCTCAATTCGAACGCCTTGGTCGACGCCAAGGTGGGCACGGCAGACTTCTACGCGTCCATCGGAGCGGTGGATGACGACGAAATCACGAACAGGATTGCTGAAAAGGAGTCGACGGACACGTTCGTGGCGTTCGCCACGGGTGACGAGGGCGCCAGATTGGCCGCCGCGAGCGCTTTGTCCCTGCCGCAGAGCGTCAAAGACAGTGTTGCGATGCTTTCGCAGTACCAGTGGAACTTCGTGGCGCAGGCAAACGAGCTGCGATCGATGGCGGTGAGCAAGATCGTCAAGGAAACGGACCATCCCAGCGCCAATATCCGCCTGCGGGCGCTCCAGATGCTCGGAAACATCACGGAAGTGGCGCTTTTCACGGAGCGCGTGGAGGTGAAGAAGGTGGACGCCTCGACGGAGTCCATCGAGGCGCTCATTCGGGAGAAATTGGCCAAGTTTGCGGCGCTTTCCGCTCCTGCGGAGCAGGACATCGAGGATGCAGTGGTGCGGGAACCGCAAAACGGCGCCGTTTCGGCGCAAAACGGAGCAGAAACATGAAAGACATGGCCGCTCTCGGTCTTTTTCTCGTCGCCGTAGCGACGATCGCAGGAGCTGTGCTCCTGTACAACGGAGTTCTCTTCGCCACGCTGTGGCACTTCTAGGAGATACCATGAACATCGACGAACAGAAAGCACGGGCGGCAGAGGAACTGGCGAACGCGAAAGCGCGCGTGACCGCGGAGTTGGCACGGGAGAAGGCAGATGTCGACGCAGCCTTCGGCAAGGCTTCGGCAAAAACCCACATTCCAGTGGACAAGCTCATGCACGCGGCCGTTGGCCTCGTTCTCTGGGCCCTCGCCCTCTTCGTCTTCCACAACCTCTGGATCGCCGCTGGTGTAGCCGTCGCCGCAGGCGCGGCGAAGGAGATCTACGACCGCTTCCATCCGCTGACCCACACCGCGGACTTCATGGACTTCGTCGCGACGGCGGCGCTGCCGGTGCTCAACTCCGTTGTCTTGTGGGGAGTAGCAAGACTATGATGGACTTCGGCACTGCGCTGAAAGCGCTCAAGTTGGACCCGGGCGCTAGGGTTGCGCGCGCTGGGTGGAATGGCAAAGGGATGTGGCTGATGCTGCAGCGCCCAGACGAGCACAGCAAGATGTCACTGCCATACATCTACATGAAAACCGTGACCGGTGATTTGGTCCCGTGGCTTGCGTCGCAGACCGACATGCTTGCAGAGGATTGGGAGCTTGGGGGGTGAATCTCTCTCCTGCAGAGATCGCCGCACTCGAGGCGGCGCTGCCGAGCATGGGGGCGGAGGAGAAGCTCGCGCTGCTCCAGCAGTTGGAGGCTGCCGAGACAGCAGCAGACCTCGCGGGGGCGAGAGGTGATCTCCTCAAGTTTGCGCACAGGGTTTACCCGAACTTCTCAGTCGGTAGCCACCATCGGGTCATGGCTCGGCTGTTCAAGGACGTAGTCGAGGGGCGCAAGAACCGAATTATCATCAACATGCCCCCGCGGCACTCCAAGAGCGAGACGACTTCCTATCTCCTCCCTGCGTGGTTCTTCGGGCACAAGCCCGACGCCAAGGTCATCATGGCGACGCACACCCAAAGCCTCTCGGAAGACTTCGGGAGGAGAGTCCGCAACCTGATCGCGGATCCCGACTACCAAGAGATCTTCCCCGAGACGTCCCTGCAGACGGACTCCAAAAGCGCGGGTGTCTGGGGAACCAAGCAGGGCGGGCGCTACTACGCCGTGGGTGTGGGGGGCGCGCTGGCCGGCCGCGGCGCGGATCTGCTGATCATCGACGATGCGCATTCGGAACAGGACATCAAGACTGGGACGCGGCTCGCGTTCGACATGGCGTGGAATTGGTACCAGACAGGGCCGCGGCAGCGCTTGCAGTGGGGCGGCGCGGTCATCGTGTGCATGTGCATGACGGGAGACACTCCCGTGCTGATGGCCGGTGGCGCAGAGAAGCCCTTGCGTGACATTCGCCCGGGCGACACGGTCGCGACCTATGAGAACGGCGCCGTCACGACGGCCAAGGTGGTGAACTGGCGGTCAAGTGGTGTTGATGACATATTGACAGTGCAAACACGATCTGGCAGAATTCTCCGTGCCAACGAGAGGCATCCGTTTCTCGTGGACTTCGACGGAGAACGCAGATGGGTACGACTACGCAATCTGAAGCCGGGCATGTCGCTTGTAGCAACGAGGGATGCAGCCGCCCAGCACGATCGCAGACTCGACCCGGGCTTTGTGCGCCGTGCCAAGCAAAGAAGTCGTACCATAAGAAGCACCCTGACGCACCGTATCACCCAATGGGTTACCACGGCAAGTGGAAGGGCGTGGGATGTTTTAAATGCGGGCAGCCTATCGCAAGCAAAGGGCTATGCGCAGGTTGCTACCACAAACAGTACACATACCCAAAACAAACACCAGAACAACGGCGTACGTACCGCATTAAGTTACGGTATGGCATCACGGCAGAGCGCTACGATGCGATGGTTGCAGAACGCGGCAACCGATGCGATGTCTGCGGTGAACTGCCTTCTTCCCAGAACACCCGCGCTCATTGGAGCGGGAAACTGTGCATCGATCACTGCCACGACACGGGTCGGGTCAGGGGGCTGCTCTGCAACGACTGCAACCTCGCAGTGGGGTACGGCAAAAGCCCCGAAGTCCTCATTCTCGCCGCTGAGTACCTACGACGTCACGCTTGACGCGATAGTCAGCATCGCTCCCACGGGGAAAGAGGAAGTCTTCGACGTCGAGATCGAGCGTACTGAGAACTTCATCGCCAATGGATTCGTGTCCCACAACACAAGGTGGGCAACGTACGACCTGACGGCGCGGCTGCTCGACTACGCAGCGAAGAACCCCGACGCTGACCAGTGGGAGGTGGTGGAGTTTCCGGCAATCCTGCCTTCTGGGAAGTCTCTGTGGCCCGAGAAGTGGCCGCTCGAGGAGCTGCTCAAGACCAAGGCGTCGCTCGACAGCAAGTACTGGAGCGCCCAGTATATGCAGAACCCGTCCTCCGACGAGGCGGCGATCATCGGGCGCACGGAGTGGCGGGTGTGGGAGAAGGACAAGCCTCCCAAGTGCACCTACCTCATCCAGTGTCTCGACGCGGCCGCGGAGACGAACAATCGGTCGGACTACACGTCCATCACGACGTGGGGCGTGTTCCAGAACGACAGCGAGCGGGAGGAGCACCAGATCATCCTCCTCGACCGGATCAACGAGCGGATGCAGTTTCCCGAGCTTAAGGCAAAGTCGATCGAGCAGTTCAAGCGCTGGGAGCCGGACGCGTTCATCGTGGAGAAGAAATCCAGCGGCTCGGCTTTGTACCAAGAGCTGCGCTTCATGGGGCTGCCGGTGCAGGAGTACACCCCGCACAGGGGGTCCGGGGACAAGGTGGCGAGGCTCAACGCCGTGGCAGACATCGTGCGCACGGGCAAGGTATGGATACCGGACACGTGGTGGGCCCGGGAGCTGATCGACCAAGTGGCGCAGTTCCCGAACGGGGCCCATGACGACGACGTCGACACCACATCCATGGCGCTGATGCGGTTCAGGCAAGGAGGCTATTTGACGCTCGAGACGGACGACACCCTCACGGACAAGTCACAGTTCTATGGTCGCCGCGCCGCATACTACTGATCCTCATGACTTTTCCACAGTGCTGATTATTTGTACTGTGATAATCGTGTTACTTGCGTTTTTGTCTTTACCGAGCATTCTGTGAACGACGCAACAGCCCAAGCATATCTGCAGGCAGCGGCAGCGCTGTTCAATGCGTTTGCCTTTGACAAGGTGATTCCGCTGGTTGCGCTTATCGTCATGCTGTCTATTTTTGCATGGCTATTTGCCAAGGCGCAAGAGAAAGACTCATTCAACTTGCAGGAGATGTTCCAAGATGAAGCTGGAAAAGTCTCAGCAGCGCGAGTCATTGCGTTTATGGCATTTGCAATATCGAGCTGGGATCTCATGGCTGCAAGACTTGGTAACGCAGCCGATCCTCAACAATACACCGCTTACTTGTTTGCATGGAGTGGCGCGCTTGTGTTCGTCAAACTTGCAGACAAATGGGACGGCAGTATGCCCTTTGGTAAGAGCGGGACTATCAAGCCCGAACCGACGAAGCCAAAACCATGAGCCCAAATCTGAAAGCATTCCTCGATACGATTGCATGGTCGGAAATTGGCCCGAAACTGCTGGAGATATCTGACGACGGCTATGATGTGCTTGTCGGGTCTACGGTGCAAGATCCACACTTGTTTGCACCATATGACTACCATCCAGCGAAGATGATCTATCTACCGAAGCTGAACGTGTGGAGCACAGCGGCTGGGCGTTATCAGATCTTGGCGAGATACTACAAACCGTACAAGATTTTGCTTGGTTTGAAAGGTTTCTGGCCTGAAGATCAGGATGCGATCGCCATACAGATGATCAAGGAACAGCACGGACTTGAACCGATCGAGGAAGGCGACTTCGCCACGGCGGTTGAGCGTGTGCACAACATCTGGGCTTCGCTGCCCGGCGCCGGCTACAACCAGCATGAGAATCGGCTTGCTGCTTTGCAGGAAGCGTACGAAGATGCGGGAGGGACCGTCGCATGACGTTTCTCTTCAATCCATGGGTATGGTTGGCCGCGCTGCTCACACTGGGCGGAGCATATGCTGGTGGCCGGTGGCACCAGTATCAGTACGACCAGAAAGCACAGATGGCTGTCGTGATTGAAGCGACAGTCAAGGCGCGCGCGCAAGAGGAGACGTGGCAGAAGCAAACGAAAGGGATTGAAGATGCACACCAGACTGAACTACAGCGTGTTGCTGCCGAGCGTGATGCTGCTCTTGCAGGCTTGCGCGACCGCGCCATCACCCGTTTGCCCCCGACTGCCAAATGCTCCGATAATGCGCGAAGCTCCACCCGAATCGACATACCAGCTGCAAATGCAGGACTTCCTCAAGGGAAACCTGCCGAAGCAACAGTTGTAGCAGGAGCGACGGGAGCGCAGTTGGCTGCTCCTGACGCAGAGTTTCTGACCAAGTACGCGGCGTCTGCAGATACAGTATCTAGCGATTTACGCTCTTGTCAGGCGTGGGTCAAAGCGGTGTTGAAAGAACAAGGGGACAAGTGATGGCCACGAACGTCGCAAGATCGCTGTACTCGGCCCCCGATGGGCTTGGCAATGATGAGGCTCTGCTGGAACAGCAGGATCCGGGGATTGACGTCGAGATCATCGATGACACGCCGGGCGAGGAGACGACGCTCGATGCGGACGCCATCACCAACGCGCTGATGACCAAGCTCAGCGACCACACGGCGAATCTTGCAGAGTCGATGGAGGATCAGGATCTTGGCTCCCTGCAAGTAGAGCTGAAGGATCTGTACGACGCCGACTTGCGGTCACGCAAGGAGTGGGCGCGAACGTACCAGAAGGGCATGGAGTTGCTCGGGCTGCACATCGAGGAGCGGACGGAGCCGTGGGAGGGCGCGTGCGGTGTCGTGCATCCCATGCTGTCGGAAGCCGTGGTCCGCTTCCAGTCGGAGACGATCACGGAGACGTTTCCTGCTTCTGGGCCAGTACGTACCAAGTTGATTGGCCGGCCGAACCCCGAGCGCGACAAGGCTGCGGTTCGCGTGCAGGCAGACATGAACTGGCGGCTGACAGAGCAGATGCCGGAGTACCGCACCGAGCATGAGCGGATGCTGTTCAACCTGCCGATCGCAGGCTCCGCGTTCAAGAAGGTCTACTACGACACCTCGTTGGGGCGTCAGGTCAGTAGGTTTGTGCCGGCCGAGGACTTCGTGATTTCCTACGGTGCTTCGGACTTGACGACGGCAGAGCGCTACTCATGCCGCATGCGCTACACCAAGCAGGAGATCGAGTCCGCGATTGCGGCAGGCTTCTACCGCGACATCGACATTGGCACTCCCGGCAAGCGCAAAGACGAGATTCAGGACGCCAAGAACAAGCAAGTCGGCTTGTCGAGCATGGACGACGGCCGCTACGAGTTCGTCGAGATGCACGTCGACATTTCCGAACACGGGCTTGGCTTCGAAGATGGTGAGCATCTGCTCGCGCAGCCGTACGTGGTGACGATCAACATCGAGACTGACGCAATCATGTCGGTCTACCGCAACTGGGACGAGGGCAACAAGAAGCGCATCAAGAAGCAGCACTTCGTGCACTACAGCTACGTGCCGGGCTTCGGGTTCTACGGTTTCGGGTTACTGCATCTCGTGGGTGGGCATGCTCGCTCCGCGACATCGCTGACGCGTCAACTGGTCGATGCTGGCACGCTGTCGAACCTGCCGGGTGGCTTGAAGGCCAAGGGGCTGCGGATCAAGGGCGACGACACGCCGATCGCCCCGGGCGAGTGGAGGGACGCAGAAGTCATCGGTGGAGCGCTCAAGGATGGGCTGTTCCCGATGCCGTACAAGGAGCCCTCGATGGTGCTCCTGCAGTTGCTTGACCGAGTCGTCGAGGATGGCCGGCGCGCGGCGTCCACGGCTGACACCAAGCTCGCAGACATGACGGGCAACACGCCTGTCGGCACGACGCTGGCGGTGCTCGAGCGCACGCTCAAGGTGATGTCCGCGGTACAGGCTCGCGTGCACTCGACGCTGAGTCAAGAGCTGAAGCTGCTCAAGGCGCTGGTGAAGGACACTGCGCCAGAGGACTACGCCTACGACGTCGACCCGTCTCGCAAGGTCAAGAAGGCCGACTATGACATCGTCGAGATCATCCCGGTGTCCGATCCCAATGCGTCTACGCTGGCGCAGCGGGTGGTGACACAGCAGGCAGTGCTGCAGTTGGCGGGCACGGCGCCGCAGATCTACGACTTGCAGGAGCTTCACGGCGACATGTTGCGAGTGGTTGGCATTCGCGATCCCGAGCGGCTGATCCCGGGCCTCAAGGATGGCAAGCCGAAGGATCCGGTCAGCGAGAACATGGCGGTGCTGATGGGCAAGCCGGTCAAGGTCTACGCGTACCAAGACCATGAGGCACACATCAAGGTGCACATGGCGGCGATGCAGGATCCGAGGATCATGCAGTTGCTCGGGCAGAACCCGCAGGCGCAGATGCTGATGGCCGCCGGGCAGGCGCATTTGGCCGAGCACGTGGCCTACGCATACCGCCAGCGCATGGTGCAGGCACTGGGCGCAGATCTGCCAGATCCAGAGGACGACACGATCCCGCAGGAGATGGAATTCCAGCTTGCTGGCGTGCTCGCAGAAGCCGCATCCAAGGTATTGCAGCAGAGTCAAGCAGAGGCGGCACAGGAGCAGGCACAGCAGGCCGCACAGGATCCGGTGTTGCAGTTGCAGCAGCAGGAGCTGGCGTTGAAGGCGCAGGAGCTGGAGCTGAAGAAGAAGGCTCAGCAGGACGACGTCGGGCTCAAGCTCAAGGAGCTGGGTGTCAAGGCGACGATCGCGAACGAGGCCAATCAGGTCAAGCAAGTCATCACGCAGGCGCAGATCGCTGCTGACGCCGCGCAGGGGAGCGAGGAGCGCTTCGCGAAGGGGCTGATCACGGGCGCTCAGATTTCAGCTGACCAGCACCACAACACTCAGGAGAGGCATGCCAAGGGGCTGCTCACCGGAGCGCAAATTGCCGCGGATCTTCACCACGGCACACAAGAGCGGCTTGTCAAGCGTGATCTCGCCAAGGCTCAGGCTGAAGCGAAACCAAAACCTACCACGAAAGGAAATAAATGATTGTTGTTCAATTCGCCGAGGAAGTTCGAAAGGAACTCAGAGCGCTGATGAATGATTTAGCAGACTACCTTGCAAGAGGTGATGCTATATCTTTCGAAGAATACAAGTCTGTTTCTGGAAAGATCAATGGACTTGCAACTGCAGAGAGAATGCTTCTCGATGCTGCCGAACGACTCGAAAGGAGCGCACTAGATGATTGAGGAACTGATCCTCCCCGTCAATATGCGGGGAAATGCGATCGCCGCCGAAGCGATCAAGCAAGAAGGCGAGGCCGGCGCCGCAGCGCGTACGAGGCTCGCGGAGGAAGGCCAGAAGGCGAAGATGCTGCCGGTGCCTACCGGGTACCGCATGCTTGTTGCCATTCCGAAGGCAGAAGAGACGTTCGAGGGTGGGCTGCTCAAAGCCGACATCACTCGAGCGCAGGAAGAAGTGATGACCACGGTGGGACTCGTGGTTGCAATGGGCCCTGATTGCTACGGCGACAAGGTCAAGTTCCCCAACGGCCCCTACTGCAAGGTCGGAGATTTCGTGCTGATGCGAGCCTACAGTGGCACGCGCGTGCGGATCTACGGCAAGGAGTGGAGGCTCATCAACGACGACACGGTAGAAGCGGTGGTGGAAGACCCCCGCGGCATCGGTCGCATTTAAGGAAACACCATGGCTGACAAAGAAATCACAGTCGTCGATCCAGACGACGAAGCACTCGAACTCGAGATCGTTGACGACACTCCGGAGAAAGACAAGGGGCGAACGCCCCTGAGCAAGGAGAAACTCGAGGCGGCGGAGCCTAGCGATGATGAGCTAGCTGCATACAGCGAAAGCGTGCAGAAGCGAATCAAGCAGATGAAACATGCGCTGCATGACCAACGTCGTGCGGCTGAACAAGCGGAGCGCGAGCGTGAGGCAGCGATTCAGTACGCCACTGCGATGAAATCGCAAGCTGAACAGCTGCAACAGCGGTACTCGGCCGGCGAGAAAGTGTTCGTCACTGGCATGCAGGAGAAAGCCAAGTCGGGTATTCAGGCAGCTCGGGACAAACTCAAGGCGGCAACGGAAGCCTTCGATGCAGATGCGATCGCCGATGCCACGCAGGAAATGAGCCGCGCGATCATCGAGGAGCAAAAATATATCGGTTGGGCGCAGCAAAACACTAGACAAGCGCAGAATGCTGATGTACAACAGCGGCAACCCGAGCCGCAGCGCTCGCCAGCTGTTCCTAGACCCGATGCTCGGGCACAGGAATGGGCCTCCAAGAACCAGTGGTTCGAAGTGGACAAGGCGATGACCGGCTTCGCATACGGTGTCGATGCCGAGTTGAATGCCCAAGGCATTACTGCAGCGTCAGATCCCGACGAGTACTACGGCGAAATCGATCGCCGCCTTCGGGAAACCTTCCCGAACAAGTTCGAGGGTACTGCGCCGTCTGCGCGTCAGGAGACACCTCGTTCCACAGTTGCTCCAGTGAGACGCTCAGCTTCTGGGAAAAGGGTTGTGACCCTGACCAAGTCGCAGGAGTCCATGGCCAAACGCCTGGGGCTCACTCCGGCACAGTACGCAGCTTCCGTCGTCGAATTGGAGAACCGCAATGGCTGATACCCCAACGCAAGAACGCACACCGCGCGAACTCACGAAGCGAACCGTTGATGAACGGAACACTCCGTGGAAGCCCGCAAACACGCTGCCGGTACCCGAGAAATCGGACGGCTACGTGTATCGCTGGCTGCGCAAGTCTTATCTCGGCGTCGAGGATCCGTCCAACATGTCGAAGAAGATGCGGGAGGGCTGGGAGCCTGTCGATCCGAAGGAACACCCCGAGCTTGCGATGTACCAAGACCCGCGCCAGCGCAATCAGGCGCAGTTGGTCGAGGTGGGGGGACTCATTCTGGCAAGGCTGCCACGAGAGCGTGCTGAGGCACGGCGCAAGTACTACGCCGACATGACGAATCAGCAGATGCAGTCTGTTGATCAGCAGTTGGCGAATGAGCAGACAGACAGTCGCATGCCGATCTTCAACAACCGGCAGACGAAAGTCTCGAGTTTCGGGCGAGGCTCTTGAGCCGCGCGTCTTTTTCACAAGGAGAACAGCATGCCTGTTTACACAGGGCCTAATGGCTTTGAGCCTGTTCAGCGCCGGGACGGTCTTCCGTATGCTGGGGTGACACGCGAGTACCCGATTGCGACCGGGTACACAGCAAATCTTCGGCGAGGCGATCTTGTTCGAGTGACAACTGCCGGCGCGCTCATTGTGTGCAACGATACTGACACGATTCCGACGACCACCGGCGGCTTCATGGGCGTTTTCATGGGCTGCTCGTACACGGACGCGGCGCTGGGCAAGACCTTCCGCACGTACTGGACCGCCAACACTGCTGCGGCAGACGCAGTTGCGATGGTTGCCGACGATCCGAAGCTGGTCTTCCGTGCCGTGTATCTCGACACTGGTGTGACGGTGCTGCCGGTTACTCGCGCTGCCGCGATCGGCAAGAACGTGGCGATTGTGCAGAACACGACCAAGACCAAGACATCGGACATCGGAGTCAATGCGGCGGCTGTCACTGCGACACTTCCGTTCCGTGTTGTCGATGTGGACCCTGATTCGGCTGTTTCGGCGACAACCTACACGGCACTGTTCGTGACGTACGGGGTCGGTGCTCACGCGTACAGCTGCATCGCCCCCACCTAACCAACTCGGCATAAGGAGAGCAACATGCCTGTTTACACCACGCCAAACGGCTTCGAGCCGGTTCAGCGTCGAGACGGTCTTCCCTATGCGGGGATGACGCGGGAGTATCCGATTGCGACTGGCTACGCTACGCAGCTGCGCCGGGGCGATCTGGTCCGATTGCTGGATAGTGGGGCCCTTGTCAAGTGCGCAGACACCACGGCGATTGCGGGAGCGGACACAACTGATTCGGGTATCTTGGGAGTTTTCCTGGGCTGCTCGTACACGGACTCCGTGCTGGGCAAGACCTTCCGCACGTACTGGACGGCGAGTACTGCTGCGGCAGATGCGAAAGCGATGGTCTGCGACGATCCTGATGTGATCTTCCGTGCTGTCTACGTCTCGAGCGGTGTGACCGTTTCGGCACAGACCTACGCGGCTACGATCGGCAAGAACGTCTCGGTGGTCCAGAACACGACCAAGACGCAGACGTCGGACATCGCGATCTCTGGTGTGGCGACTACGTCGACGCTGCCCTTCCGTGTCGTGGATGTGGACCGAGACTCTGCGGCGTCGGCAACGACGTACACGGCGCTGTTTATTACCTACGGAGTTGCCATGCACGCTTACGCGCATGTGGCCGCTGCCGCTTGATCAACTGAGTACAAGGAGTTAAACCATGGCAACCATTTCCCGTGCCCAGCTGCTCAAGGAGCTGCTTCCTGGGTTGAA
>Ga0315290_10003500_pt1 | contig 11218 bp, 9 predicted proteins | sample YL17G12_0_MG_FD_203627 | JGI IMG/M metagenome (GOLD analysis project Ga0315290, IMG submission 203627) | Sediment microbial communities from Yellowstone Lake, YNP, Wyoming, USA - YL17G12_0 | ecosystem: Environmental > Aquatic > Freshwater > Lake > Sediment | place: USA: Wyoming | collected...
GCGAGCTGGCCCAATTGAACCCCTTCGACCTGGTCGTGCTGCTGACGATTTCGAACACCGTTCAAAACGCCATCATCGGCAACGACAACAGCGTGCTGGGCGGCATCATCGGGGCGGCGACGCTGCTTCTCGTCAACTACCTCGTGGTGCGCTGGACCTTCAAGCATCCCCGGGTGGAGCGTCTCGTCGAGGGCGTACCGACCGTGCTCATCGAGGGAGGCATCGTCCAGCAGGACGGGCTGGAGCGCGAACTGGTCTCCACCACTGAACTCGCAGCGGCCGCGCGACGGCACGGGTACCTGTCGCTCGATGACGTGGAACGGGCGACGCTGGAACCTGGCGGGTCGTTAACCTTCGAGCCCCGAGCGGCCACAACCCGGGTGCGCCGCCACGACGAGATTATGTCCAGGCTGGACTCGCTCCACCGCAGCATGGAGAAACTGCAACAGGAGATGGCCGCAAACCCCTATCACTAGGCGAGAGGCGGGGAGAGAGAGCCGAAGGAGTCGCTCGGCTTACGCTTCACACCTGTCGCCTGTTCCCGCCGACGGGTCGAGTGCAACCGAGAGAGCGCGGTTCCGGGTGACGAGGTCGGCTTCGAGATAGCCCGCCAGCCAGAGGTAGCTCGCGTCGTACGTCGAAAGGCCTGTGGCGTTCGCGATCAGGACGACATCAACCGGGTTGGGGTCCATCCAGGTAATGCCCCGGCGTCGGTCGAGGGCCAGATCGGTGGCCAGCAGGATCTGACGCGTCAGATCGGGCCTCTGGCGGCATTTCTTTCGCGCGCCGCTGGCCAGTTCGTATTGAAGCAGCGTGGGGGCATAGAGTGCACAGCCGTCCAGCCGTTGACTCCACTCCTCGGAATCTGGTTCGCCGAACGTGATCGCGGCCAGCACCGAGGCGTCGACAACCACGCGTCTCATCGGCTGTCCCGATCTTCGCGCACCATCTGGACCGATTCGTCTGCGGTGCTGAGCCCAAGATCGCGGACGGCCTCCCAGAGTTCCCGCGCCCGGAACGGCCGTGCGCCAACATGTGTCTCGATCATGGCCATCATCTCGCCCTGGAGCGAGCGGTGATTCTTGCGGGCACGTTCACGGAGTGCGTCCACGAGGCCGTCCGGGACGTCCTTGACCGACAGGTTGACTGACATTGCCAAGACCTCCTTTATGGGTCCATAATGGCGCCATAACGGATATCTTGTCAATCCATTACAGCTGTCTCAAGACCTAAGTACAGCCCCAGCTTGGGTCGTCAGCGCCTGAACAATCCGCGCCCTGATCGTGCGCGCGTCCGCGTCGGTCAGTGTGCGATCGGGCGCCTGGTACGTGAGGCTGAAGGCGAGGCTGCGCTTCCCCGCCCCCACCTGCTCGCCGGAGTACTCGTCGAACAAGGAAGCGCTGGCGAGCATGGGCCCGCCAGCCGCGACGATGACCTCCCGCACACGTGCCACCGGCACGGAGCGATCGAGCACGAACGCGAGGTCTTCCTTGATCGGCGGATACACAGGAACGGCACGCGTCGGATTCCGGTCCACCGACCGCGCAAGGAGCGGAACCACGTCCAGTTCGGCCACGATGACGCTCTGCCCCTTCACGTCGAAGCGCTCGGCAACCGCCGGGTGCAGTTCGCCGATCCACCCGACGGGTTCACCCTGGATCAACACCCTGGCGGTCCGTCCCGGACGAAGCGCCTCGTACTGTCCGGGTTCGAAGGTCACACCGGACACAGCCAGCGCGTCGGCCAGCTCCTCCACGACGCCTTTCACGTCGAAGAAGTCCATCGGAGAGCGGTCGCCCGGCTGCCAGCCGATCGGGGTCCGCGCGCCCGCCATCAGGATTCCGAGGCGCGTCGGTTCTGCGGGGAGGGCCTCGCCCTGAACCGGCAGGAATACGTTTCCCATCTCGAAGAACGCGAGGCGGTCGGCGTGGCGACTGTTCGACGCCGCGGCCTCGAGCATTCCGGCGAGCAGCGTACGGCGCATCACGACGCGGTCGACGACGATGGGATTCGCGAGCCGCACGTAGGGCACATCGGCGTCGCCGTCCCGCGGCGGCTCCAGACGCAGGCGCGCCTCGCGTTCCGGCGACGTCAGGCTGTAGGTCACGATTTCCTGCAGGCCGAGGCTCGCCAGCACGTCGCGCACCTGCTCCTCGAGCTCGAGATCGCGATTCGGATGCGGCGGCGGGATGAGCTCGGCGAGCATCGTCTCCGGTATGCGCCCGTACCCGTAGATGCGCGCAATCTCCTCGACGATGTCGGCCCGGCCGACGAGGCCGGTGCCGATATCCAGGCGGTGATCCGGCGCCGTGGCCCGAATGATCAGGTTCGGATCGGCATGATCGCCGGCGACCTCGCAGGCGAACTTGAGCGCCCGCAGGATCCGGACGATCTCGTCGAGGGGGATCCGCACGCCGAGCTGCCGCTCGATGTCCGCGGGCGTGATCTCGACGACGACGGGCTCGAGCCGGCCCGGGTAGCTGTCAACCAGTCCGCGGGCCACCGTGCCGCCCGTCCACTGGCGCATCATCTCGAGCGCCCGGACGACTCCCTTTTCGGCGAGTCCGGGGTGCACCCCGCGTGAGAAGCGGTACGACGCCTCCGACGGCAGGTTCTGCGCTTTGACGGTCCGCCGCACGTTGATGAAGTCCCACGCCGCGCCTTCGAGCAGCACGTTCGTGGTGGCGTCCGACACCTCGGACTCGGCGCCGCCCATCACGCCCGCCATCGAGAGCGCGCCCTGCTCGTCGCACACGAGCACCGTGAACGGATCGAGCTTGCGCTCGACGCCGTCCAGAGTCTTGAGCGTCTCGCCCGGCTCGGCCTGGCGCGTGATGATCGTCGGACGCCGGCCACCGGCCCGGCGCGCCACGACGTCCCAGTCGAAAGCGTGGAGCGGCTCACCAAGCTCGAACATCACGTAGTTGGTTGCGTCGACGATGTTGCTGATGGGCCGCGTGCCGACCAGCCGCAGCCGCCGCTGCACCCAGTACGGGCTCGGCTCGATCCTGAGGCCTTCGATCAGGCCGAGGACGAAGCGCGGATTCAGCGCGGGCTCGCGGATGTCGATGCCGATCCTCCCGGCGATCGGTGCGCCGGTCAGGGTGACGCTGAGGGCCGGCGGCCTCATCGGCACGTCCGTCAGCGCGGCGATCTCGCGGGCGATGCCGAGCACACACGCGTTGCGGGCCATGTTCGGGTTGATCTTCACCTCGAACACGACGTCGCCCATGTAGCCGGCCGCGGCCGCCCCGACCGGCGCATCGTCGTCCAGGATGATGATGCCGTCGTGGTCGTCCGAGATGCCGAGCTCCTTCTCGGAGCACGCCATCGATTTCGACTCGACGCCGCGGATCGTCGCGCGCTTGAGCGTCATGACTTCGCGGCCAGGCTTGTGGCCGTCGAAGAGCATCGCGCCTTCGCGCGCGTAGACGATCTTCAGCGGCTTCGGCAGCGGTCCCGTCCCCTTGAGATGGAACAGGTTCGGCGCCCCCGTCAAGACGATCTGCTCGGCGCCGGTGCCGTCGTCCACGCGCAGCAGCGTGAGGCGATCCGCGTTTGGGTGGGGCAACACCTCGAGAATCTGCGCGATGACGATGGTGGCGGGATCCCAGGCCAGGCCCTTCGCCGGCGGGCCGCTGCGCCCGGCGGCCGGCAGCCCGGCGATCGGCCGCGTGGTCGGCGCGAGGCCGACATACTCGATGTCTTCGACTTCGAGGCCGGCGAATGTGAGCCGTGAGGCCAGCGCCTCGGGGCTATCGGTGATCGCGACGTAGTCGCGAAGCCAGGTCAATGGAACGCGCATAGTGATCCTAGAATTGTTCGAGGAACCGGACGTCGTTGGCGAAGAAGTACCGGATGTCTTCAATCTTGTGCATGAGCATCGTGATGCGCTGCGGGCCCATCCCGAAGGCGAAGCCCGAGAACTCGCGCGGGTCGTAGCCGCCGTTCTCCAGCACGACCGGGTGCACCATGCCGCAGCCCAGAATCTCGAGCCAGCCGCTCTGCTTGCACACCGGGCAGCCCTTGCCATCGCAGACGAAGCACTCGACGTCCATCTCGGCGGACGGCTCCGTGAAGGGGAAGTGATCAGAGCGGAAGCGCGTGCGGACCTGGGGGCCGAAGAGGGCCTGCGCGAACGCCGTGAGCGTGCCCTTGAGGTCGGCCATGGTGATGTGGCGGCCGACGGCGAGGCCTTCCACCTGGTAGAACTGGATCTCGCTGCGGGCGGTGATCTGTTCGTAGCGGTAGCACATGCCGGGCAGAATGACGCGGATCGGTTCCGGACAGCGCTCGCGCATCACGTGGATCTGGCCGGGCGACGTGTGCGTCCGCAGGATCACGTTCGGCGTCGTCGTGTAGAACGTGTCCCACATGTCGCGCGCCGGGTGATGGGGCGGAATGTTGAGCAGGCCGAAGTTGAACTCGTCGGTCTCGACATCGCGCGACCGGTAGACCTGAAATCCCATCTCTGCGAAGATGGCGTAAATCCGCCGCAGAGTCTGGGTCGCCGGGTGCAGGCGGCCCCGGCCGCCGCGGCGGCCGGGGGCCGTGACGTCGAGCGAGCCCGCCGCGAGATCGCGGGTCAGTTCCGCCTGACTGATGCGGTGCGCGGCGACCTCGAACGCCTGTTCGAGGGCCTGCTTCGCCTGGTTGCCGCGCTGGCCGAACGCACGCCGCTCTTCCTTCGGCAGCGTGCCGAGGGTGCCGAGGGCCGCGATCACCGCCGAGCTGCGGCCGAGGTTCGCGATCCGCCATGTCTCGAGGGCCGCGGAACCCGCCGCGGTTGCCAGCGCCTCGAGCGCGTCCCGTTCAATCTGATCGAAATCAATGGCCATGGTGATGTCCGACAAGACCACTAACCCCTGCGCTCACGTGTGTTGAGCATGCGCCGGGAATGGAGCACGTGGGCTCCCGCCTTCGCGCGAAGCGCTACGGCGGAGGCGGTCAGCCCGCGTGCCCGGGGCAACCACACCCATCACACGTGAGCCCCAAGGGTAGATTACAACGGCCGCGCGGCCGGCGCCACCCAGGAGGCGCGGCGACGACAGCCGGAGGCGCGAGATCCAGACGCTGTCTGCCGACCTGGCCAGATGTCGGGGGCCTTCGTCGGCGCCTCCGTCCTGTTGGGGGTACTGCTCGCTCGTGATCAGAAGACGACCGCCACCTGCAGCCCCGCGCGACCGACCGGCGAGATCGACACGCTGGTCCGCCGCGATCCACCCGATGCGGGCAACGGCTTGCCGTTCATCCGGACGGCCGCTCGGCCGACGATGATGCCGAGTGTGCCGCCGGCGACGACGTCGGAGAGATAGTGGCGGTTATAGCGGACCCGGCTGGCCGCGATCAGTGACGCCACGGTGTATCCGGGAACGCCGGCCTTCCATCCGTAGTGCCTCTCCAGCACGGTGGCCATCGCAAACGACGACGAACTGTGGCCCGACGGAAACGAACTCTGGATGCGGCTCGTGGAGCCGTCGGGACGCGGCCGGTTCACGGCAACCTTGATGAGCGACGCGTAGGCCTGCGTCACGAGCATTCCCGTCGCCACGTCATACGTCGCGTCCCGGAAGCGCTGATGGTCGGACAGGCGGCCCGCCGCGAAGAGGGCGGCGACGACGCCCCCCACGACGAGCCCGCCGCCCGCCGTGTCCCCAACGCTGCCGAAGTCCGACTCCGGGTCGCCGATCGCGTTACAGACGTCGTCGTCGAAGATCGCGGCGACTCCGGTGGCGGCGGACCCGATGATCAACGGGCGCAGGCTTTCCGTCGCGAAGACGCCCACGACGTCTCTCCCGAGGTTGGCCAGCAGGAGTCCCATCGTGCGGCGGCCGTCGGCGCGGCGCGGCGCGGCAGCCTGCGACGGCCAGGAGCCGGGCTGCACAACCTGCGCGAGCGCCGGGGCAGGCGCCAGACACAAGAGCGCCCCGGCCACGAGTGCCAGGCCGGCCGGTTCGCGACCCCGCCTCAACGCGCCTCTCATCAACCTATGATCATGGTCGAATGTGCGAAAGAACACCATACGCTGCCGCCCGGCCGCGCGTTCCTGGATTGTCACGCGGGGCTCGGTCACGTGACCCGCGCGACGTAAGGCCCTGTCAATGAATAATGGTTAGAGCCTGTTAGGATAACAACTGCTGATACCTTTGTTTCCTGACAGGCTCTAACAGGATGCCCTGATGCGTCAGCCAGGGTTCAAGTGCGGTAGCATGTTGGCGTTGGAGTATGCCATGAGTTCCCAGCCTGCGGGCCGAGCCTCCGCCTCCGTCAGTCGCCGCCAGTTCCTGTCCGCGTCGATCGCCGCGGGGGCAGCGTTGTCGATCCTGCCGGGCCGCGCGCTGGGAGGCTTCACATCCCAGTCCTCCGAACGCATCGCGCCGCCGGACAGGCCGCTCCGGCTGGCGTTCATCGGCATCGGCAACCGCGGCAACGACATGATCAAGACGTTCGCGGGCACGGGCCTGGTCACGATCGCGGCGTTCTGCGATGTCGATTTCGACGGCGCGCACACGCAGGACTCCCGCCGCCTCTATCCCGCGGTGCCGCGTTTCGGGGACTTCCGCGCGATGTTCGACAAGATGGGCGACGAGTTCGACGCCGCAATCATCGCCACGCCGGATCATTCGCACTTCCCGCTGGCCATGCACGCGATGGCTCACGGCAAGCACGTCTATCTCGAGAAACCGCTCGCCCACACGTTTCAGGAGGTCGACCTCCTGATCGCGATGGCGGCGAAGACGGGCCTGGTCACCCAGATGGGCAACCAGGGCCACTCGGGCAACAATTACTTCCAGTTCAAAGCGTGGACCGAGGCCGGCATCATCAAGGACGTGACGACGATCGTGGCGTTCATGAACGCGGAGCGGCGCTGGCACGGGTGGAACGTGGAGGGTTTTCCGACCGGTGAGGCGCTGCCGGCGGGGCTGGATTGGGACGCCTGGCATGCCGCCCGCCCCGTGCATCCCTTCAGTACCCGTCTGCATCCTCAGACCTGGCGCGGCTGGTTCGCGTACGGCAACGGCGCGTTCGGCGACTGGGGGCCGCACATCCTGGACACCGCCCACCGGTTCCTGGAGCTGGGGCTGCCCCATACCATCGAGGCGGTGAGGCGCGACGGGCCGGGCGACTTCGTCTTTCCGCAGGCGTCCACGGTCCGATTCGACTTCGCGGCCCGGCGCGGCATGCCACCGGTCGAGGTGTTCTGGTATGACGGCGTGAAGAACCGGCCGCCCCTGCCGTCCGAACTCGGGCCGGGCGCCATGCTGACGGAAGAAAATGGCAAGTTCATCTACAGCAAGGATCTGGTGTTCAAGGGCGGTACGCACGGCGATACGCTGCGCATCATTCCCGAAGACCGGATGCGTGAGATGGCGCCGTCGCTTCCGAAGGTCTCCAGCGGGTTCTCGGATCACGCGACGAACTTCGTCCTCGCCTGTCAGGGCAAGGAGGAGAGCCGTTCGCCATTCAGGGTGTCGGGGCCGCTGACCCAGGTGTTCCTGCTCGGCGTGATCGCGCAGCGCCTCGGCGGACGGCTGACCTTCGATCCCGTGCGGCGGGAATTCGCCGGCAACGCTGCCGCCACCCGATTGCTGGCCGGGCCGCCGCCGCGCGCCGGCTGGGAGCAGTACTACCGGCTCTGATCCGGCGCCCCGGCGCGGCCCCGGACTGATTCGGCACTCATCCTGCACTAACGTCGCACGCGTCGCCAGCCTGCCTGGCGGCGAATGGGAGGCTCATCATGCGTGTCCGAGGTCAACTCGCCGCGATGGCGCTGGGCGTCATCGCGCTGATCGCCTGCCGGCAACAGGATCCGACACCGGCCGACGCGCCGGCCGCGACCGCCGAGCAGGCGGCCGCCGACAAGGCCGCCGGCAGCTATCGGTTCGAGCGGAACGGGTGGATCTTCGTGCATCTCGAGGGGTCGCCGTCGCAGGTCGGCTACCAGCACGGCTATCGGCTGGCTCCTGAGATCGAGGATCTCCTGCGCGTCACCAAGCCCTTCCTGCTCGAAACGACGAAGAAGGACTGGGCGTTCTACCGCGACGTGGCGGAGAAGATCCTCTGGCCTGGCATCGACGAGGAATACCGCGCCGAGCTCGATGGCATTGTCTCGGGCCTCGCTGCCAGGGGCATCACCGTGGACCGCTGGGACGTCGTCGCGCTGAACTCGATCGAGGAGATTCCCGGGTATTACGTCCCGTGGCTCGACAAGCAGCAGGGCAAGCCCCCGTCGACGCACGCGCCGGGGAACTGCAGCGCCTTCATCGCCACTGGCGACTGGACGAAGGACAAGCGCATCGTCATCGGCCACAACGCGTGGACGAGCTACATCACCGGCGAGCGCTGGGACATCATGTTCGACATCAAGCCCGAAAAAGGCCACCGCATCCTGATGGACGGCCTGCCGGGCATCATCACGAGCGACGATGACTTCGGCGTGAACGACGCGGGCATCGTCATCACCGAGACGACCATCACCCAGTTCGAAGGATTCGATCCTGCAGGCACGCCCGAGTTCTACCGCGCCAGGAAGGCCATGCAGTACGCCGAGTCGATCGACGACTACGTGCGCATCATGGTGGACCGGAACAACGGCGGCTACGCGAACGACTGGCTGGTGGGGGACACGAAGACAGGGGAGATTGCCCTGTTCGAACTCGGGTTGAAGAACTGGACGGTGGACAAGACGAAGAACGGCTACTTCGTCGGGGCCAATTTCCCGGTGAAGACGAAACTGCTGAAGGAGGAGACGACGTTCGATCCGAAGAACAAGGCGAGTTCGCCCAACGCGCGGCGCACCCGCTGGGAACAGCTGATGGCCCAGCACAAGGGCACGATCGACATCGACGTGGCCAAGGCCTTCGAAGCGGACAAGTACGACGTGATCGAGAAGCGCGACGGACCGACCGAGCGGAGCCTGTGCGGCGCGGTCGAGGAGTCGAGCAGAGGCATTCCCGAGTGGGACTGGCCGCCCTACTACCCTGGCGGTACCGTGCAGGCCAAGGTGATGGACACGGCGATGGCGGGCAACCTCGAGATGTGGGCGGCGATGGGCAGGCCGTGCGCGCCCGACTTCCTGGCCGAGCCGTTCCTGGCGAAGCGGCCGCAGTTCGCCTGGATGCGCGGCCTGCTCCGAGACATGAAGAGCGAGCCCTGGACGGCCTTCCGGGCCGGCATGGACGGGAAGGCGCGATGACGCGGCCGGGCCTCCTCGCGATCGGCCTGCTGGCCGTGGCGTTCGCCGCGTGTTCGCAGAGCGTGCCGTCGCCGCTCGCTGTGCAACTCGGCCGCTCGACCTGCGCGAAGTGCAAACAGGTGGTGTCCGGCTTGGACGCGGCGGCGCAGGCCGTCTACACGGATGGCACGGTGCGGATCTACGACGACAGCGGCTGCATGGCCACGGATCCTGAGGCGCTGCGCGGGACGGCGCAGCTGTATGTGCAGATGGCGGGCGGAAAGGGCTGGGCCCGCGTCGAGGACATCACGTTCGCTTCGCCGCCCGATGCGAAGACGCCGCACGGGTACAACTACCTGGCGTACCCCGAAGAGGAGTCGAGGCGCCTCGCTCCGGACCACTGGGCGCGCGGGTGGAACGATCTCGTCGCTGAACTGGCGAGATGACAGACCGCGATTCGGAAGAGTTGCTATCCCTGGCTGCGGGTCCTGTCGCCGGTCAGCCCCACCCGTCCTCGGCGCCAAGTGCGCGCGTCTCGGCTCTGGCGCCTGCGCGGCGGGCGGGGCGCCACGCCCGCCGCCACCCGCACCCAACGATCCCAGCGACGATCCCGGATCGCGGTCTGTCATTCAGGAAGCGGTGAGCCACGCGCCGGCGACGTCGAGCAGCCGCGCGATGTCGCCCATCGTATTGAAGAAATGGCAGGACACGCGAACGCCGCCCACGCCAGACGTGTAGCGATGTGAGACCATGATGCGCTCATCGAGCAGGCGCTCGATGAGCGCGGCCTCGCGCGCGACATCGTCCAGGCTGAAGGTGACGATGCCCGACCGGCATGCGGGGTCGGGCGGCGTCACCGTGCGGACGGGCAGGTGCGACAGGCCTTCCAGCAGGGCGTCTGTCAGGCCTCGGATGTGCGTGGCGATTGTCTCCGTTCCGAGTGTGTTGATGATCCCAATCGACGCCGCGAGACCCACCATGCCCGGGTAGTTGCCGGTTCCACCGGTCTCGTAGCGCCGGGCGCCTGTCGTGAACGTCACAGGCTGCAGCGGCGAGATGGCCGGCGTCCGGAAGTACTCTGCCCAGCCTCCGTCGGGAGGCTCCACGGACAGGTACCCGGCGACGGACGGCCGCAATTGTTCCCGCGCCGCCGGATTGATGTACATGAACCCGGCTCCGAATGGGGCGTTGAGCCACTTATGGCCGCCCGTGACGAGGATGTCAATCGGCGTGCGGCTGACGTCGATCGGAAACGCGCCGAGCTGCTGGATGGCATCGACGACGAACCACAGCTTTCGAGCCCTGCAGAACGCTCCGATCGCCTCGAGATCCGCGCGGTAGCCGTTGGACCACTGCACGGAGCTCATCACGACGGCGCGTGTGCGGCTGTCCGCGGCAGCGGCGAACTGCTCCACGGGCAGCGTGCCTCCCACGTGGTGCACCAGGCGAATCTCGGGAGCCGACGGAGACGGCTGCTGTCGCCATGGCAGGGGGACCTGCAGGTATTCCAGATCGGGAACGAGGATGTTGTCGCCGGGTTCGAGCGGGATGGCCGTCGCCGCAATGGTCAGCCCGTGCGAGGTGTTCTCGATGAGCGCGATGTCCTCGGGCGACGCCCCGATCAGGCGGGCGGCCTGCGGCCGTGTCGCGTCGCGCGCCTGGTCGAGCCGGATGTGGAAGGCCGTCGCGGACCGCTCGGGATAGGTCTGGACATCGTGCAGCAGCGCGACGATGGCGTCGGCCGCGGCGCGCGGCGCGAGACTCGCGCACGCCGCGTCCAGGAATGTCTTGTCCGCGAGCGCCGGGAACTGTTCGCGTCGAACCTCGGCGAGCGTCACGCCATGGCGTCGCATCAGGCGCGCTGGTAGTCGGCCCGCCAGTGCTGCACCATCTTCTTGATGGATTTCTGATCCTGGATCTTCTCGTCGAGCACCTTGCGCGCCAGGCCCGGCAGTTCCTCGTCGCCCGCGAACCTGAGGGCCACGAGCTGTTTCACGGTGAATTCGCCGATGCGCGGCTGCAGGTCGGCCGGGAGCAGGGCCC
>Ga0315290_10003502_pt1 | contig 11212 bp, 14 predicted proteins | sample YL17G12_0_MG_FD_203627 | JGI IMG/M metagenome (GOLD analysis project Ga0315290, IMG submission 203627) | Sediment microbial communities from Yellowstone Lake, YNP, Wyoming, USA - YL17G12_0 | ecosystem: Environmental > Aquatic > Freshwater > Lake > Sediment | place: USA: Wyoming | collected...
TGCCGGTGCCCCGTCCCCGTGCTGCCATGCGCAAGATCAGAGAAGCCCTGCGGCTCTGCCTCGCCGAGGGCCTGAGCCCGCGCCAGGCAGGCATCGCGAGTCCCGCGACTACGTTCTCTCGGAGGTCGTTGAATAGGAGCGGGGCCTTCACCACGGCCCCCGGCTCCGGACCGGGCGCTCCGCTCCGACGCTGGGATGGATGGGACGCGCACCGGGCGTCCGGGGGCCGTATATCGCGGTGCGCATATGCACCATGCCGAATGGCACTAGCGGACCGGGCCGAACGGCGCATGCTGCGCCGCTACTGCGGGAGGCAGGGAGCCCGGGGTTCCACCAGCGCAGCGTCGATCCGGTCGCCAATCCGATGCGCTGGGCCAATGGCGAGACCGACCCGCGCAGCGCCAAGGAGGGTACGTTATGAAGCGTCTCCTGACCGCAGCGGCGGCGAGCCTCTTGCTCACGCTCGCGCTGGTCGCGCCCGTGGGCGCGGCCGATCCGGGACCCGGCTGCTCCGACTTCGGTGCCGCGACCGCGAGCCTCGCCAAGGATTGGCACCCGTTCGGACAGGTCGTGTCCGGTGTCGCGCAGGGCGGCCCACGCGGGGCCAGCTGGCTCATCCAAGCGGAGCACGCGGGGGACGTGGGCACGTACCCCTGCACCCACCCTTAGGCTCACAACGGCCACCGGCCCCGGGTCCGCACCCAAGCTCGGGGTTCCACCAGCGCAGCGTCGATCCGGTCGCATGGCGACCGACCGGCGGTGTGCGCACACGGAGGTAACGGATCGTGAGACGAGTGATCGCGCCTATTGCGGCTGCGCTTCTGGCCCTGACGATTGCCGGGCCAGTGGCGGCCGATCCCACCGTTCAACAGAAGCAACATCCCCTTGTGTGGGTCGTCACGTGCACGGACGCGACGGTGATCCCTGATCAGTACGCCCATGGTGCCCCTGGCTGGGGCATCGATTGGGCACCTGGTGACACGCCTTGGCTCCTCATGGGCTACACGGCCACGAACAAGGTCGATGGCGGCGTGTTCGTCACGCCCCTGCCCGCGGGCCTCGTTGGCAACGGGAAGCTCGTCGGCCCGTGCGTACTCACGGCAGTCGGCTCGGAATGGTTGATCACGGATGGGTACTTCCTCCGGAGGTAGATCCCGGACCACTGCCGAGCCATAGCAGCACAGACCGCCCTCGGACAGCCCTCCGGGGGCGGTTCCTCGTCTGGCGCGTTGCACGGGTCAGGCAGTTCAGCGTTGCGACGCACGAGGAGGAAGGGACGCGTACCGGGCGTCCGGGACCGTTTGCTGTGAGGAGTTGCATCCCGGGTTTGTAAGGGGTTGCGTGCCGGCAGCGATACCCTTACACTCGGCCCGTGAAGTCTCATGCGCCGGACGAGCCGTGCCCTTGGATCGGTCACCGATCCTACGACCGCTGGTACCTCGCCCAGACCATCGCGGCCTGTCCTCAGGTTGACGCCGTGGCAGCGGACCTCGCGGGTCGGCGCGTTCGGATATATGCCGGCATGATCGGTCATACCCCGCCAAGCAAACGTGGCGACCTGACCGCCGACCCACAGCAAGCCTGCTGGGACGAAGTCGTGAAGGCCCGCCGCCTGTCCCGGAAGAGCTCCTACCGGAAGACACCCGAGCAGCGCGAGAAGCTCCGGGCGTACATGGCCGAGTACCGCCGGCGGAAGGCCGCCGCGACCTGACGCACCGGGCATCCGGGGGCCGCTACTCAGGACCGCGTGGACGACCTCAAGGCGCGGGCGGCTTCGGCTGATCAGGAGCGCCGCGCCCGCCTGAACAAGCGCCTCCGCCAGGCGTTCCTCGAGGGAGCCGAGGAGGACTCGCGCCGGCGGCTCGGGCGCGGGCTGACGGTCGAGGAGATGGAGCGGGTGCTTTGGCACTACCCGGAGGATGTCCCAGAGCGCGGGGAGGGCGACCGCCCCGCCTGACGCCTGACGGCGTGGCGACGCGCCGAACGGCTCTGGCGTGCCCGGGCCGGCCGTGGTGGAGTGATCGCGAACGACCGGGCCGCAACGAACGGTCCGCGTCAACCGTCTCACCGGCGACTCAACCCGCAACACCAGCGGCGGCGACAGGTGAACACGAAGCGCCGTGCCGCGTCCCTCCTCCTCGGGGTCGTCCTCGCCGCGTGTGCCGGGCCTCCCGGCACCGCGACGCCGGCGGGGTCGCTGCCGGCCGTGCCGTCCGCATCGCCATCGCCAGCCACGGCCCCGTCGCCCGTCGCAACGCCCGCCCGCAGCCCAGTCCCGACGCCGTTCCCCACGCCCCCGGCGTGTACCCCGCCGGTCGTCTACACCGTCGTGGCCGGCGACACGCTCTGGGACATCGCGAAGCGCCACGGCGTGACCGTCCAGGCCCTGCTCGCAGCCAACCCCCAGGTCACGGACCGCAGGCTCATCCGCCCGGGTGACGCGATCACGATCTCCCCGACACGACTCGGGGATCTCGGTGGATGGGAAGGGGGAGCCACCGCCATCAACGACCGTGGTCAGATCGTCGGCGCAAGCCACACCGCGTCGGGTGAGGTGCATCCCTTCATGTGGCAGGACGGCCTCACGACCGACCTCGGGACCTTCCCCGGAGTTGATGACTGCACGGCGACCGCCATCAATGAGCGCGGCGAGGTCGTCGGCGAGAGCCATCTCCGCCTCGGTGGCCGGTCCCACGCATTCATCTGGCAGAGCGGCGTGATGGCCGACCTCGGGACGCTCGGCGGACCGTTCGCCGGCGCCAGCGACATCAACGATCAGGGTCAGGCTGTCGGCTCCAGCATGACGGCCGAGGGCGACATCCGTGCGTTCCTGTGGGAGGAAGGGGTGATGACCGATCTCGGGACGCTCGGGGGCAATCAGAGCTGGGCCTTCGCCATCAACAACCGAGGCCAGGTCGTGGGCAGGAGCGAGACAGCAGGGGGGGGACAGCACGCCTTCCTCTGGGAGGACGGCGTGATGAGCGATCTCGGCGCAATCGGGTCGCCATCAGACATCAACGATCAGGGCCAGATCGTCGGCTCCTCCGATACCGGGTCTGATCACGCCTTCCTGTGGGAGGACGGGGTGATGACCGACCTCGGGACGCTGGGCGCAAAGAAGAGCAGGGCCACCGCCATCAACAATCGCGGCCAGGTCGTCGGGTACGTGGAGACTGGCACCAAGTGGCGCGCCTTCCGATGGCAGGACGGGGCGATGGTCGATCTCGGGACACCAGCGGGGGCCGACGGCGCCTCAGCCACGGCCCTCAACGAGTGCGGTCAAGTCGTGGGCAGCTTCTACACGCCGGTGGTCTATGAGAACGGCCTCGTCTACGAGAAGCCGCATGCCGTGGTGTGGACGAGGTGAAGCCCGCCCTCGCCCGTGGGCGTCCGTTGGGCATTCGCACTCTACAGAGGCTCCTGGCGACCCCGGTACTTGAGGGCGCTCCTGCCGAGTGAAGGTGACCAGGTAGCCTCACCTCATGGGTCGCGGCCCGGAGGGCGCGCAGAAGACACGACCGGCCCCGGCTCCGCACCGGGCGTCGGGGCCGCTACGGGTGGTGCCAACTGCCACCGGAAGGGTACGACGGCACTAGCCAGCGGAGGTGGAGGGGAGTACGCCACCTTCCAACGGCGGAGGGCCGCGCCTAACTCCTGGCGAGACTGACCCGTCTCTCGAAGTGAGGATCAACCATGCGGAGACTTGTGAGCGCGCTGACGCTCGGCATGCTGGTGGCCGGCCTAATGGCGGCCCCCGTGCTTGCCAAGGCCGAGAAGGTGGATCTGATCGGCTGTCCCATCAACGGGATCACCGGCGGTGGCGGGGCGGTCGTCTTCAACAACTCGTCGGGGCCGAACAACCTCAAGGTCACCGTCCAACTCAAGAACGTGACACCCGACACCGTCTACGACGTGTACGTGTTCGTCGATGGCGGGTGGTACGGCGGAGCGCTCGCCGGGACCGTTACGACCAACGGCGTGGGCAACGCCACGTTCCATATGAACGGGGCGCTTATCGCTGGCACCCACTACATGGCTATCGATGTGGTCCTCACTGGGTCCAGTTCTGATGTGTACGAGACCCCCGGCATCCACGCTTCGCCGTTCGGCATCCCGATGACGTTCGAGTAGAGGCTCCATCCGGCGGCGGCGAGGCAACACCGTCCGCAGACACAGGCCCCGGGCCGTCAGGGCTCGGGGCCTTTCTATTGCTGACGCCGGCCCCGGCCCCGGTCCCGCTCGCCTGACCGACGGCAGCGCGGCGGCCGGCGGGGCACTTCCCCGGCCCCCCGGCTCCGCACAGGGCGCTCCGCTATCTTCGATGGGACGCGCACCGGGCGTCCGGGGGTCGCTACTCTGGCCTGCGTGGACGAGTTGAAGCCGACGGCTTCCGCTGATCAGGAGCGCCGCGAACGCCTGAACAGGCGCCTCCGTCAGGCGTTCATCGAGGGTGCCGAGGACGACTCGCGGCGACGCCTCGGGGTGGGCTGACGACCGAGGATTTGGGGCGGGTGCTGCGGCGGTATCCAGAGGATCTACCGCAGCGCCGGGAATCGTAGCCCTCACCGCACGGCAAGAACGGTGACACCGGGCACCGGGCTAGGTGGCTCTGGACGGATCGCCCCGGCATCGGCCACTCTCGTCCTGCGTCCGACAGATGCACGGCGACGCCCCTTCAGCCTGTTGCTGGCCTCGTTCGTTCCCGTACACCGGCTTCTGATGACGAGACCGAGAGGGAGTGATCATGGGCACACGGCGGCCAGGGCGGCGGATCGTCATCCCGGTGCTGTTGACCATGGTGGCGAGCTTCATCGGAGTGACTCCGACTGCGGCCGCCACGCCCACCTTTCTGTGGGTGACGACCTCGGCGAATCCCGCGATCCTCGGCGATCCGATTACGCTCACGTTCACTGTCCGCCCCAACCCAGGAGCGGGGACCGTCCACATTCGATACGACCTGCGGCCTCCCTACGCGTATGTGACCGGCGACATTCCACTCGGCAGCAACGGCACCGCCACCCACACCGTCCTCCGCCACGCCAGCTATCTCGCGGTGGGCACGACCCAATTCACCGCGCAGGCGATGGTCAGCGCATCCACTCCGGCGTTCGAGGACAGCCCGGTTGTCACGTGGGACCAGGTCGTCATCGAGACACCGGCGGTCCCAATCGTCACGGTGTGGGCCGCATCCAACCCGCCCGATACAGGCACGCCCGTTCGTGTCAGCGCGTCGGTCAGTCGGACGACCAGTAGCCCGGCTCCGAGTTCCGGCACGATTGCCTTCCAAGAGGCTGGCCAGACGCTTGCGACCGCGCCGGTCGTCGCTGGCAAGGCCACAGCAAGCGTGGGCCTGTTGGCCGCGGGACCCCACACGTTCACGGCGACCTACAGCGATCCGGGCGGCACCGTCATTGCATCGAGCACCCCGGTGGTCGTTGACGTGCTTGCGGAAGTCCCCAGGGACACGACGGTCGGAGCGCACGGCCTCGCGATCACGCCAACCACCTTCTATCCGGTCAAGGACGGCTACCTCGACACTCTGACTATCAAGGGCGTCCTCGACGAGGCCGGCACCGTCTCAGCGGCGATCTACTCGGTCGCGACCGGAAGGAAGGTCCGGGTGTTCACCCTCGGATCGCGGACAGGTGCCTACAGTCTCAAATGGGATGGTCGGAACAGTAGCGGCATCCTCCAGCCGGCCGGCAAGTACAGGGTCAGCCAGACCGCACGAGACGCGGCCGGCAACAAGCTGACGAAGACCAGCGTTGCGGCCCTGTCACTCAAACGAGCGTACATGACGACCCGCACCGTCACGCTCGACGGCTCGCAGTACACGAAGTACCGGGTCGCGAGAGACGCCTTCGTGAGCCTGGCGAGCAGCTTCCCCCGGGGCATCCATATCTACGCCCCATTGGACGATCCCGTAGCCGTGTGGTGGGGGGTCTACTTGCCCAAGGCCCCGGTCTACGGCACGATCAAGTTCTCGGTTCTCGGCGATGGCTCCTCGAGCAACTTCCGACTCGGGATCTGGAAGTGGGTGCAGGACGAACCTGGTGAGCTCGACGGACAGCGTCAGGTCGGTGACGAATATGCGTGGTATTCGACCTCGGTGCCGGCCGCAGGTCATGTTCTCAAACACGGCCTCGACGACGGCTACGTGGTCGGGATGCTCGAGTCGGGCTACCCCAGCCAGGCTGACTTCCAGGTCGCGAAGGTGAGGATCACCTATTCCTACGGCTACCTCCGATAGCCTTCGGGGGCCATCAGCGCGGGTTGGAGGTCGGGTGATGCGGCGACTGCTCCTGCTGCTGCTGCTCGCGGCGGTTGCCGTGGGGGCTTGCGGGGGCTCTGCGACCGCGACGCCGGGGGCTCTCGCCCGAACTGCTGATCCAGTTGCAGCGCCCGCGACGCCATCACCGACGGGGCCACCCGCCTCCCCATTGAGCGCCAGTTGGGTTAGCCCAAGAGCGGGCGCCAAGGTCACGACCTACACGGTGGACCTCTCAGCCCAGCCCGACGCTCAGCTGCGGAAATCCGACGTCAAGGAGGTCGTGTTCCGGGCGACGTGGTCCGATCGCACGAAGGTCGCCTGCAGCGCGGCCAAGCCAGCCGCGGCCGGAACGTGGTCATGCAAGGCCAACCTGCTGAAGCTCGGTATCCCGCCGGGCCGGGTGACCTTCTCGTTCGACATCACGGACAACTCCGGTCGCGTCGCGAAGGCACCGGCGGGCACGCGGCGAGTCACCTACGCCGTTGCGCCGCCCAAGCCGACGAAGGCTGGCATGCAATTCGTGAAATCCCAGGGCATCACCTGGGTGTATCGGGTGACGTGGTCCGAGCCCGCGGGTTATGCCTCGCGCTTCCGCCTGTACTTCGTCAGGGGCTGCCCCAACTTTCCGAAATCCCCGACGGGAACACCGTGCCTCACTGAACACACGCCGCTTCGTCAAGGCGTCCTCGAACCAGTCGCTACCGCCGCGGGGACCGCGAGATCATTGACGTTCAGCCTGGAGTCCACCGGCGCGTGCGTCATGATGAACGACCTGTTCTGCGACACGATCGGCGCGGTAGTGCTCGGCGCGGACAACTCGTCCGGGGAGTCGGTTCTGGCGATCGTCAAATCGGCGAAGGTCGTGCCCGACTGGAGGTACTACCACCCGTAGGCGGCGCCGCGATCGACCGAACCGCGGACGACCTTCGTCGCCGCCCGTCTGATCGAACGGGGCCGGCCCTTCTCGGAGCCCGCGACAAGGGGACGGGCGTACGCTGCCCACGCCTCCGACTCCGCACCGGGCACTCCGCTCTCCTCGGAGGATGGGACGCGCACCGGGCGTCCGGGGGCCATTCGCCTCTGGTCAGGTGCCCGTCCGCCGCCCACGATCAGCGGTTGGCGGGAGGCTGTGACACGCGGCCCACACCCCGGCCGCCGGGACCGCGGCGAGCCACTGGCGAGACCGACCCCGCGAAGGCGTCCATGGGACGCGGATGCCAGATGGACCGAACCGCCGCAGGCCCTTTGCTTCGCCGCGCTCTCGCGTTCGGGGTCGCCGCCATCCCGTTCGGGATCGTGGCCATAGCGTGGCCGGGCGCTGAGGGCGAAGGGTTTTCCCTGGTCGGGCCTGCCGTCTGGCCCGGACTCCTCGCGGCCGGGCTGCTTGGGGGCGTCCTCGTGCACGGACCATCGGGCGCCGCGATCGTGGCCGGCGGCGTCGCCGCCGGCGTGGCCGCCTGGTCAGTCGTCCTGGTCCTCACGGCGCCGCCCGATGTTGACCCGCTGGGTCTCCTCGCATTCGGATCCGGGTTCCTGGCGATGGCCCTCGTCGGCTACGGCATCGTCCGGAGCGTCGCACGCTCGGTCGGAGACGACGGCCGGATCCCCCCGATCTCGCCAGGCCGCCTGCTCGTCGTTGCCGGGGCCCTCGCGTGGCTTGTTGCCCAGTTCCTTCCGGCGTGGACATACACCGTGCTGGCCGATACCAGCACCCAAGCCGGGGTCTGGTTCACCTTCTTGCCGCTCCCATTTCTCTGGGCGCCCGGTTTCTGGCTGGCATGGCCCGCCAACCTCCTGCTCGCCGCAGCGTGGGAGTTGGTGGCCGGACACTCGAGATACGGGCCTGCCTCGTGGCTCGTCGTGTTCGCCCTTGTCTGCGCGATCGGTGGCATTGCGATCGAGCTGGCCAACGGGTCCTACGACGAGGTCGTCGAGATCGGAACCGTCGTCTGGTGCGCGTCGTTCGCCGCGCTGGCCCTCGGTCTCGCGGTCCGCTTCGTCGAGACCGACAGGGGTGTCTTCGCGCCGCCAACCTGATGCCCCGGCTCCGCACCGGGCGCTCCGCTCCACTCGCGGGATGGGACGCGCACCGAGCGTCCGGGGGCCGTGACACCCACGAAGTTCGCCGTATCCATTTCGCCGAGGAAGGCGCAGACTCCGCCGACATGGGCAGGGGGGCATGGAGCCGGGGGGTTCCACCAGCGCGGCGTCCCGATACGGTCGCCTCGACCGTCGTGCTGGGCCAATGGCGAGACCGACCCGCCCGTCCACAGGGGGAGCTCAACCATGGCTGAGTCCGGACTCTTCATCGGCTGGGGCGACATCCGCACGGGCCGCACCGCTGGGTCGCAAAAGGTGTTCGCGGAGGCCCTCGCGTACTGGCCGACGCTCCAGGCGGCGGGCGAGATCGAGAGCTTCGAGACCGTCATCCTCACGGCTCACGGCGGAGATCTCGGCGGCTTCTTCCTCTTGCGCGGCGATCCCGAGCGGCTGGGACGGCTCAGCATGTCGCCCGAGTTCCTGCGCCTCATCCAGCGCGCCAACGCCGTCGTCGAGGGGCTGGGCGTCATCCCCGCCAACCTCGACGCCGGGGCCGTTCGCCTCGTCGGTGAGTCCTACCAGGCGACTGCCGACCTGGTCTGACGCGGGGGCGCACCTCATCGAGGTCAAGCGACCTTCGTCGGCCCCCGGCTCCGCACCGGGCGTGCGGGGGCCGCACGTGCCAGACCCGCCCGGCACGGGTTGGCGAGGGGGTGCCGTTTGTCACTCGCCAGGCGACCCCAGGTCCGACATCGTGGCGACGTGCGGGATCGCGAGCATGGACTTGCGAACGCCGATGGTGAAGGGGAACGCGATGCGGATCGTCGAGATCCAGGGCTTCTGCATCCGGCTCGACAAGCAGGTCGAGTTCCAGAAGTGGCTCGTCGAGAACGAGGAACGGATGAAGAAGTCGTATCCCCCGGGGATCGAGTACGGGGGCATCTACGTGGCGGTGTTCAGCTCGGAGAAGAACGCCGGTGAGTACTACGGGATCGACTTCCTCGACAGCTATGGGGCGATGGACCGCGGTGCGGCACTCGGCAAGGACCCGACGAGCGACTGGGTGAAGATCAGCGAGGAGTTCTTCCAGTTCCTCGACACCGACAGAAGTGCGGGATCGAGTCACACGCTGCTCAAGTCCGTGGTTGACGCCACGATCATGGACGTCCCGACGGCCTGACCTTCCGGTCGGCTCCACCCGTCGCAGCGACCCCGGCAACGGGACGCCCGGCCCCACACCCCCGGCCCGCACCGGGCGCTCCGCTTCGCCCTCGGGGGGGCGGGATGGGACGCGCAACGGGCGTCCGGGGCGCTCTGCATCGCGCGACCGGGCGGGTTGGCTCTGCCGCGCCCCGCCAGTGTCTTGTAGGTTCCAGCCCTAGCCGCGTTGACATCGAATACGGAGGATGCCGCTCATGGAGCCGACGAACCCCGAGCCGACTGTCCCCAACCCCGAGCCGCCGCCTGCGGCCTCCGAGCCTGTTGCCGCGCCGCTTGCCGCGTCGCCCGCGGCCCCGGCCCCCGGCTCACTTGCCAATGCCGGAGAGGCAGAGGCCGCGCGCGCAGCCGCCCGTGGCGCGGCCCTGAGGCAGCTCGGCCTGAAGGATCCCCTTCCGCTCACGGTTGTTCGGGAGTACAAGGGGAAGCAGCAGAAGGACGCGAACGGCGAGTTCACCAGGGAGGCGCAGCAGTTCTCTGCGCTTGGCTACACGGTGATGAGCCAGTCGTGGGCCCAGGGTCAATGGGGCTGCGGTGCTTGGCTCGTCGCGCTGTTCTGCATCCTCCTGGTGGGCCTCGGGCTGCTCATCCTCGCCTACATGCTCATCGTGAAGCCCGCGGGGACGCTCATGGTCACATACACCCTCAAGGGTTGACCGTCGCGGTCAGCCTCCGGCCTTCCATCGGCCCCCGGCTCCGCACCGGGCGCTCCACTCTCCTCGGAGGATGGGACGCGCACCGGGCATCCGGGGGTCGTCCTTAGGCATAGGCAATCAGCCTTGCAATGTCTTCTCCTTCTCGGCGAATTGCCCGATCCGCTGTTTCTGGTAGACGATCGCGGCCGCCAGATCGGCCATCACGTTGATCTGAATCGGCAGGCCCCGGACGAGTTCGTCGAGATACGACTTTGGGATCCGGGCTGCCGGGGGGAGGAGCGCCGTATACCGTCGCAGGCGGTGCATCAGGGTCATGAATGGCATGCTCGCCGCGCTGTAGCGATCCTCGTCCGGCAGGACGGTCTGGAGCCAGCGAGCCACCATCCACGGTGACTCGCCACATGCGAGCCGGGCGTGCACGTGCGGGAAGAGCGGGTGTTCCGGGAGGTCCTTCAGCCGCTGGAACCGTCCGGCGATGTGCGCACCCGTGTCGATCGAGTCGTGCGCCCGGAGGAGTTCCGGCAGGCGCCTCCGGCGATTCGGCACGCGGCGTGGTCCGGCAGGCCAGCCGGGAGGCGCCGGATGCTTGGACCTGACGAGAGATTCGACTCGTGTCGATGCGGCGGATCGTGTGCGCGTCGGAGGTGTTCGTGAACTGAAGCGCGTCCGCTGCATCGGACGCTGGTCGGAATGGCTCGTTGCGGGGACCGCCTCTGCGGCATCCACGATGGCATCCACCGACGCTGCCGCAACGTGCCTGCGGGTGCCTCGAGATACCCCAAGACTGGCACTTCGTGAAGGGGGATTGGCTGGCGAGGAAGGATTCGAACCTTCAATCCCCTGATCCAGAGTCAGGTGCCTTACCGTTAGGCCACTCGCCAGTGATGCCCTCGCGGGCCGCATGAGTCTACCGCGCGGCGTCGGCCGGCTCAACCACGAGACCCTCTGGGGGGCCGCGAGCCTATGCCGTGTCGTGCCGGCCTTGCGCCTGGAGCTTGGCCCACGTGTCCTTGAGGGTGAGCGTGCG
>Ga0315290_10003506_pt1 | contig 11210 bp, 5 predicted proteins | sample YL17G12_0_MG_FD_203627 | JGI IMG/M metagenome (GOLD analysis project Ga0315290, IMG submission 203627) | Sediment microbial communities from Yellowstone Lake, YNP, Wyoming, USA - YL17G12_0 | ecosystem: Environmental > Aquatic > Freshwater > Lake > Sediment | place: USA: Wyoming | collected...
TCCTCGAAAATCTGGCGCGGCGGATTTCGCCCTCCACCTGAGTTCAGCCGAAAACTGGGGGAGTCGCCGAGGGGAGAATCCACCCCCAGGGGTTTATGTGCCTGGAGAGGAAGCACCGGCACGGGATCCCAGTGCAGCTCCCACCTCACCTGTCGGACCCTTTCTCGCCAACCGGGAAATTAGAGCCGCCTACCTCCACTCCCGCACGGAGGTGCTCGGCTGTGGGAGCATTGTCGCCAGGCTGCCGGCATACCGTGCTTCTTCGCGCTCGCCTAGGCGAGATCGGCCCCGCAGGGAACCTCCAGAGAGTGCTGGGCATCTCGCGCACATAAGTCTGTGATGCGACCCACTGACGACTGAAAACTGGCAACCGGAACCTGACCCCGGCGCCGGAATCGTCCGCACCAATTGGTATTGCCACTTCCTTGCGAACGGGAGTGCGGAGGCTTTTCACGTATAATTTGATCATGCACTTGTCCGATACTCTGTTCATTGGCGTTGACCCTACTGCCAGCCGCCGGCCCTTCGCCTATGCCGCCCTGGACCAGGGGGGGCGACTGATTTTGCTCGCCGAAGGGGAGTTGGATGATGTGCTAGCTTTCGCAGGCGGCAAAGGCAGCGCTTTTGTTGCGATCAACGCCCCGTCTCGTACGAATACAGGCGTGGTTCGCAAACAGGAGGCGCGGGCCGGTCTTGCTCCCCTCCGCCAGCCGGGCCGTGGTGTGGACATGCGCTTGGCCGAGCACGAACTCCGCGAGCGAGGGATCAGCGTTGGAGCAACCCCCGCGCATATGGACACCGCGCCCACTTGGATGCAGCTTGGATTCACGGTATACGCGAGACTAAGTGAAATGGGATACCGGCCCTACCCGGCAGAAAGTGCCTCGCGCCAGCTGCTGGAGACGCACCCCCACGCCACATTCTGCGCCTTGCTGGGGCAACTCCCCCTTCCCAGGCACACCCTTGAGGGACGCATCCAGCGCCAATTGCTGCTCTTCGAGCAGGGACTTGGGATAAACGATCCCATGGAATTCTTCGACGAGGTCACCCGCCACGGTATCCTGAAGGGCGACTTGCCCTTCAGTCAGATCTACGACCCGGGCGAGCTAGACGCGTTGGCAGCGGCCTGTACGGCCCGTCAGGCAGCCTCTTCGCCCTCCCAGGTCATTTGCCTCGGCGTTCCAGAAGAAGGGCAGATCGTGCTGCCAGTGATGGAACTCAAGGCACGTTATTGAGCCATATCATCTCCGCCAATTCTAGCTTGGTAAGAGCGAGGCAGCAGAATGCCCATCAACAGGGACCTTCAGACCCGCGCCATTAATACTATCCGTTTCCTTTCTGCAGATGCTGTCCAGCAGGCGAACTCTGGCCACCCAGGCTTGCCCATGGGAGCGGCCGCGATGGCTTTCGCGCTATGGACACGCCACCTGCGGTACAACCCTCACAACCCTGATTGGTGGAACCGGGACCGTTTCGTCCTATCCGGCGGGCACGGCTCGATGCTCCTCTACTCGCTGCTGCATCTGACCGGCTATGACCTGTCGCTGGACGAGATCAAGCGCTTCCGGCAGTGGGGCAGCTTGACGCCCGGCCACCCAGAATCTGAGCTCACTCCTGGTGTGGAAACGACTACAGGCCCGCTCGGACAGGGATTCGGAAACGGCGTGGGCATGGCCATCGCCGAGGCGCGCCTGGCTGCCGAATTCAATACGCCCGAGCACCTCATCGTTACCCATTTCACCTATGGCATCGTCACTGACGGCGACCTGATGGAGGGGGTATCCTCAGAGGCGGCCTCGCTTGCCGGTCATCTCGGATTGGGGCGGCTCATCTATCTCTATGACGATAATCGGATTTCGATCGAAGGCTCCACGGACCTGACGTTCACAGAAGATCGCGGCGCCCGATTCGAGGCATACGGCTGGCACGTCCAGAGGGCCGGCGATGGTAATGATGTCGATGCAGTAGACAAGGCGATCCAGAGGGCCAAAGCCGATCCGCGCCCTTCGCTGATTGTCTGCCGGACGATCATCGGCTACGGTCTGCCGACCCGGGCTGGCACAGCCAAGGCCCATGGCGAGGCTCCGGAAGACCCTGAACTCAATGGTGCGAAGGTCGCCCTTGGCTGGCCGCTCGAGCCCCGCTTCCTCATCCCCGAGGATGTGTTGGCTTTCTTTCGCGGCTTTGAGCAGTCCGGGGCCCAGCTCGAGAAGGAATGGCGCGGCAGCTTCGAAGACTACCGACAAGCGTATCCTGAAAGGGCTGCTGAGTTTGAGCGCCGCATGCGGCGCGAACTGCCTGCGGGCTGGGACGCCGCACTGCCCCATTTCCCACCTGATGCGAAGGGGATGGCTACCCGCGCGGCCTCTGGCAAAGTGCTCAATGCCGTTGCGCCGGTGATCCCTGAACTGTTCGGCGGCTCGGCTGATCTGGCCCCCTCGACCAATACTCTGATCCAGGGCGAGCAGGATTTCGAGAGGGATCAATACGCTGGGCGGAATCTGCGATTCGGCGTCCGTGAGCACGGTATGGGGACCATCGTTAATGGGATCGCCTATCATGGCGGCCTGCGCCCTTATGGTGCAACCTTCCTCGTGTTCAGCGATTACATGCGTCCGGCCATCCGGCTTTCGGCGCTCGCGCGGATTCCTAGCATCTGGGTCATGACGCACGACAGCGTTGGTCTGGGCGAAGACGGTCCGACCCACCAGCCTGTGGAGCACCTGGCGGCCCTCCGCGCTATGCCAAACCTGTGGGTGATCCGCCCAGGAGACGCCAACGAGGCCTCTGCTGCCTGGAAGATCGCTCTAGCCCGCACCGACGGCCCCGTGCTTCTGGCGCTGACCCGCCAGGCGCTGCCCACGCTCGAGTTTACTTCCGCTGAAGGGCGGCTGCCGCCGGTTGAGCGGGGTGCCTACGTCCTGGCAGACTTGGGAGAAGGCGAGCCAGAGCTCATCTTAATGGCTACCGGCTCGGAACTTCATCTCGCAGTGAACGCGGCGGCGCGATTGGCTTCAGATGGGCGCAATGTCCGCGTGGTATCCTTTCCGTGCTGGGAACTTTTTGAGGCGGAGGATGCACGTTATCGGGAGTCGGTGCTGCTGCCAGCTGTCGGGGCGCGGCTGGCGGTGGAGGCCGGGGTCTCATTGGGCTGGGAGCGCTGGGTTGGAGACTCCGGGGCAATCATCGCTCTCGATCACTTTGGCGCTTCGGCACCTGGGGATGTAGTCCTCGAGCAATTCGGCTTCAGCGTGGACCACATTCTTGAGGCCGCCAGAAAGCTGCTGCCCGCATGAAAGTAGCCGTCGCTGCTGACCACGGGGGATTCCCGCGCAAGGAAGATGTATTGGCTGCCGTGCTCGGGGTAGGCCACGAGCCACTTGATCTGGGTGTATTCAGCTCCGACCCTGTGGATTATCCCGATCTCGCTGAGAAACTAGGCCATGCTCTGCTGGCGGGCGAGGCCCAGCGCGGCATCCTGCTGTGCGGCTCGGGCGTGGGTGCCTGCATTGCGGCTAACAAGATTGGGGGCGTCTATGCGGCCGTTTGCCATGACACTTTTTCCGCGCACCAGGGCGTTGAGCACGACGACATGAACGTACTCTGCCTTGGCGCTCGCGTTATCGGTCCGGAGCTTGTGCGCGAGATCACCGCGGTTTTCCTCAGGGCCCGCTTCCTGGGTAACGATCCCGGTCAGGAACGCCACCTGCGTCGCGTCGCCAAGATCCACAAGCTGGAAGAGAAGAGTTGACCCCTAGGGCGAAAATTCTTGCAGCCCCTGAATACGAGGAGATCGCCGTCGCGGATCCGGCTATGCCGCGAATGGAAGTCCCGGCCTGAAGGAACGAACGATGAACAACTCGAACGAGAGAATTGCCCGCTTGACGGCCCTTGGCCAGTCGCTATGGCTCGATAACATCACCCGTCACATGATCGAGAGCGGCGATCTGGCGGCAATGATAGAACGGGGCGATATTCGGGGCGTTACCAGCAACCCCACTATTTTCAACCAGGCGATTGGCAAATCCGGCGATTACGATGGCGCTTTGATGCCGCTGGCCTGGGCCGGCTGGGACCCGGAACGCATCTTCTGGCAGTTGGCTGCGGAGGACATCACCGCCGCTTGTGACCTTTTCCGGCCCGTTTACGACCAGTCTGGGGGCGGGGACGGCTTCGTAAGCATCGAAGTCAGCCCGCTCAAGGCTCGCGACACCTCCGCCACGATTGCCCAGGTCCGTGAACTCTGGCAGGCTGTGGATCGTCCGAATCTGATGGTCAAGATCCCGGCAACGGAGGAAGGCATCCCGGCCATCCACGAATGCATTGCCGCGGGCATCAATATCAACATCACGCTCATCTTTTCCTTAGAGCGGTATGCCGAGGTCATGGAGGCTTACATCAGCGGCCTCGAAAAACGCGCGGCGTCCGGCCAGGCGGTGGATCGCATCGCCTCAGTGGCCTCCTTCTTTGTCTCTCGGGTGGATACCAAGATAGATGCCCGCCTGCCCGAGGAAACTCCGTTGCGCGGCAGGGCGGGAATTGCCAACGCAAAACTCGCCTATCGTGCCTTTGAGGAGACCTTTTCCGGCAGCCGTTTCGTCACCCTGCGCGCCATCCATGCAGCCCGTGTGCAGCGCCCTCTGTGGGCCTCCACAAGTACCAAGAATCCCGCCTACCCAGACACCCTCTATGCCGATAACCTGATCGGCCCCGACACCGTCGATACGATCCCGCCGCAAACTCTGGAAGCCTTCCGCGACCACGGCACCGCCGAGATCACGCTGACCCGTGGAGTCGAAGAAGCTGCACGGACTATAGATGAGCTAAACGCCGCTGGCATCCGCATGGCTCAGGTGACTCAGGAGCTGGAGGATGAGGGCGTCAAATCGTTTGCGGACTCGTTCAACGAGTTAATCAAAACGATACAGACACGCCGCCAGAACGCCGTGGATCAGCTCGGCCTGCTCGCCGAATCGGTTTCCGAGTGTATTGCCTCGGCCGCGGCCGACTCTTCTAGCGCCCGCCTCCACGACGGGGACCCGACACTCTGGACGGATGATCCCGACGACCAGAGCGAGATCCGCGCCCGCCTGGGCTGGCTAGGGTCGCCCGAAACATCTCGCACCCTGCTGCCGGATCTCTCTGCCTTCGCTGAACAGGTCGCTGCGGACGACTTCACTCACGTGCTTTTGCTAGGCATGGGCGGCTCATCGCTCGCTCCTGAGGTGATGTCGCTCATGTTTCCGCCCATGTTGTCGGGCGAGCCACGTCGGGACGGGGGCCTATCTCTCTCAGTTCTCGACTCGACGGATCCGGCCCAAATTGCCGCGGCCGAAGCACGGGGACCGCTGGACAAAACCTTGTTTATCCTCTCGAGCAAATCTGGCGGCACTGCGGAAGTGAATGCGCTGTTTGACTATTTCTGGGCCAAAACTGGGGCCAATGGCTCACAGTGGATTGCCATTACTGATCCCGGCACCTTGCTCGAGAAGCTGGCAATTGAGAAGGGCTTCCGCCGCGCCTTCCTGGCGGATCCGAATGTGGGCGGACGCTATTCTGCCTTGACTGCCTTCGGTCTCGTCCCGGCAGCGCTGATGGGAATCGACGTCACACATCTGCTTGAGCGCTCCGACTGGATGTCCGCCCAATGCGCCAAGGCTGTGGTCACGCCGCGTAACCCGGGCCTCGCGCTGGGCGCGCTGATGGGCCAGGCCGCGCTCGCGGGCCGCGACAAACTCACCATCGTCGCCGACGAATTGTTTGCACCGTTTGGCGCCTGGGCCGAGCAGCTCATCGCCGAGTCGAGCGGAAAGGAGGGCAGGGGAATCGTCCCGGTCGTGGACGAACCGCTGGGCGAGCCCGAGGCCTACGGCAACGACCGGCTCTTCATCCATTTGCGCTCAGGGGACAGGCAGGATGCTGCCCTGACTGCGCTGCGGGCTGTCGGGCACCCGGTGGTTGTTCTCCCCGTGCATGATGCGTACGATCTAGGCTCAGAGTGTTACCGTTGGGAGGTCGCCGTCGCCTTCGCCTGCTCCATCCTGGGTGTAAACGCTTTTGACCAGCCGGATGTGCAGGACGCCAAAGACCGCACGCTGGCCAAGATCGATGCGTATAGGCAGAGTGGGTCGTTGAGCGAGCCTGAGCCCGCCTGGAGTACAGATGGCATTGGCCTATTTTCGCCCGCTCCGCTCCGCGGCCATAGCCTGCCGGACGCCCTAGAGCACTTCCTTTCGAAAGTGGAGAGAGGTGACTATGTTGGCATCAATGCGTATCTTCCCCGCAACCCTGACACCGCCTCCCTCCTCGACAAGCTGCGGCTTTCGCTCCGCCTCCGTACTGGCTGTGCCACCACACTGGGGTATGGGCCGCGCTTTCTCCACTCCACCGGCCAACTGCACAAGGGTGGTGCCGATAATGGGGTCTTCATCCAGATTACCCGGACCCCTGCTGCAGACATAGACATTCCGACGCAAGGCCTCAGCTTCGGAGTTCTCCAGCGGGCCCAGGCCTTGGGCGATTACGAAGCCCTGGCTGCCCGTGGCCGGCGCATCCTGCGGATCCAGCTGGAAGACTACGGGGCTCTCGGGCGGGTGCTCGAGGCACTCAGTTAGGGGCAGCTTCTCTACCAAGGCACTGTCCTTTACAGCCGCCTTACAACCGGCCGGCCATCCGCCGGCCGGGGGCCTTCAAGAGTATCATGGCGATGTTCGATTGATGGTCAATCGGGATGCCGCTGCGATACTCTCATAGAGTCGGGCACACTTCATCCCCCGATTGCTTTGCCCGCCGGTCGCAATCGCAGCGACACAAGCACGCCCCTCTTCCACCGATCATCCGGGAGAGGGGCTTCTGCTTGCTTTCACTTCTTCGTCAGCCTGCGCCGCTCCGAGAACCTGTCGTAACCGTGAGCCAGTGTGAGAACCCGCTCGGAATTCGAGCGGCCTTGCACGAACCGCTTGACTCTCCCGGCCTCGAAAACCCTCTGCGGCGGCAGGTCGATATGGGGGGCGAAATCGACCTCCCGCTGGTTGAGCTGGTACCGATAGCGGTCGAGCCTGCGGACCCGGGGCTCTGCCCCCAAGAACTGACACAATGCCTCACGCTCATCCGGCGTGAGCCAGCGCACCAGGTCTGATGTGCCTCTGAATCCAGCGATCACGGCCAGGTCCTGGAGCAGACCCTTTTGCTCGGCGGTCAGGCTGAGATGAATCGAGCGGAAGAAGACTACGTCGGGATCAGTATGCACCAGCGGCCTCAACCACAGCCTCCCCAGGCTGGTGCGGATCGCGTTCTGCGCCCCGGGCGTGGCGAAATTGTATAGCGTCTCTGACTCCAGTGAACTGACCCAGTGAGAAGCAACGTCCGGGCCGATGCGGAGGCCATCACAAAGACCCAAAGTGGGTAGTATGGGAACGCCGCAGGTCAACAGGTAGGCGTTGCCGAGGCTTTCGCGCAGGGTCTGCAATGCCAGCCGTAGAGAGGTCTCACGCGGGATGTTGTTGTGCCGCACTCCTGGAAGGCCCCCGGCGTAGAGAAAGTCGAGTTTCGCGTAGTCGTAGCCCCAGCTGCGCACCCTCTGCATCAGCGCGGCAAGCCACTCGAGCACGGCAGGCTGCGTGGGGTCGAGCGCGTAGACTCTCTCGCCCCAGTTGTGCCCGGCGGAGACCAGTTCGCCTTGCTCGTCGTGAAGGAACCAATCTGTGTGCTCTTTGAAAAGCCGGGAGGAGGGCACGGCAATGAGAGGTGCCAGCCACAGTCCAGGAATGAAGCCGCCCGCGCGGATCTGGCGCGCGAAGCCATCCATGCCGGCCGGGAATCTCGCATTCGGCTCCCAGTCGCCTATGTCCTGCTGCCAGCCGTCATCGACCTGGAAGACATCGAAGGGAATGCCGCCAAGGCCCTCGAGATCGAGACCCAGGCTAGTTTCGTCAGGATGGCCAAAGTAGCTGTACCAGGAGCACCAAACTCGTGGGGCGGGGACTTCCCGGCGCTTGCCCAACCGGCCGGCCAAGGCGGAAGCGTAGGTAGCGAAGACCTGGCTCTCCGTACCGTAAGCCGCAAGCCATTCGCCGTGCCCTGACTCGTACCAACCACGCATCGTTCCCCCAGAATATTCAATATGGGCTTCGAGGCCCAGCGCCCCGAGCAGGAGCACCGTCCCGTCCGCAAATTCCAGTGCGCCGACCCAGGCGCTGTGCGGCAAAGGGTGGCGCGCGTAGGCTGGATCGAGTTGAAGGGGGTGCAGCCGGTACGGGAAGGAGGGCGGAAGGGTGCGACCAGCGTTCAGCCAGGTGGTGAGACTCCAAGACTGCCAGCCGTGGATGTATTGACGGATGGCGGGCAGCGGTGGCTCGAGAGAGACGTATTGCCCCCTAAGAATGAGACCCTCGTCGGTGTTGTGGAAGTGCTCGGCGGTGGCAGTAACCTGCAGCCCATGGATCAGCAGCGAAAGGGCCATAAGACCTCAGTGAGCGATGTGAAGATTATACAACTTTCGATTGACCCCCGCATCCAAGTATGGCATAATCTATCCAACAAAGGCGAAGATGGAAACGAGTAGGCGTGCGGTCCTGGCAGCGAATCCGGGTATGGTGTGAGCCGGAACAGGGCGGCGGTCTGAAAATCCTTCCGGAGCCGCGACCTGAAATGCGTGGTTGCGACATTGGCGCTCCAAGTGTCGCAGCCACAACCAGAGTAGGTGAGCCGGGGTCGTCTCCCGTTACAGCCGACGCGAGGATGCGGCGACAAATCCTCAACTGAGCGCCTGTTACTTTGCAGGAATCAGGGTGGTACCGCGAGCTAACGCTCGTCCCTGTTGGGATGAGCGTTTTTTGTTTCGCGACGAGAAGCTTCATTGTTAGGCAAATCAGGAGACTCCCATGTTCAAACCTGTCCCGACCAAACTCGACGTGCCCTCCATGGAAAACGGCGTGCTCAGTTTTTGGAAGAAGCATCAGATCTTTCACAAGACATTTGCTGAACGTCAGGGTGCGCCTCACTACGTATTCTATGAGGGCCCGCCCACTGCCAACGGCAAGCCAGGCGTGCACCACGTGTTGGCGCGGGTGTTCAAGGATATGTTTCCGCGCTACAAAATCATGCGCGGTTACCACGTCTCTCGGCGCGGGGGCTGGGATACGCATGGATTGCCGGTCGAGATCGAGGTTGAGAAGCAGCTGGGCTTCAAGAACAAGCAGGATATCGACGCCTACGGCATCGACAAATTCAACGAGTTGTGCAAGAAATCGGTCTTCAAGTATATCCAGGACTGGGAGCGCGTGACCGAGCGCATCGCCTTCTGGGTGGACCTGGATGAGGCCTACGTCACGTACACCAACGACTACATCGAATCGGTCTGGTGGATCCTGAAGAGCTTCTGGGATAAGGATCTGCTCTACAGGGGCTACAAGGTCGTGCCCTACTGCCCTCGCTGCGGGACTCCCCTCTCAGACCACGAGGTGGCCCAGGGTTACGAAGATGCCACTGACCCGTCAGTCTTTGTCCGTCTACCGCTGGTGGGTAAGCCGGGGACTTCGCTCCTGGTGTGGACCACCACACCCTGGACCCTGCCCGCCAACGTGGCAGTAGCCGCTCACCCCGATGTGGACTACGTCACCGTCGAGCGCGCCCTCTCAGGGGGCGGCTCGGAGCGCCTAGTGATGGCCAGGGCATTGCTGGAGAAGGTCTTCCGGGGCGAAGAAGTCAAAGTCGTGGACAGTTTCAAGGGCAAGAAGTTGAAGGGCGTGAAGTACCACCCCCTCTTCACGTTCCTGCCTCCCGAAAAGCCCGCCCATTACATCGTGCTGGCAGATTTTGTCACTACGGAAGATGGCACCGGATTGGTCCACCTCGCCCCGGCTTTCGGTCAGGACGACATGAGGATGTCACAGCAGTTCGAGCTTCCGATCTTGATGACCGTAAAACCAGACGGGACTTTCGTCAACGAAGTCAGGCCTTGGCGCGGAGTCTTCGTCAAGGACGCTGACCCCATGATCACCCGCGACCTCGACGACCGAGGGCTCCTCTTCCGCGGTGAGACCCTTACTCACACCTACCCGTTCTGTTGGCGCTGCCACACTCCGCTGCTCTACTACGCCCGCGATGCCTGGTACATTCGCACCAGCTCCTTCAGGGATCGTCTGGTGGCTCTGAACCAAGAGATCAACTGGGTGCCCGAACACATCAAGGACGGCCGTTTCGGCAACTGGCTGTCGAACAACGTAGACTGGGCACTCAGCCGCGAGCGCTATTGGGGTACGCCCCTGCCCATCTGGGAGTGCGAAGACTGCCGACATGGCGAAGGCATCGGCTCGGTGGCGGAACTCTCGGCCAAGACTGGCGAGAATCTGAAAGGCCTCGACCTTCACCGTCCCCACGTGGACCAGGTTCACTGGCCGTGCGCCGAATGCGGGGGGAGGATGACACGTGTTCCCGACCTGATCGACGTGTGGTTCGATTCGGGGTCCATGCCATTCGCGCAGTGGCACTACCCTTTCGAGAACCAGGACCGGTTCAAGAGCCAGTTCCCAGCAGACTATATCTGTGAGGCCGTGGACCAGACGCGTGGCTGGTTCTATTCGCTGCATGCCATAAGCACTCTGCTCTTTGACAGTGTCAGTTTCAAGAACGTGATCTGCCTTGGCTTGATTTTGGATCCAGACGGGCGGAAGATGTCCAAATCTGTGGGCAATATGATCGACCCCTGGGACGTGCTCGAGGCACACGGCGCAGACGCCTTCCGCTGGTATCTCTACACGGCCGGCCCGCCCGGCCAGGAGCGTCGCTTCTCAGCTGATCAGGTCGGCAGCGTCGTGCGCGATTTCACACTGCCACTCTGGAACGTCTATTCGTTCTTCGTCACCTATGCCAGCCTTGACAACTGGGCGCCGGCTCCCCACCGCCTGCCGCCCAGGCCGGGGCAGGGCAAGAGAGGCGGGCTGTCGCCCCTCGACCGGTGGCTGCTCTCGGAGCTGAATGTCCTGGTTCGCGACGTGACCGAGGCGTATGAGGCCTACGACGTCCCAGGTGCCACCCGCCCGGTGCAGGAGTTCGTGGAGAAGCTTTCCACCTGGTACCTTCGCCGCTCTCGCCGCCGTTTCTGGAAATCGGAATCGGATTCGGACAAGCAAGCCGCTTACTTTACACTGCACACTGCCTTGACGACATTGAGCAAACTGATCGCCCCGGCGATGCCCTTCCTGGCCGAA
>Ga0315290_10003508_pt1 | contig 11207 bp, 7 predicted proteins | sample YL17G12_0_MG_FD_203627 | JGI IMG/M metagenome (GOLD analysis project Ga0315290, IMG submission 203627) | Sediment microbial communities from Yellowstone Lake, YNP, Wyoming, USA - YL17G12_0 | ecosystem: Environmental > Aquatic > Freshwater > Lake > Sediment | place: USA: Wyoming | collected...
AACCAGGAGTCGTCGTCCGAGGCGGTGAACGCCTGGGCGGGCTTGATGCTCTGGGGCGAGGCGACCGGCGACCGCAAGCTGCGCGATCTCGGTGCCTTCCTGCTGACGAGCGAGATCGCCTCCGTCAACCAGTACTGGTTCGACCTGGACCGGCAGGTGCTGGCGCCGGAATACGGCAAACCGTTCGCCAGCATGGTGTTCGGCGGCAAGTACGCCTTCAACACCTGGTGGACCCAGGAACCGCGGCAGATCTTCGGCATCAACCTGCTGCCGATCACCACGGCCTCGACTTACCTGGCGGCGGACCCGCAGTACATCCGCGCCCTCGTCGCCGCCTTGCCGGCGGACGTCAAGGCCTACCAGGCGCGCGGCATGAGCGATGGCACGCCTGCAGATATCTGGCAGGACATCATCGCCTCGTACGCCGCGCTCGGCGATCCAGAGGCTGGCTTCGCGCTCTGGAACCGCAAAGGCAACGTCGAATGGGGCGAGACCCGCTCGCACACGGCCTACTGGCTTGCGAGCCTCAAGGAAATGGGCACGCCCGATTTGTCGGTCACGGCCGACACGCCCCTGTACGCGGTGTTCAAGGACAAGAGCGGCGCGCGGACCTACCTCGCCTACAACGCGCGCAGCTCACCCATAAAAGTGACTTTCAGCACCGGGAAGTCCGTCGATGTCGCGCCGCGGTCACTGGTACGAAGCCGCTGAGAGAGCGGCACTGGGGTCAGGAGAACGCACCATCGCGAACGGTATCGAGACGCTTGCCGTTCGCTGACAGCCGCGGCCGCCTGGCCCGAAATCGACCGCCCCGACGAATGCCGCGAATGACACCATGCTGATGAAAACAGACGAGCATCCGGGCAGGGCAGTGATCAGCCCTGAGGCCGGCGCCATCGCCGAGCGTTTTCCCGCGGATTTCGTCTGGGGCGTGGCGACCAGCGCTTACCAGATCGAGGGTGCCACACATGAAGACGGACGCGGCGACTCGATCTGGGATGAATTCTGTCGTCGGCCCGGTGCGATCAAGGACGGCAGCAGCGGAGAGCGCGCCTGCGATCACTACCAGCGCGTCGGCGAGGACATCGGGCTGATAGCGAGCCTCGGCGTGAATGCTTACCGGTTCTCGCTGGCCTGGCCGCGAATCCAGCCGCTTGGCGCCGGCGACTGGAACGAAAAGGGCTTCGACTTCTACGACCGGCTCATCGACGGATTGCTCGAGCGGGGCGTCGCGCCCTACCTCACGCTGTACCACTGGGACCTGCCGCAGGCACTGCAGGACAGCGGCGGCTGGATGAATCGCGATACGGTCGGCCGGTTCGCCGACTATGCCGCAGAGGTTGCGCGCCGCTTTGGGAGCCGCGCGGCCTCGATCGCCACGCACAACGAACCGTGGGTCGTGGCGATCCTCGGCCACGAGGCGGGCATCTTCGCACCCGGCCTGAAGAGCCAGAAGGCGGCGATGCAGGTCGCGCATCACTTGCTGTTGAGTCACGGCCTCGCCTTGCAGGCGCTCCGCGCCGAGCGCTGCCGCTGGGCATAGTGCTCAATCAGGCGCCTATTCATGCTGCCACGGATTCGCCGCAGGACCTCGCCAAGGCGCGCATCGATGACGGGCTGACGATCCGCTGGTACATGGATGCGCTGCTGCGCGGAAGCTATCCGGAAGACGTGCTGGAATTCCTGGGTCGGGACGCGCCGCAGATCGCGCCGGGGGACATGGCGGCGATCCAGCAGCCGCTCGACTTCCTCGGCATCAATTACTACACACGCAACCTCTCCGGCACCGGGGTGCCGCTCGACCCCATCGGCTCCGGCAGGGAAGTCACGGACATGGGCTGGGAAGTATTCCCGGCCGGATTGACCGAATTGCTGCTGCGTCTGAAGGCCGACTATCGCCTGCCGCCAATCTATGTCACGGAAAACGGCGCCGCCTATCGGGATCGCCTGGTGGACGGACGCGTCGCCGATGCCGATCGCATCCGCTACCTGCAGTCGCATATTGCAGCGATGGCCGACGCGCTCGAGGCGGGTGTCGACGTGCGTGGCTACTTCGTCTGGAGCCTGCTCGACAACTTCGAGTGGGCCGACGGCTACACCAAGCGCTTCGGGCTCGTCTTCGTCGATTACGCCACGCAGCGCAGGACACTGAAAGACAGCGCGCTGTGGTACCGGGCGTTCTGTTCCAAGGCCAGGACCGCCAGGGCGCGGCGGATCGCGAGCGACGGCGGGGCCATACCGTGAGTGACAAGAGCAAGCGCTGGAGACTCGTCTGGAACGACGAGTTCGACGGTGGTCAGCTCGACACGACGAAGTGGGACTTCGAGCTAGGCAACGGGTTCTTCGACTACAAGAGTCACCAGTGGGTACCCGGCTGGGGCAACGAGGAACTGCAGTACTACACGCGCGAGCCGGACAACGTCTCGGTCAGGGACAGCCTGCTGTACATCCGCGCGTTGAAGGAGCCGCTGCACGGTTGCGGCTATACCTCGGCACGCATCCGGACACGCAGGCGCGACGGGACGTCGCTGTTCAGCCAGCGCTATGGCAAGTTCGAATTCCGCGCCAGGGTGCCGTACGGCAAGGGCCTGTGGCCCGCGATCTGGCTGCTGCCCCAGGACGACAAGTACGGCGGATGGGCGGCCTCCGGCGAAATCGACGTCATGGAAATCGTCGGCGAGAAGCCTCACCAATACCTCGGCACGGTCCACTTCGGCTCGACCTTCCCGAAGCGCGAACTCGTCACTCACGTGCACGAGTTCCCGGCCGGACAATCGGTGGGGGAGTTCCACGTCTATGCCGTGGAGTGGGAGCCCGGCGAGATTCGCTGGTCGGTGGACGGCAGGGTCTGGGCGACGCAGGCGTTCTGGTGGAGCTGCAGCAAGCTGCGCGACGGCAAGGGCGTCGTGGCGCGCAGCAGTGCGGACTTGAATCCGTGGCCTGCGCCGTTCGACCAGCCGTTCTACATCGTGATGAACGTCGCCGTCGGCGGCAATTTTCCGGGCGTGCCGAATGCGGCGACGCAGTTCCCGGCCGAGCTGGTCGTCGACTACGTGCGCGTCTACGACCGCGTGGGCGGTTACGGCAAGCCCGCGCCGCGCGGCAAGGGCCGGCTGCCATATCGGAAGAAGCGCTGAAGACGACGCGTCGCGTAAGGCGACTCGGGGGGATCATGACAACCGAAAACTACAAGCTTTCCGTGTCCGAGAAATTCGGCTACGGACTCGGCGATCTCGCGTCGAACATGTTCTGGCAGATGTTCGCGATCTTCATGGCGAAGTTCTACACGGACGTCTTCCTGCTCGGCGCGGCCACGATGGGCACGATGATGCTCGTGACCCGCATGGCCGACGCTGTCTTCGACCCGATGATCGGCACCATCGCGGATCGCACCGAGACTCGCTGGGGGCACTTCAGGCCCTACCTGATCTGGATGGCGATCCCGATGGCGGCGACCGCCGTCCTCGCGTTCTCGGCGCCGAGTTTCGGCGGTACCGCCCGGACGGTGTATGCCTACGTCACGCTGATGCTGATGATGTTCGCGTACTCGGCGATCAACATCCCGTATTCGGCCCTGCTCGGCGTGCTGACTCCGGACTCCAAGGAGCGCACGAGCGTCACGTCCTACCGCTTCGTGATGGCGCTGATACCCGTGTTCATCATCGTCAACACGGCCCTGCCGCTGGTGAGGTATTTCGGCGGCAGCGACACGTCGCCCTACGGCTGGCAGATGACGATGCTCATCTATTCGGTCTTCGCCGTGCTGCTCTACTTCGCGACGTTCGCCATGACGCGCGAGCGGGTGCAGCCGCCGCCCAAGCAGGAGACGTCGCTCAAGACCGACCTCAAGGACCTGGTCCGCAACCGGCCGTGGGTCGTGCTGTGCGGCGTCGGCATCGCCGCGCTGACCTACGGCAACATTCGCAATACCGTCACCATCTATTACTTCGACTACGTGGTGCCGAACGGCGGCGGGTACTTCGGTCCCGTGATGACCACCGGGGCGATCGCCTTCATTCTCGGCGTCATGGCGACGTCGCCGCTCGCCAAGCGCTTCGGCAAGCGCAATTTCTACCTTGTCTCGATGTCCGTGACTGCGCTGCTGACCATTGGCTTCTACTTCGTGCCGCCGGAGAACATCAAGCTGGTATGGGCGGCCAACACGATCATCAATTTCTGCGCCGCGCCGACCGCGCCCCTCGTCTGGGCGATGTACGCCGATACGGCCGATTACTCGGAGTGGAAGTGGGGACGCCGGGCCACCGGGCTCGTCTTCTCGGCGGCGTCCTTCGCGCAGAAGTTCGGCTGGGCCATCGGCGGCGCGGGCGCCGGCTGGCTGCTCGCGTATTTCGGCTACCTGCCGAACGTCGCGCAGAGCCCTCGCACCATCCACGGCATCGTGCTGATGATGAGCGTGATTCCGGCCATCGCCGCCGTCGCCGCGGTCGCGGCGCTGTGGTTCTACGAGATCGACGAGGCGACCGTGCAGCGGATGTCGACCGATCTTACAGCGCGGCGCGGACCCCAGCCGGCCGAGGATCTCGTCCCAGCCGCTCCGGTCGCGTCGCCTGGCATCCCGGCATTCGCGCTCGTTGAGCACCCGGAGGTCGCGGTCGGCCGTTCCGCCTTGGACTCGCACGAGGCCGAGCCGCCGGTGCCCGCTCCGAGGGCCGCCCCTTCCGCGCCGCGGATTCCCGCGCTGGCGGCGGCGGCGCACGCGGCCGGCGCTGGCCAAGTGCCGACGGCTCTCTCGTCGCAGGAACTCGCCGACCTGGCCGGCGAGTTCGCCGAAGCCCTGCAGGCAGGCGTGCACGGATTGTGCTTCAGCCCTTACCTCGAGGGCCAGTCGCCCGGTTCGCTGGTGGACGAGTCCCAGATACGCGCGCGCCTCGGAATCATCCGGCCGTACACGCGCTGGGTGCGCAGCTTCTCGTGCACGGACGGGCACGAACAGACACCGCTCGTTGCGCACGAGCTCGGCATGAAGACCCTGGTGGGGGCCTGGCTCGGCACGGACCGTGAGATGAACGAGCGCGAGATCGCCGGCGCGATCGAAGTTGCGAGGGCAGGGCACGTGGACATCCTTGCGGTGGGCAACGAGGTGCTGCTGCGCGAGGACATGTCGGAGGACGACCTGCTCGGCTATATCGAGCGCGTCAGGCGGGCGGTGCCGCCCGGCGTGCCGGTGGGATACGTCGACGCCTACTTCCTGTTCGAGAAACACCCGCGCATTACCGCAGCCTGCGACGTGGTGCTCACCAACTGTTACCCGTTCTGGGAAGGCTGCCCGCGTGATCAGGCGATCGCTTACATGCAGAGCATGTACCAGCGCACTGTCGCGGTTGCCGCCGGCAAGAAAGTCATCATCAGCGAGACGGGCTGGCCGCATACCGGCTCGGCCTTTCATGGAGCGGTGCCCTCGGTAGAGGGTGCCATGCGCTACTTCATCGATACATACCGATGGGCCCGTCAGGACAACGTCGAGATCTTCTACTTCGCGGCGTTCGACGAGGCCTGGAAGGTGGGCGTCGAAGGCGACGTCGGTGCCTTCTGGGGGCTGTGGGACAAGAACGGCCTGCCCAAGTACGTCTGACACCGGGACCCGATCGACATGCTCAAGCTTCCAAGCGGCAACGCCATCTGCTACTCCGGCTACCGCCGCGGCCAGAGCCCGGGCGAAAAGTTCTACCCCTCGGTGGCGGAGATTCGCGAGGATCTTCACATCCTGAAAAAGAACTGGCGTGTCCTGCGGCTGTATGACTGCAGCACGCACGCCGAGCGGGTGCTCAGCGTCATTCGCAAGGACCAGCTCGACTTCAAGGTCATGCTCGGCGCCCACCTGTGTGCGGAGATGAACAACTTCCGTTGCCCATGGGGGGGCACGCACAGCGAAGAGCAGCTGGAAGCCAACGTCATCGAGAACGACAACGAGATCGAACGACTGGTCGCGCTCGCGCGCAGCCACGACGACATCGTGTTCTCGGTGGCCGTGGGTAACGAGGCGACCGTCGACTGGACCGACCATTTCGTGCCGGTCGAGCGGATGATCCAGCATGTGCGACGCGTCAAGCTGGGCGTTCCGCAGCCGGTGACGTTCTGCGAAAACTATGTTCCATGGCAGCAAAAGCTACGCCCCCTGGTACGCGAACTGGATTTCATCTCGCTGCACACGTACCCGGTGTGGGAGTACAAGCACGTGCACGACGCGCTGCATTACTCCAAGGACAACTACCACAGCGTCGCCAGCCTTTACCCGGAAAAGCCGGTCGTCATCACCGAGGCCGGCTGGGCGACGAACTCGAATGGCCTCGGCATTGAGCGGGATAACTCGTCACAGGAACTGCAGGCGATCTACTACGGCGACCTGATGGAATGGACGGAGGCGGAGGGCATCCTGACCTTCGTGTTCGAGGCGTTCGATGAACCGTGGAAGGGTTCGCCGGACCCGATGGAGCCCGAGAAGCACTGGGGGCTGTTCACGGTGGATCGGGAACCCAAGAAGGTCATGCAGTTGCGCTATCCGGAGCTGCTGCGTCACCGCCAGCGCGCTTAGGGCAGTTGCCGCGTTGCAGCAAGAATTGCCATGACTGCTCAATTGACACGGGCGACAAGTGCTGTGTAGATTCGGCCTTGAAAGCGCTTTCGGAAAGGAGCATTCCTGCGCCAGTTGCGCTGCAGGCGCCTCCCTCACCGTCGCATTGCATAACGTAGCGGGAGACACCACATGAAATTCCTGAAGCAGATCTCTCTGCTCGCCCTCGCAGCCTGCATGGGCCTCATCCTCGTGGGGTGTCAACCTTCCGATCCAGACGCGCCCAAGGTCGCGAGTCTCACGTCCGTTGCAGTCACGCCCAACCCCGTGAGCTTGGAGATCGGCGGCATACAGGCGTTGACTGTCACCGGGACCTTCAGCGATAAGTCCACCTACGTCGTCAACTTCGGGTCGACCTTCGATTCATCTGCACCGGCCGTCGCGAAAGTCGACCCCAATACGGGGTACGTGACTGCACTCGCCGCCGGCAACTCGACGATCACGGCCAAGCACACCGAGTCCGGCTTGACGGCGACCACGACGGTGACGGTCGCCCCATTGCGGGTCCTCTCGATCGCCGTGAGCCCCGCGACAAGCGCCCTGACAGCCGGTGCCACCCAGGCGCTGACCGTCACCGCGACTTACAACAACGCGACGACCGGTCCCGTCACCGCCGACTCCACCTTCATCTCTTCCGACTCTTCCGTCGCGACGGTGAGCCCCGCAGGAATCGTGACGGCGGTCGCCGTGGGAACAGCGACGATCACGGCCACGCACACAGCCTCGGGCAAGATCGGCACGGCCGCCGTTACGGTGAGTGTTACCAGCGGCAGCACGGGGACGTGCGCGGCGCCCAACTGCACCGACTTCTCGGCTCCCGGCATCGGCTTCGGACCGTTCGAGAACCAGGGCGGTGGGACGGTGGAACTCTCCAGCGATCCGAACGATGCCGCCAACAAGGTAGTGAAGTTCGTCAAGAAGCCCGGCGATGGCGACTACTTCGGCACGCCGATCACGGGCCTGGCGGGTCCATTCGTGCTCACCGCGGCGGACAAGAGCATCACGCTGCGCGTCTACTCGCCCGCCGTGGGCACGAACTTCCTGCTGAAGCTTGAAGGCGGCGCCGGGCCCGCAACGACGGAGCAGGATGTGGCCACAACCGTGGCCGGGCAGTGGGAGACCCTGACCTTCGTCATGCCGGATGCCGGCACCTATAGCGCGGTGGTCATCTTCCCGAACGGCCGCAGCTCGGTCACGGCCGACACGATCATGTACGTCGATGAGCTGAAGTTCCCCGTTGGCAGCGGCGGTGGTGGCGGAGCCTCCGGCAACACCGGGACCTGCGCAGCGCCCAACTGCACCGACTTCTCGGCGGCCGGCATCGGCTTCGGGCCATTCGAGAACCAGGGCGGTGGTACGGTGGAACTCGCCAGCGATCCGAACGACGCCGCCAACGACGTGGTGAAGTTCGTGAAGAAGCCTGGGGACGGCGACTATTTCGGCACCACGATCACGGGCCTCGCCGGTCCGGCGACGCTCACGGCGACGGACAAGACCGTCACGCTGCGCGTGTACTCGCCCGCGGTAGGCACGAACTTCCTGTTCAAGCTGGAAGGGGGACCGGGTGGGGCCGTCGTCGAAAAGGACGTCGCCACGACCGTGGCGGGGGCCTGGGAGACTCTGTCCTTCGACCTGTCGGGCGGCGCAGACGGAACGTACGCCACGATCGTGATCTTCCCGCACGGCAGAAGCACGGTCAGTGTCGAGACGACCATGTACATCGATGAACTGAAGTTCCCTGCGGCCGGCGGCGGCGCCCCGATCGTCTTCGCCTCCGGCTACGCGTCCAACAACCGCACGGTCGAGGGAGGTGAGTGGGGTTTCTACAGCGGGAACTTCACCAATTACTCCAACACGTATACGGGCGGCGGGTTCGTCGATGGCGCCGGGGCTGTCCCCGCCGCAGATTCCTATATCTACCTCGTCGTCGCCACCTCCGCAGCCACGACCGACGGCTACATGGGCATCTTCACGGGCGCTCCGGGATACACCATTGCGGCCCCGAACGCGGGCGTGACGCTCACCGGCCAGAGCAACCTCAAGATCGAACTCGGCATGGGCACGGAGTGGTTCCAGCAGCCCACCAATAAACAGCTGACCGTGCGCCTCATCGGCAGCCAGGTCTACTCGAACGGGTCCGGGGGGCTCTGCCAGATCCTGGTGGAAAAACCGGTCACGCCAACCACGGACGCCTTGACCCTGTACACGATCCCCTTGAGCTCGATGACCCTCGCCCAGGCCTGCAATGGCGGGGGCTTCACCTCTGGGGTCACCACTCTGGCGGAAGCCCTGGCCAAGCCGATCGGGGAGATCCACGTGCAGGCGATCTTCCCGCAGCTCAACACCACGGTGCAGGCGGGCACGGAGTTTCCGACCGGCTTCACTCGCGGCTCCGTCTCGTTCGAGTGAGTCGTGCATCGGCCCGAGGTCGTTCAACCGAGGCCTGGGGATCGTTGCATCCAAACCCGTCCTGATGTCTTGAACGCATCAGGGCGGGCAGGGCAGTCGGGGGCCCGAACGGTTGGATCAGCGGCGACGGACCAGGTGTCTCTCGCCTCAGGCCAAGTAGGTCGCGATTGATCTCGGCGGAAGTTCAGTCATGGTTCGGATTCCGTCGATGCGTAACGCAAGGCGTTGCGGTTGCTCGGCGCGGTTCATCACTACGGTTGCCGATGAGCCATCGGTGTTCATGAAGGCTGCCGCTTCGGTGTCGTGCCGGGTCGCGGCGCAAAGCACCCGGCGCGCGCCGGGCCTCACGAACCGGGCGAAGTGCCCTATGTAATAGTACGAGCTCTGCAACGAGAACCCATCGGACGCGCCGTCAACGAGGATCGGTGCGCTGCAGAAATTGCCGACGTGATTCGGCCCGCCCTGGCCGTCGAGCAGCAGGTTCCAGTCGATCCAGCCCACGGCCCAGCGATTCAGGTCGTTGATCATCGAGCGGGCGTACCGCTCGCCCAATTCCCAGGAGCCATGATGCGGCCCGCCCTCCTGGCATCCTTCGGTGAAGAGCAACTGCTTGTCTGGCCAGGCGTCGTGGACTTGCTGCACGTGATCGAAGTGATCTTCGCCGTACCAGTGGAATCCGGTGCCCCACACATACCGTGCCGCCGCCGGGTCCGAGTAAATCGTGTTCGCGCGCTCGACCATCAGGTCGCGGTTGTGGTCCCAGACCACGATCCGGATGCGGCTCAGGCCGGCGGCTTCGAGTTCGGGGCCGAGGAAATCACGGACGAAGTCGCGCTCTTCCTCGGCGGAATAGAGGCACGAATCCCAGCGCTGCGTGGCCATGGGTTCGTTCTGCACCGACACACCCCAGATCGGTACGCCCTCGGCTTCGTAGGCGGCGATGAATCGGGCGTAGCAGCGTGCCCACGCGCGCCGGCAATCGGCACGCAGCTTGCCGCCGTCGTTCATGCGGCCGGTGGTCTTCATCCACGCCGGCGGGCTCCATGGCGAAGCGAGCAACTTGATCGGTGCGCGAGCAATCCGCTGCGCCGCCAGGATGAAGGGCAGCAAGGCCTGGCGGTCGCGTTCGATGCTGAAGCTCTCGAGCGCCAAATCGTCCGGTGTCTCCACATGCGCATAGTTGCCGAGTGCGAAGTCGCAGCTCCCCATGTGCACCCGGCACAGCGAATACCCGTGGCCCATCGCGCGATCGAAATAGGCCTTGAGCACCTGCTCCCCGCGAGCGGAGCCCAAGGCCAGCCAGTTGACTGCAGCAGCCTCGGTGAATGCACCGCCGAAGCCTTCGATCGATTGGAAGGCTCGTTCCGTGTTGACCAGCACCGACGGCAGATCGGGCTCGCTCGCGTCGGGCCGCAGCGGCGTCTGTTCGGTCAGGCGGGCGCCACTGTCGCGTGCGGTCAGAAAGGGGCGGATCAGCGATTTCGAGGTCATGCGTGAACCAGAACAGGGGCCGATGGACCTGACACTACCACCGAAAGCGGCCCGTTCAGCAGGCGGTCAACGCGCGGCGAACCTTTGGCCTCGCCGTCATGGATCTCGACGATGCAGCGCGCCCGGGCGCTATCCCGATTTCCCGACGACCGCCTGCAGTCGCTGCAGCATTGGGGACACGACCGGGATCGTCAGCATCGTGCTGCCGACGGCCATCAGCAGCAATGCGGTGAAGGTCGTGGCCGTGATCACATCCTTGTCGAGCAGGATATTGGCGAAGATGATCATGATCAGCGCCTTGGTCTGCAGCAGCCAGCCGATGAGCGAGGCTTCGCCGCGTTGCCAACCGAGGACCCTGCCGGCGATGCTCGTCCCGAGCAGTTTCCCGGCCACGGAGGCGAGCAACAGCATGGCGGCGGCCAGGAACACCTGAGTCCCTCCGACCTGCCATTCGGTGCGCAGCCCGGTGCTGAGGAAGAACACGGGCATCGCGACCAGCAACACGTTGTGACGCAATGTGTCGAGCTGGTCGTGATCGAACCAGTCCCGGTCCACGACGGCGCCCGCAAGGAATGCGCCGACCATGAAATGCAGGCCGGACCAGTCGGCCCCCAGGCCGCAGGCGGCCAGCCAGATCAGCCCGACGTACCAGCGGTCGCGCTGTGGCAACCGGCGCATGAGGCGACGAAAAACGATGGCGATCGTCGTGAATGCC
>Ga0315290_10003510_pt1 | contig 11204 bp, 13 predicted proteins | sample YL17G12_0_MG_FD_203627 | JGI IMG/M metagenome (GOLD analysis project Ga0315290, IMG submission 203627) | Sediment microbial communities from Yellowstone Lake, YNP, Wyoming, USA - YL17G12_0 | ecosystem: Environmental > Aquatic > Freshwater > Lake > Sediment | place: USA: Wyoming | collected...
GATATTGCAAAAAAATTGTCAAATGGTAACAAACCAAAAAAATCAGTTATGGCATATACGCTTGCATCATCGATCATCATTGGATATGTAGGATATGCAGCAACTAAAAAAATTAAAAATTATTTAGGGTAATTATGTCTATAAGGACCATTCAAGTACTCATCAAACTTATTCCTTCCATTTTAGCACTACGTAAAGACAGAAGAAGATGGGTAAAAAAAGAAGGAAAAGATGTTGATTTAGAAAAATATCGCAATAATGCACGTAAAGTTCTAAACACTTTCATTTCATTGGGACCTGTATACATAAAATTAGGACAATGGCTTTCATCACGAGCTGATATTTTACCACAACCATACTTGGAAGAGCTTTCTAAGCTACAAGATGATGTTCCTGCTGCTCCCTTTGATCAGATAAAACCAATAATTGAAAATGATATTGGGCCAATTAATGAAAAATTTGATTCCATAGATCCAAATCCTATTTCTGGTGCATCTTTAGGACAGGTTTACCGTGGAAAAATTTCTGGTCAGGAGATTGTTGTTAAAGTAAAAAGACCTGGAATTGAAAAAGTTGTTGAAGAAGATCTTAAAGTTTTAAAAAAAATTCTTCCTCTTGCATTGGGATTTGTAGATCCAAACCTGCGTTTTTCTGCCAGAGCTATGCTCTCTCAATTTATTGAAACAATTCATGAGGAAATGGATTATACCATTGAATCATCAAATCTCAAAAAAATCAAGCATGATATGGTAAAAAGTAACATAATTGTTCCTACAGTTTATGACGATTATTCTTCAAAAAATGTACTTACCATGGAATATCTTCCTGGAATCAAAATTACCAACATTGAAGCCCTTGACGAAAAGGGAATAGACAGGCAGAAACTAGTAATTGATGTTCACAAGGTCTTTTTTACCATGCTATTGCGGCATTCATTATTTCATGCCGATCCCCATCCTGGAAACATTTCAGTGACTGATGATGGAAAACTCATTCTTTACGATTATGGAATGGTTGGACGATTAGATGATGAAACTCGATTAAGACTAATTAGACTATACTTGGCCTTGGTAGAGAAAGATCCTCCTAGAACTGTAAATGCAATGAATGATCTTGGAATGCTAACTCCTGATTTTAACAGATCAGTAATTGAGAAGGGAATAGAGTTGTCTATTCGAGCAATGAATGGAAAAAAACCAGATGAAATAGAAGTACAAAGTTTGATGGAACTTGCAAACAAGACAATGAGTAAATTTCCATTTGTTCTTCCAAAGAATTTAGCGTTGTATATGAGAATGGCATCAATAATAGAAGGAATTTATAAAACACACAAAGTTGATTTTAAATTTGTTAAAGTATTAAGAGAAATTCTAGAAGAAGAAAATTTGATCAAAGATGCATACATTGCAGAACTAAAATATTCATTTCAAAGATTTGCAAAATCCATTGATGCTACCATTTCAATTGCACCAGAATTAAAAAAATTTATTGATGAGAATAGATCAATTCAACTTTTAAATGCTAAACCTAAATCTAATGTTTTGCTCTCTGGAAGTATTCTTTCATCGGCAATTTTTCTAGGTTCTACTTTTTTGTATGCCTCAAATGAATCAGTAGGAATTATTGGAATGATAAGCTCTCTTGTAATAATGAGTATATTTGCAATATTTAGAAAACATTGATTATTCTATTGAAATATCTTTTCCATGTTCTCGAATAGGAACAATAATTGTTAATACACCTTGTTCATATTTGGCAGAACTTACTCCTTCTTCTGTAACTTCAATAGGCAGTCTGATTTTCTTATCTATGATATTTGGTCTTTGATTGCAAATAATATTTTGGCTTTTCAAGTCAGATATTTCTTTACATGCTTGAATAAAGAGTATATTTCCATCAAGTGATAATTTTACATCTTTTTTTGTAAATCCTGGCAGATCAATAACTAATGTTAGCTTGTCATTTTCAAGATACATATCAACTGGAGGTAAAACAAATTCATAGAATTCACGTGATTTGTTTCCAATCTCTCTGATCATTTCTTTTGCCATGGATTTTACGAGTCCCATTTTGAGATATATCGTTAATTTTTAGTTATAAACTTTGACAGAGTTTATCAAAATAGATTCGTGCTCTAGAAAACTAAATCTAATTGAACATTCTAGAATTATTCAAGTTTTCCTTTTGCTGCCAGAACATTAACAATATCTGATTTTGTTATTATTCCAACTAATTTTTTGTTACTTACAACCGGAAGTCCGCTTATTCCGTGTCTCACCATCAGAATTGCTGCAGTGTATACATCATCATTTGGATTCACAACAAAAGGTTCTCTTGTCATGATGTCTTTTGCAGAAAATGTAAGCAAATAGCTTAATTGATTTACATTAAATTCATTTAGATTGGAACCAAAAGATATCTCTTCTTTTTCTATGGGGTCTAAGAACTCTTTATGAAAATCAAAAGTTTTTGCAGGGATAAAATCACGATATGTGATAATTCCTATTGGTTTATTATTTTTTGTAACAACCACTCTACTGATTTTATTATTAAATAAAATACTTTGAACTACAAATACAGAATCATCTGGAGAAACCGTAATTACTTTCTTTGTCATGATTTTTGAGATATTTAATGATGCCGTACTCTGAACCAAGAAAGTAGAGACTAGATCTGATTTTGTTATCACTCCAATCAACTTGCTCATAGTATCCTGTATAATCACTGAACTTATGCCATGATTCTTCATTTGTTTTGCACACTCATACGTTGTTGCATCTGGGGAGACTGTGACTAGATCTTTTGACATTATGTCTTGGACTAGAATTTTTTCTATTGGTTTTTTGTTAAAAATTGAAACACTTCTAGCAATGTCTTTTTCAGTAACAATTCCAACAGGTTTTTTGTTAAATTCAACAACCAATCTTCCAATTCGATATCGGAGTAAAATATCTCTAGCATCTAAGATGGTAGTGTTTGGAGTAATTGTAATTGGAATTTTAATTATTGATTTCAATTCTACAGTAATATCTCTTAAAATTTTAGGTTGTCTTTTATGGCTCATGAAACAGAAGTTATCCTTTTACTATATCAATATCGGATAAAATATCAATAATGATAATAACTTGTTATCAAATTAAATTCTTTAAAATAAATTTAACATATTTTATGCTTATAAGATATGAAAATATTTTCAAAAATTTTTCAAGTAATTCATTTATGAATCAGTTAAAGATATTTTTCAGAGTGAATATTTATAGAAATTGAAAATAATGATCTTGTTTTCTTTATTTCTTCTATTGTCATTAGATCTTTTTTCAAACTAATTATTTTTGTTGTAATTTTTAAGAATCAAACAAAAATGACAATTATTATGTCTGAGATAACATGGATTTCAGATTTTTTGCTAAATTTTGTATGAGCTTAAGATCGTGAGTGTTTTTTGGAAAAACACGTAGAATGTAGTCTTAAATCTTGCAAAGTGCAGAATTTAGAAACTAAAGAATTAAGAACTCTCACTCATCTTTCTAATTAGTTCTTGTTTCATTTGTAGAAATTCAGATTCAGAAATCATGCCTTGTTCTTTTAATTTTGCCAGCTTTAATAACTCATCTCCAACTGACATTTTCAGAGTCTCAAATCTCCTAAACACATTTTCAGTTAATTTTTCCATTTTTTATTTATTAATCTTTTACAAAAATAGAATGACAATATCCTTTGAGGAACTTGACATTGTAATGACTTAGTGATCTTTGGGAGTCAATTATCAATCATAGCTTTTACGATCAACCAGTAACAAACTTATGCCTATTCATCACTTTACCACAGTCACAGGTGGTCTTGCCTTGTGCAATACAAAGTTTGATGTACTTCCAAGAAAGATTTCCTTTGGAAACCCAAGTCCACGTGCACCAATTACAATATGTTCAATTTTGTTTCTAGGATTATTGGCAAATGTTGTGAGATCAATTCCTGCAGCTCTTCCCGCAATAACTATTCCTTCAAATTTCACTTCATTTCCCTCTACTTTTTTTCTTGCAGTCTCAATGATTTCTTTAATTTTACTTGACCATTTTTCTTCTTTTATTTTTGGGGCATGAACAGCAGTAAACAATCCATGTGTTGTATCACTATGAACACCAATGATATTGCCATTGGATTGTTTGGCAAATGAAATGGCAGTTTCTAATCCTTTAAGCGAGTGTTTAGATCCATCCAAACATACCATTATTCTCCTAACTTGCATGATTATGATTAATTTTTAATTGAATAAGCCTTTGGGTGATTTTCAAAATTGATTGTGTTTGTTTTTGAATCCAAATTTACAACCGACTCTCAATATGCAACTTCATTACCAACTAGAATTTTAAATGAATCGTCATCAAAGCTGCCAAACCCATATGAAAGTGTTAAAAAACTAGCCTAAAAAATCATTGTTGATCATCATTATGTTTGAGACAACTAATTGATTCTAGATTTTTTCTAAATTTCTTGGATGGTGATTTTCACTTGTTTCCCATTGTATCGTGAAATGTCATCTAAACGGTCTGTTGGAATTATTATGATTCTTCTCTCATTTCCGTTAATGTCCTTGCCTGACTTTGCAATTTTTGAAACAAATGTAATTTCCATATTTTTTCTAAAAGATCATTATATATAATTGTGTACTATTATACACATAGTTTATATACATTAAAGTACATAATTATACATAATATGAAATTCATAAATTACCTTAATAAAATAAAAAAATATCTTCGCCCAAATGATGATTTTGAGATAAAACAGGAAATTAGTAATGATGAAATCCAAGTCAAAATTGATCAGATAGGAACAGATTCATTCGGTCTTCAGGGAGTTCTCATACTAAAGACCGATGATGGAAAAGAATTCCCAATATCTGCATTCTCTGGTGAAGTTGCAAGGTACATTGCAGGTTTTAGGGATGGTCAAAGGGATACCATTCCAACAATCTACAATTTAATTGAACAGTTATCAGAAGAGTCTGAATTATTCTTAGTAAAGGTAAAAATTTTTGATAGTGGTAATGCATTACGTGCAAATCTATACTTTAGTGGAAGAAAAAATATCATACTGAGAAATTTTAGAGCATCTGATGCAATAGCATTGGCTACATATTATGGGGTACCAATCATTATGAGCAAAAATCTGTTTGAACAACAAGCAAAAGAACTGTCTTGACTGAACCGTTAAAAACAAGATTTTAAATCTAGAACCTAAAAATGTCAAGTAATTCAGGTTTTCAAGACATACTTTTTGACATGTTAAAAGAAAATATAATCTATTAATTCAAAAAATGTGAATCATCTTTAGATAGATAAATATCCTTGTCTATATAATATTGAAGAGTTCTTGCCTATCTACAATCAAACACTAAAAGATCTACTACCACTATCTTTGAGTTCCACACCTGCAGTAAGCATTAGAAAAGAAAACGAAATATGGGTAGCCACGGGTATGCTAATTCACCAGTTGGAATCATTTGCAGATTCCCTTGTTGTAACCGAAGAAGATGAAAAGCCAATTGGAGTAATTGGAGGAAGAGAAATAATTGAAAATATTTTTAAAAATCCCACATCTGAATTTTTCGATGAAACCAAGGTAATTCAGGTCATGAATAAAGATCTTACAATCATATCTGAAAAAATTAAACTAAAGGAACTCCTTGAAAAATGGAAACAAACCAGAAGAGCATTTTCAATAATTCCCAACAATTTAGGAGGATATTCGGCCATATCTGGAAGAAAATTACTTGAAATTGGTGCTAATTGTACCACAAATTTGACCATTTCTGAATTACCACAGAAAGAAGTGACCACATTTGATCTCAACGACACAATGAGAGACATCATAAATTTAATGCTTGAAAAAAATACTCGAAAATTGAGATTAAAAAACACAAATAATTTCATTAGCGATCGGTTGATCATTCAAACTGTGGCTCAGGATCTCAATTTTTTTAGAAATACGACATTCTTGGATCAAAAGATAAAAAAATCATTCAAACTAGAAGAAGCAAAAAAAATTTCCAAGGATGTCAATTTGGCAGAAATTTCAAAGATTATGTATGGAATGTTACACCCTTACATATTTTTCCAAGATCAAGTGATCACACCTTGGGATATTTGCATGGCGTTACAATCAGATAGAATTGAATTTTTGGGATAGCTGAAAGAAAATTTTGAAGATTATTTCTATAAATAAAATTGAATTATAAAATACAAAAATTCAAAAAGTCATTTGTTTTACAATCATGGTAATAACATTTGATTTGTTCAATACATAATTTGACGTGCCACTCAAAAATGAGGTTATCATCAAGTCTGACTCAAGTGAATCGATAGCAATCATGTTAAATCTTTTTTTAAAATTCAACAATTTATTAGCAACCTATTTCATTAGAGATATTTTTAAATAATTTTCCACAAGATAGAACTCAATTAAATCTCACATACCTCATATTATTAAAAATATCATGGAAAAATGAAATTCGAATATTAATTCGTGACAAACCACATAAAAAATTAATTTACCTGTACGAAAATGTAGATTATAATTCCAAGAAAATTTTTCATTATAAAGGCAGATGGAAGTAAAGTCCAATTCAACGAGAATAAAATTTTGAGTACCTGTATGAGGGCTGGGGCAAGTAGAAAAATTGCAAAAAGGATTTTGAAAAAAGTACGTTCGGAAGTATATCGAGATATGGGGACTAGTGATATCTACAAGTTGGTATTAGGTGCTATTTCAGAAGAAAAGGATGAAAAGGCATTGCAGCAAAAATACCAATTAAAAGATGCAATTATGAAATTAGGACCTGCAGGTTTTGCTTTTGAGAATTTTGTTAAAGAATTACTTGAACACAGGGGTATCCAAATTGAAAAAATCAGAACATATGTTAAAGGAAAATGTATTAATCATGAAATAGATTTGATTGCAATATTAGATCACAAAAAAATCATGGTCGAATGCAAATATCATTCCCATCGTGGAAATTATGTTGGACTAAAAGATACACTCTATACACATGCTAGATTTTTGGATACACAGCCAAAATTTGACGGCGAGGCAATTGTTTGTAATACCAAAATATCTCAAGATGCAAAAAAATATGCAAAATGCATTGGCCAACAAGTTTTTTCTTGGGGATATCCACCAGGAAAAAGCCTAGAAAAAATTATTGAGGAGAATAAATTATATCCGATCACCATTTTAAACCCAAATTCAAGAGAATTAGAAGCATTCTTTGAAAACAACATTATGATTGCAAAAAATATTCTAAAATTTGACGAAAGTTATTTATCAAAAATAACGGGCATATCTAAAAAAAGAATCAACTACTTTCAAACACTTGTAGAACAAATTATCCAGTAGATATATTTAGAATATGTTGTATTTTCAATACAGAGAATCATGTATGATTATTAAATACTAATAAGGAATTTATTCAGTATGAGTGATCAATTTTGTCATTGTGGTTCTTGCGGTCATGAAAAAATAACTGAGTGTTACACAAAACATTGTACATGTTGCTTAACCGATCATCAGGGCTCCTTTGGGAAAAATAGATAAAATAGATTTAAAATAAATAAAATGAATCGATCGATTCCAGAAAAATTAAATTTGCTACTTACAAGATTATCAAAATAGATAATTATATTACAATATTAAATAGCACAAAGACAAGTTTTACCCAATGACAGAAACAAAAATTACTCCGAAGAAATCTACTGGAATAGCCCCCTTTTGGACATCTAGTTGGGCAGATATGGACAAATCAATAGAAAATCTACGTAGAGACATGGAAAAAACTTTTTCCTCGTTTCCATCAATACACATGCCAAAAATGTCACAGACATCATGCGATGTTATAGATGAAGGCAATCAATTTCGAGTCAAAATGGACGTACCAGGCATAAAGAAAAACGAAGTCAGTCTCAATGTTACGGATAATTCTTTAGAAGTATCAGCAGAACATAAAGAAGAATCTGAAGAAAAGAAAAAGAACTATCTTCGAAAGGAACGTAGTCAGGTATCATTCTACAGATCATTACCGCTATCTGAGAAAATAAACGCAGACAAAGTAATCGCAAAACTCACAGATGGAGTATTAGATATAACTCTGCCAAAATCAAAGCCTACTGAAATACAAAAGAAAAAAACTGTGTTAGTACAATAACTTTTTTTTATTTTTTTAAATTAACATTTAATATTGATTTTAATAATTTATTGAATTAATTGACCGAGATTAAAACAGATAAAAATTATCAATTAAAAATGGATAACTTGATCAATATTATGAGAAATTCTGGATTTCTTAATAATAGTAGAGTGGAATCTGCCATCAAGAAGACCCCTAGACATGAATTTGTTCCAATGTCTCTTCAAGAAAAAGCATACGATGACATACCCATACCCATAATGAACAATCAGACCGTCTCTCAACCTTCAGTAGTATCAAGAATGACTGAATGGTTGGATGTAAGGGAAGGCCAAAAAATTTTGGAAATCGGCAGTGGTTCAGGTTGGCAATCAGCCATTCTCTCTTACTTGGTAGGACATGGTACAATTTTCTCCATAGAGCGACATCCAGAGCTTGTAAACTTTGCCAAAGAAAACCTGGAAAAAATAGGAATAAAAAATGTCAGTGTGACTTTGGGTGACGGTAGTTTGGGGTTACCAAAAGAATCACCTTTTGACAGAATCATAATTACTGCTGCATGTGAAAAAATTCCACAATCATTATTTGAACAATTATCAATAAATGGTTTGTTGATTGCGCCCGTAGGCGAATTTACACAATCTCTAGTTTTAATAAAAAAAACACCCCATGGAGTTTTAGAAATTAAAAATGAACCAGGATATGTGTTTGTACCACTTTTGGGAAAATTTTATAGTGAAAAATATTGAGATTTTGAATGTCAGCTATATTTTGAATGTCACAACAGACTATGCTACTGTATATTTGCCTGAAATCAATTCATTACAAAATTCGTGTATGTTTTGCAGATTATTTTCAACTATCTCATTGATCTGATTTTTTTCTGCATCATGTAACTGTCTTTCAATAAAAGGTTGTACGATTACTGCTTTTGGTTCATTTATTGGTCTTCCAATTACATTATACATCCATACACATACTTCATCCAAACCTGATACTTGTGCATGTATCTCATTTGCAATTTTGAAAGAAAGCACATTGTAAATTTTACCTATGTGACTAGTTGGGTTTTTGCCTGCAGTAGCTTCTGCCCCAGCTGGTCTACTAGGCGATATAACGCGACTTGCCATATTTCCTCTGCCCACTTGTCCAGAATCTGCACTATCTGCAGATGTGCCTAAAACTGTCATATAGAGACCAGAGATTCCCTTGTTTTTAGAATCTAAACAATTCATATTTGCAGTAGTTTTCATACTGTAGGTCTTTTTTAGGAATTGATCTATATCTTGAAGCATTTCCGCCTTTCTCTGAAAATATTGGTTCTCTGACGAAATGTATCTGTCAACAAATGCTGTAGCTATGGTAAGATCAACGTGATTTGTATCTCTAAACCCCATCACTTTGACATCTTCGCCTGACTCTGGAAATTTATCTTTGAATTGTTTTGAATTTATGTACTGTTCTGTATTTAGTACAATAGATTCGGTTTCTGTAAATGGTGCATAACCTACAAGTATAGAGGTATCATTTGCAGCCAAGGTACCAGGATTTTTAAAGATGGATTGAAGCTCTTTTGACGTAACACCTATTTCTACTTGATATTCTACATTATCCTCAGTTACAAATCTTAAATTTTTTTCAAACCACTTCTTTGCGGTTTGTATTGCAATATCTCTTATAGGGAGCTTTCTCTCTCCAATTTCAAATGTTGCTCGATCCCCCAAAATCATCTTCATGGGTTTTATGATTTTGCCACCACCAAAGTTACTTTCACTTTGTCCTGCAACTAACAATGCTTTATCCATATTATGATGCTGAATTGCACCTGTCTCTTTGAGATATATTTTTGACAAATCAATTGAAATCTGATTCATTACAAGATCACAGATTGTATCTGGATGTCCAATTCCTTTTCTCTCCACGACTTCAAATCTTTTTTTAAATGTAGGTGTATTTTTTACAGATTCTATGAATATGTGATTTGTCACATCAAAACATGTTTTTAACCAGAATCATAAGTCTTTCCCATGATTTCCAAAATTGATAATTGTCTGTCAATTTAATGTGGTGATTTATCTTAAGACGGTTGTGCAAAGAGATACAGTTCTTTACGAGAGGTTAGCAAATCACAAAGTAAGATGTTTGGCATGTGCCAGATACTGTGAACTTGGGGAGGATCAAATTGGCTTGTGTGGAGTTAGAGGAAACAAAGATGGAAAACTGGTTCTTTATGTATACGGAAAAGTTGCAGCAGCTCACATAGATCCTATAGAGAAAAAACCTGTAACTCATTTTATGCCTGGAAGCAAGATATTCTCAATTGGAACAACAGGATGTAATTGGTTGTGCAAATATTGTATCAATTTTGATCTCAGCCAAAGGCGAAAAATAGAGGGAGTCGATATTACTCCTGAAAAAGTAATAGAAATGGCACTTCAAAGTGGATGTCATGGTATTGCCTACACGTACAATGAACCTAGCATATTTTTGGAATATGCAAGAGATTGCGGTGTATTGGCAAGAAAGAATGGATTGTTTAACATCTTTGTATCAAATGGATATGGCACTCCCGAATCAGTTTCTATGATGGGTGAATTTCTTGATAGCATTACAGTTGATTTTAAAGGAAATGGGGAAGAAAAGTTTGTTAGAAAATATATTGGAATACCAAATTCTCAACCAGTTTTTGATACATTGATACAAATTCGTGATAAAACGAAAATTCATGTAGAAATTACGGATTTAGTAGTTCCAGAGGTAGGCGATGATTTAGAGCAGGCAAAAAAACTTTGCAAATTTATTTACGATGAATTTGGACCTGATATGCCAATTCATTTTTTACAATTTCATCCCTCATACAAAATGATGGAATTTGAACCAACACCAGTTGTAACACTAGAAAAACATCATGAAATTGCAACAAAAGAAGGTTTGAGATATGCATATGTTGGTAATGTTCCAGGACATCCACTAGAGCACACCTATTGTCATGAATGCAAAAAAATTGTAGTAAGACGATATA
>Ga0315290_10003512_pt1 | contig 11202 bp, 6 predicted proteins | sample YL17G12_0_MG_FD_203627 | JGI IMG/M metagenome (GOLD analysis project Ga0315290, IMG submission 203627) | Sediment microbial communities from Yellowstone Lake, YNP, Wyoming, USA - YL17G12_0 | ecosystem: Environmental > Aquatic > Freshwater > Lake > Sediment | place: USA: Wyoming | collected...
GATCTCGATCGTCACCTTGTCGGCCGTGTTCTTCAGCAGGTAGTCAATGGACACGCCCCGGCTGACCCCGCGAATCGCGGCGGGCGGATCGAACAGGTGCACGGTTGCCCCGGCGACCTCTGGCGTGAACTGTCGCAGGATCGCTGCGTTGTCGAGGATGTAGAACGACCGCCCGTGTGTGCCAATCACCAGGTCGTTCTCTGTGGAGACGATGCCATGTACGGGCGTGACCGGCAGTTCGGGCCGCAGCGACTGCCAGGTTCCGCCGTTGTCGAACGACACGTAGGGGCCGAGCTCGGTGCCAAGATACAGCAGGCCCGGCTTCTTGATGTCCTCACGAATCGCGCGGGCGAAATCATCGCCCGGAATGCCTGTCACGATCTTCGCCCACGTCTGCCCGAAGTCGTCAGTCCGATAGACGTACGGAGCACGATCGTCCCGCTGATAGCGATTCGCGGCGACAAAGGCCGTTCCCGGCTTGTGCGGAGACGCCTCGATCAGGCTGATGCGCGCGAACGCAGGCAGTCCGGGTGGTGTCACATTGCCCCACGTCTTGCCGCCATCCTGCGTCACCTGAACATACCCGTCGTCTGAGCCCGCCCAGATGACGTTAACGTCGTGCCGGGACGGCGCGATGGTGAACACCGTCGCGTAGGTCTCCACCCCCGTCTGATCGAGCGTGATGGGGCCGCCTGACGGCCCCATGGTCGACGGGTCGTGCCGGGTCAGATCAGGGCTGATTCGCTCCCAGCTCTGTCCTTCGTTGGTCGTCTTCCACACGTGCTGCGAACCGACGTAGAGCACCTTCGGATCGACCGGCGAAAACACAATGGGGTACGTCCACTGGAACCGTTCCTTGATGTCGATGGCCGAGTAGCCCATCGGGTTGTCGGGCCACACGTTCACCGCCCGCTCCTGACCCGACTTCCGGTCGTAGCGGGTCAGGTGCCCGCCGTAGCTGCCAGCGTAGAAGACATCGGGGTTGCGCGGGTCGGGCGCGATGTAGCCGCTCTCCCCGCCGCCGACGTCATAGAGTTCGCTGCCGTTTCCCGTAGACTCCACGCAGGCCGTGCTGTTGTCCTGCTGTGCGCCGCAGACGTGGTACGGCACGTGCGTGGTCACAAACGCGTTGTAGAACTGTGCCGTCGGGAATGTCTGGGGCGTCCAGGTCTCGCCGCCGTTGACCGACACATTGGCGCCGCCATCATTCGAGTTGATCATCCGTGTCGCGTCGTTCGGCGCGATCCAGAGGTCGTGGTTGTCGCCGTGGGGCACCCGAATGGCCTTGTAGGTCTTGCCGGCGTCGGTCGATCGGTAGAAGCCGGTGTTGAGCACGTACATCGTGTCGCGATCCTTCGGGTCCGCGTACAGCCGGGAGTAGTAGAACGCTCGCTGCCGGAGCCGCCGCTCGCTGTTGACCTGCTTCCACGTGGCGCCGGCATCATCGGACAGGAACACTCCGCCGTTCTCGTTTTCGACGATCGCGTAGAGCCGTTTGCTGTCGGCCGGCGACACGGCGACGCCGACTTTGCCCCAGATGCCCATTGGCAATCCCGGGTTCTTCGTCAGCTCCGTCCACGTGGTCCCGCCGTCTGTCGACTTGAGCAGGCCGCCTCCAGGTCCGCCGCTCGACAGGGAGTGTGGCGTCCGGAACACTTCCCACAAGGCGGCATACAGGACGTCGGGGTTGTTGGGATCCATCGACAGGTCGACCGCTCCTGACTTCGGATCGTGAAACAGGATCCGCTCCCACGTCTTGCCGCCATCCTTCGACCGGAAGACGCCGCGCTCTGAGCCAGGCGCGTAGGGTTTGCCGAGTGCCGCCACATAGACGAGGTCTGGATTCTTCGGGTGAATGCGAATCCTCGAGATCGCCTGCGTGCCTTTGAGCCCCACCGACGACCACGTCTTGCCGCCGTCGGCCGACTTGTAGAGTCCGTCTCCCTGGATGATGTTGCCCCGCAACTGGGTCTCACCCATCCCCACGTACACGATGTCGGGATTGGACTCGGCGACGGCTAACGCGCCGACTGACGAAGTCTTCAGGAACTTGTCGGCCACAGGCCGCCAAGTCGTGCCACCGTCAGCGGTCTTCCACACGCCTCCCCCGGTCGCGCCGAAGTAGTACTCGAGCGGTCGCGCCGCGCTGCCAGCCACCGCGATGGACCGCCCGCCACGGTTCGGCCCGATGCTGCGCCATTTGAGTGACGCGAACAGCGAATCCGGATAACGGGCGGTGGGTGGCGGCGCCTGGGCGAATGGCCCGATGCCCATTCCAACCAGCGCGATCCCCAGGAGACATGCGACGGCATACACGCGGCGCAGCCAGCTTCGACGCATACGAAAGTCCCCCATCTTGTTGCCCGCTGCTCAATCACACGCCGAGTGGCGGTTCTGGCGCCCGGTACATCACCACCTCGGCGCGTTCGAGCGTAACGAGTCCTTCGCTCACCATCTGGTCGAGTACCGGCAGAAACGCCTCGACCTTTTCCGGCGCGTCCACGATCTCAATGACGACCGGCAGATCCTGAGAGAGCCGGAGAATCTTCGCGGTGTGCAGCCGGCTATGGGCACCGAAGCCCATGCACCCCTTCCAGACTGTCGCCCCCGCGAGTCCTTGCCGCCGGGCTGCTTCGACAATCGCCTCGTAAAGCGGTCTGCCGTTCCAGCGATCCGCCTCTCCAACGATAATGCGCAGCAGTTTCCCGTCGGTAGGCATGTGCATAGCGCACTCCTCAAATCCAGCGATTCACCAGATACCCGACCCAGAAGAACACCAGCCCCAGCAGCACCTGGCCAGCCGCATTCACCGATGCCCGCAGGAATTCGGCGTCGCGGATCAACTGAAACGACTCAAACGTGTAGGACGAAAACGTCGTGAACCCGCCCAGGACGCCAATCAGCAGGAACGCGCGCATCGCCGGGGAGATCGCGAACCGCTGCTCGGTCAGGCCGAAGATGATCCCGAAGACGAGACAACCGACGATGTTCACGGCGAACGTGCCGTATGGAAAGTACGGTGACGTATAGCGCTGAACCAGCCCGGCCAGCGCGTAGCGGGCGACCGAGCCGACCGCACCACCGAGAGCGATCCATGCGATGACGGATTGAGCAGCAGTGGCAGGCATGTCCCGGCGCACAACCTCCTAGATTGTTTGTAACACAGAAGGGCGCATCGAAACAGCGGAACCGCCGCTTCTATGCCGTCGGCTTCGTCAGGCGACTCGTCGCAATCACTCGGGGAGTGGTTCCGCGGGGACGGGCGCAGCGGGAGGTTGGTTGCCGGGGGCCGCGAGCCGGGCGGCTGCCGCCTCGAGTTGGACGGCCAGGGCGTTAATATCGCCCAGATGCTGCCGAAGGACCGCGAACAGTTCCTCGGGAGTGATGGAGTCGTAGTGGTGTGTCAGCCGATTGCGGAAGCCGGCAATTCTGACGAACTGGTCGGCGATCTCCGGCGATATCAAACCGTGTTCCAGCGCCAGGCGCGCCACATCCCGGTATTCAAGTCCGCCTCGGCCGTGAGCCTTGGCGAGCAGGTGTCGCGAGGTGTCGAACAGCGCTTCGATCGCACGCCGAAGCAGCGCGTCAGCCGACCAGATGTTCCGGCGGTCGCCCGTAAACACATCGAGCGACGCCTGCGGCAGCCGCTGAAGATCGGCAATGGCCGAGCGGACCATCTCGAGCCGATCGTTGACGATCTTCAAGTCGATGGCGCCACGTGTCACGACGTCGCGACTCCGAATCGTTCGCGTTCGATGGCGTGTTGGACAGGCAGCAACTCGGCCGCACGCCGCATGATCACCAACTCCCTCCGATCAGCGCGCTCTGGGTTCGCCGTGAACAGGCGATGGCCGTCGATCGCCCGAAACTGAAATAGCGCGTCGACCGACGGGAGGGGCACGATGTCGACCCTCAGCGGAGCGAAGACATCCTCTAGTGCCACCTGAAGGCCGGGCAACTCGGCCAGTGCGTCTGCGCCAGGCACGAAGAACACGCCGACATCGAGATCCGATCCCCTGCGGTCCGCCGGGGCACCGTCCAGCGCCCGAAGGCCATCGTCGGCGCGGGAGCCAAAAAGGTAGAGCGCTTCCACGCCGTGAAGGCGACACGCGTGGTCAAGGAGTCGATGCACCACGGGGGCATTGTAGCATCGCGTACCGAGCCGGAATAGTGTCCTGCGCACGGCGGAACAGCCGAACCCCAACGATAGGGCCGGCACGGGCCGGCCCTGCCGCTACTTCTCGTCGAGCTTGCGGCCAGCGTCCAGCCGGTCGAAATTCAGGATCGCGTTGAACACGAACCCGTAACTCCCCTGCGTCTCGCCACGCCACATCGGATTGTTCGCGAACAGGACGATATGCCCCTTGTCGAGCGGCACATCAACCAGCGCCGGCCGCTGCGCGATCTCGTTGCCGTTCTCGAGAAGCCCCGAAACTAGCAGATCGCGTGCATCCCCGTATCGCAGGACGACGCGCGGCCGCAGTTGCGGCGGAATGACGTTGAGCGGATTGCGCAGTTGCTCCGGGGTCACCGGCGCGGCCTGCCAGGCCTCGACTTTCGGATCCTCCGGCGGTAGCGTTACCACCGGGACTCCCTGCGGTTGATCCTGATCGTCCGCCGTGCCTCGACCGGTTGGACGCTCCGGCCCACCGGCGGCCGCGCCCCGGCCCCCACGCCCTCCGAGTGTGTTGCTGACGCCGAAGATCAGGCCTGGGGCTGAGTAGATCGAGAGTCCCTCTCCGTACCCGTACGCGATGGGGCTGGCGGCATCCACCAGCCGCGCGCGCATCACAGTCCCGGGGGCCTTCAGTCGAGTTGACTCCTGCACCGACAGCCCTGGCGTCATCCCGAACATGTTCGCCAGGATGGTCGTGTCGTCGGCCACGATGAGCAATCCGCCCTTTCGAACGAAGCTCTCCAGATTCGCGACCCCGGAAAGCCCGAGCCCAGGCCGCATGTCGTCGGTTGAGTCGATCTTGCCGATGTTGGGTGTGAGCTCCGTCGTCTTCCACGGCATCGGGTTACGCCACATCGGCATCCCGCTCACGATCTGCTGCGCGCTGCGCCCAACAGGCGGAAAGACGAGTACGTCCCATCGGGCATTAAGGTTGTTCTCCTTCGCGACAACCTGCGTGCTGATGTAGTCGTACGGAATCTTCAGCCGATCGAACTCCATCCGCCACCAGCCTTCATCCTGTGTGCCGATCCAGGTGTGGATGTAGCCGATCCGCGGCGTCTTCACCGCGTGGGTCTTGACGGTGGGGGCGGCAGAGAGCGCATGGGCCTGCAAGCCCAGTTCGGTCGCGAACGTCTGCACGTCGGCCTGCGCCGCATTCTTGATCAGGAACGACCCCCGATTGAACTTCTTCCCGCCCGCTTCGAAGGGTTCCTCCGTGACGTCGACGGCCGAGTCCTTGATGCGGTATCGGAACGCAATCAATGACGGATCCGCATCATTGTTGACGGCAAACAGTGTCCCGGTTCCCACGACGCCGCTCACCGCCTTCACGTCAACAATCGTCTCCATCGCCACGTCGAGCACTTTCGCGTCAGTCACCCGGACGACCTGCACGTTGAACAGTTCACCAAACGTCCAGCCCGTGTCGTCGTACGGCCGCTTCTGCGGATCGTTCGGACTCCAGTATTGGTGGTCGAGCAACGCGTCGGCGATGCGACTGTAGGGCTGGTCCATTCGGATGATGTAACTGCCCGCCGGAAATTGGCGCGTCTCGGTCGCGGGCTTCTCGTCCTTCTTCGCCTCAGCTTTCGGCGCCTCCTCAGCGGGTTTCCCCGCGGCTCCCTCATCGGCGTCGCGCCGTGCCGGTTTCTTCTTGGCGGGCATGGTCACGCTGAAACTGGCGGTCGCACGGGAAATCTCAACCGCCTGCCGCTGCAGCACGCGCAGCATTTCGGCCTGCGCGCCCGGGCGTGCCTCGTCGCCCGGCAGCACGTACGCGGCCGGCCCCTCGGCGGTCGGCTTGGTCACGGAGCGCTTGCTCTTGAGGTAGAAGTTCTTCAGGAAGAGCTTGGTGTTGCCAGAAAAATAGGACAGCGCTGTTAGCAAGCCGGTCTGCTGGTAGTTGTTGTTGTTGCGCTGCGACCACATCACCTTCGGCAGCGGCGGGTTCTGTTTGTACCAGGTCCGTGCGTAGTCGCCCGGCTGCAACTTCCGTTCGACCGTGTCGGCGCCGGCATTGCCAAATGTCTCGTAGAGACGGCTGATCCCGTTGTGCATGGCCCCGATAAACATCAAGTAGCCCGGCGACCACGTATCAAAGGTGCCGTGCGTAAACGCACCCGGCATGCCGAACTTGGTCAGTTCGGACATATTGTTCCAGCCCAGCAGTTGCCATTCGTCGGTCAGAATCGGATCCACCCACGCGTTGTAGGGGCCGTCGCCAACCGTGTTGTCGTACAGATACGGCACCGACTCGTGCAGGTCGTGCAACACCTGGATCTTCTGCCCCACGACTGTGTTGATCACATTGCGCGTCAACGCGAGGGTCGCCCCCATGGCGTCCCGGTTGTTGTCATGGGCGACGTACTTGCCCCAGTAGGCCAGTGACGGCCACGTCTGGTCCGGGTGCGCCAGGTGCCACTTGTAGATGTCGACCTGCCGGTCGCGCCCGTCGGTTTCGATGACGGGTGTAATGAGCGTGATCATGTTGTTGCGGATGGCCTTGATGTACGGGCTGTCATCGACGACCAGCCGGTAGGCCAGTTCCATCAGTGCGGTCGGCGCCCCCGTCTCGGGAGCGTGCATGGCCCCAGTGATGTAGTAGACGGGCACGGACGCCTCGACCAGGCGGTCCGCCTCGGCATCGTCCAGCTTGATCGTTCGCGGGTCTGCCAGCTTGGCCAACCGGGCACGGTTGTCGTCCATCTTCGCCATCACCGTCTCGGCGGCAATCGCGACAGCGATCATCTCGCGCCCTTCCTCCGACTTGCCGATGGAGAAGACCTTCACGCGGCCCGGGCTGGCCTTCTCCAGCAACCGCATGTACGCGTGGACCTCTGCCGAGTACGGCAGTTTGCCCGGCGCACCGGCCACATCGCCAAGAACCGCCTTCGGCGTCGGCACCGTCTTCGAGGCCGGGAGATAATTCACGAGCGGCGACAAGAAGAACGGCTCGGTCGTGTACTCCTTGATCTTCTTCGTGTACTCCTCGTCGATCGGCTGTTTCGCGTCGCGGGCGTACTTGTTCGGCTGCGCGGTCACACCAATGCCTGCCAGCACGACGATGGCGAAGAGCGCCGCGAGACGGAAGCGTGTGAGACGTTTCATGGATGCCCTCAGCTTGCGGGCCGACGCCGGCCCCGGATGATGATGCGCCCGCCGGGATCAAGGCCCCTGGCCCCCGTCAGAGCGACACGCAGGTGCGCCGCGGGATCTTATCAACAATCGGTCGGGTGACGCGAGCAATGAAGACCTGCCTGCCTCCGGGGCCTCTCGAAGACCGCCGCCGGCAGAGATTCGGGCGCCCGCTCCAACTCACTCCCGGCAACTCCCTGTAGCGGCGAATCCGGCAATGTGGCAATCTTGTACTTTCGCGACACGCCCGGCTGCCCCCGATCTGGCCGCTCGTCCCGCGTCGCGATGACCACACCACCGTCAGTCGTCTGGCCACACGAGGTATTGTCGATGCAATCGCGCCGGATTCTTCCCGTCCTCCTGCTGCTCTTCGTCGGCAGCGGCTGCGCCGCACTGGTCTACGAAGTGGTGTGGTTCCAGCTGCTGCAGTTGGTGATCGGCTCATCATCGGTATCACTGGCCGTGCTGCTCGGCACCTTCATGGGCGGGCTGTGCCTCGGGAGTTTCGCTTTCTCACGTTTCGTATCCGCCACGCATCACCCGATGCGCGTGTATGCGACGCTTGAAGTCGGCATCGGCGCCATCGGGCTTCTCGTACTGTTCGGCATGCCCCTGGTCGGCGGCGTCTACACGGCGTGGGCCGGAGCGGGCGTGTGGGGCCTCATCCTGCGCGGCCTCGCGGCCGGCATCTGCCTCCTGCCGCCAACCGTGCTGATGGGGGCGACGCTGCCGGCGCTCTCCCGGTCGGTCGAAACGACGCCGGTCGGCGTGTCCTGGCTCGGGTTCTTCTACGCGGGCAATATCCTGGGCGCGGTACTCGGCAGCCTCCTCGCGGGCTTCTATCTGTTGCGGGTGTACGACATTCCGACGGCGACCTATGCCGCCGTCGCCCTGAACGCCGCCGTGGCGCTGGTCGCTTGGAGTTTCTCCTATGCGGTCAAGGTCGACGCGCCGGCAGCGTCCAGCAAGGCCCCGGAGCCGGTGGCAGGTTCGAGCGCCCTCCATGTCGCGATCGGGCTATCCGGCATGACGGCGCTCGCCGCCGAAGTGATCTGGACGCGGCATCTCTCGCTGCTCTTCGGGGCGACCACCTACACGTTCTCACTGATTCTGGCGGCGTTTCTGGCGGGGCTCGGCATCGGCAGCAGCCTCGGGTCGGCGCTTGGCCGCACGGTGTCACGGCCGCGCATCGTGTTCGGGTGGTGCCAGGCCCTGCTCGCCGTCGCAATCGCCTGGGCCGCCTACATGATCACCGACTCGATGCCGTATTGGCCGATCGATCCGTCGATCGCGAAGAACCCGTGGTTCAACTTCCAGATCGACTTCGTCCGGTGCCTCTGGGTGGTGCTCCCCGGTGCGATCCTGTGGGGCGCGAGCTTCCCGCTCGCCCTGGCGTCGGCCGCCAAGCCTGGACATGACCCCGCCCAGTTGGTCGGGCGGCTGTACGGCGCCAATACTGTAGGCGCGATCGTTGGATCGCTTGTCGGCGGCCTCCTCCTGGTTGTCTGGCTCGGCAGCCAGCATGCCCAGCAACTGCTGATCCTGATCGCTGCCCTGTCTGCCCTTCTCGTCTTGATGCCGGCCGGGAAGGACGAACGGCAGGGCGCAGGCACGCGGTTCGCGGTTTCCGCCATCGCTATTGGTGTCGGCTCAACGCTGCTCGCGGTCATGGCCGTGCACGAATTGCCCGGCCTGCTGGTGGCGTACGGCCGGTACTCGGCCACACGCGTTGGCCAGGCGGATGTGTTCTACGTCGGCGAAGGGATCAATGCGTCGGTCGCGGTCTCGCGCCTGTCCGACGGCACGCTCAACTACCACAATGCCGGCAAGGTGCAGGCCTCGAGCGAGGCGCAGGACATGCGGCTCCAGCGCATGCTCGGCCACATGACCACACTGGTTCCGGCCAACCCGCGTTCGGTCCTCGTCATCGGGTGCGGCGCAGGCGTCACGGCGGGAGCCGTGTCGGTTGATCCACGGGTGGAGCGTCTCACGATCGCAGAGATCGAGCCGCTCGTGCCGCGGACGGTCTCGACGTACTTCAGCCGGTTCAATTTCGACGTCGTCCGCAATCCCAAGACCATCGTTCGAATAGACGATGCCCGGCATTTCATTCTGACGAGCAAGGAGAAATTCGATGCCGTCACCTCGGACCCGCTCGATCCGTGGGTCAAGGGCGCGGCCATGCTGTACTCCAGGGAGTTCTTCGAACTGGTCAAGCAGCATCTGAATCCCGGCGGCGTCGTGACGCTGTTCGTGCAGCTCTATTGGAGCAACGAAGAAGCGGTCAAGAGTGAACTCGCCACGTTCTTCGAGGCGTTTCCGAATGGCGTAGTCTGGGGCAACACCTATCAGGGCGGCGGCTACGATCTCGTCCTGCTCGGACAGGTCGAGCCGACCGTCATCAATCTCGACGAGGTCGAAGCGCGATTGCACCGGCCGGAATTCGCCACGCTGGCCACGTCGCTGCGAGAAATCGGCGTCCAGTCGACCGTCGATCTGTTTGCGACCTACGCCGGACAGGCGCGCGACCTGGGCCCCTGGCTCAAGGACGCGGCGATCACGCACGATTCGAATCTGCGGCTGCAGTATCTGGCCGGCATGGGCGTCAACCTCAACATCGGACCGTCAATCTACAACGGGCTGCTGGCGCACCGCCGCCAGCCGGATACCCTCTTTACGGGCTCGGATCAGATGAAGTCGGCGTTGTGGGCGGCGATGGAGAATGCTGGACGGTAGCGAAACCACGGCGGGCGGCGATCCACGGCGGTCGCCAGACTGGCGGGTCAAGGTGTCGATGTTGCTGCGCGTGTTGGTCCTGATGATCCTCGCCGCCGTTACCGTGTCTGGCGCCGACTGGCCCCAGTTCCGTGGGGCCAACCGCGACAACATGGCGACCGAGACGGGGTTGTACCGCTCCTGGCCCGCCGGCGGCCCGAAGGTGCTCTGGAAGACAACGGTCACCGAAGGCTATGCGGGCGTGGCGATCAAGGACGGCACGCTGTACCTGAACGACTACGACACCGCGAAGAAGGAGCACCTGGTCCGGGCGATTTCGCTCGCCGACGGCAAGGACCTCTGGCGCTGGGGTTACCCGGTCGAAATCCGTCCGAGCCACGGCATTACGCGCACCGTCCCTGCTGTTGGCCAGAAACTGGTCTTCTCCCTGGACCCGAAGTGCCGCTTCCACGCTCTCGACGCGAAGTCGGGCAAGCTCGTCTGGCAGAAGAATCTGGTCCAGGAGTACAAGAGCACCATCCCGGGCTGGTACGCCGGTCAAAACCCGCTGCTCGATGGCGACCGCGTCCTGCTCGCAACCGGCGGAGATGCGCTCGTCGTCGCCTTCGATCAGGCCACAGGCAAGGAAATCTGGAGGACGCCGAATGCCGGCAAAGACGTGATGTCGCACGTCTCGTTGATGCCGGCGACCATCGATGGCGTCAAACAGTATCTCTATCTGACGATGAACAAGGTGGTGGGAGTGGCGGCGGCCGACGGCCAGCTGCTCTGGAGCATTCCGTTCGCCATCAAGATGGCCGCGTGCCCGTCTCCGGTGTCGATTGGCGACGGGCGGATCTTCATCACGAGCGGCTACGAAGCCGGCAGCATGATGATCCAGGTGAAGAAGACGGCGTCGGGATTCACCGTGCAGAAACTGTATGACCTGACCAGTGTGCAGTTCAACTCAGAGGTTCACACGCCGGTCCTCTACCAGAGTCACCTCTTCGCGGTGAGCAGCAAGACGCGAGGGCGGTTCACCTGTCTGGGCCTCGACGGCAAGCCCGTGTGGCAGAGCCCCGTGGTGTCGGGCGATCCGGCGGCGACCCGGACGTTTGACCTTGGGGCGTTCCTGTACGCTGACGGGATGTTCTTTGTCCTTGATGGCAAGACCG